>BNJU01004303.1_pt1 | contig 86670 bp, 163 predicted proteins | sample 8539281 | NCBI WGS metagenome assembly BNJU01 (sample SAMD00202456, study PRJDB9452) | human saliva metagenome | isolation source: human saliva | place: Japan
CCATCCGCGCTGTGCGCTGCTGCTGCCGCCGCCGCCCGCGCCGCCGCAGCGCCGCCGCCGCCAGCGCCGCCGCCGCCGCCGCTGCGCGCCGGGCCGCGCCGCCGCCGCGAAGACAGCGGCCATCTCAGAGGCTACTGTGTTAAGACGCTACGAACCTCTCACCCTGATAACAGCTTTGATGTTGTTATCAACGAGGCAATGCTTACCATGCTCTCCGAAAAACAAAAATATGCTGCGGTAAAAGAGTATGCGCGCGTACTGAAGCCAGGTGGTGTACTGCTCACCCATGACGTTCTTTTGCTCAAAGAAAATGATGAGCTAGTCCATGAGCTCTCGCGAACTATTAACGTTAACGTGAAACCACTTACCCTTGCAGGTTGGAAGAGCTCTTTGAGTCAGCGGGTTTCGCCCAGAGACTAAGAATGGCAAGATGACGCTTATGAATCCAGCAGGACTCATCGCTGACGAGGGCGCAGATGGTGCTCTAAGAGTTATCAGAAATGGCCTCAAGCCCGAGAATACCAAGATGTTTACCAGCATGTTTACGTTCTTTAACGATCACGCTGATGACCTCAACTATATTGCCGTAGTGAGCAGAAAGCCAAGATAGGCGCATCGCGTCTTCAAGGTAGGCAAAGACTCAAAACATGTATCCATCGGGCTAGACTCAGGGCTCGATAGAAAAAAAGGAAGCTGATATTTCTACCAGCTTCCTTCTTATTTGTGCATGTTATGTGCGAAGCTTATTTTTGCCTTTTGCGCAGGCAGCCATAGCAACGGAACCAATGTAATTGATTGGGTTGGTGAAGTTTGGCTGGAACAAAAGGTCAACAGCTGCAAGATTATCAATGGTCATACCAGCAGCAATAGCAACTGAGACGACGTTTGCTGCCTGAGCAACATCGTCATGTGTCGAGAAGAACTGTGCGCCCTTGATAAGACGAGTCTCTGGATCCCAGACAAGCGTTGCGGTAACTGGTCTCGGTGGTCAGCATGAATTCAGGACGATAGTTTCTCCGTAATGGAGATGGAATCATACTCGTAGCCACGAACCTTGCCTCCCTCAACGGTGAGACCCTGCTGCTGCCATGGAGTAGTTGTAGAGCTGTACAGCACTAGAAGCCTGAGTACCAGCATAAGCAGCAGTTGGCTTAAGCATATTAGGACCAACATGCAGACCCTGACGAACAGCATTTGTTGCCAGTGGAATGTAGTCCTCTTTGCCAGTGACGTTAAAGATGATGGAAGCAGAGTCACCAGCTGCAAAAACGCCAGGCTCACTGGTGCGCATGTACTCGTCAACCTTGATGGCGCCGTTAGGAAAGCATATCAAGCTGACCGTCAAAGAGATCAGTGCGAGGAAGGAAGCCAATGCCCAGAATTGCGTAATCTGCAGTGTAGGAGCCCTTATCGGTGACAACGGTGATGGAATCGCCATTGTCCTCAAAGCTCATGACCTTCTCGCCAAGTGCGAGCGTGACGCCGTGCTCTGTGTAGCTGCCTCAACCAGGTCGGTGATTGCCTTATCAAAGTTCTTTGCAAGAACACGAGGAAGCATGTCGATGAGAGTGACGTCCTTCTGACGCTCGGAGAGCTGCTCTGCAAGCTCAGCGCCAATGTAGCCAGCGCCGATGACAATGGCGGACTTGGAAGCTGCCATGGTGTCGTGAATACGACGACCGTCAGCCCAGTTTCTTGCACTGAAGAACGCGAGGTCCGTCGATACCAGGTAGTGGTGGAACAATTGGCTTAGAGCCGGTGGTGACCACGAGGTAATCAAAATCATCTTCAAAAGTTTCGCCAGTCTTTGAGGTCTTCCCCAAACAACGTGCTTGATCTTAACATCTGCGGAAGTGACGTTGGTGGTCATGTGAACGTGAGCGCCAGCCTCTGCAAGGGCTTCTGGAGAGCTGTAGAACATCTTGTTAGGATCGCTTACGTGGTCACCTACCCAAAGAGCAATGCCGCAAGACAGGAAGGAAACCGTGTCATTGCGCTCAAAGACGTGAACTTCCCAATCTGGGTGTGCAGCCCAGGATTGAAGAAGTGGCAAAAACGCCTGCGTGGGTACAACCGATAACTGCAACTTTAGTCATAGAAATCCTTCTGTTAAATGTTACAAATGACTAACATTAATTGTTACTTTGACAGTGGCATTATGCCATATTCTGTTATCGAGAAAAAGAGCGTCATTCTTGAACGTTCTTTAATAAATCAAACATTGGGAGTTCGTGAAGCAATTTTGATAAAGAAAAGGCGTCTATCAGTATTTGATAGACGCCTTGACCTTACAATTCTTTGTAGATTTCTTTTCCGATGCGATTTACCACACCTACAACAAGAGCATTTCCCATACAGAATGCACGATTATTGTCGCTCATTCCTGTATTAGTCCAACCCTTAGGAAAACCCTGTAGCTGATCAAGCTCATCAGGAACAAGTCTGCGATACCTCTCGCCAACTTTAATGATGTGTTTAAAGCGAGAAGGACTTGCTCCTCCCTCTCCTGTAAGAATTGTTCTTGAAGGATTAGTGAGAAGATCTGGGAACGCCATGGAGCCTTCTGAATAGAAGTACGTTTGACCTGTGTGCTTATTGGTGCGTTCTTCGTGTTTTGATCCTTTGAGATATTCCCAGCGATAAAGTTGTGAACTCATCGACAAAGTAGTCTCTGGGACTTCAATCTCTGGGGAAAGAACATCTCCCAGTGTTTTAAATTGACCCTTATAGACTTCTTCAGCTTTACAGGTAATAACGCGGTTATCTACCATCACGCCAGCATCTAAAAACGGAGATGTTTTTAGACCTCCAAATTAAAGTTCTTTGTAGCAACGAACGGATCTTTTGGAATATCAACATAAGAGATTTTGCCCACAGGATTAAAAGGAAATGCTCGGGACATAATTCCTGAAGTTAAGCGTTCTGAAAGTTCCCAGTTAGCATTTCTACGTGCAAGAATATATACACGTTTTTCTTCTTTGTGAAAAGCCGTATGCCGAACTATTTACCACACGCCATTCAACGCAATATCCAAGGCTAGCAAAACAGCTAAGAATAATTGCAAAATCTCTACCACGCTGAGATGCGGGACTTTTAAGAAGACGGTCAACGTTCTCTAAAAGACACCACTCTGCATTCTCAGGAGACTTATCTATTTGAATTTTTAAAAATTTATAGATGTCCCACCACAGAACACCCTTTTTCCTTCAATACCTCCCGATTGGGATAAAGGTTTAGCTACGAGTAATCCTGACAAGAAATCCACCTACGACCATATCGACTGAAGGAATATCGCGTGAGACCCTTGGTCATACTCATTCAGAACTTTGTTAATGTCCTCATTTACGACTGAATCATTACCAAAATGAGTTCTATAACAATTTGCGGCAAACTGTCTTGTAGGAGATCCTAGCGGTTCCCACTGATTTGCCCATATAGTTTTAAACGTTCCCGCTTTTGGCAGGTTATTAGCTTTATCAGAAGATCTTTTATAACCCTCTAAGCTGCTCTAAATCCACCGACTCCTGCAAAAGAGCTCGGCTACAGTAATTGCTTTGGCCACGTTTCTCCTATCGCTGCTGTGGACCAATTTTGTGTTTACTATACTAACCGATCAACCGGACAAAAAGTTAGTCTAATTCAGATAACCAAGATGATCAACTTAATCTTTAAGGGATAGCCCTTGGGATATTTCTTCTGCAAGATAAGAGCTGTTTAACCAAAAACACTTTTTAACCTCAGGTTTTCCATATGGTTGAGGTTTTGTATCAAGCTTGTTTCTGGCATGAGGTCTTACATGACAGCATTTATTTTCAGAAGATTTAACGCTTATATCAGCTCGTCCAGCTTCAATATTCTTTTGCATCTGAAGGTAACATTGTTCTGCATATATTAGATCAGAGTCAGGCATTTGCCAGAGCAAGATATTTGAGAGGACAAAATCGCCCGAAGAGTTTTTCTCTATGATCACAAATAAATATTTGCATAATAAGTCGTGATATAAATCAGATTCTTCAAAAGGCTCTCAGCAACCTTTAAAAGTAATCAAAGACTTTAAAAGCTTACGGATTCTTTTTGGCACTCCATCTGATTTCAGTCTCATCGTTTTAGGCTTAATACCAGCCTTTTCGAACTCTTCAATTTTCTGATCTTCATCAATACCCTAAAATATGTTTAGTAATGCTACATTTGTCCTTTGACTTACTTATATTAAATTCAGCAGCAAGCTGGTCTTCGGTCCAAAATATGGTTTAAACCTTTATATAAAAGATCAATAAGGAGAGTTTTTGCTCAGATTCATTCCTTTTAATCTGAGACGTTACGTTACCTAGCATCTTTTTCGATGGTAGTCATATAAGATGCTTTAAATGCCCAGGCGCGAGGCTTGGCAGGAACATTTGAATACGGCTGTGTTGTTCTAACTGAGCTGTTAGCAGCTTTTAGTGCACGCTTCTAGATATAGAGTATCTGAGCCAGAAATATTCTCTGCATGACCAGAACGAATCTTAGCAACAACTGTTTCCCAGTCTTGTTTAATCTGAGCATAATCTTCAACGGAATATTCCATTTGTTTGCCAAAATAACCTTGTAATCAATAGGGTTAGCGCCTTTTTCATATTTGTAGGCCATCAACAAAATATTTGATGACTTCCCTAAGAAATGGCTATCTTCAAACGTTTCATTAACTACTTTGTTGTAGTCAATCATGGTGATAACAAGACGTTCCTTTAGCAACTAAATCACCTGATTTATTCTCCTTCATGGGGGTTGTTTTTAATTCGAGTCCCACTTCAGCAAAAATCAGGATTTGAATCACTGTTGATTGGATATTTAAAATACAGTTCTTCTACTGCATTTCCAAAAGGCACCAGCGGCGTTTTTTACGATCAGCAAGGGATTCAACATCGGTAACTTCACGAAGTGAGTGTCCAACGAGCTTTAGAGGCATATTCAATAATAGACTGCTCATCAGAGATGTCATATTCTTTCACTTATGGCTTTATTAATAAACAATGTTAAATCCTTAAGACTTACCAAACTTTAATAGCAAGATTAGCAAGTTTCTCAGACTCTCCTCAACAGATTTATCAGAGAAACCAAATTTTTCATATTGATTAACAAAAGTCATCAACTAGCATAAACGTCCTCATGGGTGAGCTGTTGGTAGAATTGTTTGAACCTTGTATATAAACCTGATTTTTCTTGAAAAAGTATTTTTCCAGCTGCTGAGTTATATCATCATACAGAAGAAGCATATTGCCAATGGAAGGTATAACCATTTCACTAAATTCGCTGTAGTCATCTTCTGAAATATTTAAATCATGCTCGGAAAACCAATTATTCCAGGCAGATTCATCTTGAGGAATGATGTTCGACTAGTTAATTTTGAGCTAACATCAACTTTATTTCTATCTCCATTTTGTTCTCTGAGGTAATTCTCAATACCCACAAGATAGTATTTAGCTTGCTTCATATCTTTTTATTGATAGATTTTTGGAAAGCACTCTTAAACTGAGCATCACTAGCAATTTCAATTTTTTGAATCTATAAAACTATTAATACAGAAATAGATTCATTGTTTTTAATTTTTAATACATTCTGCAAAAATTGCATCAAGTTTGTTATTAGACTTTTCACATACTTGCATTCTTGTTATTAATGAACATAAAGACTTTTCCAAATTCAATAATTGCCGCAGTATTTTCTTTTTGCATCAAAAGTGTGATAAAACGGCAAATAAAAAGGTAAGTATGCTTGTTCTTGATTTAAAGTGGCTAAATCAGCTAACACTACGTCATCTAAGCTTTTTAATTCCTGTACTTCTACTTGTAATTTTTCCATATATCTCAGCAGCATTAACTTGATTTTTGATAAAAATTATCAAAATCAATATTAGCGGATTCACTAAATTCGTTTTTATACTCGTCTGGAAGTCTTCTTTTTGTACGCGTTTGCCATTAAGATGGAACATATAGCAAGTAAAAATTTAACTAGATTATCTTGATCTAGTGGTGAAATAAGACTATTCCATTTATTTAGCGCGTTTTTGTTATTACACCAACTTAAAAAATATTTTTAATACGATCAGCTGCAGTCAAGTCGTTACCTTTACCATTTAAAGAGTCAAAAACTTGAAATGCATTCATTGCTGTATTACATTCAATGACCACAAATTTTTAACTGACTGGTGAGCATTTGGAAGAAAGCTCTATAGAATTCAAATGGTTCCACTTTTATTTTTCTATGCAATATTCGTTACATAGTTCCTCAATAGAAAACTTTTAGATAATCAAATGCTTTGATTAATCGTTTTTGCACCTTTATATTTCATTTGTCCTGAAATTTTTTACTGATACCTAAAAACTTTATCACTCATAAACGCGGGCGGTATTACCATTTTAAAAATAACCTTGGTGCACTTTTTGCCATCAATGGTCATTTCTGATCCATACAAACAACTTTCAAGATTTCGAAGATAGCCCTGAATCATTTGTTTTTGCTCTTTCAAAATGACTGTAGTTTGAAGATAAATCCATTGCAGCTTTCATGAGTAGAGATAGTTGTAAGTCGTTGTTGACCATCTACAACGTGCCTAATATTGTCAGTTGAAATTTTATAATCTTCTAAAACAATATCCATACCACTAGATGATTCACTATCGAAACTAGTAGTAACAATAGCACCCAGAAAATGTTCTTCATTAGAGTTGTTAATTAATAAATTTTTTAATATCATCAAAAAGAGTCGATATTTCGGCTTCTAGTCCAGGAATAATCCCTTTGATAGTCAGGAATAGCAAGATAGTAACTAGAAAAATCTCTTGAATCTTCAAAATCCATTAAAAAATCCTTTCATTGAAGTTATCGCAATTATATTAAATTTATTACTATTTACATATATCTTTTAAATTCAATAAATAAAAACACCTCCAGCACATGACTAGGAGCGTTTTAAGGAAAGAACTAGAGGGGTTTCTCGCCAATTAAGCAAGCATCTGAGCAAGATCCCTCGGAAGCATCGCCGATTGGATCAATACCGTAGTTCTCAACAAGGATATTAAGAACGTTGGGGCTGACAAATGCAGGAAAAGGGTCGGTCCAAAGCTGATGTTCTTAATGCCAAGGTGTAGTAGGTCAAAAGGACACAAACTGCCTTCTGCTCGTACCAAGAAAGAACAAAAGCTCAGTGGCAGGTCATTACTCCACAGTTGAATGCATTTGCGAAGAGCAGTTGCAATCCGAACAGCACCGTATGCATCGTTGCACTGACCAACGTCAAGAATACGAGGAATACCGCCAATGGTGCCCAGGTCAAGATCGTTAGCGGAACTTACCGCAAGCAACGGTAAGGACAACGGAGTCTGCAGGAGTCTGCTCAACAAACTCGGTGTAATAGTTACGACCAGGGCGCGCGCCGTCGCAGCCACTCAACAACAAAAGAAATGCTTGATAGCACCCTGCTTAACAGCATCGATGATCTTATCGGCAATGCCAAGAACTGCACCGTGGCTATAGCCGGTGGTTACTGTGGCCACCATTGATACCAGTGAGCTCTTGAGCCTCTGCGTATCCGCCAAGCTCCTGAGCCTGCTTAATAACAGCGCTGAAGTCCTTCTTGCCGTTAGCATCCTCGTCAATATGAACGAGCTCTGGGAAAGCAACAAGCTCGGTAGTGTGACGCGGTCCTCATAGCTAGGACGAGGTGGCGCGAGAGCAGTTAGTGGTGAAGACAACGAGAGCTGGAATGTCCTTGAACTCCTTTTGCTGGTTCTGCCATGCAGTACCAAAAGTTACCCTGAGCTGTGGATACTCTGAGCTCTGGATAACCGTGAGCTGGGAGCATCTCGCCGTGGGTGTAGACGTTAACACCAGTGCCCTCGGTTTGCTCAAGAATCATCTGAAGGTCAAGAAAGGTCGTGCTGGAAACAACAATGAAGGACCAGGCTCAATAGTCAGAGGAACCTCAGTTGGAACTGGAGTGCCGTATGCGCCGGTATTTTGCGCTGTCGAGAAGAGCCATGCGCTTGAGGTTAACCTCACCCACCCTCAAGGGTTAGAGGCAGCAAAAACGTCAACGGAAGACCTCAGTTGCAAGAGCAGCAAGAGCCTTTACAAAGAAAGCGTCAACTGCGTCATCAGTCTTGCCAAGAACGCGAGCGTGGAAGCATAAGCGGCCATACCGCGGATACCAAAGAGAATGAGGGACTTGAGGATCCAATATCCTCGTTGTCGGACCAAACGCCTCCAAGTGGTGGATCGCTCAATGAGTCTACGCCAGCCTCTGCTGCCAGACGGTTTTTCTCGTCACGAACCTGAGCAGTAATTGCATCAACAGCTAGCTTATCAAAGTTGACGTTAGTAATGCAGGTAAACAGACCGTCAACAATCAGCTGGTCCGCACTGATTAGAGCGCTTGCCAGCAGCAAGCTCGGTGCGAGAAAGACCAACCAGAGCGCCAGTGAGCTCATCCTGAGCAAAAGCGACATCAAAAGGCTTGCCCGCAAACACCAGCTGCGCGGTACATGCAGTACAAGCAGCAGTCTGCTCTCACTGGAAACAGAACATCTTGTTATCCACTATTTTTCCTCTCCGTAAAACCATATAACAAGAAGAGTTTTTGACTCTTCTGGGTTTCATAATTACAGGAATGTGGAATAAGGTATGTTGTAATTACAACAAAACGATTTCTAATAATGAAATTTTGGAGCTTATATGAACTTACAAGATATCAAGCCTTCATTTTTACTTAACACCGTGGTGTTTAAAGGAGTAAAACCAGAGCAATTAGAGCTACTTTTAAAACATCTACGTGCGGTAGTACTGAACGTATGAGCCTGGAGAAATTATCCTATGCGCTGGCGATAAGGCTCATCAGTTTGGTGTTGTTGTCTCTGGTGCTATTCATGTTGAAGGATCAGATGCTCAAGGCAATATTTCTGTAATGGGGAGCCTTTCATCAGGAGAGACCTTTGAGAGGCATACGCGGCTCTTGGAAACGTACCACTTTTTAACCTCAGTTGTTGCCACAGAGAAATCAGATATTCTGCTGCTAGACGTGCGACAGATTACCGCCAGAACGTGTGACATTTGCGGTGGTGTGGATATTATCACCAGAAACCTCATGACTGTCTAATAGCAAGAAAAAAACATCATGTTGAGTCGTCGTATCCAAGATGCTGCACCAAAAAGAGTATTCGTGGCAAAGCTAATGGCGTACTTGAATACGCGCTCTCAAGCAGTTAGTTCTGCAGAGTTTGATATCCCTACAACCGACAACAACATGCAGATTATCTTGGTGTAGATAGAAGCGCGTTAAGCGCAGTAATATCTTCTTTAAGTAAAAGAAAGCGTCTTTGAAGTAAAGCGAAGTCACTTTTAAACTTTTTATAACAGAAATTTATCCTAAGGGGCTTTTTATGGCAGAAATTTATTTAGCAGGAGGATGTTTCTGGGGCCTTGAAAGAGTATTTCTCCAGAATTAGGGAGTTATTGCAACTACTGTTGGCTATGCAAACGGAAAAACTTTAGATACCAATTATCAGGAAGTCAAAGCTACAGATCACGTAGAAACAGTGCATGTAACGTACGATGAGACCACTGTAAGTCTCTATGATATTTTTGCGTTACTACTTTAGGGGTTATAGATCCCTCTCAGTAAACAAGCAAGGCAACGACGTTGGCAGAGCAGTATCGCACTGGCGTCTATTACACAAACGATAATGACTTGCCTGTTATTGAGCGCATTATGTCTGAGCAGGAGTCTCTCTTTGGTCAGAAGCTTGCCGTTGAGGTTGAGCCTCTGGACAACTACATACTTGCTGAGGAATATCATCAGGACTACCTGAAGAAGAATCCAGGTGGCTATTGCCACATCAATGTTGATGATGCATATAAGCCGCTTTCATAGCAGTTTAGTAAATATATTTACAGAGTTCACTCAGTGAGCTCTTTTATTTTATTTTTAAGCTTCCCATAGAAAATGCTTCATATCTACCTTGCCATTTTCTAGAAACCGTACACCTTCTGCCTCAAGAAGTTCTCTTTGAGCATCAGGTCCACCAAATGCAAAAGCCAGGAGCAAGTGAGCCGTCTTTAAAAACTACCCTGTGGCAAGGTACACTGCCCGCAACACTCGGGGCTCTGGTGCATAGCAAATCCCACATAGCGAGCCTTTCTAGGCTCCCTATCATGCGAGCTATCTGCCCGCATACGTGACTCTGCCCTCGAGATCTGTTTGACTACTGAAAACGCCCGCTGATTATCCATATGCAGCTCATTCTATCTTCACGGTTACCGGGAATTGCTTTGCTCATTTTTATATTGGAATGCTATCGTATCAAAAAGCAAACGGGTGGGTGGCGCAACTTTGAGTAGCACTTGATCTGGGAGGTCAAGGGGTCGCTGGTTCAAATCCAGTCCCACCCTGACCAGAATTTCCCAAGCCGTGAAACATCGATTGTCTTTATATATAGAAGTAGTTTTTAAAAACTGGTGTGATATAAGTTGTAGCATAGACAAAGTGACAAATTGGAATTTTCCTTTATTCAGACGTACAAACTGTTGACGATAAAGCTCCTATATAGTATGTTTTTATAAACTACTATATAGGAGCTTTTGCATGAAAACAAATGGAGGATTTCTTGTCACCAAAATAAAAACAGCTTGGTGACCGGATTTTTGAGAAGATTCTCAGCGAAAAAGAATATTGATGCGTTCAATGGAGCCCAGGGGCGCATTCTTTATGTGCTGTGGCAGGAGGATGGAATCTCAATCAGGTCACTCTCGGTCAAATCGGATTAGCGATAACATCTCTTACGACGATGCTGGAAAGAATGGAACATCAAGGGCTGATAAGCCGTGTTCAGTCTGAAACGGACAAAGAAAAACACCTGTTTTTGACTGAGGAAGCATGCCTTTGCAAGGGCGAGTACGATTCTGTATCTGATGAGATGGGCAGCATTTATTACAAGGTTTTTCAGAGGAAGAAATTACCCGGTTTGAGGAATGCCTCGACCGCATTAGAAAAAGAATCTTGAGGATGGCAGAAGTCATGAGTATTTGTATCAAAAGATCAGATTCAGAACATGAATCTCATCATCGGCTGCACAGTGGGTGTCATATTGCTATGCCTGTAACAATGTAAAGCGCTGGCATATGATCGATGACTTTGCTGATCCTGAGTTCTTTCCGGGCAAGCTCAAGATGATGGAAAAGAAACGTCCGCAAAACTTTCTTCTTACCGGCATGAGCGATCTCTCCGGATGGAAGCCGGAATGGAGAGACGAGGTATTTGCAAAGATCCGAGAAAATCCACAGCATCAGTTTCTGTTCCTGACCAAGTACGATCGCTGGATTTTGATACCGATCGGAAAACGCATGGTTTGGTGTTACAGGTGACGAGGAAAGCAGAACTGTGGCGTATTGACGCCCTTCGGAAAAACGTCAGAGCAAAACATTACCATGTTACCTTTGAGCCGTTATTCGACAATCCCGACACAGTTGACCTTTCCGGAATCAACTGGATTGTTGTCGGCACTATGACCGGGGTTCAGAGCAGGAAGGTTCATACGGAGCCGGAGTGGGCATGGTCTCTAACGGACCAGGCCCATGCGCTCGGCATTCCGGTGTTTATGAAGGAAGACCTGTCCCATCGTAGGGGATGAAAATATGATTCAGGAAATGCCAGATGAATTCAATAAAAGTGTTAGAGGTGCAGAGATGCGTAGAAGCAATCGATGAGTCCTCATTCGTGAGGTGGAAACAAAGAACATCATGACCAAGTCCAGTCTGCCGGTAGGCGGTTACTCAGTCAATCCTATGTTGGTTGTACACATGCCTGCAAGTATTGCTATGCTTCTTTTTATGAAGCGCTTTACCGGACACACGGAGGAATGGGGCACTTTCCTTGATGTGAAAAAGCATTGGCCGGAAATTAAAAATCCGAAAAGAAATATGCCCGAGACAACGGGTGGTCATCGGTTCTGTGACGGATGGCTACAATCCACAGGAGGAGCAATTCGAATACCAGAAAACTTCGGAGCAGTTGATTGGCAGTGACGATGATATTCTGATCGCACAAAAGTCCGATCTTGTGGTAAGGATGATCGATCTGCTGAAGAAGCTTGGACGAGTGACCGTTTCATGGTCGATCCGACACACTGGATGAAAAATTTCAAGAACGATATGGACTCTGCTTCGAGCATTGAACGGCGTATCGCTGCTATGAAGCAGGTATATGATGCAGGAATTCGTACAACCTGTTTCGTATCCCCGGTATTCCCCGGAATCACGGACTTTGAAGCCATCTTTGAGCGGGTAGGATCGATGCGATACTGTTCTGGCTCGAAAACCTCAATCTTCGAGGGCGGCTCAAAAAGACGCATCAGTGATTATATCGCCGGAAAAATATCCACGATGCTCGCTTTACGATGAGATCTATAACAAGACATAACCGCAGCTACTTTGAAGCGCTTGGGTAAAAGCTGCGGAAATGGCTAAGATGATTGTCCTGTGGATAATGAAATGCCTTATGGCAGGGTCGCGCAGGGACATCCGGTGATTGTGGATTATTTCTATCATGAGGAAGTCCGAGGGACAGAAAATACCGGAAAAAGAAATCGTTAAACAGAAATTTATTGCTGCGATGCATTCATTTTGCTTCGCTTCAAACGCACAATTCAGTTTGTCAGATTACAGGTGACATTGAAAGAGCCAGCCCATTCAAAGGTGCTGGCTCTTTCAAAAATTCCATTCTAATAAATCGCACGACAACTGAGCGAAAAATGAATAGAAAATGTAAAAGTGGCAAATCGAGTAATTATAAGGGTTTATGTGTGCTAGTTATGCGTCACCTGTCAAACCGACTCTGTACAGTTTTAGCGTAGAAGCCGCCTTAGCTAAAAGCTCATCGTGAGTCCCGCGTTCAAAATGACGCGTCCTGTGATGACAAGAATACAATCTGCACTTTGGATGGTTGAGAACCTAGTGAGCAACAACTGGTGAAGTTCTGCCATTCATGATGGTATCAAACGCCTTCTGTATCAGCTGTTCTGTACGCGTATCAATACTTGAGGTAGCCTCATCCAGAAGCAGAATAGGTGGATTAGCTAGCATAACGCGAGCAATGCAAAGAAGTTGCTGCTGGCCCTGAGAAAGGGATCCACCAGACTCTCCCACCATAGTGTCATAACCTTGTGGGAAGCTGCTGGATAAACTGATGAGCCTGGTGCTTTTCGAGCTGCAACGATAATCTCTTCGTCGGTTGCGTCTGGCTTTGCATAGCGGATGTTCTCTTTGATGGTTCCTTTAAAGAGCTAGGTATCCTGCAACACCATACCAAACCGTCTCTGAGTGAAGCACGTGAAGCTTTTGCGTATTGTGTCCATCTACGTAAATTACACCAGAATTAATGCTATAAAAACCTAGTAGTAGGTTGATGAGGGTGGTTTTTCACAGCCAGTAGAGCCAACAAAAGAGCAATCTTCTGGCCAGGTTCTGCCTTGAATGAAATATGGTTGAGCAGTGGGTGCTTAGCATCGTAGGAGAACGCCACGTCGTCAAATTCAATAGAACCTTTTGGATCCTGAATAATCTCGGCATCAGCTGGATCAGGTTTAATTTCTTTTGCGTCAAGCAGGTCAAAAGACTCGGCGAGCGCTGCATAGGCGGTTTGGACCTGTGTAACAACGGCGGAAATAGCATTAAAAGGCTTCATGTACTGATTGGCATACGAGAGGAAGCTGAACCCGACCGATGGTAAGCACAGAAGGGACACCCGTCAGTACGCAAATACAACCAAGAGCAGCTACCAATGCATAAATGAAGTTGTTTACCAAACGCGTAGAGGGATTAGAAAGCGATGATGCAAATTGCGCACGCCTCCCTACTACACGGAGTTTCTCGTTAATTGCTTCAAACTGCTCAATAATGGCGTCCTTAGAGCAAAAATGTGGTAATAAGTTCCTGGTTAGAACCATCTCTTCTGCATAACCACCAGCAGCTGGCCCTTGCTAGCTTGCCAAAGAAGAGCTTGGTACTTGGTAACCAAGGCCGCCGCAAGAATAGAGAGTGGAGTAGCCAGAGCAACACAAGGCCCATGGGGAACCGACGATAGAACATGAAGCACAGGTTCCAATAATGGTCACGACGCCCGTGAGAACTGCGTCAGACCCTGCTGGAGACCGTCGCCCAGCCGATCCACATCGTTTACTACCCTAGAGCAAGTCTCCCTGGGAATGCATGTCAATATACGAGAGCGGCAGATTTGCCACCTTTGGAATGAGTTGCGTCTCTAAGGTCACGAGTGACCAGGTAGGTAGCTTGTTGGTAGACCAAGAAGCAAGCCACTGTGTTGCACTTGCAAGCAAAACCACCAGCGAGAGCTGAGCGAGCGTAGGCAAAAGTGCTGCCTCGCCGCCTTGCACTAGTTTGATGAGCTGGTCAATGGCGCTACCTACAATGATGGGCACCCAGAGCTGCAAAAAGCACGGTTGCGATTGAAGACATGCTGCTAGAACCAAAAACCTCTCAGTGCGGAGAAATCCATGCAGCTAGTCGGCGCGTAACTTCAGCCGCGGACATAGATGACGTCTGCCGATCCGCCTTTGCCATGCTCAGGTGCACTTGATGCGATAGCGGAGGTGCTTCCGCCAGAATACATATCGGCCATTACTCCACCTCCTCAGGACGAAGCTGTGAGAGACAAATCTCTTTATAGGGCGGGCATGTGGCGAGAAGTTCTTTGTGTGTTCCCAGTCCCACTTGTTTACCATGGTCAAGAACAAGAATCTTATCTGCCTGCATAACCGCAGCTACGTTGTGAAATAATGATGCTCGTAATGGTTGCACATGAGCTTGCGGAGTGCCGCACGGAGGTGAGCATCCGTAGCAAAAATCGGTGCGGAGGCAGCGTCATCCAAGATGACAATGCGTGGGCTTCCCACCAAGCGCGAGCGATGGTCAAACGTTGACGCTGACCACCTGAGAAGTTCTTTCCACCACGCTCAACAATGCTATCAAGCTGATCGGGTCTCTCGCGGACAAAGTCTGCTGGCTGAGCAACTTCAAGAGCTTTCCAAAGTTCCTCGTCGGTAGCGTTTGATTCTTCCAGCAAAGGTTTTAGTGCGGATAGTACCGCTGACCAGCGAGGTGTGCTGCGGAACGTAGCCAATAAGGAGCGTAGCTGCTCAAACGTATAAGTTTTGACGTCGCGATCGAAAGACACTTTACTGAGCCAGTCTCTGTGTCAAAAGACGGGGATAAGGGCGGCAAAACTGGACTTACCAGAACCAGTACCGCCGATAATTCCTAGCGTCTGACCAGCCTGTAGCAGAGATTAATACCAGAAAGTGCGCTCTCCTCCACCGTCATAGACAAGCGAGGCATCCTTGAACACGACGGCATTGGCGGAAAAGTCAGATTCAGTGAGGTTGATCCGCTTGTTTTCCTCATCGGTGAGCGTTGGTTTAGTGTTAAGCACTTCCATAACACGTGCAGCGGATGCAGTTCCACGTGTGATAATAATAACCAGGTTAGCAACGTAGCCAATAGCCAAAAGCGCGCTAGTCATATAACTGACAAGAGCAACTACGGTTCCTTGAGATAACGTTCCAGCAGTAATCTGAGGAGCTGTAGCCAAAAGTGTTACCGCAATTCCCAGATACATAACAAGGAAGGTTGCGGGGTTTAGAAGAGCCGAATAATTTGCAGCATTAGTTGCCGCGTCTGTCTGAGCTAAAACTGCCTCGGAGAACTGAGCTTTCTCTTCTGCCTCATGTCTAAATGCTCTAATTACGCGAATACCAGAAAGCATTTGTCGCATATACAAAGAAACAGCATCAAGGCGTTTCTGCAGTTCAGTAAAAAGTGCAGTAGATTTACGTGCGACAAAGAAGAAAATTGCTGCTACTAGTACAGTTGCCAGTAAAAAGACCATGCCAAGCTGAGCGTCAAGCATAAGGGTTGCAATAATGGAACCAGCGGCAGGGATTGGCCATCTGACCAGCTGACGTATGCCTAGAGCAACAGTTACCTGCACTTGATTAACATCGTTGATGAGCCTTGTTACTAAGGTGTCTGTTCCAAGTGTATAAATATCAGCACTGAGAGTTCTTGAATCTTCTTGAATAACTCATTACGCAGGTCAGTTCCCGTGCGTTGAGACACAATAGAGGCAATTTTCTGACAGACGATTGTAAAACAGAAGCCTACAACAGCAATGATTACCAGTAAAATGCCATAACGAATAATGTCATACATGTTTGCCCCGTGAATACCCAGGTCAATCATGCGCGCAATAATTAATGGTGTAAGAAGATCACCAATAACTTCAACAACTTTACAAAGTAAGGCAACAAAACTCTTACGACCATACTTTGGCCATACAAACTTAGAGAGCAACTCTCCCATTTACGCCTCACCAAGTTTCTCTGAAAGTGTTAACCACTCGTCTTCCAGCTCCGTAAGTGCCGCCTCTGCGTCATTAGCTGTTGTTGCAACTCCATCAAACGCTGCGCGTCAGTAGCATCAGCAGAGTTCATCTGCTCCCTAATCTGATCAGGCAGCTCCTGAGCCTTACCCATTCGACGCTCAATTGAGTCAACGCGCTTCTTCAGCTCGCGACGCTCAGCGTTGCTTAGCACCGTGTCCTTCTGGCGAGAAGCCCCGTCTGGTTGCAGCTCATTTTGAACCTGAACTTTCGTGTGTACCCGACAGCTCCCGCTTTTCTCGCCGTCTGCTTTGCAGCATCACAAGCTTGAGGTACTCGTCAACGCCACCCAGGAACATGACGAATATGACCGTCTATGAGGGCATATTGGTCGTCGGTAACACGCTCAATCAAGCAGCGATCGTGACTACAACCAGAAAGCGTTCCAGGCCACGAATCCATAAGGTCTTCCAGAACAGCAAAGCATATCCGTGTCAAGGTCATTGCCCGGCTCGTCCAGTACCAGCACATTTGGCTCTTCTAGAAGGACGCACAAAAGTGCCAAGCGCCTACGTTGACCTCCGGAAAGGTCTTGCAGGCGATTAGTGAACTCACAGCGATCAAAGCCTAAGCTTTCAAGCAGCTGTGTAGGGCTTTGCATTTTGCCGTTTACCAGATAGCTGGTCTTGTACTGGCTCAACAGTTCAAGAACGGTCCAGGTCTCTTTAGTAGCAAACGTGTCAATCTGTTGAGAAAGCCAACCAAATTTGACAGACTTTCCTACCTTAACCACGCCAGACGTTGGCTGCAGTTGCTGCGTCATCAGCTCAAGAAGCGTGGATTTACCAGCGCCATTCTCGCCTAGAATGCCATAACGGTCGCCAGGGCCAATGAGCCACTCAACGTGCTTGATGACATCTGTTTGAGCCTTTGATATGTCTGTCCGTGCATTTGAATCATCCACCGCATTTGCTCCAGCGTTCTTATAGGCAAATGAAACGTCATGCATCCTCAATAACCTGCTTGCCCAACCTGAGAGACTGCCATACGTTTGAGCTCAAGCGTATTTCTAAGCGGAGGATCTTCGACGAGAGTTCCATGGCGGCATCAATTCTAAATTTTAGGGCTTTGACGTGCGTGCTTTTGCGCCATGAGCAAAGCCAGTTGAGCTCTTTTCTCAACGTGTTTTGACGACGCTCTTCTGCCACCGCAGCCTGTCTATCACGTTCAACTCGAGTTTGAATGTAAGCAGAGTAACCACCGTCAAACGGGTCAATTACACCGTCGTGGACTTCCCACATATGGTCACAGACTTCATCCAAGAACCAGCGGTCATGCGTGACCATGATAAGCGCACCGCTTCCTTCTGGCCAGCGGTTTTTTAGATGATTAGCAAGCCACTGAATAGCATGAAGATCAAGGTGGTTGGTTGGCTCGTCAATAAGCATTAAATCCCAGGTACCCACCAGCAAACGAGCTAAGTCGCAGCGTTTACGCTGACCTCCAGAGAGCTCTCCTACTAGGCCATTCCAGTCCAAATCTCCAATGAGCTCATCAATAATTTTGCGGATGCGAGCATCAGATGCCCACTCGTACTCTGGCGTGTCACCCACAACAGCATTGCAAACCGTCTGTGTATCAGAGAGTGAATCAGTTTGACCCATATAGCCTATCTGGATGCCACTTCTCCAAATCACGTTACCAGAATCGGGCTCAATTCTATGGGCGATAAGATTCAAGAGAGTTGATTTACCATCGCCGTTTTTACCGACAACACCAATACGGTCGCCCTCATTAACACCAATGGTTTGGTTGATAAGAACCTTCTTACCAGGCCATTCCATAGAGATTTGCTCACAACCTACGAGAATCCCCACTAGTTATCACCCAAAAAAGAGCGAAGTAATGCAATTTCTTCTCCCCAACCAGAAAGCTCAGAATGAGGAGTTTCCAAAATCATAGGAAGCGTGTTTATGCGCGAATTAGTTACAACAGAGCGGAACGTATCTAAACCAAAAAGCCTTTGCCAATCTGCTCGTGTCTATCTTTATGAGCTCCAAGAGGATTTTTGGAGTCATTAAGATGCAAGGCTTTGAGCTTTTCCAAGCCAACAATCTGGTCAAACGTGTCCAGGACCTCATCAAGATTTTCTACAATTTCATAGCCACCGTCATGAACATGGCAGGTGTCAAGGCACACACCCATAAGCTCTGGATGTTTTCACCTTGTCAAGAATTGCGGCAATCTCTTCAAACGTTTTGCCAACTTCTGTACCTTTACCAGCCATAGTTTCAAGAAGTACGCAAGTATGCTGACCTTCGAAGAGACAGCTGTTAAGCGCCTCCGAGATTTGTTCAATTGCTACTCCAGAGCCTTGACCAACATGACTTCCAGGATGGAAATTGTAGCTAATTACCTGGCAGATACTCCATGCGCTCAAGGTCTTCTGCAAAGTGCCTGACGAGCAAAATCCCTAGTCTCCTCTTTAGCGGAGCAGAGGTTCATAGTGTAGGGAGCATGCTACCAGAGGTCCAAAATGATGAGCCTCAAAGCAGTGTTCTGAGCTGCAATATCAACCTCATCCAAAGCCTTAGCATTACCTCCACGAGATTTCTAGTAAAGAAAGCAAAGGTGGTTGCTCCCAATTGAAAGAGCATCCTTACCCATTGCTTCCCAACCCCTTAGCTGCAGAGAGATGGCATCCAATAAAGTTCTTCTGGCTGCACGCTATGCACACTCCTCAAGCATCTTGGCCACACGGTCTAAAAGCTCTGAAGCCACATCCGACAGCGGCAAAGTCTCAAGCTGTTCTATACCTTGAGGAGTTACAAAAGCAACTCTATCTGTATCTGAACCAAAGGTTGAATCTGGTCTAGATACGTCATTTGCCACAATCATGGAGCAACCTTTTACGCTCAAGTTTAGCTTCGAGCATGTTCCAGACGTTATTTGTCTCAGCTGCAAAACCTACGACAACCTGGTCTTTCTTTGCTTTTAGACAGGCTGGCGAGAATATCGGTGGTTTTCTTTGGGTCTATGGACTCAAGATACTCTAATGATTTCTTGAGCTTATGGTCTACTGCGGATGGTTGGTGTGTAATCGGCAACATGCCGTCAAAATAGCTGCATCTACGTCATCAAAGACGCTCATACATGCCCTTTATACATGTCTTCAGCGGATACTACTCTTTGAATAATGACACCTTCGGAGCCTCAAGATATGTGGGACCAGAGATAAGTGTGACGTCTGCACCACGGCTTGCAGCAACTCTAGCTATGGTATAGCCAAGTTTGCCTGTTGAACAGTTGGCGATGAAGCGAACTGGATCGATCTTCTCGTGAGTTGGTCCAGCTGTGATAAGGAGTTTTTACCTGCTGAGATCTTGTTTGGCTGACACAGTATCTTTGCCAGAAAGAACCTTCAGTGCAGAGTCCACAATTTGTTGTACTGGTGCTAGCTTTCCATCACCGGCATAACCACAGGCAAGATGACCTGACTCAGGCATAACCATCTGGATGCCACGTTGGCGCAGTAGCGCCACATTTGCCTGAGTAGCTGGATTTATCCACATGTGTGTATTCATAGCAGGAGCCACAAGGACCGGTGTGTGAGCAGCTAGAAGCGTTGCGCTCGCAGCATTATCGGCAATGCCATGTGCCATCTTTGCCATAATGTTGGCGGTAGCTGGTACAACTACCATGCAATCTGCCCAGTCAGCAAGATCGACGAGAGCAACAGGAGTCTCAGTATTGTTATGAGAGACTGAACTACCTCATGATGTGTAAGGGCCTCAAAGTAGTCTTTCCTACAAACTGAGCTGCATCTTCTGTCATAACAACACGAACGTCGCAGTTTGCTTTCTGAAGACCTCTGAGAACCTCACAGGCTTTATATGCAGCAATACTCCGCATGATTACAAGGCATACAGAGGGTTGAGTGGTTTTTATCCAACATGGCGATAAATTCCTTTATTCTTCAAACGTTGTAGAAGTAATAAGCATCCTATGGCACATAGGGCACTCAGCAATCTCAGTGCTGTGTTGAAGATCGTAAAAATGAGCTTGGCTGCGGTTTGACGCGACAAACGCTTGGAACATTACCCACAAGATGCTCAACTGCCAAACCTTTAAAGCGCTTACGTGCAGCTTCATAGCGCTCAAGTGTTTCTACAGAAATCTGAACAGCAAGTTCTTCTCGAGACTTAGAAAGCTCAATAATCTCTGCTTGAAGAGCCGTAGAATCAATCTCAAGAGACTCAGAGAGCTCTCACACCTCTCATAAGTTTTACCTGTAAATCTTGTGCGGCCTGATAAGCCTTCTTACATTTTTCAAGCTCTTTTGCTTTTTCTGCAAGTTTGAAATCGCACTTCTCAATATTCTTTGCTAAAGAAGAAAGTTGCTGATCAAAAATCTCTAATGGCACGATGATTAGTAGCAGTTTCTACAGCAGCAGAAAACTTCCTCTGTCTTAAGAACATAATGAGCACGCTGTTCATTGAGGTCTGATATCAATTTCAACATCTTTTTAACGCTAAGTACCTGCTTAAGCTGAGAAGCAATCTTTTTCTTTGCAAGCTGGGCGTTCTTAATCTTTTGTGCTTGTGGCAGTGAGGCCAAGTTGGATGTGAGTTTTAGCAGCTTTAAATCAATATTCTGGAGCTGCATCAAATTAACAGACTCACTCATAGGGCCTCCTCATATACGGTTCTCATCTAGTCTACCGTAAATAAGGACGTATCAGGTGCAAAACACAACTAATGTATAAATTAGTATGTAAAAAAATTATCCAACAATACGCAGCAAAGTTGTACAGAAGGCATTAAGATCACTTCAGAAACGCGCTCGTCAAAAGTAATGCGTAAGCTACCTAGTGCCTCGTTCCTTGAGATTCCCATTGCAGTTAGAACATGACTTGCATTAAGAGAACCTGAAGAACAGGCGGATCCAGCTGAAACCTCATAACCTGCTCGATCGAGCTTTAAAATAAGCGTTTCAGAGTCCATTGATGGAACCATAATACTTACTGTACCAGGCATGTGGTCTGTGCCAGCGTAAGCCGCTGTGGTTGGCTTAATCTGGGAGACGAGCAGAGTCTCATACACCATTGGCGCGCATAGAAACAATCTCTTTGCGTTTGTGTAAGGTTATCCTGGCACCATCTGGTTTGCTGCAGCAAAGGCTAGAGCGCCTCGAACATCCTGAGTACCATGACGTCTACCAGACTCTTGTCCCCGCCGTAACTCTGTGCCTGAAACGGAACCTTAGAGCGCATAAGCACAGCAGCTACCAAGAAGAGGCCACCAATCTTATGGGCAGCAATAGTTGAGAGCATCTACGTCTGTCACTTCAAGACAAATACGACCAAACGCTTGAACAGCATCAGTGTGAAAAAGTGCTCCCGCCTTATGAGCAATGCGAGCAAGCTCAGCAACTGGCTGAATAACACCCGTTTCATTGTTGGCGCCATAACTGAAACAAGAGCTACCGACTGATCCAAAAAGACCCTCAAGTGCAGAACCTTCAATCTTTCCTCGACGGTTAGGCTGAACAATTCTTACCTCAAAGCCCTTCTCGCGAAGAACAGGCGCAAGATCCAAAACAGAATCATGTTCAATTGCCGAGAAAACCACCGTGTTACGCTTGTGGTCCTTATTGCGAATACCTTCTGCCATACCAAGAACAGAAAGGTTATTGCCCTCAGTTCCACCAGAACAAAAAGACCACGTCACAAGACCTAAACTTGCCACCCACAGCATTTGCCAATGCTGCGAGCACTATCAAGCTCTCGTGCCGCTTGACGACCGAGTGAGTGCAAAGAGTTTGGGTTTACCCCCGCAATAGGTGAAGCCTCGTAGGCTTTCTCGGCATTAAGTGCCTCTGTGCGCATTGGTGCTGAGGCTGCATAGTCTAGGTAAACGTAATTCATAACGTGATTTCTGTTAATTCAGTCTTAGTGGTCTGTATGTAAATGATACTTAGAGTTGCAGTCTAGCCCTGAATGGTTAGAGCAGACTCTCCGGCAGAACGGATTTCCTCAATAGTTGAACCGCGATCTACCTGGCCAAACACTGCGCTACCTGCAACAAGCATATTGGCACCAGCAGCTACAACATCAGCCGCATTAACTGTGCTGATACCACCATCAACCTCAATCAGAGGATTAACGTTGTGCTTGCGGCAAAGCTCCTTAAGAGCCCCTAGCTTTTCAATTGAGTGAGGAATAAACTTCTGTCCACCAAAGCCAGGATTAACTGTCATGATAAGCACTAGGTCCAGATCTTCGATAAGATCCTCAAGAACGCTTACAGGCGTTCCTGGACAGAGGGAAATTCCAGCCTTAGCACCAGAGTCCTTGATAAGGTGAATAAGGCGATGAGCATGAAATTCAGCCTCGTGAGTGAAAGTGACAACGTCAGCGCCACGGTCTGGAATAAAGGTGCAATCTCAGCAGGATTAGTAACCATCAGATGGACATCAATCGGGCAACGCTCAGAGGATTTCTTACAGTACGAAAAATATCTGGTCCAAATGAGATGTTGAACAAATGACCATCCATTACGTCGTAATGGATATAGTCAGCGTTTACAATTGAATCAAGCTCACTCTTAAGCTTGGAAAAATCTGCAGACAAAACAGATGGTGCTATCAGAATATTATTCATTAAAAAACTCTCCTATCGAGTCATTCCATAAAATTCTTCACTTGGAAGACGGTTAATCAGACGAGAAGTGATGTCCTCTGGACTCTCTCCCTCATAGAGAACAGCATGGACGGCTGCAGTAATAGGCATTTCAACATTCATCTGCTGGCCAAGTTCATAGAGACCAATGACAGCTTGAGCGCCCTCAACAACCATACCTGTTTCTTCCTGATAAGATTGAAGTGTTTTACCCTTGACCAAGGCTTCTCCAAATGTCCTATTTCTAGAATGCTCAGAGGTACAAGTTGCTACAAGGTCGCCCATGCCCGCAAGACCCATACAAGTTAGTGGGTCTCCACCAATAGAGCAAACCACGCGGCCAAGTTCTGCCAAGCCGCGTGTCATAAGAGCTGCAAGTGCATTGTCACCATTACCCAAACCAACAGCAATACCGCAAGCAATAGCCACAACATTCTTAGCTGCTGCACAAGCTTCAACACCGCGAACATCAGAGCTAATGTAAGTTCTGAAGTATGGACGAGAAAGCAATGACTGGAAACGCTTGGCAACCTCAGCATCCTCAGACGCTACAACGGCCGCAGAGATTCCCTGTTTAATGACCTCTTCTGCGTGGTTTTGGACCAGAAAGTACCGCAATTCGTGCAGGGTTTCCAGCTCGTCAGTACACCTCATAGCATAAGCTTGTGATCATGCCTCCATACCCTTAGAGAGAATCAAAACGTCAACCTGAGGGTCAAGATAAGGCGCGCAAGCAGTGCAAACAGAACGAAGAAATGCAGATGGAGCTGCCATGACAACAGCATCTACATTTATGAGGCCTCAGCTCACTAGTGGTAGAAACGATATTGTGTGGCAGTTCAGAGTCAGAAGATGTCTACAGTTGACGTGCTCTTTATTGATAGACTCGGCAACATCGGCCTCCCTGGACCAGATGACTACCTCATCAGATGTTGAAGCAAGTAGTGTTGAAAGTGCGGTACCCCACGATCCCGAACCAATAACAGCAACTCATGATTACTTGTCCTTTTTCTTATCGCTAAGTAAGAATTTACGCTCGTTACCAGCATTAAGTTTTTTAATATTCTCGCGATGAGCCCAAATAACCGCAATAGCTACTACAAATACGGGGATAAGTAGCTACTGGATCCATGCAAATAAAAGGCAAAAAGAGGTATAGCTACTGCTGCGCCAATGGAACCGAGCGATACATATTTGAGTTGGCACTGCAAGTGTGATAAACACTGCAAGAGCTACTAAGGCAGCAAACGGATTTACCGCAAGTCCACCACCAAATCCAACAGCAATTCCACTCACTTCCATGAAAAGATGAAGCCAGGGTGAGAAAAATATGACCAAGTACACAACAGGCATACACAAAAGAAATGATGAACTCAGCTTCAGCAGATGTATTGCCTGGAACTGAGAGAGCAAATCCTGGGTAGACAAGAACCAACGAACCAACAAAACACATGATAATTCTTTTGCTTGCATCGCAAATAAGCGTAAGAATGCCTGCAGCCTTACCAGCATTTCGAGCTACGTTAGTAGATTTCAATGTTTCCTGATCAAAAGCTTACGAATGTCTTTCCCAGAGCCATAACGCTAGCAATAATTAGGCCAAACGGAATACCGCCCAGAATAAACGCAATAAGTCCAAAAATCAGAGCAACAACAATTCCAGACATTAGTTAGACTCAACCTTCTTACGGAACTTCAAACGAATAGGTGTGCCAACCAGAGAAAACTTCTCACGAAAGTCTGTTTTCAATAAAAGCGTTCGTAGTTATCATCAACAAGGTCTGAGCGTTACACCAAAACAGAGATAACAGGAGGCTTTGACCCCGTCTGTGTAGCGTACTGAATCTTAAGACGACGACCGCGGTCCAGACACCGTGTGTCCACCCTCTCTAATCTGAGCAAGGAGCTCGTTGAGCTCCGAAGTCTTAAGCTGTATAGCACGAGATTCTGCAGCTGAAGAGCAGCAGCAAGCACCTTATCAATAGAGCGACCAGTAAGAGCAGAAACGTTAATGGACGCAATCCATGAGTTCAAACGCAAGGCGCTTTGCTACAGAGGCTGCAACTCATCACGCTTTGCCTCAGAGTCAATAAGATCCCACTTGTTCAATAGAAGTACCAGAGCACATCCACGCTCAAAAGCCATGTTAGCAAGCTTTTGATCCTGCTCAGTTACACCAACAGAGCATCAACAACAAGAAGACAGACGTCTGCACGGTCCATTGCCTGCAGACCTCTCACTGAGACTATAGTACTCAACATCCTCGTGTACCTGGCTTTCTTTACGAATGCCCGCGGTATCAACAAGACGATGGGAGTTTCCTTCCACTCAATCATTGTGTCAATAGCATCACGCGTAGTACCGGCAACATCAGAGACAATAGAGCGCTTCTTATTTGCAGACGATTTGCAAGTGATGACTTACCTACGTTTGGACGACCAATAATTGCAAGGTTTAAAATACCGTCATCCTCAGGCTCTTCATCAGCCTCAGGGAATGCGTTAACAATATCATCCAGCAAATCACCAGTACCGTGACCATGTGGGGCGGACAGCGGTAAGCTCACCACAACCAAGTGCGTAGAAATCCCAAAGACCATCCTGCTCAGTAGCAGGGTTATCTTTTGTTTACAACCAGGAACACGGGCTTAGTGCTTTTGCGAACAATGCGTGCAACTTCTTCATCTTCGTCGGTAACACCGGTAGTACCGTCTACCACAAAAAGCAATGACATCTGCTTCTTCGCAAGCGAGAAGAGCCTGCTCGCGAATATGTGAGCAAAAACGATCGCAGATTTGATTGACTCAATACCGCCGGTATCAATAAGTTTAAACTCATGACCATTCCAGTCAGCATCGTGATATGAACGGTCTCAGGTTACTCCCCTTGACTCGTGCACAATTGCATCGCGTTTCTCGGCAATTCTATTTACCAGCGTGGACTTACCAACATTTGGACGTCCAACAATAGCAACAATGGGCTTAGCCATGTCTCACCTTTCATTCAATTGATTTAATAATACCAGCAATACGTGGCTAATCCCACTCTTTGAGTGCTTTAATGCGAGACTTGGCAATATTTGTGGGACCAGGAATTGACATGATGACTTTAGCACCACGAGCTTCTAGTTGAGCAGTTAAATCGGCTAGTGACACGCCATCAAGGGTGACTTTGTCAAAGTTAAACATGACCTCAGGAAGTACTATCAAAACGTTAGTGAGGTCCTCTGGTACCTGGGCGAGAAGATCGACGGCGCAGATAAGCCCTGTGACATTAACGTCTCCGCCAAAGAAATCGTTGCGCACAGCAAAGGTAGAAACGTTGCCGTTTGCAGACCAGTTGTCGCAGAAAGTCTGAATAGTTTGTTGAGCAGCCTCGCCTACGATTAGCAAAATCTTGCGAAAGCGGGCGGAAAGATAGGTATCCGCTTCATCAAGAGCGGTACGCATAGAGTTGCAGACCTCTTCAGCCTCGTCGAGGAAGCTTCTGAGCATACCAATGCCATCGTAGAACTGTGGATAACCGTCATAAGTATACGCAGGAGGAATAGGTAGCTGGGCATCTACGTAAAAACTCATCAGAGGCTGGAAGCGCGTAATGCCTAAAAAAGCACGTGCACGCTCTGATATGGCTCAACAATTTTGACTACAGAGCGAGACAACTCTACGTCATCAGAATACAGAATGCGTAAAGCGCTTGGAGTCTTTGGTGTAGCTAAAGCGGAACAATGGCTAAAGAGGTAATCTGCTGATGAGCCTCTACCCAATCAAAGCGTTTTTATCAAGCTCTTCTCCGTCATTGATATTAGGACACAGAACAATCTGGCCATGAATCTCAATTCCAGCATCCATAAGTTTCTTAAGAACTTCAATACCTCGAGCAGCACGAGGACCAATAAGATTGCGACGGACATCGGGTGAAAGTGCATGCAGCAGAGACGTTCATAGGCTCAAGCTTATGAGAAATGATGCGCTCAACGTCCTCATCAGTGAGGTTAGTGAGGGTAACAAAATTGCCCTGCAAAAGCTCAGGCGATAATCGTCATCTCTAATGGAAAGCGAGGGGCGCATATCTTCTGGCAACATGGCCATAAAGCAGAACGACAAGCATTTACACAGGTCTTGATGCCGTCAAAGAGCACGTCAACAAAGTCAACGCCCCAGTCTTCTCCGGACTCACGCTCAAGCACGCACTCATAGAGCTCATCATCACCAGGAACAGAAACTTCAAGCTCACAAATGGAGCCGTCAGCTTTTCCCAACGCCAATCAATCAGGTCTTTTGGTACTCACCATTGACCTTCTCGATAATCATGCCTGGCTCAAGACCAGCCTTCCACGCAGGACTACCCTCTTCAACAGACTCAATGAGTGCGCCAAGTCCACCAGATTTTGTATTTTCCGTAGTCTGCGCGCTGTTCCATATTATGCGCCTACGATTTCTTCAATAGCTGAGTTTAACTGCATTGATATGAGCTTCCGGTGTAGAAGCACCAGCAGATAATGCCAATATGCTCAGCCTTCAAACCAAGAAGCCTGCAGCTCATCTGTACTTTCAATGTGATGGGTTGCGGGGCAATAGAGCTTAGAAATCTCTGCCAAACGGGTGGTGTTAGCAGAATTCTGCCACCAATAATAATCATCACGTCAGATTCTTTTGCAAGCCTCATACAAAGAGTCTTGATGGCCGCAGTAACTTCGCAAATAGTATTCATGACACGCAATTCGTCAACAAGCGGAAGTACCGCATTAACCACCTCAGAGAGCTTCGCAGCGCTCATGGTAGTCTGTACCACCAGACCAACCTTCTTTGCGGCTCTCATGGCATCTGCCTATGCTCAAACATCTTCTACAGAGTCGATAGCCAAAGAACCTGGCACATGAGGCCAGTGTTGCCTCTACCTCGGGGTGCCCGGACTCTCCTACCACATATACGGCATACCCTTGCTTGGCGAGAAGTTCTGCAGCGCCGTGTGCCTTCTTTACAAACGGACAGGTTGCATCTAACACGTCAACACAGCCGTCCTTTGCAATTTGTTCTTCTTGAGGCGTTACACCGTGGGTGCGCAACAGCAGTGCGCTTCCTGCAGCTTCAGAAGCGGAATTAACTACCCCTACGCCCTGATCTTTAAGGGAAGTAACAACGCGAGGATTATGAATAAGTGGACCAAGTGTGCGCACAGGTGCATAAGCATCTTTGACAGCCTGCTGGACCATCTGAAGAGCTCTTTCTACACCGTAACAAGCGCCTGCTTCATCGGCAATTTTAATAGTGAGCTGAACTAATTCCTTCCGGGATGCTCTTTGAGCATTGCATCTCTTAGCTCAGTATACCCGCTCCATGGCTCTTTCTTCCATTTCTTTTGCCTGATCTTTACGCTTAGTAGAAGTCAAATCGCTAAAAGAAATCTTCTGACCAGAGCGAAGATAAACCTTAACAGGCTTAACCAGAGGAGAACCTTTTTTCTTAATATCAAGCGCACCAATAATTGCCAGTGGCTGAACATCTACCTTAGCAAGCTGAGCGATAAAGAGCAAAACCACCATGTGTTTCTCCACGCTCAGTATTGCTTCTGACTCTTGTACCTTCAGGATGATAAGAAGCATTTCTCCTAAAGCGCCGTAGTTGCACGACAGTGCCTTCATATCGGCAGTTCCACGGTCAACAGGAATACCACCAAGCCTAGAGCGCCCATTGAAGCGGTTTGAATTTGTTGAACTCACTCTTGTAGATGGTTCGAACAGGAATGCCATGAACAAGCAAGTGAACAACGGTAACAATAGGATCCAGAAATGTTGGGTGATTCATGATAAGAACGCGAGGGTTTTATCGCCCACAAAAGCTCATCTTTGTCCCAACGCCACCTGAACCAGACTTTTGTAATCAGACCAAGAACGCTTATGCCAACCACTTAAAAACTTGGCTGGAGCTGGAAAATCAGCAAGCGCCGTATCGTAATAATCATCAAATGAGTTTCCGCCAAAGGACGTAAACGCTTAGATGCCGCTGCTATAGAACTTTTTCTCAGGGCGCTTAGGCTCTTCCGTGTGAGACTTCCCGTCATCAGAAGAACTACCTTCTGATCCCTTTTTCCCTGAGTGAAAGATCGTGGTTCCGAGCATCTCTCTTACCCAAGCCCGGATGCAGGGCAATAATGGCTGCAATAACCTCTTCAACAGAAAGCGTGGAAGAATCGATATGATGGGCATCTTCTGCTGCACGAAGTGAGTGCCTTACGCTCAGAGTCAGCTTTATCACGAGCCTTGATGTCTTCGAGAATCTTCTCCTCCTCTTGGCATCTACCTTAGCATCGTTGCCGGTAGCTGCATCTCCACCTTGGCGCTGAACAGCGCGACGGTGAGCACGAGCAGCAGGATCGCGGTCAAGAAGACTTTTACATCAGCCTCTGGGAATACCACAGTGCCAATGTCACGACCTTCTGCGACTACATCGCCATTCTCGCCAGTACGACGCTGGAGTGTGACCATAGCCTCGCGAACCTCAGGAATAGCTGCAACAACACTGACATTTCTAGTCTACCTCAGGAGTACGAATCTCTGCGGTAACGTTTGAGCCATTTGCGTAAACGGTCTGACCATTGCAGAGTTGCCAAATGAGATACTGATGTTTCAGTGCAACCTGAATGATTTTCTCGGTATCAGTCATATCAATGCCCTGGCGCAGGGCATTCCACAGTTACTGAACGGTACATTGCGCCTGTATCTAGAAAAATCAGATTCAAGCGATCGAGAAAGTGCGCGAGCAACCGTAGACTTTCCGGAGCCTGCCGGGCCATCGATAGCAACAATCATTACTTATCCCCTCGGTGACACCCCAAATGTCACGAAAATCGTAAAAACTTGACTCAGTAGAACGACGAATAACCTCTTCTGGATCGAGGTTAAATCCACCAAGCTTAAAAATCTGAACCACCTGTACTAGTAAAAGAAGATTGAAGAGACATTTGCAAGATGTACGTTCCAGCTTAAACTGCTTGGAATACCAAAACCTCAGCCATCATAGAGCGCAAATAACCACCGTGAGAAATGCAAACGGTGCGTCCAGAAAGACCAGAAAACTCGTTAAGAATGTTACGGCACCTGCATCGTACCTGCTCATATGACTCAGCTTCTGGAGCAGGTATGGAGTGACCGTTTTCATCTGAGCCCCAAGAAACGTGAGACCATACGGTTTAAGAATCTCTTCAGCATCAGCAAAGCACATACTCTCCAGGATGCCAAAATCCATCTCTGCAAGATCATCTTTAACCTCACAGGGAATGCCAAAGCTCAGAAGCAGCCATCTCAGCCATATCTTTACAACGAGATAAAGGAGAGGTCCAAATTCTATCTGGATTAAATGCAACAAGTGCGCGAACAGCATGTTCACGCTGTTCAACGCCATGCTCAGTGAGCTCAACATTTCTTCTGCCGCTAAAAAAGCGCTGTGTATTAGCTACGCTTTCTGGATGACGCATAAACAAAATACGATGAACCTGAGCTGGAATTTCAAATGGCTGCATTATGTCTCCTCTCTGGGTATGTTTTAGTTGTTTGACGTGCGTTTAATAATTACTTGCTAGCGTTTAAAGGCATGATAGGAGAAGTACCAGGCTCTCTACCAATAGTGCGCTCTAGAGCGGCAACCTCTTCTTCTGTAAGAAGTCTCCACTCACCCTCTTTAACTCTTGTTAAATGAAGTGGACCAAATGTGTCTCTGTGAAGTGCAAGAACTCTATGATGGATAGCTAGGAGCATCTTCTTGACCTGATGCTTACGCCCTTCTCTAATAGTGACGCTAACCAGGGCATTTGGCTCTCCTCCACCAGTTTTTCCTAAACCTTGTGGGGCAAGAAGATTTTTCATCTTAACATCATCTGAGATGACCTTTACTTCTGCAGGAGCCGCAGGACCATCTTCAAGTTCAATACCTTCACGTAAGCGATTTAACTGCTCTTCTGTAGGTGTACCTACTACATGAGCAACATAGTGCTTCCACACATGCTTTGAGGGATGTAAGAGCTCTTGTGCCATCTGACCGTCGGTTGTGAAGAAAAGAAGGCCTGTAGTGTCCATATCAAGACGTCCAACAGGAAAAAGACCGGGATACGTATCAGTTGGAACCATATCCACAATGGTTGGTCTACCTGAGGGGTCTTTCATAGTAGTCAAATAACCTGCAGGTTTATTGAGCATCAAGTAAACGGGTTTCTCGGCAATTGAACAGACAACGCCATCAACCGCAACTACATCTACAAGTGGATCAACTTTACTGCCAAGCTCGGTAACTACCTGGCCGTTTACCGTCACTCGACCAGACGTCATCAAGCGCTCGGAGCCTCGCCGGCTAGCCACTCCTGCACGTGCCAAAAAGCGCTGCAGGCGCATGGGGACAATACGCTCTTCTGTCACGTCCTACGCATCCTCCTGCGTATCATAATCGTCTCCCAGAAGGGAACGCTCATCATCAATATCTTCTGTAGCCTCTTCAAGTGTTGAGGTAAAACTTCTGCCAGAGAGTCTCTCGCGAATAAACTGCTTAGACTCCTCATCAGGGGCAAAGTCTTCTAGGGGCGGCAGCTCTCTTAGCGACTTGAGGCCAAAACGCTCTAGAAAAAGCGCAGTTGTACCATAAAGAATAGCTTGTCCCCTATCTACCTCTTTACCTACTTCACGGACAAGGTTTTTCTCGCGAAGAGACGAGATAACACCATCGGAATTAACGCCACGAATAGCACGGACACCCTCGCGCGTTACAGGCTGATGGTAGGCAATAACAACAAGTGTCTCAGAGCAGCTTGAGAAAGGCGGCGCGTGTCCCAAGAAAGCACAAAGTCACTTACCAGCTGATGGTGCTGGGTGTGTAAAGAGGCGCCAACCGCCAGCAACCTCTCTAAGCTGAAATCCTCTGTTACTAGCGCATATACTCTTCAGCAAGTTCTTTAAGGGCTTCTGCTACTTCGGCAGGAGCTACATTGGTAACTTTAGCAAAGTCAGCGGTAGTAATCGCATCAGTCGCAACTAAGAGAAGCGATTCAAGAGCGCTTTTGAGCGACTCGGAGTTTAAATATGTAAAGCTCTTCTTCTGCCGTGAGTTATTCCGCCTCTTTCTATACTTCATTGGGCGTATGGTCAAGGATAAAGAGTGTTTGCTGGACGTCTTGAAGCGCATTTTTGAGACAAATTTAATCCTTCAAGATCGGCTCATCACCAGAAAGCTCTTCCAGCTCCAGGAGAACCGACTCATCAAGCTGATATGAATCTGCGCCCTCTATGTGCTCAATTTCAATCTCGCCAAAGATAGCGTCCTGCTGAACGCGCACGAGACCGCGCTTAAAAAGCTCAAGTACTGCCAAAAAGTTTGCAACCACAATCTCTGGCGTATCTTGACCATCCAACAGCTCAGAGAATGTTGCTTTGCCTTAGAACGCGTCAGACGATCCACTGAAGCAACTGTCAAAGCCACAGGAAGCCTTTTTGGAGCCACATGTTCTGCTTCAAGTAAGAATGTCTCACGTTTTGAGTCAATATCAGCACAAATGACTGCAAGACTTCTGAGTGTAATACCTTCAAGATAATCTGGCATGAGGTTCAAGAAATCAGGATGCTGGACCCACTGAACGTGGGAACATGTATGATTCTGCCTCCATGCGACTACTAGTGCTGCACCAGCGTTTCTAAAGTGCTTATAAGCAATAAGACGAGCAATAAGAACTTCTCGGGCCTCATCAGGAGAAAAGTCCATCAAGCTCGTCATCATACTCATCTTCATCATATGAGCTTTTTGAGTGAAATATCTTGAGGAACCAATGCGTGTGCTTTCATGTCCAAAAGCGTTGACGCAACAAGTACAAAGTCGCTGGCAACGTCTAGGTCAAGCTCCTCCATAGCGTCAACTTCTGCCAGGTACTGATCGGCCACCTCAGAAATAGAAATAGAGCCAATGGCAACTTTCTGTCTACTTACCAGTTGAAGTAGCTGGTCGAAGGGGCCGGAATATGTTGCAGTATTTACTTTTGTACGACATTAGATGATTCTCGCAAGTAGATTCAAAATGACGTTTGATATGCCACCGATGATGGACGAGAAAAAGCCAGGTGCAAAGAACATCAAACCAACAACAGCAATCATGCAATAAGGTTCAATGGCGTAGAACTTTTGACGATTTTTCTCACCCAAAAAATAAAGCAGCAGCTTAGAGCCGTCCAAAGGCGGAATAGGTAGCATATTAAAAACAGCCAGGCTTACGTTAATCTGGATATGAAAACAACTAATGAAGACACGTAGTACATCACCAGTGAATTCAAGAATGCACCAAAAGCATTACCTGCTGCATTGAGTAGGCGCAACAGAAGCGCGCCAAGAAATGCCTGTAAGATGTTAGAACTTGGGCCAGCAAGTGCTACAAGAATCTCATCACGGCGACGATTTTTAAGGTTGTTGGGGTTATATGGAACAGGTTTGCATATCCAAAAGCTAGGTCCACCCATTAAAACAAGCATAAACGGCAGAAGGACCGTACCAAACAAGTCAATGTGAGCTAATGGATTGAGCGTCAAACGACCCGAATTCTTTGCCGTAGAATCACCACATTTATATGCCACAAAACCATGTGCAGCCTCATGAATCACGATGGCAAAATTACCAGCGCAAATTCAGCAAAGCGTTGTCAAAAGTGATGAAACTGATGTTAAAAAGCAGTTGGCTACAGCAATCCTTTTTCTCAATATCTGCAGAAAACAATGCAAATATGTGCCACAATCTTAAACTTTCAAACACAAAAACAATTTTACCCAGATTGGTGAAAACTACCTACTCATCAATGTCTGCTTCCATTTTTCAGAAAGCTCCAACCACTCAGCCTCAAGAGCAGGAATTTTTTTGGAAAGTGCCTGATATTCAGTCATACACTCATCAAACTTTTGCTGGTCATTATAGAGGGCTTCATCAGCCATCAGCGCCATGAGCTCATCGTAGCGTTTGTGTGCAGGAGTAAGTGCCGCTTCAACCTCATCCAGACGTTTCTTGGTCTCTCTAAGTGCTCGACTTCTGCGATTGCGCTCCTCCGCCTCAGCTCTTCTCTGCTCCTTGGTCTTCACATTGCGAGAAGATCCTGTAGCTTGACCCACCTTTGGTGCGGTGCTCTTAACCAAGCTTGCACCCGATGTACCATACGAGGATACTGTCTTGTTCGACAATTCCCCTTGAGCTGCTGCCTGAAGCTCAGCAAGTTTAAAGAGGAAGTAATCGTAATCACCGTCATAGACCATTACCTTGTGATCGCGAACATCTACAACTTTATTTGCTACAGCTCTAATAAGGTGCTCATCATGGCTGATTAAAAATAATGGTTCCCGGGAAGTCAATAAGTGCCTTCTCCAAAACATCAACGGAATCAATATCCAGGTGGTTAGTTGGCTCGTCCAGAAGCAAAAGTGGATCTGGAGAAACCAACATCTTTGCGAGCGCTAAACGAGCACGCTCACCACCAGAAAGAACGTTCACACGTTTTTCTACGTCATCGCCGTGAAAAAGATACTGCACCGTAATCTGCGTTCTTCAGAGGTGGTCCATCCCGCAGCAACCGTGTCAAGCTCTGCAAGTACTGTGTTTGCTGGGTTGAGTTCTTCAAAGCTGATGCTGTGCATAGTAGGCCTGGGTAACATTTTGACCAAGGCTAATCTCTCCTGTATCAGGCTGAAGCTTTCCAGCAATAAGCTTCATTAAAGTAGATTTACCAGCCCCGTTTGGACCAACAAGAGCTACATGATCTCCACGATATAGTTTGAGGTCAACGTTATCGTAGACAAAGTTATCCTCATATGATTTAGCCACACCCTCAAGAGAGACAACGGTATCTCCGGTACGAGGGAGGATCGGGAACTTAAAATGCATATGGTGAGATTGCTCTGGAAAGAACAACCAGCTCTTCCTGGTTTTCTCGACCTTTGCCACGCTCTTGTACCTGTTTGGCCTTGGTTGGCTTATACCTAAAGCGCTCAATGAAGGTCTCCATGTGAGCAATATCGCGCTCTTGAGCTGCACGTTTTAGCATGAAGCTGCTCAAGATTTTTCTTCTCGCTGATGAAGATAACTGGAATAGTTGCCGGTATACGTTACCAACATGCGATTCTCTAATGCCGCAACATGCGTCACACAAAGCATCCATAAACGAACGGTCGTGACTTACCAGCAAAAACAGTACCGTCATATGACGATGAGAACCTCTCAAGCCACTGAACAGATTCCAGGTCAAGATGGTTGGTTGGCTCATCCAGAAGAAGGACATCAGGACGACGCAGCAACAACTTTGACAAAGAGATACGCATCTGCCAGCCACCTGAAAAATTCTTGGCAGGCTTATCAAAGTCTTCTACCGGAAAAACCGAGGCCCTGCAAGAATCTGACGAGCCTTGCTTTCAAGCTCATAGCCGCCAAGACGTTCAAAGCGTTCCATGGCATGAGCATAGTCATCCAGATACTTGTTAAGTGTTGCACCTTCAGGAGTTTCAGTAATCTTGAGAGAAAGATCGTTAATCTTTCGCTCCACTGTTTAATCTCATGAGCAGACTCAATAGCTTCATTAAGAGCGGTTCTGTCCCCATAAGCTCTGTCTCTTGCTCAAAGGTATCCAAGGGTGGCGTCTTTTGCAAAGGTAACGGTTCCCTCATCAGCCGACTCAAGGCCCATAATGATTTTCGAAGTGTTGTCTTACCGGCACCATTAGGACCAACTAAAGCCCAACGCTCTCCTGCGTTGAGCTGAAACGTTGCATTTGAATAAAGGACTCTGCCGCCAAATGACTTTGAAATCTTATCCGCAAGAGCAATCAAGTGAACTCCTCATACATATCTGAACTGGATAAGTATAAGTCATTCACTTGATTTACATGGTGAATTATATAAATGAAACTAGGCTTGTGAGATTTATTGTCACTTCTTTTGAAGAAAAAAGCTGCACCAACAACACCAATAATCAGAAGAAGCATAAGGACATTATCACTAGTATCTAACAGAGTAGCCTTCTTTTTTACCTATCCATTGTAAGGTGAATAGCAAAGCCAGCAATCTCGTCTTTGAAATAGACCAAAAACGTACTACCGTCTGGATTAAAGCTTTCTAGAGGTCTCATCAATTTCAAAGCCACGACTAACAAAAGTATTTCTCAGCAGCGAAATGTTGTTGACGTGAAAGCCAATATGGCCTTTTGTGCCTCGACCATTTTTGCTTCATGACTTCAACCAAAGTACCTGCAAAAATGAAGGCGGTTGCTCAACGGTTGGAAGTCCCATAAAAATGGTAAACAGATTTTGCAATTTTTTCTGCCTCGTCCGCATTACTTGCATTAATGCCAACGTGAGCAACGTACATATCAAACTGTTCAACAGGATTAATTGAACTGGCTGTGTTAGATGAATCTGCCATGGTCTCCCTTTCCTAGACTTCAAATATATTAGGAAATTTCTAAAGTGTAATAGTGCATCAAATATTAACTAATAACGTAACTAAGTACTAACAAAAAAAGGCCCAGAAACCTAGGCCATTAAAATTCTATGGTGGGCGATGCTGGATTTGAACCAGCGACCCCTTCCGTGTGAAGGAAGTGCTCTACCCCTGAGCCAATCGCCCGAACGACTTGCAATAATAACAAACAATGACGCTAATTTCTAGCTTTTGACTTTCTTGATGTCGAATACGTTGACATAACTTTATTCATCTGAAAAAGGATGATTCCCAGGAAGATGAGCTGAAGAATCATTGGTGAAATTACCATGGGTTGCGAAGAAAGTTGTGAGACAAAGACCCACTCAATAGTAAAGAGAATGAGCTCAATGCCAGCAACAAGGCGAACAATACCGTGTGTTTTATCAAAATCTTTTGCCAAACTAATGCATTTTTGCAGAATAAAGCAACAATATACTGACATTAAGCTGCACAGGAAGCACAATCATGCTCGAAGAAAAATGACCATAGCCAACTGAAAACGCAAAGATGACAATACCCAGCAATGCCGAGCGCTCCAAGCATAGAAGAAAGCGCCATCATTAACTTGGTTCCGATCGCCTACAAACCCCCAACAAGTCAGTTCACAAAGATAAATGTACAAATGAGGGCGTTAGAGTAAGTAATTAACTTATTTAGCTTCAATAGACTTCTTAACTTTGTGAGATCCTCGAGCAACAGCACTTGCCATTGCCAATAGCGCAAACAGCTCAATGAACTGCAACGTAACAGAAGGCTTTTAAAAATCAGTTGAGCTACAACCGTTACTGCTAGCACAACGCATGAACCAAAAATCATGGGGTATGCAGCCGCAGCTCTATTAGAACATTTGCTTCTCTAGCTGCATAGCCACCCGTAAGAAGTGAAATCATACTTGCAAGTAAAAAGAGCGGAATCAATTGATGGTCCAGCGCCAATTACAGAACTCGCAACATTAACAAGCCTAAAAAGTCCGCCTATCAAAAGTGCCAGGCTAAAAAGCTTCATCTTACGAGTCTCAGGAGTCATGTATCCCCTATCTACAAGTTGTAACTGACGGTTATTTTACCCGTTTTTATATAAATTACGTAATCGAATCATTAAACGGTAGAGAGTTTCGGTAAAAGAAATGGCGAGAAAACCAAGGGATTTCTCGCCACATGTGTATTTGGTGGGCCCAGAGGGATTTGAACCCCCAACCCAGGGATTATGAGTCCCCTGCGCTAACCGTTGCGCCATGAGCCCGTAAGAAAAAAGCGACGACTGATGCCGCCGCCAGAATGCATGGTGGAGAATAGGGGGATCGAACCCTGACCTCATGACTGCCAGTCATGCGCTCTCCCAGCTGAGCTAATTCCCCGAACGTGGTGCGGGAAATACTATAGCAAACCAAAGCTCTGTTTTTCTCGACAATTTTGTAATTAATGGCATATAAAGCGAATTTGCATAAAGTATGCTGGGTAAGCAAGTAGTAATGAATACTCTAAATTGACACTTTATCGGAGTTTTAAATGAATACAGAACTAATACAAGGGGTTTTGATTCCTTTTGCAGGAACCTCACTAGGCGCAGCGATGGTACTGTTTATGAAGAAAGCATTAAATCGTACCGTAGAGCGCGCGCTACAAAGCTTGCTGCCGGTGTCATGGTTGCTGCCTCTATCTGGAGTTTATTGATTCCGGCTATTGAATCCTCTGAGGCAATGGGTCCACTTGCTTTCATTCCTGCAGTAATCGGATTTTGGATAGGTACTCTTTTCTTCGCTGCTTGACCATGTAATTCCCCACTCCATCTAGGAGGAAACAGACGAAGAGGCCGAAGGAATTAAAACGAGCTGGCAGAAATCAACACTTATGGCTTTAGCGGTAACACTCCACAATATTCCTGAAGGAATGGCAGTTGGTGTTGTTTTTGCTGGTTGGGTTTCAGGAAATTCTAATATTACCTATGCAGAAGCTATGGCTCTAGCGCTTTGGAATTGCTATTCAAAACTTTCCTGAGGGAGCCATTATTTCTATGCCTCTCCACGCTGGTGGTACCTCTAAAGGTAAATCAGCTTATCTTAGGAATTTTTATCTGGCATTGTAGAGCCTATTGAGCAGTACTTACCATTCTTGCTGCAGAGCTTGTTATTCCAGTTCTTCCCTATCTGTTAAGCTTTGCAGCAGGAGCCATGATATACGTGGTTGTAGAAGAACTTATCCCAGAAAATGAGTGAAGGCAAGCATTCAAACATTGAGTACTTGCCTTCGCATTGAGCTTTAGTGTAATGATGACACTTGATGTAGCGCTTGGTTACAGCTGGCGCTCTTTTAAGCTCGCGCTCTGGAAGAATCTTTTCTGCCAACCAAGAAGCAACTTCATCAAGGGCAACCTCAAAGCGCTCACCGGTAGCTCGCTCTTTAACTGCGATGCCGTTTGTCGCGCCTTTCTTGCCCACAATAACCTGCCGCGGGAAACCAATAAGATCGAGCATCTGCAAACTTCACGCCTGGACGCTCTGCGCGATAAATCGACAACGGTCTCAAGACCAGCAGCAACACAGGCGTCAGCTACTGCACTGCTGCGTCCCAGATTTTCTGGGTCTTTGATTAGAAAGGCAAAGAACAGAAACTTCGCAAGGAGCAACAGAAACTGGCCACTTGATGCCTTCTCGTCATTGTACTGCTCAACGACAGCAGCAAGAAGTCTGGAAACACCGATGCCATAACAACCCATAACCAAAGGCTTATCCTGGCCGTTTTCATCGGTGAAAGTAGCATTAAGTGCTGAAGAGTATTTAGTGCCAAGCTGGAATACCTGACCAACCTCAATACCACGAGCGGCATGTAAAGGAAGACCACACTCAGGGCAAATATCGCCCTCCTGAAGTGACAGGATCCTTCCACTCATTAATCTCAAAATCACGACCAAGCTCAACGTGATCGGGTGGTAGTCTGCCTTAGTAGCACCGCAGAGCCACCACTGAGTGTCCTCAGAAAGATCTCCAACAACGCGAATACCCTCAGGTAAACCAACAGGTCCAATAAAGCCCTTAATAAGGCCAAACTCATCAAGCTCTTCATCGGTCATCATGTGGTATTCACCAAAAGCGTGCTCAGCTTTAACCTCGTTGAGCTCATGTGAACCTGGAACAAAGCACACAACTGGCTTACCGTTTTCCATCAACAAGCGCAAAGAGCGCTTGCGTGTTGCTGCAGGTGAAAACGTGGAGGAACTCAGCAACGTCATCAATGGAGCCAATATCAGGGTGTGAATCACACATCTGACCAGACTCTCCTCTACCTTAATCTTCGCATGCCGCCTCAGTATCTGCAGCATAACCACAATCGCAGTAAACCAGACTTGCCTCACCAGCCTCTGCCAGCGCCATAAACTCAACAGAAGTGTCTCCACCAATCTGACCAGAGTCTGCGACTACCTGCAAAGCTCTAAGACGCGTACGGTCACAAACGTTCTGGTAAGCAACCTTTTCCTGGTCATAACACTCTTGCAGTGACTCTTGAGTTGCCGAGAAGGAATAACCATCTTTCATAATAAACTCGCGGCCACGCATAAGACCAAAGCGTGGACGGCGCTCATCACGGAACTTATCCTGAATCTGATAGAGCGTTACTGGAAGCTGCTTATAACTTTTGAGCTCATTTCTAATAAGATCTGTGAAGGTTTCCTCATGAGTTGGGCCAAGGGCAAACTGACGATCATGACGATCATGCATGCGCATCAGTTCATCGCCGTAGACGTCCCAACGGCCTGACTCTTCCCAGAGCTCAGCAGGAGTCATAATGGGAACAAGAATCTCCTGAGCACCAATACCGTCCATCTCATCGCGAATGATAGCCTCAATCTTTAAAAAGAGCGCCATGCAAGTGGCAAATAAGAATAAAGACCAGCTGCGGTTTTTCTAATCATGCCAGCACGAAGGAGCAGGCGGTGACTTGCAAGTACAGCCTCAGCTGGGTCTTCTTTAAGTGTCGGTGCATACAAAGAAGACATGCGCATCCAGTGCTTCAAGATAATTTCCTTTCAATATGAAGTAATACGTATAGTTTACTTATTTTGCCAAAACGATTCTCAATTTCAGTGAATAACTCATCAACAATTTTATCTTCAGGAACTTTTTCTAATAGGATTGCCGTTTTTCAAACAAAACAGCCTGGCCTTTTGCCACAGGCAACGCATAAGTCAACACCCTTAGCTTCACCAGGTCCATTAACAACGCATCCCATTACAGCAACAGAAATTGGAGCACGAACGCCATCAAGGCGCTTAGTAACTTCTTCTGCAATAGGAATCATGTCAACACCACATCGGCCACACGTGAGGACAACTCACAAGCTCTGGTTTAATTCGACGCATACCAAGAGCTGCAGAAGTTCCACGCCATGAACTTCTTCTACCGGATCAGTTGTCAAAGAGGGCGCATAGTATCGCCAATGCCACTTTCTGGCAAAAATACCAACAGCAGCAGAATTCTTTACGGTCCCCTGCCTCAACGCGCCAGCCTCTGCTAACACCTACGTGCAGAGGAATCTGGAGCTCTTTGGAAAGTGACTCGATCACAGCAAAGCGTAGTTGGAACGTCGTGCTTTTTGCTGACAAGACAATATTGTCAAAACCACGAGAAAAGTGATCGACAAATGACTTTGACGATGCCACAGTTTCTCAACAAGGGTCATGTCTTGTCTTGTATCAAATTCTTTAGCAAGAGATCCAGCATTAACGCCAATTCTGATAGGAATATGAGCTTCTTAGCTGCATCAATAACAGCGTCAACGCGCTCCATAGAACCAATATTGCCCTGGATTAATACGAAGTGCTGCTGCACCTCTTTTGCAGCCTCAAGCGCAAGTTTATAGTCAAAATGGATATCGGCAACAACAGGAAGTGACGGTATTTTCAGATTTTCTTCAAAACCATTAAAGTGCTTTTACGTCAGGAATTGCTACGCGAATAATCTCTACAACCAGCCTCTGCAAGCTCTTTGATCGATGGATGTTGCATCTGCATCATCTGTTTTGGTAGTACACATTGACTGAACAGAAACGGGAGCGCCTCCACCAACCTGAACGGGGCCAACCATTACGGGATGGGTTTTTGTGCGAGCAAGCTCAGACATAAAATCAGCTACCTAAAAAGTAAATGAAAAATATCGTTTCGAAGTGCAACAACAAATACAAACAGGAAAAATGCCGGTCCAATATAAGACAAAATATTTTGAACTTTTATAGACAGTGGCTTTCTAACAATAATCTGAATAACCTCAATCAGAATCTTTCCACCATCAAGAGGTGGAATGGGCAAAAGATTCATAAATCCAAGAGACATAGAAATGGCTGCTACCAGCATAATAAAGGTCGAGAAACCCTCTGCCGCAGCTTTTGAAGCCATAACAGAAATTCCTACAACAGAAGATGACTGATTGAGAACTCCATAGTCTGTGGAATGAGCAACCTTAGAAGCAAATTGACCAACCTGTAGCGATACGATACAGCCGCAGCAGATGCATCAATAAACGAAAAGTGATACGTGGTCATCACAGGTGACACGCCAATGATTTTATCGTCAGGACGCAAAAACAGGTTTGATTGTAGTTTCAGCTGAATGCCACCACGATCATGGGTGACAGGAATATCCTTTTCCACCAGCAGACATTGCTTCTTTAATAGCTGCAGTAAAGCTCTTCCCGAGGTATGTACCTCTACTCCGTTAAAGGTGAGAATGGTATCTCCCGGATTAAGACCTCGAAATAGCAGCTAGAGAGTTTGACTCAACAGACCCTAACTGTGCTATGTGCGAGCGGTGAGAACGCAACGAACATCAAAGAACCAACAACTAGCAAAAAGCAAGTGCAATGTTGACCAAGGTCCACCAAGATCATAAGCAGGCGTTTGGGACATTTACGCCGACATAGGTATGAGCCTTCTCTTGAGCAAAGAATTTCTCTGTGGACATCTGCGGAGCACGTGGCTCTCCCGCTGCAGTTGTGCCTTCCAACTCAAAAGTATGACCACGGTCATACTCACAGCGAAGCTCAGCATCTCGTACAAGGGTCTGAGGGACACAGTGTGAGCTAGCTCATCTGACTCCGACTCTTTAACGAGCTCAATGAGCAATCTGCAAGAGTGTATAACAGGCTAAATGCGCGTTCATCCTCGCAGTTTAGTTTTGCGGCAAGAGCACCAACCTCAAGCGTGCCTGCCTCTTGAACGCTCATCAGAGCCTGCGGCAATAGCTCGTCAAGCTCACCTTCCATGCCGCAGATACGAGTATAGCCGCCAAAAAGAAGCGGTGTTACTCCAACCTCAGTACCGTATTTCTTGCTCTTGTGAGAAAGCTTATACCTGAACGGCATGCCCAGGAAAAACTCAGTAACACGAACGCCACACAGACGAGCCATGCCATAATGACCAGCTTCGTGAACAAATACAAGAAGCGAAAGAACAAGCAGTCCCCAAAAAATTGGTGAAAGAATAGCTAACAAATTCACTAAATTCCTATCCCACAAAAGAACGAGCTAAAGCTCGCGCTTGTGCGTCTACAAGCGTCAACTGTTGAAGATCTTCTACCCTTTGAACTTCAGAGGCATTCATAGTCTTTGCAACAATAGCCTCAATATCAAGAAATAGATCATCTTCCTTGTCTAAATGCATAGTTAGCAACTGCATTAGCTGCATTCCAATGCACGGCAGCGTTCCACCAACAGTACCTGCATGACGAGCAAGAGCAAGGCATCCAAAGGTCTTCTCGTCAGCATAATCTCCTGTGAGGGGAGCCGTCTCTTGCCACTCTACCGGCTTAGAAATTGCTGGCCAACGATGTGGATAGCTCCAAAGCAAACTGGATAGGCAGCCTCATATCAGAAGCTCCCAGTTGTGCCTTAACAGGGCCGTCCACAAACTCAACCATAGAATGAATACGACTCTGACGATGTACCAGAACCTCAAGCTTATCCACGGGGTATCAAAGAGGTGATGAGCCTCAATGAGCTCAAGACCCTTGTTCATTAACGTGGCACAGTCAATAGTAATCTTTGCACCCATCTTCCAGGTTGGATGCGCCAAAGCGTCGTCGGCCGAAACATGTACCAGCTCTTCCCTAGTACGTCCGAAGAACGGACCACCAGAACAGGTAAAGCAATCCTCTGGATATCAGCGGGATTCTCGCCAATGAGGCACTGGAAGATGGCGCTGTGCTCAGAATCAACAGGAATAAGCTGGCCAGGTTTAACCAAAGGCATCAGAAGGTCTCCGCCAACGACAATTGACTCCTTGTTAGCGTATGCCAGCACTTTACCAGCCTTAACAGCGGCTAGACCAGCGTAATGCAGCCTCTCCCACCACCGCATTAAACCACAGTCAACCTCGTCCCAGCTCTGCAAGCGGCGAACAACTGGAACCAAAGCTTGTTTCGCAGCCTGTGGTAGTACATCGAAGGCCGTTGTCCTTGACACTTACGTCCATCAAAAGCAACGTATTTGCAGTTGAACTCATTTGCTGCCTTCACAGCAAACTCTACCGACGAGTGCACTGCAAGTGCAACTACCTCAATCTTTTGCGGAAAATGACGGCATACATCAAGCGTCTGCATACCCACAGAACCCGAAGCTCCAAGTATAGCAACACGTAGAGGCTCATGCCGAACAGCATGAGGCGCAGTATCTTCAAAAATGCTCAAAACTATGCTCCAAACGGCAACGCACAGGAAGCTTGACCTGACTAAAGAGCACTGCAAGCTGGAAGAGAAGAAAAACGCTGCCATAGTTCCAAAAATCATCAGATCGGTTCTATCAAGTAGGCCTCCGTGACCAGGCATAATTGAGCCAGAGTCCTTGAGTCCTACGCCTCGCTTAATACGAGACTCAAATAGATCTCCAACGACGGAGAAAATGCCTTCAGTTACGCCAAAAAGCAATGCAAAGAGAGGGTTCATATCAATTGCGCCAAACACAGCAATCAAGAACACACTGAGCATTGAGCCCAAAAAGACCACCATAAAAAGCCTTCCAGCTCTTATTTGGAGAAATCCTTGGAGCCAGTTTGTGCTATGAAACTTTGAGATCCAAATAAATACGTAAAGATCGTTAGCCCGAAACAGAAAGCATGACAACAAGCGTAATCAAGGAATGAGAAAACTAGGCTCTGTGGACCTTGGTACACTACGTTGAAAGCGAGAGTGACGTATACAGTGGTCCAAGGCTGTAACTGCTACGTCTGCAAGATTTGCTCGCGGGTAAAGACGTACCAAAGCCCGCAAAAGAATAATTAAAGCAAAGAGAACGCTAACGGAAAAATGTGACCAAAATACGCAATTATTGGAAAAATAAGCGAGAAAAACAAGACCAAGAGGCTCGTTTGGCATACGTCCACCCATACGGCAAATATGAAAGAACTCAGAACAGCACAGCCATGCCATGCCAGCAATCAAAACGATGGTGGCTTTTTTACCCACAAAAAGAGCAGCAAGCACAATGGCTGCGTAGACTACGCCAGAACAGGTTCTAGTCAAAAAGCTTCTCGGTAACGTCACGGACTCGACTGACCCATGAAAGGTTACCAGCGGCTCGTTGTAGCTCCTAACCGAGCGACGAACCTCCAGCTTTTCAATCTGTTTATCAATTCCAACACTACCCGTTTCTTCAGAATTAACCTGAGTTTCAACGTCGATCCTAGAGGTGGATTTTTGGAATTGTGCGTATATCCTACCCTATTTCACTCCTCCGAATCGCCTTTCGCGACCCTGATAGTCCTTAATGGCGCGCAAAAATCCCATTTAGAGAGTCAGGCAGTAGGTTTGCGTGACCTACAGCTCCGAGGTAAAGCCAACACACAACAAATAGTTAGAAAAGCCTAAGCTCTCTGACGTACCGAATCAAAAGATACGGATCAGAAGTCCAGCTGTGTAAAGGTATTTCTCAATCTGATGGAGTTACCGAGATCAGCAGAGACTTTACCTTCAGCAATTTGATTAGCAGAAAACAGCTGCCTAGTCAACTCTGCACGAGAGCCATAATTAACCGCTAACGCAAAAAGTCATACCAGTGTTTTGTGTGGTTTCATCAAGTCCGCGCTGGAAGAATCTTTGAGTCTTTTCTGGTAAAAGCATCAAGATCAGCTAAAAGAAACGTAGTTTGACATTTTCTTGGTAGAACAGTGGAAGCTCTTTGAGCAGTGTCTCTGCAAAAGACGCATAAAGCAAATCGACCTCATGCCGGGACGTTTCCAGTTTTCAGTGAGAGACACGCAAACTGACAGAACGTCCAGCCCGAGACGCACACTTGTGGTAACAGCCTCGCGCAGGAAAGAACACCAGCCTTGTGACCTTCAGTTCTATCAAGTCCGCGAGCTGTAGCCCATCTACCATTTCCATCCATAATGATAGAAACATAAGACGGAATAGTTTCTAAATTGATATCGGAAAGACTGATATCTTCTGGTGCGTCAGAGAAATACTGGACAGTTTGTCTGTATCAAACTGCACTTAAATCTCCATGATTTCTGAGTCTTGGTCTTAAGAGAGATTCAATTTGTGCGATATAGGGTATCAGTCGGCTTCTGAATGCCATTTTTCTCGCGTTTCTGATCAGTCCTCGAAAAGCTCCTCATCGCAGCTCAATCTTGCCGTTACTATCGCGACGAACGTTACGAATAGCTACACAGAGCCTCCTCAGCAATCTGAGGCATTCTTCAGCAAGCTCACGACGACGTTCCTCAGTTGGCATTGGAAAAGGAAGCCTGATAGCAGATCCGTCATTAGATGGGTGATGCCCTAAATCAGAAGATTCAATGGCCTTCTCGATACTCTTTAGAGCAGTCTTATCCCATGGCTCAACAAGCAGCATAGATGCCTCTGGAACCTTAATGGCTGCAAGCGAGAATTGGGTTAGCTGACCATAGTAATCAACGCTTAATGTGGTCGAGTGCATGTGGTTGCGCGACCAGTACGGACACGACAGTTATTCTTAGTGCCCATCATGCACTTCTCCATAGAACTGCTTAGCCTTATCAGAATGAACGCTCATTAGTCCTCCTCGACGTAATGTACTGACTTCTTCTCCAGAAATTGCTTTCATAAAAACGCCTTCAGACTGCATGTCAAATACAAGAATTGGCATCTTATTGTCTTTGCACAGTGCAATTGCTGCAGCATCCATAGCCTTAAGTTCTTTGGCGAGAACATCTTTGTAAGTAACGGTGTCATACTTAACTGCATCTGCATGTATAACAGGATCGCAGTCGTAAATACCATCAACCTTAGTAGCTTTCATCAGTGCCTCAGCGCCAATCTCGCACGCACGAAGAGCGGCCGCAGTATCAGTAGTGAAGTAAGGATTACCCGTACCGGCAGCAAAAATAACAATACGACCCTTTTCAAGGTGTCTGATAGCACGACGACGAATGTATGGCTCTGCAACCTGAGCCATAGAAATTGCGCTCATGACACGACAATCCATTCCATTGCGCTCAAAACAATCCTGCAACGAGAGGCGTTGATTACTGTTGCAAAAGCGTACCCATGTTGTCACCCTGAGCGCGATCCATACCAGCTGCTGCCTGACGAGCGCCTCTAAAGATGTTTCCACCGCCAACAACAATGGCAATCTGTACGCCAGACTCCCAAACAGGTTTAATTTCTTTAGCAAGCATCTCTGGAATTGAGGGGTCAATACCAAAGGATTGCTCTCCCATCAATGCTTCACCAGAAAGCTTTAGAAGTACTCTTTTGTATTTAGCTGAAGACAAAAGCTTCCTCGCTCTCTCGTTTGACATAGTTGTAATAATTTTAACAAACGATATCGCGAGTTTTGCAGGGAATCGAAGTAAAAAAAGAGCCGGTTGTCTTCAACCGGCTCAAAATAATTGAAGTAAAAGTCTTACTCTTCACCAAAGGCAAAACGTACAAAGCTAACAATCTTAACCTCGTCGTCAACCTTTTTGGAGAGCAGCTTGCATACTCAGAAATAGTCATATCTGGATTCTTAACAAAAAGCCTGCTCAGTAAGGACATACTCCTTGTAGTACTTCTCGAGACGACCATAAGCCATCTTCTCCTGAATAGCCTCAGGCTTGCCTGACTCAGCTGCCTGTGCCTTATAAATGGAGAGCTCATGATCAACGATGTCCTGTGGAACATCCTCACGGCGAGCAGCAACTGGAGCAGCTGCAGCTACCTGCATAGCAACATCATGTGCGAAGTTCTTGAAGTCCTGAGACTCAGCGGTCTCTGGCTTGTTGAACTCAAAGGTAACAATGTCAGCAAGCTTACCACCAAGGTGGATATAGCTAGCAAGAGCGCCGTTTGCAGCCTCAACGCGCTGGAAACGAAGAACGCGCATGTTCTCGCCGATGTTGTGGATCTTATCGGTGATTGCCTCGTCGACAGTCTCATCACCAAGCTTAGCGGCCTTCAGTTCCTCAACAGTTGCTGGGTTGCTCTCAACAACAACTGCAGCAAGATCGCCAGCAAAGCCAGTGAACTGTGGGTTAGTACCAACAAAGTCAGTCCGCAGGAGAGCTCAGGATTGCGCCAGTCTTACCGTCTGGGCTAATGAAGGTAGCAATGGTACCCTCGTTGGTGTCACGGCCAGCGCGCTGAACTGCCTTAGCAACGCCCATGGCACGAAGAATGTCTACTGCCTTTTCAATATCGCCCTCAGCCTCGACAAGTGCCTTCTTACTCCATCGTCAGGAGAGCTGGTCATATCACGAAGCTGCTCAACAAGTGCTGCGGTAATCTCTGCCATGTTTTCCTCCCAAAAATCTACAGAATAATTAAATTATTTAACCCGTTGCTAAGAGTTACTCAGCAGCTGGGGTCTCGGACTCAGCACCCATCTCTTCAGCAGAAATCTGCTCATACCGCTGCCTGCAAGAATTGCGTCTGCAGCAAGCTGGCTACATAAGAGAAATGGAACGAATAGCATCGTCATTTGCAGAATGCCGTAATCAACAACATCTGGATCGGGAGTTGGTGTCAAGAAGGAGACAACTGGAATATGAAGACGATTTGCCCTCACGTGCATTCTCTTCACGCTTAGAGTCAACAACAAAGAGAGCCTGTGAAGAGAAGTCATATCACGGACGCCACCGAGGTTAAGCTGAAGTTTCAGAAGCTCCTTGTTCTTAAGAGCCTGCTCCTTCTTAGGAAAGAGTTGCCATACGGCCATCCCTCTACCATTGCCTCAAGCTCCTCAAGGCGCTTAATGCGGGAACGCATGGTAACAAAGTTGGTAAAGCATGCCACCAAAGCTAACGCTGGTTGATATAGGCATATTGTGACGAGTAGCCTCAGTAGCACTGGCTCCTGGGCCTGCTTCTTGGTACCAACAAAAAGAACTCAGCCACCCTTAGATGCAATATTCTTTAGAAAAAGTGTAAGCAGCATCTGCGCCAAGCATAGTCTGCTTAAGGTCAAGAATGTAAATACCGTTACGATCACCAAAAGATGTATGGCTTCATCTCTAGGGTTCCAACGACAGTCTGGTGACCATAGTGGCAACCAGCATCCAGAAGAGTCTGAATAGTAATCTTTGCAGCCATTTTTACTCCATTGGTTGTTCCTCCGTACGAGTTCAAGCCTTGTTAAAACCACCAACACCTGGCTTAGCGTTAGGCACCACGGCAAACAAGTAGTCGTACGTGCGATTTTTGCTGTTTGGTAACAGCATGCTGTGCTTCTACACAACTTTTGAAAGTATAGCAGGAAAACAAGAGCTACGTCTATAAAGAATTTAGACCATAACCTCTACAAATACCGTTCAAATACAGAAGTCTTCAAAAAGCATAGCCAGCTCAAACAACACACGTATCCTATTTTGATCTTTGGATGAGCTGCCTTCGCCGCTTCTTTAAGTCTATCAACCGAAAGATGTATAAACCTGCGTAGTTGAAAAGAGACTCATGTCCCAATAGCTCCTGCACGATACGTAGATCTGCTCCACCACCAAGAAGCTCCGTAGCATATGTATGCCTCATAGCATGTGGTGATAGCGAGCTATCCAGTCCTGCAGCTGTTAAATATGACGAGAAAACCTTGCGCAATGAATCTGCACTCATTATTTCCCCTCACAGAGATAAAAAGGGCTGAATGTACGCGTCCTGTTTTATCTTTTAGTAAAAGCGTAGGACGAGAAGATCTAAGGTATTTCTTAAGCCACTCAATTGCAGACTCATAAAGCGGAACAATCCGCTCTTTAGAACCTTTACCAAATAGACGTACTGTTCCATTTTGTGGATCGACCTGCTCAAGTCTGGAGTGTTGCACCTCGAAAATACGAGCGCCTGTTGCTGTACAAAAACTCAAGAAATGCTCATCTCTGAGACCCACTGCAGTTGAAACGTCACATGATTCCAAAAGTTTATTCACATCAGAATCAGTCATGGTATGTGGAAGATTGCGTGGAGCTCGAGGATTACTGAGCGCAAGAGCAGGATCAGTGGCAATCAGTTTTTCTCGCTGCATCCATTTGTAAAAGCCGCGCAACGCTGATAGATGCCTATTAAGCGTTTGCTGAATATTGGGCTTGTTTAAGATAGGCCAAATACAAACGAAGATTTTATAGTCGACTTGAGTTAAATCAACATTTTCTCTACTACCACTGCATGCAAATGACAAAAAGGTCAGTTTGATAAGACCTCAAAAGTATTCTCGGAGATTTCTAACCTTATGTAAATACTCAATGAATTGTTCAACTTAGTTTACTCTGCACTTTAGAAATGCCCATATTAATCACGCTTTACGCAATCAAAAAGCTCCTGGCGAGAAGCAATATAGTCATCAAAAATCTTTATGAGCACGCTCCATCATTTTCTGACTGACGTTCATCTTTTCTTTTAATATGTTCGTCCAAAGGCTCAAAAATTCCAAAATTAACATGCATAGGCTGATAATCTTTGGTTTTTGGATTTGTTGCATAACCGACAAGAGAACCAAGCGAGGTTGTCAAAGGAAGTTTAAACGTCTTCTTGCCTGACAGACGTGCATACATATTTAACGCTGCAAGCAAGCCTGAAGCAATAGCTTCAACATAGCCTTCTGTACCTGTAATTTGACCCGCAAGAATAATAGAAGTTCCTGGAATTCCAAACGAGCCGTCAAGCGCATGAGGAGAATCGACAAAAGAGTTCCTGTGCATGACACCATAGCGAACAAACTCGGCGTTCTCTAATCCTGGGATAAGCGTAAATACACGTTTCTGCTCTCCCCACGTAAGGTTTGTCTGAAAACCCACTAGATTAAATGCAGTTTTAGCTGTATTTTCTGCACGAAGCTGAACTGCCGCCCAGGGTCGTTTACCTGTTCTAGGATCAATAAGTCCAACGGGTTTTAGAGCTCCAAACCTAATGGAATCATGTCCCGTCCGTGCAACTTCCTCAATAGGTTGGCATGCTTGGAACAAATCAGACTGCTCAAAATCGTGTCAATAACACGTTTAGCAGAAAGTAACTCATCTACAAAAAGTGTCATATTCCTCTTTATTCATAGGACAATTGAGATAATCACCAATTCCCAAATCATCATAACGAGATTGAGAGAATGCAATTGAGCGGTCAATTGATTCTTCAGATACAATAGGCGCCGCTGCATCAAAAACGACATCCTGTTGGTTCCAACGCGCTCAGAAGTGCCTCCTATAACCTATCGGAACACAGTGGTCCTGCAGCAATAATTGTTGGTTCTTGTGAAAGCTCTGTTACCTCCGCATGAGTAACAGAGATATTTGAGTGATTTCTAATCTGTTCAGTAACCGCCCTTGAAAACTCTTCTCTATTCACCGCAAGCGCGCCACCTGCGGGAACTGAATTTTCTTCTGCAAGGGAAAGTAGAAAGCTTCCCATCTTTTTAAGCTCAGACTTTAAAATTCCAGCCGCTGAATCTTCCTTGGTAGATTTCAAAGAGTTAGAACATACCAGTTCAGCAAACATATCTGTGTGATGTGCTGGAGAAGAAAACAACGGGCGCTGCTCTATTAGCTCAACAGAAATACCACGAGAAGCAAGCTGTAAGGCTATCTCGCTTCCAGCTAAACCAGCACCTACCAGTAACTTTTTGTGACATTTTCCACCTATCACACCTACGAATCCAAATAAAACTCTTTAGAAGGAGTATACCTCCATCCGGTAATCTTTTTACCATTCACGAGCTTCATAATCAGTTAAAGAATTAAGCACGGTAAGTACGTTTCGATAACCTCCATGCAAGCTCTTCTGGTCTTGATGGAGAAGCTATAAGTGCAGATAAAAGCGGCGTTAACTTTATCTTGGCTTCATTTGTTCCTGAACCAGACAATCAAAATCTAATGAGATTGCGATGCCTAATGATGTCTCATCAGGAATGATTTGAGCTCCTTCAGAATTAATCTATTAGTACCAGCAGAAGCCGGGGAAAAGATAGATCCGGGTATCGCATAAATAGTTTTACCAAGCGAATTGGCAAACTCGGCAGTACTCATCGTACCTGAACAAAGCCCCGCTTCAGTCACCAATAACACTTTGCCCAATGCCGCAATTACCGCATTTCTTCTAGGAAACGCATAACGTCTAGGGTGGCGTTCCCCACCTGTCTAAAGAATGATTGCTCCCTTTCCTTCCGCGCAGCTTCAAAAAGATCTAACGAAGTAGTTGGATAGGTTACATCTGCACCACAACCTGCTACCACAACGGTCTTTCCTCCAGCGTTAAGCGCAGCCATACCCGCCGCATAGTCGCAACCAAGAGCTCCACCAGATACCACAACAATATTGTTATCAGCAGCACATCTGCCAGCCATTTCTGCAATTGCCATACCGTATGGAGTAGCTCTACGAGCTCCAATTACAGACATACAAGGTGATTGCAAAACGCTTCTATCCCCCATTCCATAGATTATTTCAGGCGGATGATTTAGCAGTAACAACTCACTTGGATAGTCCTCATCTTCTGATGAAATCTCCCATCTCTCCATAGCTACTCCAAAGAGCGAGACCTATAAGCAACAGCCTCAGATACGTCATCTTTTGTTACCTTTTCATGATGAGCAATGTCTGCGATAGTCCTTGCTACTCTGCAGGTACGAGTTATTGCTCTACCGCCTAAATGAAGCCCGCGCGCATATCTATGCAAAAGTTGTAGCGCCAACTCATCAAAACTCTCTATGTACTTTTGGCGAGAAGTGCTTTCTGCTCTACGGGTTTCTCGCCAAGAGGCAAAATCTCTACCAGAAACAACAAGCGAGCGCATACCTGACGAGGTAAGTCCCAACTCTCCTTGAATTACTCGATCAGAAGAAGGACGAGCCACATCACAAACAATATCTATTCGATCTATCAATGGACCTCCAATTTTTGACTGATACGTAGAAATCTTTCCTGGAGAGCACTTGCAGGTATGAGTTTTATCACCAAAATAGCCGCAAGGACAGGGATTAGCTGCAGCGATAAGCTGGAACTGAGAAGGAAACTTATAAATGCCATCAACTCGTGCAAGACGTACATATCCATCTTCGATAGGCTGACGTAAAACCTGCAATGTATTTGAAGCAAACTCGGGCAGCTCATCTAAAAAGAGCACACCTTTGTGGGCAAGAGAAATCTCACCTGGGATGACAGGTCTGCCGCCTCCAATCATGCCTGCTACAGAAGCTGAGTGATGAGGAGACCTAAAGGGCCTTACACCCGCTTGAATAGAATCTGTTTCACATCCCGCCACTGAATGTATAAGCAGCACCTCATCGCGTTCTTCTTTAGAGAGCTCAGGTAGGATGGTTGGAATTCTTTAGTGAGCATAGTTTACCTGCACCGGCGGACCAATCATGAGCATTCCCAGGTTCCCTGCTGGCTGCGATTATGATTGCTCGTTTGACTAATTCCTGATCGATAACCTCTTCAAAATCTAAATTATCGCTGAGCATTGTTGTTTCAACAGTATGCTGGTGCTGAGCTAATGGCTTACAGAATGATTGATCTCTTAAACTGAGATTAAGCAATGATTGAATTCCAATAACATGACTCCAGTCAGATCCAAATAAATTGCAATCTGAAGAAGAAATAAGCTTCATTCCCAGTTTCTTAGCAAGCATTGCATACGCTACATACCTCTACAGAAGAAATCTTGCCATTTAATGAAAGCTCTCCAACAAATAACCTGTTATGCACAATCTCTTGAGGAATCTGTCCAGTAGCTGCAAGAATAGCGACGGCTATAGGCAAATCAAATCCAGTTCCTGTCTTCTTTATATCTGCAGGCGTCAAATTGATTGTCACTAACAATCGCGGAATGGTAAATCCGGCGGCTTTTAGTGAGCATCGCACACGAGAGCGAGATTCCATAATAGAGCTGTCGGGCATGCCTACGATGGTTATTCCAGGTATGCCTCCCGAAATCCCCACTTCTACATCTACAGGTATTGCCTCAATTCCTCTAAGAGTTTGCTGTATGAACGCAAATGGTTGCTTGGCTCATTGCTCATCCCAGCTAAATGCCCCAATTAAATGCCTTAGACTTGCTGTACTTGGAGCTACCAAATTAATAGCAACAACATCAAATCTAATAGAGGTAAGTGCTGGATGAAGCGCTGCATACATAAGCGCAAGCGTCCTATATTTTTCCTGCTTTGCTCTATTTACAGCCAGTTCGGGCATGATGCTATCGTCTTTATTCAAGACGCGTCTTGTTTTACTTCAACAAGCACAACGTTATCGCCATCTTGAGCAACAATATCAACCTCACCAATCTGACACGTCCAGTTGGTTTGGATAATTTTGTAGCCTCTTTGATGAGGTATTTTGCAGCAATTTCCTCGCCTTTCTCGCCAATTTGACGAGAAGACATCTCTTCTAGCGGAATTCTACTTTCTTGTGGTCGTCTTCTTTAGAAACCTTGTCCCTGATCTTTTGACTCTTCCTGTAGTGAGGGTTTTTCCTCTACCTCATTAGACGCAGAACCTGATTCTTACTTGCATCTTTTCTTGCTCATAGCTCTCCTTTCGTTGTGGGAGAGTTCAGTTTGCAGGAGCACTTTGACACTAACCTGGCTGTCGTCTGTCTAAACGGCGTAATAATTCTGACGAAAGTAAAAATTTGATGTTCTTGTCTCACAGCTATAGAAAAAGCCCGTTCAATCCTCTTGGAATGAACAGGGAGTGTATTTATATCTGAAAGTTAATCTGATTGCTTAAATGAGATGTATTAAAACAGTCTCTGCGTCTTAACAAAGTTTCCACAAAACGATGCACGATGTATGGGAGAAAGTCCCATCTCGCCAATAGCCTTAATGTGTTCAGCAGAGGCATATCCTTTACATTCTGCCAGATAATAACCAGGATATTCCTCATCATAGGCCACCATAAGAGCATCTCGTTACTTTTGCCACAATTGAAGCGGCAGCAATAGACGCAATGCGAGCATCACCTTTGACAAGAGTCTTCTCTTTGGGATGAATGTGCATAGGATTTCCATCAATCAATACGCAGTCAGGTTCAATACCTGTGTTTTTAACAGCTTGCAGCATAGCATCTCTCAGGCACTGCGCCATGCCAACTTCATCAATTCTTTGAGGCGAAATGTGAGCAATGCCAATGGCTGTAGCTACTTCTTGAATTTGTTCAGCAAGAATCTCTCGCTTTGTTGCAGTGAGTTTCTTGGAATCATTAAGACCATAGATGATGGGTTCATCTGGTAAACATACAGCACAGACTGTTAGAGGTCCAGCTACAGAGCCTCTGCCGACCTCATCTACGCCAACAACAAGTCCACCCCCAGAAAATTCTCTCTGAAAGCGATACATTTCTTCTACACGGATCTTCTCAACATGTTCTTTTTCAATGCGCTTTTTAGCTGATTCCAAAGCCTTGATAACCTGTTTACGAGGATCTTCACTATAACGAGCTATGAGTTCGTATGCTTCAGCTTCTGGTGCGTCCTGTAAACGAGCAATTATATCTTTAGCAGAATCAGCCATGTTCTCTCCAAACCACATGACTATGGTACTAAAAAAGCCGCCCGAAGGCGGCTTCAAAGAGCATATGAAGTTGATTAGCGCTTCTCGCGAAGACGAGCAGCCTTACCAACACGATCGCGCAGGAAGTAGAGCTTAGCGCGGTGACAACACCGTGACGAAGAACCTCAGCTTAGCAATCTTTGGTGAGTGAAGTGGGAAAAGTACGCTCAACACCAACACAAAAGCTAATTTACAGAACGAGTAAAGTCTCACGGGAACCCTCTGCCAGAAAGACGAATGATGTCGCCCTGGAAGACCTGCTCACGAGTGCGATCGCCCTCGACGATGCGATAGTGAACCTTTACATTGTCACCAACGCGAACCTCAGGAATGTCCTCAGAATCTGCTGACGCTCAATAGCGCGAATGTAGTCCATTGTTTCCTCATCTCTAGAGGTGCCGACGCCCTGCAGAACGACACATAATTAACACTGAACAGGAAAGTATGCGTAGATACTTTCCACTGTACAAAGTTAGTTTGAATAAAACTTACTCCATATCTTCTTTTTACCCCAGGAACGAGGTAGACGAAAGATCTTCCAAACACCCTTGTTGCATATCTATCAGTCATACCTGAAACATAATCTGCAACTTGAATCTCTGGATGATCACAATCATGACACTTATACTCTGCGGGAACCTCATCCATATGATTTACAAAGTAATCAAATAGCTCAATGATAAGATCATACGCTTTAGGTTCTTCATATTTTGCGTCACCTGATGCGTAAAGATTGTAAACAGAAAAAGCTCTCATGGTCATCATGGCGCTCCATGGAGTCGGTCGTCTTGATGTCCCCCACTCGAGAGCTCTCAGAGACAATATCATGAACCATGTGTTCCAATACGCTCAGGCGAACTATTGCCCAACACCTCGCGAGCCTCAGTTGGAAGATACTCCTCCGAAAGCAGACCAGCTCTCTTTGCGTCATCAATATCGTGTGTTACATAGGCAATACGATCTGAGATAGCAACGTTTCTTCCTTCTGCCGTTTCTGCACGTAGGTTACCAGAATGACATCTAATGCCATCAACAACCTCATACGAAAGATTAAGACCCTGTCCCGTCTTTCTCCTAAATACTCAACAATGCGAGCACTTTGCTGGTTATGAGCAAAAATATACTCATTTTCTGGAGCATCAGGATCCATTCCTCTGTACAGACTATTAGCATACGCAAGCGCCTTTTCACCGATATGTCCAAACGGCGTATGACTCAAATCATGTCCAAGCGCAATTGCCTCAGTTAGATCTTCGTTTAAGCCAAGAGGTCGCGCAATTGAACGTGCAATCTGTGAAACCTCAAGCGTATGGATAAGACGAGTTCTATAGTGATCCCTTCTGGGGCGAGAAAAACCTGTGTCTTGTGAGCAAGTCTTCTAAAAGCTCTTACTATGAAGAATACGGTCTCTATCACACTGATAACACGTACGATACTGGTCAGGCTCCTCCGCCACCACACGGCCTTTACTTTGATCAGAAAAAGCCGCTTCAAGAGATAAGATTTGATGCTCACGAGCTTCCAGATCTTCTCGTTGAATGGATAACATAGAGCCTCCTTGTACCTGCATCTTTACCACATAATAGCAGGTTATTGCTATCTAGCAAAAGAGGGCGACCGAAGCCGCCCTCTTAAATTTGTTGCAACGTGTCTAGAAGAAAACCTACTTGGTAGCAATCTTCTGTGGACCACCGTTAGCCTGAATCTTAGCCTGTGCCGCAGCAAGACGTGCGATTGGCACGCGGTATGGAGAGCAGGAGACATAATCAAGACCAAGGTTGTAATACATGTGAATGGACTCTGGATCGCCGCCAGTCTCACCACAGACGCAATGGTGAGGTTAGGATTACCCTTACGGCCGCCCTCGACACCCATGCGGACAAGCTCTCACGCCCTTATCAAGGGTTGCAAATGGGTTGGTCTTAACAATCTCACGCTCAAGGTAAAGAGGCATGAATGCGGACTCAACGTCATCACGGGAGAAGCCAAGGCAGGTCTGAGTAAGGTCGTTAGTACCAAAGGAGAAGAAGTCTGCGTGCTTAGCAATCTCCTCAGACATGATAGCTGCACGATGGAGCTCGATCATGAGTACCAACTGGAATGTTGAGCTCAACACCATACTCATCAGCAACCTGTTTGATAGTCTGCTCAACCTCTTCACGAACCTGGATAGCTCCTCTTCAAAGCCAACCAGAGAACCATAATCTCTGGACGAGGATCGAGACCAACGCGCTTCAACTCTGCAGCTGCGCTGCGATGGCACTGAACCTGCACTGACATTGAGCTCTGGGTGAGACAAGACCAAGCAGCAGCCACGTAGGCCGAGCATTGGGTTTGCCTCCTGGAAGGCGTCAAACTTAGCGAGAAGAGCACGCTTTGCAGCGGCGTCCTTACCCTGCTCCTCATCATGAGCAATCTCAACGTCAAGCTCACGTGGGGAATCAAGGAACTCGTGCAGAGGTGGGTCAAGAAGACGAACGACAACGTCTTTACCGTCCATTACCTTAAACATACCAAGGAAGTCGCCCTTCTGAGCACGTCCAAGCTGCTCAATAGCAAGCTGCTTAACATCCTCAGAGTCAGCAAGAATGAAGTCCTGAATGAGATGTACGCTCACCAAAGGGCGAACATGCTCAGTACGGTCAAGACCGATTGCCTCAGCGCCGTTATCAACGGAAGTCTGAGCATCAGTTGGGTTATCAGCGTTTGCGCGGACACCAATGACGCGACCACGAGACTCATCAAGACGAACCTCATCTGCCCATGCAAGGATGGTCTGGAGGTCACCAGAAAGCTCTGGCTGGACAAGCTCAACAGCACCAAGGATGACGTCAGCAGTGGTACCGTCGATGGAGATAACATCGCCCTCGTTAACAACAAGACCGGAATCTGCAACGGTAAAGCGCTTGTTAGCAGCATCAATGCGAAGTGTATCAACACCGCAAACGCAAGGAGCGCCCATACCACGAGCAATAACCGCAGCGTGGCTGGTCTTGCCGCCGTGGGAAGTTAGAATACCCTCTGCAGCAACCATGCCGTGGAGGTCATCTGGAGTGGTCTCCCAACGGACAAGAATACAAGGCTCTGCTTCTGCAAAAGCCTCAGCATCTGCAGAAGAGAAGACTGCAGCACCAACAGCTGCGCCAGGAGAGGCGTTAAGACCCTTAGCGATGGTCTTGTACTCAGCGTTAGGATCAAACTGTGGATGCAGAAGCTGATCAAGCTGCTCAGGAGCAACACGAGAAACAGCCTGCTCTTTAGTAATACGACCCTCTTCATACATCTGAATTGCAACCTTAAGTGCAGAGAGAGCAGTACGCTTACCAACACGAGTCTGAAGCATCCAAAGCTTACCGTTTTTCAATGGTGAACTCGATGTCCATCATGTCTGCGTAATGGTCCTCAAGAATCTCAAAAGACGTGGAAGAGCTCCTCGCCTGCCTCCTTGAGTGCAGGAACCTTAACAAGGTCAGCGATAGGCTCAGTGTTACGAATACCAGCAACAACGTCCTCGCCCTGAGCGTTAATCAGGAAGTCACCATAGCGCTCGTTGGTACCGTCTGCAGGATTGCGAGTAAATGCAACACCAGTTGCAGAAGTCTCACCCTTATTACCAAAACCATGACCTGAACGTTAACTGCAGTACCAAGCTCATCTGGAATCTTGTTCTGTTTGCGGTAAAGGATTGCGCGGTCATTCATCCAAGAACCAAAAACTGCCTGCTCAGCAAGGCGGAGCTGAAGATAAGGATCAGATGGGAAAACAGCATAGCCGTTCTGGAGACCTCTGGGTGCTCCTTAACATCAACATTTGCAGCAAAGATACCCTTAAACCAAGTTACAAGGTCACGAAGATCATTTGCGTCTAGCTCTGTATCAAGCTTAACGCCCTTCTCGGCCTTCTTAGCAGCAATTGCATCCTCAAAGAGCTGTCCAGAGACGCCCATAACAACGCCAGAGAACATCTGAACAAAACGACGGTAAGAGTCCCAAGCAAAGCGCTCGTTACCAGTCTGCTTAATGAGACCCTGAACGGACTCATCGTTAAGACCAAGGTTAAGAACAGTATCCATCATGCCAGGCATGGAGAATGGTGCACCAGAACGGACGGAGACAAGCAGTGGATCTTCTGCATCGCCGAGCTTCTTGCCCATGCGCTCCTCAAGGGTAGCCATTGCAGCGTCAATCTCATCAGTGACGCCCTCAGGCCAGACGTTGCCGTTGTTGGAATAAGCAACGCAAGTTTGGCAAGTAATTGAGAATCCTGGAGGTACAGGCAGGCCAATCTTAGACATCTCTGCAAGGTTTGCGCCCTTGCCACCAACAATCCACTTTGCCTCTTCTACGGATGCGCCAGCGACCTCAGTAACATCGTTACCGGCGTGGTCCTTTCCGAAGCTGTAAACGTGCTTCTCGGACATAACACTCCAAACTCTCAAACTGTCACACGCAAAGCGTGCACCAACACGATTGAACGTAAAGACATCAAACCAAAACAAAGTAGGTTCTGTCCTCACATTCATAGTATGTTACCAACCTACGCGATTCATCTGAACAAAATAACGGTGAGCGGTCAATATCGACCGCTCACAGAACAATTTACCAACTTATGATTGCAAATTATGAAAAAATCACTAAAGAAAAATGAGCACCCAAAATGGATGCTCATTTAACATTTTGATATTTAAATGTGTCAGCACTTTTTAGCGTGTAACTCCCTCAAAGAAAGCGCCAATTGCGTGACTTGGTTCTTCACCGGTAAGCGTAGAAATAACGTTTACAGCTGGTCCCAGAAGATCAATAGATGGGATGAGGCGCTGATCAAGCTCACGACGAATTTCTCTTCTGAGAGAACCATCTGCAAAGGTGTGGAAGACTGCACGAGGGCGATCCTCATCTTCACGCTCATTGAAATACGTACGAACGTCTTCAACGCTATGAATATTTGGAACCCTCACAATCTCTACGGAATCATCGCCAAACTGAGCAGCAGCAGCCTTAACTACTGCAGCACCAGTCTCTCCGCGAGAGTCTGACAGAACATAGACGATAGGCAGACCATCACCAAGAGTGTTGTTGTCAATATCAAGTGTACTCATGCTGTAACCCTTTCAGTCAAGTATTCAGAAAGATACAAACATTTATCTAGTCTAAGCGTACTCTACTTCTTGCGAGAAAGCACACTAATATCGGCGACATTACTAAATACCTGTGCAAACTTGTTCAAAAGTCGTAGACGATTTCGGCGAACGGTATCATTTTCATCCATGACAAGCACTTTGTCGAAGAAAATATCAATTGGCTCACGCAGTTGGACAGCAGCCGAAACAGCAGCTGCATAATCTGCACCAGCAAGTGCAGAAGCTACCTGCTTCTGTCCCTCTTCGCATGCGGCAAGCAAAGACAACTCTGGCTCAGTTAGAAAGCTCAGTATCAACCTCTGTACCAAGAGAGGTGTCACTTAAGTGAGCTGCACGCGCATAAGCAGTGGCAAGATCCTCAAAGAGCTCGGGTTCGTTTTGACGCGCCTCATCAAGTGCTCGGGCACGAAGAAGGAACTCGTCAGGATCGATAACGCCAATCGCGCTTACAGCCTCAATAGCATCTGCAGAGATCTTCTCGTCCTTTAGCAATAGATGCAAGACGACCGATAAAATACTGCTCTATCTGAGACTGAACCGACTCATCAACAACAAGACCTTGTTGACGGTAAAGCTCCAGAGAACTTGCAATAAGCTTCTTGAGGTCAAGGTTGGAAGTTGAGCGAACCAGCGCGATGACACCGATTGCTGCACGACGAACAGCGTAAGGATCGGAAGAGCCGGTTGGTGGTTCGTTGATGGCGAAGATACCACAGATGGTATCAAGCTTATCAGCGATAGCTACAAAGCGACCAATCTGGCCACTTGGAAGCTCGTCACCGGCAAAGCGAGGACGATGGTGCTCCGAATAGCCGCAACTACATCGCTCTTCTCGCCAGTAGCCTCTGCGTAATAGCCACCCATGACACCCTGCTGGCTAGTGAACTCAACAACTGCCTGGCTGACAAGATCTGCCTTTGCAAGATGAGCAGCACGTGCAGCAAGCTCTGCCTTCTCTTTGCTCGATGTCTCATCGAGCGCAATCTCTGCAGCAAGAGCCTCCATACGCTGGGTCTTCTGCAAAACTGTGACAAGCTTCTCCTGAAAAACGACAGTCTCAAGACGCTGAGCAAACTCATCAAGGGAGTGTTTCAAGTCCTCTTCAAAGAAGAACTTAGCGTCGTCAAGACGAGCACGAACAACACGCTCGTTGCCGTCAATAACACGCTCTGCGCAGTTGGATCTGCATTGAGACACTACGATAAACTCACGAGTCAGTTTGCCCTCAGCGTCATAAATTGGAAAATAACGCTGATTGGAAAGCATAGACTCAGTAATAATCTCTGATGGAACGTTGAGGAATTCCTTGTCAAAGGTACCCACAAGAACCTGAGGCCACTCAGTAAGGTTGATGACCTCCTCAAAGACTTTCTCTGGCATATCAACGTGATCCCCGGACGAACAGCCTCAACCTCTTTAATACCAGCGAGAATAACGTCTTTTCTCTGCTCCTGCAGCAAAACACCAGCATCTTTTAGAACCTGCTCATAATCTGCAGGAGATGCAACCTCATGACAGCCAGGTCCAAGAACGCGATGACCTTGAGTAGTGTTTGAACTGGTTACATCAGCATAGGTTACTGGAACAATCTCTGATCCAGACAATACATAAAGCCAACGGACAGGACGAACGTAACGCTCATGGAAAGAACCCCAGCGCTGACTGCGAGGCCAATCAAGAGCAGAAATCCAAGAGGTTGCCAACTCAGAGAGAATTTTTGTAGCAGGAACAGAAGGAATATTGAGCTCAGCAAATACGTACTCATGACCATCAGTATCTACGACGAGTCAGCGCATTAGCACTAACACCGCACTTACGAGCAAATCCCTCAGCAGCTTTGGTTGGATTGCCCTCTGCGTCAAAGGCAATCTCTACCTTAGGACCACGCTTAACCTCAGAAATCTCTTCTGTAGCCTCAGCAACATCCTTAACGTAGGCAGTTAAACGACGAGGCGTCGAGAGAATCTTAACCTCTCCAAATGACAAACCAGAGTCTTTGAGTCCAGAAACTGCAAAGCTTATTAAACTGAGACAATAGCTTTCTGCAACGGACCAGAAGGCATCTCTTCAGAACCAATCTCAAAAAGGAAGTCTCTAACCTCAGCCATTTAAGCCACCTCCTCCTGAGTAGTTGACGCAGGTGCTTTCTTAGAAGCAACCTCCTCCAAATACGATTCGCAACATGCTTTGGCAACAGTACGAACGCGAAGAATATAGTTAGCTCGCTCAACAGCAGAAAGAGCACCACGAGAGTCAAGCAAGTTAAATGCGTGGCTACACTTCATGACACAGTCATAAGCAGGAAGTGGAAGTTTGCGCTCAAGGCAGCTATGACACTCTGCTTCATACTCGTCAAACTTCTCGCGCATTAAGTCAATGTTAGCTACCTCAAAGTTATAGGTTGAGAACTCACGCTCATTTTCAAGGAATACCTGGCCGTATGTCATTGGAGTACCATCTGGCAGGTAGCTCCATACCAGGTCATAGACAGAATCAACTCCCTGAGCATACATAGCAATACGCTCAAGACCATACGTAATCTCAACAGGGACTGGATCTACCTCAATGCCGCCTACCTGCTGGAAGTAAGTGAACTGAGTAACCTCCATACCATTGAGCCAAACCTCCCAACCAAGACCCCAAGCACCAAGAGTTGGGCTCTCCCAGTCGTCCTCGACAAAGCGAACATCGTGATCTTTTGGATCAAGACCAATAGCAGCAAGTGAGCCAAGATAGAGATCTTGTGAGTCTGCAGGAGATGGTTTAAGCAAGACCTGGAACTGATAGTAGTGCTGCAAGCGGTTGGGGTTCTCGCCATAGCGTCCATCAGCAGGACGACGACAAGGTTGTGGATAGCAAGTACGCCAGGCATCGGGGCCAAGTGAGCGCAAAATAGTTGCGGTGTGGAAGGTACCAGCACCCACCTCAGAGTCGTATGGCTGCATGACCGTGCAGCCCTTTTCACCCAATAGTGTTCAAGGGTCAAAATCATATCTTGAAACGTTAGTGGTGTTGCGCTCATGATGTTCTTTCTCTCAAATGTTCGACGTTTGTACTATAGCCCGCGAGCATGGTCAAAAGGCCAGAAAATAAACATTGCCTTAGAAGTCACAGTAGAGACCGAAACAGCTCCAAAATATCTGGAATCCAGCGAGTTTGTTCTGTTGTCTCCCATAACAAAAATATGACCCTCAGGAACAGTATACGGATAATTCTGAATCACGGCACCCGTGCGATCTGCAGAGAATACGTTGGCTTGCCTTCAGTATAAGGTTCGTCCATTAGCTGGCCATCAACATACACGGCACCATCGCGTAAATCTACCGTTTGACCTGCTGTGGCAATAACACGTTTGACTAAAAGCGTATCGGGATTCTGGGGGCTGGTGAAGGTAACTACATCGCCTACTTGAGGTGCCTCCCAAAACGATAAGTAAGCTTCTCTCCTACCAATCGATCTCCCAGCTGAGATGGTGTTAAGCATAGAGCCTGTTGGAACTTCGTACACCCTCAGCAACAAAAAGTCCTGATAAAAAGGCGATTGCAACTGCAGCTGCAACAATTACCAGGTACTCAAAAAGTTTCCAAGTACTTTAGAATGTTCACTACTCATCTTCATCACCAGATTGCTGATTAAGCTGCTAAATACGCTCTGTCCTCATCAGTAAGCTGAGCGTTCTCTAAAGATCTGGACGCCAAGCATACGTACGAGCAAGTGCAGAGTGTCGTCTCCGAGACTACCAGCTCCCGTGATCTCCAGACAGAAGCACAGACGGAACTTCTCGTCCCTCAAAGTTTGCTGGTCGCGTGTACTGAGCATACTCTAAAAAGGCCATCGTCGGAAAAAGGACTCATCCTGAGAACTCATCTCATCACCAAGCGCCGGGAAAGCAGGCGAACAACCGAATCAATCACGGTAAGTGCAGGAGCTCTCCGCCAGTCAGTACATAATCTCCCATAGAAATAACGTCATCTGCCAGCTCATAGACGCGCTCATCCATACCCTCATAGCGACCACAAACAAACAAAATACGCTCTTTTTGAGCAAACTCTTGGGCAATTACTTGAGAATATGATCTACCCACTGGCGAGAAAAACACCACATATGGCTTAACGTCAGCCTGATTAGAAATCTCACGAACTGCCTCAAAAAAATGGGGGCAGGCTTCATAAGCATGCCTTGTCCGCCGCCAAACGGAGCATCGTCAACCGTACGATGTCTATCATGTGTCCAGTCGCGCAAATCATGTGTATAAAACTCAAAAATGTTTGCCTTTTGCGCTCTACCCATAATTGAAGCGTTTAAATAGGGCGAGAAGACCTCAGGAAATACTGAGAGCGTTTCTAGACGCATGCTACTCACCTAACCTAAAAAGTCCTTGAGGAATGGAAACAGTAATAGGGCCTTCAACTGGAGCCTCGTGAATAAATTCATCAACGGCAGGCATCATAATTTGGCCATGAAAGACCCTTCTATTACCCACACATTTGTGTGGGTCCAACAGAACTTCTGTAATTTCACCCAGAGAACCATGTTCTGTATCAAGGACTTCTCTACCAACAAGCAGAGAAGTATTTACCAGACCAAAGTTTTCTGGAAGACAATCTTCTTCTATCAGAAGCGTTTTACCAATAAGCTCTTCTGCGTCAGAGATGGTAGTTACGTCTTCAAAAGTTACAAGACTACCTTCTCTGTCATCTGACTCAACAGAGACAACCAAGAACTTCCTTGGGCCTTTAAGTGCAGGCGGAACAGGAACAACCGTCATGCCTTCAGCTATAAGAGAAGGAAGGCTGTGAACGGGAACCGTCACAACCTCCCCTCTTTTACCATGCGTTTTAACAATTTGAGCAATTGCTCGCCAGTGTTTACGCAAAATTAGCCTACAACCTCGACATCAACAGAGGTACCAACACGCTGGCCAAGAGCACGAGCCAAAGTACGAATAGCCTTAATGGTTCTACCCTTGCGGCCGATGACACGCCCAGCGTCTTCCTCAGAACAAGAAACCTCAATCAAGGCTCCATCCTCGCGATCGGGTGACGTCGGGTGCGACAACATCTTCATTATCGACAAGACCACAAACGATATACTCCAACAAGGTCAGCAACCTTGTCAGAAGGCATCTCTGAATGTCTTTATCGACAGCGTCACCTCAGTGGGCTCTGTGAATTCAGACACGATTTACTCAGCCTCTGGAGCCTCGGACTCCTCAGCGGCAGCTGCGGTGGCAACCTCAGCAGCAACCTCTGCAGCTGCAGCAGCCTTTGCCTGTGCCTTCTTGGAGAGCTTGGTCTTCTTCTCTGCAACTGGAGCACCAGTACGAGCAATCTCAATGAGGTGAGAAACTGCATTTGTTGGCTGAGCGCCCTTTTGCTACCCACTCATCAACCTTCTCGAGGTTAATGTCAATCGTCTTTAGGGCTGAGTCAGTGGGTTATAACGACCGACTTCTTCAATGTAACGACCATCGCGAGGGCATACGACCATCAGCGACAACTACGCGATAGTACGGACGCTTCTTGGCACCGTGACGGGCCAGACGAGATCTTAACTGCCAATGAAAACTCCTCCATACGAGCGGTGCACTCGGATGTTAGATGGGCTGCACCGCAAAAGCCACAAATCAGGGTTACAAGTGTACAACAACGCATTAACCTCGAAAAAGTATAAATTGTTCTCTTCAAAAAGTACTCGTAATTTATTTTTGAAACACTTGTTCTATTTATCCAAAAAGTATACACTATTTCCATGGGAATATCAAAGAACATATCAGCCAAAATCGCACGTAAATCATGTGATTTTTGAGTGGCATGGTAAAGCCATTGGTCTTCTTGACCTTGATGCATTCTTTGCGTCTGTGGAACAACTTGATCGTCCCTGAGTGGCGTGGAAAAACCAGTAATTGTAGGTGGTTCTCCTCACAAACGAGGCGTTGTTTCAACTGCATCTTATGAGGCTAGAAAGTATGGTGTGCATTCTGCCATGGCTTCAGCTACTGCCGTCAAGCTTTGCCCCTACAAGCAATTTGGACTCCTGGACACTATGACAGATACTCTGAAATGAGCACTCTTGTTATGGGGTTTTCTCAAAGACGAGACTCCCTTGTTGAACAAGTTTCTATTGATGAAGCATTTTTGACATTACTCCTGGAAGATTTTCTAAAGAAAACCCTTTTGGAGATTTGTAGCGGATACAAAAAGAAAGTTGCGGCACTAGGTATTACTTGCTCCATTGGCCTGGGAACAAACAAAACAATTGCCAAAATTGCCTCTGAGCAAGAAAAACCTCGCGGCCTTACTGCAGTATTCCCTGGTACAGAAAGCCACTTTCTGGCACCACTCTCCTATTGAGGCTATGAGCGGCATTGGTCCCTGCTATGGCAAAAACGCTTCATCAACAAGGAATCAGAGACCCTTGGAGAGCTCTCAAGAGCAGATAGTACCTATCTAACTTCCTTTGTTGGCAACACAGCTTCAAAGATGATTTTACGAGCACAAGGAAAAGAAGTTTCGGAAGTTCATGAAGCAGCCCACCCTCGAGATGTTAAATCTGTTTCTAACGAGAGAACCTTTTGAAACGGACTTGTTTGATAAACAAGAAATAGAAGAAGCAATCAGACACATCTCTGATGTTGTGGGAAGACGTCTTCGTCAAACAGTTTACAAGGGTTTACCGTAACGCTTAAAGGTGAAAGCGTCTGCAACAGAATCTCATACAGTTCAAAAAGAATATCCATACCAACTGATGATGAGCACCTATTTGCAGAATTTGCTGTTAACCTTCTTCCAACAATTTGGAAGGAAGGTCAACCAGAAAGACTACTTGGCGTTGGTATTAGTTCTTTTACTGACGAAGCCAATAGCAAGCCTGTTCAAACATCTCTTTTTGAACAATCTGAAGATACATTTAACACTGGAGCATCTGTCCCAACAACAAAAGAAACCTCGGAATGACTTACGTCATCTTTCCGAGGTAACTGATAAACTCAAAGATAAATTTGGTGCTGGTGCTGTGCAATATGGTAGAGATTTACGCTTTGAACATCGCGTTTCAGACACCATGCCTACGGGCAAAAACGAACAAATATAGAACGCCAAAACTACTCAGCAGGATCGACAGATTCTGGAAGATTATCTAGCAGATCATCCTCAGAAAGTTCAAAGGCAGGAGCCAATGCATCTTCTGGAAGATCGGCATAAGGAATCTCAGAAGTCATAGCCCCTTCAATATCAAGCTCTATACGAGGAGCATCTGCCCAAAGTCTCTCAAGACGATAGTAAGACCTTACCTCAGGCTGAAATACATGAACAACAACTGAACCATAATCAATAAGAATCCAGTTAAGACCGTCACGGCCCTCAGTTGAAATAGGACGAACGCCACAATTTGCCGTGACCTTCTCGCGAACTTCATCAACAATTGCGTCAGCCAAACGAGCATTTCCGCCAGTGCAGATAACAAAGTAATCGCAAACATCACTCAATCCAGTAAGGTCAAGGACAAGAATATCTTCAGCTTTCTTTTGATGCAGCAATTGCGGCAGTCTTTGCAAGCTCAAGTGAGTTACAGCCATGAATTTCTCCGTTTTTCTCCTGTAGCCAAGCTACTTAGATATTTTTTCAATCATCTCATTGTATAGGGCAATTGAGTTTGGATACAAATACCTTCTTGATGAAATTACATACATCATAACGTTACAAAACGCCGACTCATAAAGCTCATCGAGAGAGACCACCGCGTAAATATACGCTTTCGCGACTCTTCAACTGACTGTAAAGTTTGGACGCAATGGTTCAATAAGGTCTGCTACGTACAAGATTTTGTCCAGCTTGCTCATCTGATCGGTCACCTACGGTGTGCTTCTGAATAGCACTGAGAATCTCATTAGAGAGCCAAGGGATAGATTGCTGGTAGGGTTTTTGCGGCAGAGGACCATGCAAGAGTCCTACGATTTTTCTGATAGAGCGCTTCTACTTGAATACGAAAGCGCTCTGCCAGTTCAAGAGGTATCTGCATCGAAGTAGCTTCTCCCAATCGTGCAAAAATACCTGCAACACGAGCGCTAAACATATCTGCACCATAAACCTGTGCAAGCGTTTCTGCACAATGTCCAACAGAGATAGAATGTACAAAACGTTTGGGATTCTTGTCATACATATAAGGACTTCGAGATCGGACTCAAGCTGATTAATGAGCGCCCTGTTGTTCTAGGGTATAAAGAATATCTTTTTGCTATAAGTGTTCTTTCCATTATTTCCTACACAGTTCTAAGTCAAGCTAATATTTATCTGCATGGTAACGCCTTGTTGATAGCGCATGTCGACCTGAATAACAGGTAGCTTTAGCTTTAATCACTTAATTGAGCGGTATTGAATCAGCACCGTAAAGACCATGCTTATGAATATAGCCCGTTACTGAATCAGGCGTAAGATATCTGAGGCTCCTGACCGTTTTGAACTCTACTACGCAAATAGCTTGATGAAATTGCCAGTGCTGGAACCTCAAGATAGGTCACCTTGAAATCATAAGGTGAGTCTGTAATAACCTTTTGAGCGCGACTCAACTCATAACCAGGGCGTGTTGCGGCAACAAAGTGGGCAAGTTCTGATACACTCTGTGCGTCTTTCCAGGTAACAATATCGGCTATTGCATCTGCACCAGTAATAAAGAAAAACTCAACGTTAGAAGGATATACCTTACGTAGTCTTCTTAAGGTATCAGCAGTATAGGTGATGCCCTCATAGTCCACCTCAAAACGAGAAGCTACAAAATGAGGGTTATCTGAGGTTGCTAGAAAGCGTCATCGAGTAACGATCTTCTCCCTAGTAACTCCCTTATTTTGTTTAAACACAGGGCGTCCAGCAGACATAAAGACAACTACGTCAAGATGAGGTCATCATATGCCTGCTCAGCAGCTACCAAGTGGCCATTATGAATGGGATCAAAGGTTCCGCCCATGATTCCCAAACGATAGGTACGGTTTTTGTCCTGTCCCAAACGAGGCAGACCAGGATGCATATTATTTAAAGACGTCAGCTGCCATACACTACTCAGTTTCTGAAGAAGCCTCAGTTAAACAGAGACGCATCAGATGGAGCGTCTTCAAACTCAACATCGTCAAATTGCTGATCGAGGCATCCTCATCAGGGAATTCTATACCATCTGTATTTGGCTTTATTTGAATCCTCATAGGTAAAGGTGAGCTCAAGAATACGAATCTCGTCTCCATCAACAGCTCCAGCCTTTGCCAGCTGTAACTCAAGACCCATACGATCAAGACGACGCTGTAGGGTATGCCACAGCCTTCATCATTATCCCAGTCGGTCTGGATGACCATACGCTCAATCTGGCCGCCAGGACACGCCAGGCATGACGTTCTTCTCGCTCATATACGCAACTTACTATCACGAGCGAAGACGCTGGTTCTCCCAAGACTCACTACGATCAACCGTAGGTGTAGTGATAGCAATTTCTTTGCGGAGCTCGGCTACCTCTGCAGCGCAGGTTGTAACAAAGTCATCAAGATTTAAACCAGTTACGGTAGAAATAGCAAAGAAAGTCCTGTTATCAGCTTCAGCGGCCTTTCTGAGAGCCTCAATAGCATCTTCTGTTCCGGGCATATCACATTTGTTTGCTACCACAATCTGAGGACAATCAGCTAGCTTTGAGGCATACGCTTTGAGCTCCTCATTAATAGCGTAATAGTCTTCTACAGGGTCTCTGCCTTCATAACCACCAGTAACATCTACCATATGAACAATAAGCGCTGTACGCTCAATATGACGGAGGAATTGATGGCCAAGACCCTTACCTTCAGAGGCACCCTCAATAAGACCAGGAACATCTGCGCAGACAAATGACTGACCATTTTGCGCACGCACGACGCTAGATTTGAGATACAAGCGTGGTAAAAGGATAGTCAGCAATCTTTGGGACGAGGCACTGATACGTGCAATAAGAGAGCTCTTACCAACAGAAGGCATGCCAACCAAAGCACATCTGCCATGAGCTTCATCTCTAGCTCAATCCAGTGCTCTTGGGCTGGTTCGCCCTTCTCGGCAAATGCAGGTGCACGCCTAACAGAGGTGACAAAAGTGAATATTGCCGCGACCACCATTGCCACCAGGGCAACAACTACCTGCTCGCCTGGAGAGGTGAGATCGGCAATCTCATAAAGAGGTTCTTGTGTTTCTGGATCAAAGCTCGCGTACGACAGTTCCCAGAGGTGCCCTGAGCAGCAGATCCTGTCCCGTCAGAACCATGACGACGAGCACCTTTACCGTGGGTGCCGCGCTCTGCTTTAAAGTGATGTTTATAGCGGTAATCAATCAGGGACGAGAGCTGTGCGTCTGCAACAATGACAACATTGCCGCCGTGACCGCCATCTCGCCACCATCAGGGACTACCTTTTTGAACATATGCTTCTCGGCGAAAAGACATGCAGCCCGCGCCGCCGTCTCCGCCCTTTACGTTGATGTGACAAAGATCAGTGAAAGTTTCCACGTGTCCTCCTTCTAATACCTTAATGTTACGGCATTTACCAGCGAAGCACAGTGAAAACGCGAGAAGTTCTTGATGCAGAACACGAGGATAGCAACAATTATCGCTACGCCAAGAGCCATCAAAGCAAAGTCGATGGAGCCAAAGGATAGCGTTTAAATGCAGATGATGCATTTCTCAAATAGAAACCTCGCTGCTCAGCCGCTAATGCAGAAGCGTCTGCTTTTTTAACGGAACTCACCAACAAAGGAACAATTAAAGGCATGGTAAGCTGGAGCTTCTTAAGGATTTTGGTATCAAACTCAACGCCACGAGCCATCTGAGCCTCCATGATGTGGTTCATCTCGGAAGCAAAGACAGGCACAAAGCGCAGAAAACAGTTGCAATGGTAAACGCATAAGGATAAGGAACATGCGCGACTTCTACCAGCGCGTTCATGAGGTCTTCTACGCGCATAAGCGAGAGCATGAAAGCAGGCAGTAAAGCCAGCGCAATTGTTTTTAGAGCAACATTAAAAGCCGCGTTCTCGACACCTACCGTGATGAAATAAAAAGAGTGTGTTGACCAGCAGGAGCAACAAGCGTTTGAACAATACACAAGATAAGACCCTAAGACCAAAGCCAAATACCAGCTTAAAAAGTCTTCTGAGCATTCTGTGAGGCAACTCCCACGCAAAATGGTGAGCGCGAGCACTAGCAAGCACCTCAAATATTCCGTGGGCAGCAAGGCGGCAATAAAGAGTCTCAAGCAGCAAATATAAGTTTAGCATGATTTGCCCTTATGAAGGAAACTTGTTCCTTCAGTGTAATCAATAACACTACCCACGAGGAAACCTCCTTACCATTCAGTGTAGCTGCCAATTCGAGCAATTTCAAACTGATGCCGCAATGCTTCAAGCACCTCTGATGCACTACTGAGCCCTGCAAATGACGGGTCAACATGCATGCCTACAAGCTTTGACAGTTGGATTATCTGAGGAACCTCAACATATGCTTCTTTTAGAACCTCATCTGTCGAGAAAGATCTGTAGACTTCCCCATCATCTAACACGCTGCCATGCGCCATGACGACAATTCTTGCGGCAAAAGTCCAGCACAACCTCCATGTCATGGCAGACCATAAGAACTGCTAGCCCTTCTCGCACAGTGATGAAACCATATTCATAACCTGCATACACTCTTTGTAATCCAGGCCTGACGTTGGTTCATCAAGCACAAGAATATCTGGCTCACAAGCAACCACGGAAGCCAGGGCAACCATCTGACGCTGTCCACGAGAAAGCATGAACGGTGACGCATCTGCGTCTAGATTCATGCACGCAATAACCTCTAGAGCTTTTTGACGAGCCTCTTCTGCAGACGCGCCCTTGAGCTCAGGGACCAAAAGGCAACCTCCTCAAGAACACTCTCTTTACAAAATCTGGTAATCAGGGATTTTTGGAACAGCGTAGAAACGTGCTGAGCAATATGCGATGTCTTTCCAATCCTTGCACGATGCACCCTTTAATTTGAATGTCTCCAGATCGATGGACGTAAACAGACCATTTACCAGCTTAGTTAGAGTTGTCTTACCAGCACCATTTTGACCTACAAGGGCAACAAGCTCGCCAGGATACAAACTAAGAGAGACACGCTCAACACCATCAGTACTTTCCTGATATTTAAAGAGTTGCATCAATGACATCAGAACGGATTGAGCTTGGCGGCTCTGCATCTTGAAGAACACCAATCCTTTCAAATAGTCCGCTAGATTCAGCAACTAGGGACCATCAATTTTTGGAAGATATGTCTCCCTGCCAGCTCAACAGCATCAGTAGCTGGTGATTTCAGCGCTCTCTGTAAGAAATACTACGATGCTGCAAAGCGCTCAACACAATGTAAGCTGCTTGACGGCTGACTGAACCGACAGCGCAGTTTCATCGCAGACGGCCTGTCGACCTCACTGAGTCAATGAGCATACTCCAGCTTGATGCGAGCTCGTGGACACCCTTTGAAACGCGCACGCAACGAGGGACATCAACGCCAACCTCTTGCAGCAAATCTACCTGAGAGAACACTTCCTCACCGCTACCGTATGCACAATAGTAGCCCTTGTCCATAACGGCAATCTTTGAGCAATACTTAGCGAGAAGACCCACTTTTTGCTCAATTACCACAACCGTAATGCCTTTAGTTTTGATGAGCTCTGAAAGGGTCTGGAAGATTAACTCGGACGACGTTGGATCTAAGGCAGCTGTTGGCTCATCAAGCACCATAACTTGTGGCTGAAGCGCCAAAAGTGCTGCTATAGCAACCTTTTGCTTCTGTCCACCAGAAAGAGAAGCAATCTCTCTAAAGCGAAGGTTAGCAATACCAACTGTCTCTAGAGCATAGGTAATGCGCTCTGGAATCTCTGCATGAGGAACAGCAAAGTTCTCAAGACCAAAGAGAAGCTCATCCTCAACAATTGAAGCAACCATCTGCGCATTGATATCTTGGGTGATGGATCCCACAATCTTAGAGATATCAGTTAAGGCAACCGTACAGGTATCCATTCCAGAGACAAGAATCTTGCCAAAGAAATTACCTCTAAAGTGATGAGGAATGGCACCAGAGAGTGCAAGAGCAAGCGTAGACTTACCTGCACCAGAAGGGCCAACAATACCTACAAAGTCACCCTCCTGAACGCTTAAAGACAGCTCATTAAGAGCACACGCTGAGCTATCAGGATAGCTATGACACAGATTGAACTTCAATAATGACACAGTGTTCTCCAGGAAATATATGCGTATCTAAGAACTTATCGACCCAAAACCTTCTTAAGAGGAGCCGCAAGGACCTGAACAACAATAGCATTAAAGAATGCGGTTCCCACGATGACAGGAAGCATTACGTAGAAAAGCTCAATAGTTGCACCCTTGGCTGGAATAGCAATGGCAGCAAAAATGAGACCAGAAATTAGAGTTGTTACAAAAGAACCAATAGCAGGCATTACTGGCTTGTCAGCAAAAGCGGATTTAGTGAATGCAAACATGACAAGTGAAGCAATGCCCTCTGCAACAAATCTGCACCTGGTACAGAAGTGGTCAGCTGAATGACAGTTGCTGCAATGAGGCCAATAACCAGACTCTGAACAGCAGTTGGCTTCAGCAGAAGAATAGCCAGGCAGAACGATGCAATAATGAAACTCTGGGTCCAATACCAATAGCGCTAATTGCCTTGCCAACGGTTAGATTAAGAATAAAACCAGCGGCAATAAGAACAGCAACAAGAACCAGGGAAGTGACATCCAAAACGCCCGCAGACTTTGAAACAGCAACAACACGTGGTGCCTGCTCAGCAGATTCTGTCTCTGTGTCTGCGGCGTTGACCTCATTGAAAATTTTTCTGTAGACATACAAACTCCTTTACACAAAAACCTAAACGATACAAACAACACTTTCAACTAAACGAATTTCTCGCCATCCGGATTTAAGCAAGAAACATACGCATAAAGCTCTCGGTCTTGAGAGCCTCTCAATCGTACATGAAGCAACTCATCGCTGACCGGAGAAAGACAAGTTGTTCCACCACCACTGCTGTGTACATGCTAGCGCGCATACTATGTCCTCCTCCCAAAAGCGTGAAATTGCAATATAAGCAGAATACCATCACTTTGCCTGTTTATGTCAGAAATAAATTTAGAAACAAATTTGAAACGGTGAACGGTAACACAAGCTATATGCGAGAAACAAAAAGGGGCACCGAAGGACCCCCTTGAATGAACTGCGAATGTTCAAGAAAACATATGCCTCAGCAGCAACGACGTTAACGACGTGCTTAGCACCCTTCTTGAACTCAACAACGCCATCGCAAAGTGCAAAGAGAGTGTCATCCTTGCCGCGACCAACGTTTACGCCAGGAGTGATATGAGTACCACGCTGACGGATGATAATCTGGCCAGCCTTGATTGCCTGACCACCGTAAATCTTAACGCCAAGGCGCTGTGCTTGTGAGTCGCGACCATTGCGGGAAGAGCCGAGACCTTTCTTGTGTGCCATAAATGCTACCTGCCTATCTCAATTTCGAAGTGACCAATTACTCTGCAGACTCGTCGGATGCCTTAGCAGCAGCCTTACGAGCGGTAGGGAGCGCGGTAACCTTCAGTTTAGTAAGGTTCTGACGGTGACCATTGGCGCGGTGATAGCGCTTACGCTTATGGAACTTGAAGACGAGGACCTTCTTGTCCTTGTACTGCTCAAGAACCTCACAGGTAACCTTCTTAGAGGAAAGAGTGGCAGCGTCAGCAACAACCTTCTTGCCGTCGTTAAGCATAAGAACATCAAGCTTTACCTTATCGCCAGGCTGCGCATCAAGCTTCTCGACGCTGATTACGTCGCCCTGGCAACCTTATACTGCTTGCCACCAGTTGCTACGATTGCGTACATGTGTAACCCTTCATTGCTGATTCTTGCAACGATTAATACTATCTTTGCATTTCTGAAGATCGAGGCAAAAGATCTTCGCCGCCGTGACCTGTGACATCCGCGGGAAACTGTCGGTGTCCCATGTCCCTCGGCGAGAAACACAACTCGAAATAGTCTACTGCATATTTTAGAAAATTCCAAGACAAAACTACATGTTATAGAGGCTTCACAAGGAGTCCATCATCTGAAACGTGTGCTTGTGAAACGCGACAAACCTTCAAAGAGTCAATATCTCTCAATCCATCTAGACCAGCTTCAGCGGCAATTCTTTTGTGTTTCGTGGATCGAAATCCGCAGGTCTAGAGCTGCCCGTGGATCTTGTAGTGTATCAAGCTCAAATGAAATACATAAATCAGACGAGCTCTTAGAAATATTGTAGCCAGCAAACGTTGTCTCTAAATTAACTACTTTTTGTTTGTCTCCACGCATGTAGGTCAGCTCTTTTTTGGCGAGAAGATCTTCAAACCCCCAGCGCAACACATCGGACTTAAGACCGTCTCCTAAAATATCGCACCTCCAGTGAGCAGCATTCAACCATGCTTCAAGCGCTGGTAGCGACCGATCGACGTAACTGGCAGCAAACGGAGCAAGCGCAGGGAGGTGTGGCCGACAACAGCCTCTCTAAAGCCTCATCCGGGTCTACATATTCTGTAAGCTTCAAGTCAAAGTACTCCGCCTCAGACGAAGCACCAACAGGAAGCGCCTGAGAAAACTGCACACCCATACGCTTTGCAAAGCCGTTACCTACCCTGAACGGCAGCTGAGCTCGACGAATACAACGTTCAATGGTACAATAAGCTCAAGGTGTCCCAAAAACGCAAGTCGATCGTCTCTTATAAGCCACGCGAAGCCTAAAAATCTCTGCTCCACGCTCCGTCACTAATCTCTGGCTGAATTTGTGGTCTACCAGCACGCCAATCTTTCTTCACCGCTCAAATGCACTCAGGAGCTACGCCCGCTACCTGCATATTCGTCATGAGCGCACCCCCATCAAAACGTTGTCGACCTTCAAGGTCTGGCATACTGCACATCCCTGTACAAGAGGTAAACGTGCAGTCAGGTGTAGTAACTTCATCCATGCTCGACGATATTCTCGCTGCAAGCCCTTGGAGACACCAGGAGACGTGTGATGCAGGAAGTTTTGCCTGAATATCAAGGTTTCTGTTGCAATCTCCGATAGCGAGAAACCCAAACTTTCTGCTGCTGCATTCCAAGCGTCAAGGTTAAACTCACTGGTCCACGCATCAAATTACAACCGTTTTCCAGGCCCGATAAATCAAATTAAAACCATCGCGGCCCATCTTTGAAAAGCGCACCTTCAACAAGGAGGTCCCAGAATCGTGATAGGCAATCTTGAGTCCTCTGTCGTGTTTGACGAAAGCAAAACTGCTGTCTACGCTGGGCCTCCTCACGAGAAATCGAGCCACCCACTGGAAACGGCGTGTAGGACTTGGGAACAAATACAGCAACAGGGCAGAAACAGTAACACCCCTTTCCACCAATTTCTCGGCCGATATCTAAAATACGCTTAGCAACTGCAGGAATAGCTTGAATATCCTGATCGGTTTCAGTTGGAAGGCCCATCATAAAGTAGAGCTTCATGCGGCGCCATCCGTTTTCAAATGCGTTTCTTGCTGCGGACTCAAGGTCATCCTCGGTAACATTTTTGTTTGATGACGTCACGCATGCGCTGAGAGCCTGCTTCTGGCGCAAACGTCAATCACCACGCCTTGAGGTGAAACTGCGTCTGCCATCTCTGCGCCAAACGCGTCCGTACGCTGCGATGGAATGGAGATACGCACGCCACGTTTACGCAGGTCAGAATTCGCACGACGCAGAATATAGCCACATTGAGAGTGATCGGGTTGTAGAAAGCGATGTGAGTGAAACCTCATCGTAGCCGCTCTTCAAAAGGCCTTCTCACCCGCTTTTTACAATCTGCTGAGCAGGACGTTCACGGACAGGACGATACGTCATTCCTGCCTGGCAAACCTGCATCCACGAGCACAGCCGCGTTGAATCTCAGCGCCAATCTGTCCTGAACAATCTCGGTATACGGAACAATGCGCTGAGCAACAGGATCGATCACCGAAAGATCTGGCAAACAACGTTTATAGACCACGCTGGAGCGCGCGCTACCTTCTTTAGGAACCGCATAACCCCAGCGTGTGGCTGTGTCGTCGTGCACAATCTGATAAAGCGATGGTACGTAAACGCCCTGGATCTGCGACAACCTATGCAAAATCTCTTGGCGAGAAACCCCATCAAGCTTGGAAGTTCTTACGCACTCGCACATCTCTACTAGTGCTTCTTCACCATCACCCAAAAGAATTGCATCAAAGAGCGGAGCCACAGGTTCTGAGTTCCAAACAGAAGGACCTCACCAAAAATGAACGGGTCCTCTCATCACGCTCTTCAGCAAGCATTGGAATGCCTGCTAAATCAAGCGTTTCTATAATATTGGTCGCGATCATTTCATGCGCAAGAGTGAAAGCCCAACCACATCAAAAAGATGCTAAATGGCGCAGCACTCTCCAAAGAAAGCAGAGGCACATTACGCTTACGCATAAGAGCGGCCATATCAGTCCAAGGCAGATATGCACGCTCACAAGAAATATAAGGTGCCTTATTCAAGGCGTTGTACAAAATAGCAATGCCAAGATTAGGCTGGCCAACTTCGTACACGTCAGCAAGACCATACAAACGTGAAAAGGACCTTCTTGCTCCTCTACTGCCCCCACTCGTGATTCAAATATCTTGAGGGTTTCTCGACATGCGAAGCATGGGCTCAATGAGATGGAAGAGATTTTCTCGTTTAACACGCACGATAGTCTACTTTCTATCTTTTGAGCGAGGACTGTGTAGTTGGTGTCTCTACGGTATTTCGAATTTGATCTACTGTTGCTGCGTCAGTGGAAAAGCTCAAGTGCGGACTTTGGTTGAAGTATCAGCTGTTATCCCATCGTGCTTTCTCAGCAATTTTGCGAGCATACGAGTGAATAATGCGAGCAGTAGTGTGAGTTCCTGCATACCCATGCCAGCCTTAAGCGCTCAGCCAAATCCGGAACTGCACATGCGACCGTGCAGCAACAGTGCGGTATCCAAAGCCCGCTCACAACACCAAGAAGCTCGGCGATGGTTTCAACGCTCATATTGATGTTATAAGCAGCGGTAATATCAAGTGCAAGTCTAATCTGACGTGCAGTCATCAGTGGCATATCAGAGCCAGGAACAAACGCTACAGCGCCAATAGCTGCATTTTCTTTAGCACAAGCAGCAGTCATCTGCTTGACTACGTGAGTCCTGCAGAGGATACGCGGCTGCAAAAGAGACTGATTTTCTCTGTTGCCGTGGCAATCCACGAAGAGAGTCGATCAAAGAGCACTTCTTCAGTAGTACCTGCAATGATGCTAATAAGTCCTGTGTTATAGAGCGAATCAGCAATTTTTGGAGCTTCAACAGCAGACTCAACAACCACCGCACATGGAATTGAATGACTTACCAGCATGACTGTAAGAGCATCCTCATACTGTGATGTTGGTGTAGGAATGATTACTGCAATATCAGGAATAGCGGCGTTCTTTCCCGCACGACCAGTGCCTCCAGAGGTAAACGAGACGCCATCGGCAAGTTTAGAAACACGTACCGTAGCATCTGTTCTTTCTGGCATAAAATATGTATAAACAGCAAGAATAGCCTCTTCAGAAGCAAGAGAATCAACATAGATATGTGTGTAGGTTGGCTCAATAGATGAGAGTGAGCCACGAAATTCCTGCAAACACAGAAGTTGCAAAGCTTACCTAGGCTGTTTCTGTTTGCCATAGCTTATGCCGCCTTAGTTCTATGTCTGTAAACTGACTGGACGATTCCTACAGAAATGAGCTGGGCAATCATCGATGTTGATCCAAAGCTGATAAAAGGCAATGGAATACCAGTAATAGGCATGATACCAATACACATACCAACATTCTGTAAAAACCTGGAAATGACCACAGCTGCACAGCCAACAAGCACCAGTTTAGAGAAAGGTATTCTCGGTCTTCATAGCAAACAAAATAGTTGCAAAAATCATCACGCAAAAAGCAGAAGCATGATAAAAGCGCAAGAAGCTAAACTCTTCCGAGAAGAGTGCAAAGACAAAGTCTGATGTGCCTCATGGCAAGAATCGTCCACTTGCCTGCGTAGCGTTACCAGGTCCTTTTCCAATAAAGCCGCCTGAGCCTACAGCAATCTTTGCCTGCTGCAGGTTATAGCCATCTCCTGACGGATCAACGGATGGATCCAAAAAAACGGCAAGACGCTTCATCTGAGTACTCCCTAAGGATATGAGGAATACCAGGAATCATAGAGGTTACAACAACAAGAGCTACAACCGCAATAAGCAGCAGAACGGTTATCAAAATCCAAGAACGTTTTTGCTCCGGAACAAATAATGATAGTAGCTCCGATAACCAATATAATCAGACCAGTTTCCCAGGTCTGGCAAAAAGCATGATGGAACCAAACGGGAACCATTAGCGTTCCACAAAAGCTTTACGTAGTCTTTAAGGGTTTTTACCTGCCGTTATACTGAGCAGTACACTGATGCCATAGAGGAAGATTGTGACAATCTTTCCCAGCTCAGAACGGCTGGAAATCTAAAAGCCAACAAACGGGATATTACCCAGCCAGTCATACCTTTGACGGAACACCAAAACCTGGAATCTTAGGTCAAAATCATCAATCACAACTACGCCGACGAGCAGCACGTTTTTGTCATATTTTGAAGCGCTCTGTAGTCATAGCGCCACATAAACGTAGCAAAAACAAAGGCCCAGACCAATACCCAAAAGATGTCTAGGAAAACTAGCCTCAGCAATGTTCATTGATAGCAGTCCAAATAACTACAATACCAATGAGGGACGAGAAGTAGCCCGCGGGGAACAAGTTGCGCTAGATAGAGATTGCTCAAGATATTCTTACCAGTAAGCTTCTCTTTCTTGGCAAAGACCACCTGAAGGAATACCTCACGCTTTCCTAAAAAGGTGAGTTCATTCTCTGTTTTGTAACTGCAGATGAATCAAGTGCCACAGGTTTCTCGCCTCATTACCTACCAACATTATCTGGCTGATTATAAATTGCACCAAAGACGTCTCGAACAATATACATACCAGAACCTGCGCCAGAAGGAGCACAATCAAGGTTTGCAGCAACAACATACTGAGGCTTATCAGCTGGCGCATAGCCAACAAACCAACCAACTGGCTCACCAACAGACTGCTGCTCGGCAGTGCCTGTCTTACCACAAACAGTAACATCCAGATTGGTCCAGTGGATAGTCTGAGTAGTGGACTCCTCGTCAGACAACGCCATAAAGGCCACGAGCAACAATGTCTCGGTGCTCGTCTTTTTCTTCTGGCGTCAGAATAACCTCGTTTTTGTACTCAATAACGAGCTTACCGTTTCTGGCATTAATGCTCTTCAAAACATGTGGTTTGTAAATTGGACCGCGGTTTGCAGTACCACAGTACGCATTGCCATCTGAAGGCAGGTTACTCAAAAAGGTCGCCCTGATCCAATTGCAGGTTACGATTATCGCCACCCTGCCGCTTACGAGCATCATCAGGTGAACTAGTAGTAATTCCACTTCCACTCTGCGTCAGGAACACGGCCAGACGCCTCTTCTGGAAGGTCAATGCCAGAAATTGAGCCAAGACCAAAGGCGCGGAACGTCTCTTGCATACCTTCTGGATGCTCATCGTTGTAGAAGAAAGCCCTTACCAATCTGCATAAAAACAATATCGCAAGAGTTAGTAATACCGGTAATAAGATTAACGGTGCCGTGTCAGAAAGAAAGCCAACAGTGCATGCCCGTACTGCTCGCCAAAACCGGTCCAGAAAACCCGTGCAATACCAGCTGGAATTTCCGTCACAAATTCCGTACTTAAAGTCCTGCAAGACTAGTCAATGCGCTTAGATGGTGAGCAGATGGATACATGTCCAGCGATTGCGCGATTCATCAAAGCGATGGTTGCCTCTTCAGAAGAAAGCGTATCCCAGTCAGAGCTGGAAATACCTCCAACAAACATTGAAGGATGAATATGTTGGATGGCTTGCCATAGCAATGACTTCGCCGTTGGTGCAATCTAGGCGCCACCACGCTTGCACTGCGACCTGTAGTCTTGAGATCTGACTGTGTTGATAACACTGACAGGGATGCTTCTGCAGCTTTTTGAATGTTAGCGTCAATGGTCAGTACAACGTCTGAGCCGCCCTGAGGGAGCAGTCGAGCGTGAGTGTGACAATACGTTACCAGCAGCGTCAGCATATACCGTCTGCTCACCGCGAACGACCCTGAAGCGCGGACTCATACTGATACTCAACGCCCGTTTGGCCACGATATCGCCATGAGCATACACAAAACCGCCCGTCTGCAGTTTTTACTGCTTTCAAGCTGCTCTTGCGTAACGGTGCCGGTATAGCCAACAACATGAGCTGCAAGGGAACCGTTTTGGATATGCACGCTGCGTACGTTCCTCAATTGAAACGCCGTCGAGCAAAGCGCCATGAGCGTAAATGTAGGCAACCACGCGCCTAGAAACATCTACAGATACCGTGCGAAGCGCCTGAGCGCCATCGGAAGTATCCATAATTTTTCTGCGCACCGCCAGCATGGGCATGCCCAAGAGGTTAGCAAGAATCTGCAGTTTAACGTAGTCTTCTGCAACATCTGCTCGAGCTACTACCGTTGGACTTGGCCTGTTGGTAACAATCTCCACGCCATTTCTGTCCAGAATACGGCCACGAGGCGCGGCTGTAGTAACGAGTGCGTGTACGGTTGCGCTCTGCTTGCTCGGTATAGTCAGCTGACGATAAGAGCTGCATGGTCCAAAGACGACCAATGAGCACGGCAAACATACCGCCGACGGCAATTGCAAAACCGATAAGCCTGGACGAGAGGGTCTTCTCGGCAGAGCCATCAGAGCCGCCGGAAGCCTTAGGCGCGCCACCACCAATATCAAAGGTAAATGGCGAATCTTTTCTACCAAAGGTCAGGTATACGATGATCAGACCAATTGCTGCGACAGCGCAACAAGCAAGGATAACAAGGGTGAAATTCATACTATCCCCTTATTTAAAGAGCGCTGTGGAGCTCGGTGAGATCGCGATGAAAGCGTTGTTCCGCCAAAAGACGATGAGATCTTTTGGGAATGCGAAAAGTCACATAAAAACGGGTGGAGCCGCCAAAAATGAGTGAAACAGCATAGTAGGGAAAGACTTAAACAACAGTCCTTCAAAGAAGTTGCCACCAGAGCCGATCAAAGAGTTGATGAGTTGGTACATAAAGGTTACACCTAAGGTCTGAGCGCCTAAATCAATCCCATAGAGGTACCAAAGTTGCCAGAAATTCTGTCTCTTACCTCTTGGCCCATGAAATAAGAGCTGACCACAAGCAAGAGCGCCATGAGGCCAATGGGGTTGGCAGAAGTCAGATCATAGATTAGACCTGCAATAAAGCCGCTTACTACGCCGGTTTTACCACCATATCTCAGGGCAATAGCTGCCGAGAAAATCAGTGCAAAATTGATGACTCCCCCACCAAAAGAAACCTGTGGTGTAAGCATAATCTGCAAAATGAAGCAAACAACAGCAAGAACGGCGATGCTGCGTGTGTTTTTATTTCTATCAGAAACCTGCATACATCCCCCTAATCTGTTCTTCCGCTGTTATGTTGTGTGTTACCCGTTGGAGCAGCAACCGTTGCATTCTGCTGAGTGTTTGTTGTGTTGTTTGTTGAACCGCTGCCAGTAGAACTGCTCGATGAAGACGTAGAAAGATCCGTCTTTTGAGTCTTTATCCCTACCGTCTGAATTAGTTGCAGTTGAGTGTTTTGCTTATCTGCCTCTGCAATATCATCTGCGGTAGCTTTTTGCTCCTCAGAAAGAGACGTGATAACCATTACCTCCTCGTTAGTGCTGACATTTCCATAAGGCTCAACAACAATGGTGTAATAGAGCGATCCTGGAGCTGCTTCAACGCTGGTAACCTTACCTAGAGGAAGGCCCTTAGGGAATACGCCACCAAGACCCACTGGTAACACTGCTATCACCTACGGCAACGTCTGGTTGGTGTTGATGAGGTTGAGAGTAATCTGTCTTGACGCAGAACCCATAAGCATGCCTTGGGCTCGAGCTACTTTGAACCATAGCAGCCACACCGCTCTTCTCGTCAGTGATAAGACGAACAGTGAGGGTTGTAGGACCACACTCAATAATCTGGCTCGATAACGCCACCGCTATCAACAACAGGCATGCCAACAGCCAGCCGGACGAGTTCCCTTGTCAATCACGATGGTGTTATTGAACGAGTCATGAGACCAGAGATAACACGAGCACCCGTAGACTGCAGGTTATAGGTATTTTTGAGGTCGAGAAGACCCTGCAGAGCGCGTGCGTAGACTGGTTTGTCTCTTCGAGCTCTGCGTTTTCTTGAGCGCAGTTGCTCGTTTTTCTGCCTAAGGATCAGAAAGCGTTTGTCTGATCTGCTGTTAAGTTACTAAAAATGTTACCAATACCCTGGAAGGCATGGCAATAGCGAACCCTGCCATTCCTAAATAGGCATGGTAATAGTAGAGAGCCGCCTCGAACCATCTCGAGCGGTCCTCCTGCTACCCATACGAGCGCTGCCGTCAATAACTATTGAAAGCAGCGAAAGAATAATAAAACTACGGCCGCCCGTATGCTTATTACTGTTAGATCAAAGGTTCGATGAAGCACCTGGATCTGATGAGACAATAGCATATTTATTGGCCTGCACTCTGAACAATCCACCGGACAATGCGTTAGCCTCAAGAACCTTTTGCACAACCGGTAACAACATTTTCTAGAGCGGTTGGGCTTATGTTAACAGGCACGCCAGTCTCTTCACGAAGTCTCTGGTCAGCACCACGAAGACATTCCGCCGCCGCCAGTAAGCAAAATACTGCGTAGTACACAAAGATCGGATGCAAGATGCTGGTGGAGTTGCATCAAGAGCATCTTTAACAGCCTTGGTAACCTCATCAAGAGGACGATCAAGTGCGCGACGAATCTCTTCTGATTCAATACGAACTGTCTTTGGAAGACCGCTCATGACGTCACGACCATTTACCTCAACGTCAAGCTCTTCTGCAAGAGGAGCAGCCGAGCCAACTTTGATCTTGATATCTTCTGCGGTGCGCTCACCAATAGAGAGGTTATACGCATCACGAACATGCTCAAGAATGGTCTGGTCAAACTCGTCACCTGCAGTTCTAATGGACTGCGAGACAACAATACCGCCCATGGAAATAACGGCGACCTCAGTAGTACCGCCACCAATATCAACAACCATGGAGCCTGTTGGATCCTCAATTGGCAGGTCTGCACCAATGGCTGCAGCCATAGGCTCCTCAATCAAGAATGCCTGACGAGCACCTGCCTGAATAGTTGCCTCAAAAACAGCGCGTTTCTCGACAGATGTAACGCCAGAAGGAACGCAAACAACGACGCGTGGACGTGGTGACCAAGGATATTTACGCTCACGTGCCTTCTCGATGAAGTAACGAAGCATAACCTCAGTAACATCAAAGTCTGCAATGACGCCGTCTTTGAGAGGGCGCTCTGCAATGATGGAGCCAGGAGTACGACCAATCATGCGCTTTGCGTCAGCGCCAACGGCCAAAACGCGGCTCTCGCTTTTATCGATTGCAACAACCGATGGCTCATTGATGACAATACCTCGACCACGAACTGCAACAAGGGTGTTTGCAGTTCCCAAATCGATAGCTGGGTCTCCGCCATATTCTCCGAGAGCGAATCGAAGATAGACATGATATCCAATCAAACGTGCTACGCAGTGCGTAATAATCCTGCAAAGAACAGTTAAAACAGTTTAGTACTAGTTACCAGACTTTGAAGTGCTGGAGGAACTATTAGAGGAATTTGAGGAGTTAGATCCATTAGTTCCAGAGGTAGTTCCCGAGTTAGAACCGTTGGTACCAGAAGTTGTACCAGAGTTCTGGTTATTCTGGCTGACGTACGAAGTGGTAACGCTTGCCACCTTCCAGCCGATACCATCACGAACAAGCTCAATAGTGTAGTCAACGTTGCCGCCGTTAGAAAGGCTGACAGAAGCGTTTACTGTTGAGTGAGTCATGCTCTGGTCAACACCGTTGATGGTGACAGCAGAGCTTGATGGCGAAACTGTTAGAAATCTGCTGAAGCGTGGTGCGAAACAGAGCTAGAGACATAGCGACCAATATCGGTGCCCTGTGCCTTAGCGTTGAAAATGTCCTGAACAACAGACTGCTGGGTTGGCCATCCATAGCCACGGTAATAAGCATAACCAGCACCGCCGACAGCCAAGATAAGCAAGATAAGAATGGTAATAAAGACCTTAAGACCGGTGTGGCGATGCTTGCGCTCAATCTTCTTGTCCTTCTTGTCCTGCTCAATGATCTCCTGCTCAGTAATCTGGAAGAAAGCCAGCATCTTCTGCGGACGAATCGAGGCTCACCGAGACATGCTGAGGATGCGGCGGATCGTGAGGCAGCATAACCGGCTGCGAGAGGCGTCGGTCTCAGATGGCTTCGCTAGAACTCATTGCAGTGTGCCTTGCGAGCAGCATCAAAGAGCGGACTGCCGCCGATCAGACAGAGCAGGCGTTTCATCTGCGGTTGCGTGCGTAAAAGGCGTCAACTGCCTCGGGCACGATTAACGCTGCAACGTACGTCAAGGCCAAGCTGCGTAAATCTGCCAGAGTTCTCAAATGGATTGCGCCGTCAAGAGCGGTGCGATATGCTCAGTCACTACATCAACAGGTCTGTTCTAGACCCGCCATAGCTATGCACCAAGACTACAAAAGAGCAGATGAGATTAGGGTTCTTCTCGTCTCACTGCAGCATGTTTCTGTAAAGCGATACCTAAAGCGCACAGGAACATCGCCGATTTTCTCTTGTAAAGCTGAGCCAAGGGGCAGCTGTAGCGCTCTTGTAAGGAGTTGCGTAAGAGACGTCCTGAACAGCAGC
>BNJU01003535.1_pt1 | contig 86633 bp, 85 predicted proteins | sample 8539281 | NCBI WGS metagenome assembly BNJU01 (sample SAMD00202456, study PRJDB9452) | human saliva metagenome | isolation source: human saliva | place: Japan
AAAAAAACATCCGATAAAAAAATTCCGAAAAAAATAAAAAAAATTGCTTGACAGCAAATCTCACCGATGCTAAGATACACAGGCTGTCGCTCTAGACGAGCTGACACAAAGTACCTTGAAAATCAAAGATCGAATAATACACAGACCCTGAAGATTCTGAAAGAATTTTCAGTAATGTTTCAAACGAAACTTACACGAACGGTTTAATAAACCAAAAAGTAAAAAGAAGGACAAAATGAAAAGCTAAGCTAAGTTTTGACTGGACTGAACTTTAACTGTCAGTGATGACAGATTTTTTTCTTTATGAGTCATGACCTCCTCCTTGCTTTGAAGCAAGTTCGGAGCCCTGCTATGCAGGGTACAGCTTACGCTGTAGTCTGGTACATTACGTATTTTTCTTTGATGAAAATACTCATTATGAGAGTTCGATCCCGGCTCAGGATGAACGCTGGCGGCGTGCCTAACACATGCAAGTCGAACGAGATGCGTATCGGAAAGCTTCAGCCGGAAGATGCGTTATCTAGTGGCGGACGGGTGAGTAACACGTGGGTAACCTGCCTTATGGAGGGGATAACAGAGAGAAATCACTGCTAATACCGCATAAGCACACATTGCCGCATGGCAGAGTGTGAAAAAGATTTATCGCCATAAGATGGACCCGCGTCTGATTAGCCAGTTGGCAGGGGTAAAAAGCCTACCAAAGCAACGATCAGTAGCCGATCTGAGAGGATGACCGTCCACATTGGGACTGAGACACGGCCCAAACTCCTACGGGAGGCAGCAGTGGGGAATATTGCACAATGGGGGAAACCCTGATGCAGCGACGCCGCGTGAGTGAAGAAGTATTTCGGTATGTAAAGCTCTATCAGCAGGGAAGATAATGACAGTACCTGACTAGAAGCCCCGGCTAACTACGTGCCAGCAGCCGCGGTAATACGTAGGGGCAAGCGTTATCCGGATTTACTGGGTGTAAAGGGAGCGTAGACGGAATGGCAAGTCTGAAGTGAAAACCCCGGGCTCAACCTGGGGACTGCTTTGGAAACTGTTGTTCTAGAGTGTTGGAGAGGTAAGTGGAATTCCTGGTGTAGCGGTGAAATGCGTAGATATCAGGAAGAACACCGGAGGCGAAGGCGGCTTACTGGACAATAACTGACGTTGAGGCTCGAAAGCGTGGGGATCAAACAGGATTAGATACCCTGGTAGTCCACGCTGTAAACGATGAATACTAGGGTGTCGGGGAGCAAAGCTTTCTCGGTGCCGTCGCTAACGCAATAAGTATTCCACCTGGGGAGTACGTTCGCAAGAATGAAACTCAAAGGAATTGACGGGGACCCGCACAAGCGGTGGAGCATGTGGTTTAATTCGAAGCAACGCGAAGAACCTTACCAAGTCTTGAGATCCCATTGACAGAGTGTGTAATGCATTTTTCCCTTCAGGGGCAATGGTGACAGGTGGTGCATGGTTGTCGTCAGCTCGTGTCGTGAGATGTTGGGTTAAGTCCCGCAACGAGCGCAACCCCTATAGTTAGTAGCCAGCAGTAAGATGGGCACTCTAACTAGACTGCCAGGGATAACCTGGAGGAAGGCGGGGATGACGTCAAATCATCATGCCCCTTATGACTTGGGCTACACACGTGCTACAATGGCGTAAACAAAGGGAAGCAAGAGGGTGACCTTAAGCAAATCTCAAAAATAACGTCTCAGTTCGGACTGTAGTCTGCAACCCGACTACACGAAGCTGGAATCGCTAGTAATCGCAGATCAGCATGCTGCGGTGAATACGTTCCCGGGTCTTGTACACACCGCCCGTCACACCATGGGAGTTGGTAATGCCCGAAGTCAGTGTTCCCAAGAGGGAGCTGCCGAAGGCAGGACTGATGACTGGGGTGAAGTCGTAACAAGGTAGCCGTATCGGAAGGTGCGGCTGGATCACCTCCTTTCTAAGGATAAAGTAGGGGTTTGTGTGTTATTCGATTTTTGATTATAGAGGTAAGATCGAAGAGTTTACTTTTCGAAGAAAAGCTTTCGACGGCTATCCGATGCCGGAGAAAACCCTTATAGAGGTATGATCGAAGAATTTACTTTTCGGAGAAAAACCCTATAGAGGAACAATTCGAAAAAAAGTATCTTTGATAAAACAATTAAAAAAATTCATTCTTGTTTGGTGCTGATGCGTTTAGGGAAACACCCGTTCCCATCCCGAACACGACGGTTAAGACTTAAAGCGGCTGAAAAATACTTTGCTGGTAACGGCACGGGAAGATAGGTGGGTGCCAAACATTTTTTTAAAAACAAAAAGAATGAAATACAATGCTGCGAAGAGCACAGGAGGTTCATGACTTCCCATTGTACTGCTTACGAAAGTAAGCATCGTACCTTGAAAACTACATATCAAGAAAGAAATAATTATTCTAGTAAATAGAGTAAGACATCCGAGGGTACAAGGTAAAACTTGTACAAACAATCGAGAGTAAGAAGAGAAATCTTCTTCACAATCAGAAAAGAGATACACGCTAGTATCTCAAACACTTGAGAAGTCAAGTGGAGAATTGGTTAAGCAATAAGAGCATAGGGTGAATGCCTAGGCACTGAGAGCCGAAGAAAGACGTGATAAGCTGCGAAAAGCTGCGGGGATTGGCAAATACGAGTTGATCCGCAGATATCTGAATGGGGAAACCCACTAGAGAAGACCTCTAGTACTGTACAGCCAATACATAACTGTACGGAGGGAACCCGCTGAACTGAAACATCTAAGTAGGCGGAGGAAGAGAAAACAACCGTGATTCCGAAAGTAGTGGCGAGCGAAATCGGAAGAGCCCAAACCGAGGTGCGTGCACCTCGGGGTTCGGACTGCATAAAGATCTGTAAGTGAGTGGAAGCCGATGGAAATAGGCGCCATAGAGGGTGAAAGCCCCTTACACGAAGCGTAAAGGATCAAGCAGTATCCAGAGTACTGTCAGACACGTGGAACCTGGCAGGAAGACGGGGGGACCACCCCCCAAGGCTAAATACTACTCAGTGACCGATAGCGATTAGTACTGTGAAGGAAAGGTGAAAAGGACCCCGGGAGGGGAGTGAAAGAGAACCTGAAACCCTGTGTTTACAAACTGTGGAACAGCGCAAGCTGAACCGCGTACTTTTTGTAGAACGGTCCGGCGAGTTATAGTTACTGGCAAGGTTAAGGACTTTAGGTCCGGAGCCGAAGCGAGAGCAAGTCTAAATAGGGCGTTAAGTCAGTAAATATAGACCCGAAACCGGGTGACCTATCCATGTCCAGGATGAAGCTAAAGTAAAATTTGGTGGAGGTCCGAACGCACATCCGTTGAAAAGGGTGGCGATGAGGTGTGGATAGCGGAGAAATTCCAATCGAACCCGGAGATAGCTGGTTCTCCTCGAAATAGCTTTAGGGCTAGCCTCGCTGATAAGTCTTTCGCAGGTAGAGCACTGAATTCTTGAGGGGGCGTCAAAGTCTACCAAGAGATATCAAACTCCGAATGGCGGTAAGATATAAGCGGGAGTCAGACTGCGGGATATAAATTCCGTAGTCAAAAGGGAAACAGCCCAGATCTACAGCTAAGGTCCCAAAGTACATGTTAAGTGGTAAAGGATGTGGGATTTCATAGACAACTAGGATGTTGGCTTAGAAGCAGCCACACATTCAAAGAGTGCGTAATAGCTCACTAGTCGAGAGGTCCTGCGCCGAAAATTAACGGGGCTAAAACATGACACCGAAGCTTAGGGATGTATTTATACATCGGTAGAGGAGCATTGAAAACGAGATGAAGCGGTACCGAAAGGAGCCGTGGATTGTTTTGAAGAGAGAATGCCGGAATGAGTAGCGAGATGGAGGTGAGAATCCTCCAGGCCGAATATCTAAGGTTTCCAGGGTAAAGCTGATCTGCCCTGGGTAAGTCGGGAGCCTAAGGCGAGGCGGAGACGCGTAGTCGATGGACAACTGGTGTAGATTCCAGTACCTTACTAAATCAGAAATGTGGGGACACATGGAGAAAGAGAGAGCCGGGAATGAGAAGACCGGTGCAAGGGAGGTAGGAGTGTAGTAGGAAAAACCGCTGCACAATCCGAAAACCTGATGCGGATCGAAATAAAGTAGAGAAGCTCTTCGACTCTGTGGCGAGAAAAGCCGCTATAGTGTTTAGTAAGCCCGTACCGCAAACCGACACAGGTAGATGAGGAGAGAATCCTAAGGCCGGCGGGAGAAGCATTGTTAAGGAACTCGGCAAAATGACCCCGTAACTTCGGGAGAAGGGGTGCCCAGGCAACTGGGCCGCAGAGAAAAGGCTCAAGCAACTGTTTAGCAAAAACACAGGTCTATGCGAAACCGTAAGGTAAAGTATATGGGCTGACGCCTGCCCGGTGCTGGAAGGTTAAGAGGAGAGGTTAGCGTAAGCGAAGCTTTGAATTGAAGCCCCAGTAAACGGCGGCCGTAACTATAACGGTCCTAAGGTAGCGAAATTCCTTGTCGGGTAAGTTCCGACCCGCACGAAAGGCGTAATGATTTGAGCGCTGTCTCAACAATGCACCCGGTGAAATTGAAGTGCCAGTGAAGATGCTGGTTACCCGCGCCAGGACGGAAAGACCCCATGGAGCTTTACTCCAGCTTGATACTGGGATTCGGTAATGTATGCACAGGATAGGTGGGAGACTGAGAAGATAGTACTTCGGTATTATCAGAGTCGCTGTTGGGATACCACCCTTATGTTATTGGATTTCTAACCTTAGGCCGTAAACCGGTCAAGGGACAATGTCAGGTGGGGAGTTTGACTGGGGCGGTCGCCTCCGAAAGAGTATCGGAGGCGCTCAAAGGTTCCCTCAGGATGGTTGGAAACCATCCAAAGAGTGTAAAGGCATAAGGGAGCCTGACTGCGAGGTTGACGGACCAAGCAGAGTAGAAATACGGACTTAGTGATCCGGTGGTATGAAAGTGGGATTGCCATCGCTCAACGGATAAAAGCTACCCTGGGGATAACAGGCTGATCTCCCCCAAGAGTTCACATCGACGGGGAGGTTTGGCACCTCGATGTCGGCTCATCGCATCCTGGGGCTGAAGTCGGTCCCAAGGGTTGGGCTGTTCGCCCATTAAAGCGGTACGCGAGCTGGGTTCAGAACGTCGTGAGACAGTTCGGTCCCTATCCGGCGCGGGCGTAGGATATTTGAGAGGATCTGTCCTTAGTACGAGAGGACCGGGATGGACTGACCTCTGCTGAACCTGTTGGGAATCAATCCCATCGCAGGGTAGGCAAGTTGGGAATGGATAAACGCTGAAGGCATCTAAGCGTGAAGCCAACCTCAAGATGAGATATCCCATCGCAAGAGTAAGACCCCTTGAAGAGAACGAGGTAGATAGGACTGAGGTGTAAGTGTAGCAATACATTCAGCTGACAGTTACTAATAGGTCGAGGGCTTATCCAATGCGTCTGATTGATTTGTTTTACTGCTAGAGTTATTTCTTCGATATGTTGTTTTTCTGAGGAAAGGTAGTTGTTAGGTAATTGTGACCTAGGGATTACTAAGTACTTACTAAGATATAAACTTCTATTATAAGAAGCAGGTACGAAATGGCCCGGTGGCTCAGTTGGTTAGAGCGCCGCCCTGTCACGGCGGAGGTCGACGGTTCGAATCCGTTCCGGGTCGCTAGGCTTAAGCACTTCTCTGAGTGGGATGTGCTTTTTTAATTATTAACGAGTATCGCTCGCGTAGCGTGCGGTATTTCGTTTCATGGACTTTAGCCAGTATCAGAGCTGACATTTGAAAAATGTTAGCTCTGATACTAAAAACCACCCGCTATGCGGGTGGGGAACGCTAGTTATACAAAAATCACCTTTCCTTATACAATAAAGTTGTTCAAGCTATATTGCAGAAAAGGAAGGTGATTTATGGCGAAGAAAGAATATGCATTAGCACATACGAAATGGATGTGTAAATATCATATTGTCTTCACACCGAAGTATAGGCGAAAAATAATATATTATCAATACAAGACAGATATACGGGACATAATAGCCCAGCTGTGCAGATACAAAGGAGTGGAGATAATAGAAGGACATTTAATGCCTGATCATGTACATATTTTAGTTAGTATTCCTCCAAAGATAAGTGTCTCTTCATTTATGGGATATTTTAAAAGGAAAAGAGCGCGTTAATGATATTTGATAAACACGCAAATTTAAAATATAAATTCGGGAATAGACACTTTTGGGCCGAAGGCTATTATGTCAGTACGGTTGGACTAAATGAAGCCACAATAAAAAAGTATATTCAAGAGCAAGAGAAACATGATATCGCTCTGGATAAACTTAGTGTTAAGGAGTATGAAGACCCTTTTAAGGGTTGATGTGAAGTGGTACCAATACCCCTTTATGGGGTAGTGACGAGTCAAAAAGCAATATGGCTTGAATGGAGCTGTGGGAAGTCAAAACTTCCCATAGCCCAAAAAGCCAGCGCTAGACGCTGGTTGTCAGGGCTTTAGCTGAGCAAACCACCCGTTTGACGGGTGTTATGATTTTTTACTAAGTATAAATCAGTATGTTTTATTTAAAAATATATTATTTGAAAAGTGAATTAACAGTTCTCTTGTTCCATGATAAATAAAATAATTATTTTTATAGAATCTATTTATTAAATAATAATATTGTAATGAAATACTTTCAAATTATTTCAGTTGATGATATCTGATTTTATGTGCAATTTATCATAATTGTTCTTGAATTTAAACTTTAAAACTGCTATTATTCATCTTGTGAGCGAAAAATAACAGTATTTATTTTTACTAATGTAACAAGCTCGACTTTTCTTGGTTTAGAAAAGATTAACCTCAATTTTGAGGAAGAATAAGGAGGAAATGTAGATGAAAAAAAGAAATCTGGCACTATTGACAGCGCTTCTTGCTTTTGCACTAACTGCTTGTGGAGGCGGTTCTGATGCAGGAAAGGACGCATCTCAAGGCTCTGAGGCAGCTAAAGAAGGGGGAAGCTCTTCCGGTAAGGAACTTCGTCTTGTTAACGGTAAGATTGAAGTCGATGCACAGCTCAAGGAATTAGCCGCAGCGTATGAGAAGGAAAGCGGTGTTAAGGTAAACATTGAGTCCATGGGTGGCGGAATTGACATTCAAGGTACTCTTAAGGGTTATTTCCAGGCCGACAATATGCCGGACATCTTCGTTAATGGCGGTGAAACAGATTTTAAAAACTGGGAAGGGCACCTTGTAGATATGTCCAATGAGAAGTGGGTTTCCGATACGGATGCTGCTTTTAAGGATGCTGATGGAAAAGTAATCGGTTTCCCTTATACAACTGAGGCCATTGGTTTAGCTTACAATGCTGATGTTTTAGAAAAGGCAGGAATTGATCCGAAGTCTATTACAGGACCGGAGTCTATGAAGAAGGCTTTTGAAACTCTTGACAGCAAGAAGGATGAACTTGGTTTAACAGCAGTTATCGGGTATGTTGCCGAAGCTACGAACCTTTACTGGTCTACCGGAAATCATCTTTTTGGCGTATATGAAGATGGCGGATTAAAGAGGGATGATACCAGCTATTTTGATCTTCTTCAGGATGGCGGTAAGATTGACAACGAGCGTTTCTCAAAGTATGCAGAGATGGTTGATTTATTCAATAAATATGCAGATCCTGCACTTCTTGTCTCCGGAACATATGATCAGCAGATTCAGAACTTCTCTTCCGGCAAGTATGCTTTTGTAACCCAGGGTTCTTGGATTGGAGCAACCATGACCAATGATGATAAGGAGCAGTATGATGCCGCAGGAAACTTTAAGGTTGGCATGATTCCTTATGCTTTCGAGGAAGGAATTGATACCATTCAGACTAACTCTCCGTCTTGGTGGGCAGTTTATGACAATGACAACAAGGAAGAGGCTCTGAAGTTCTTACAGTGGGTATCCGAGGATGCAGGACAGAAGATTTTAGTTGAGAAGGCCGGCTTTGTAAGTCCGTTTAAGTCTATTAGCTACGTAGCAAGCGATCCATTTGCACAGACGATTTCCGACTACACAAAGGCAGGAAAGACTTCTGCTTGGCATTGGTTAGGAAACAAAGAAGGTCTTGCACAAAATGCCTTAGGAGTTGTATATCAGGATTTTGCTTCCGGAAATCTGGATGTAAAGGGCTTTGTTGATGCTGTAGAAAAGGTAGTTGCACAGTATTATGAAGGGTAAATTTGATTTTGCCTTTGCAATCTGAATGATGCATTCCGGATTGTAAGAATTTCGAATTAAAATCATGTATTACAGCCTTTATTTATTCACGATTTTAATTTAAACTACATTAAATAAGAATAGAGAGTTTATTAGCGGGGCAGCTCTGCTGCCCCATTTTTAAAAAGGGGGAACACATGACAGGACGAAATACAAAAATCGAGTCCACTGCCCTACTTCTTGTAGGAGCCTTATTCATGCTTGCTGCTCTTTTTTTTGCATTTACTATGAAAACAACTTATAGTGGGGCATTAAAGAGTTTGGTAACATTTAGAGGAACGATACTGATTATAGGAGCAATCTTATTTTTAAGAGGATTGTACTTAGTACCCAGTACCAAACATCATAGAAAGATTGTTTACTTTCTCTTTCTCTTTCCCCTGCTTTTTGCATTTTTTGTTACTGTGATTATTCCCTTGATTCTCGGTATCGGTTATTCCTTTACTGACTGGACGGGAATTAAATTCACTAAAGTAGTGGGGCTTCAAAATTATCTGAAGATGTTCAGTGATCCGGCATTTATATGGTCTGTGATGATTACTTTCGGATTTGTTTTTATGAATGTCATTTTGATTAATCTTGTGGGCTTTTTACTGGCCCTTCTTTGCACAACCAAGCTCAGAGGTGTTGCTTTTTTCAGAGCGTCTTACTTTCTTCCGAACTTGATTGGTGGAATTGTACTTGGCTATATCTGGCAGTTTGTATTTTAATAATGTACTTTTTAAAGTATCTTAATTTTTTTCTATGCTTTCCGATACTAAGGTGGGCGATGCTTGCCATTATTATTGTGTATATCTGGCAGTATGGCGGATACATTATGTTGATTTATGTTACCGGTCTAACGCAGATTCCCGGAGATGTGCTTGAAGCAGCTTCGATTGACGGAGCGAGCGCTTTGCAAACCTTATTTAAGGTGAAGATTCCGATGATAGCGTCTACGGTAACGATTTGTACTTTCTTAACGCTCACTTCTGCTTTTAAGCAGTTTGATGTAAACATGGCTTTAACCAACGGTACCGGTTCTGTGGCTAACTTCCTCGGTTCATATCTTTCTAACGGTACACAGATGTTGGCTTTGAATATTTATAATACCGCTATTGCGAAGAACAGCTATGCTCTTGCGCAGGCGAAGGCTGTTTTATTCTTCATTATTTTGGCTGTAATTTCTTTGATTCAGGTGCGAATCAGTAATAGTAGAGAGGTGGAAATGTGATGAATAAGACAAAGAACGGAAAAAACATCCTTTTGGGACTCGTGGGGACATGTATTGCATTGTATATTCTTTTCCCCTTTTATCTGGTGTTGATGAATGCATTTAAGAAGCAAGGGGATATTGTGGCAAATCCGGTAAGTGCAAACGGTGTTAGTATTTCTCAACTTTTAAAAAACCTGAATGCAGTAATCCATAACTCGAACTTTAATTTCTGGTATGCCTTTGGTACTTCTACTGCCGTTACTCTAATTTCACTTGTGCTTCTTGTTGTTTTGGGAAGTATGGCTGCTTGGGTAATCAGCAGAAACAATAAGAAAGCTTGGGCGACTGCGATTTATATGGTTTTTATCGCGTCCATGATTATCCCCTTTCAGGTAGTAATGCTTCCGCTGGTTGCTACTTTCCGTGATGTGGGAAAATTCATCGGAATCAGTATGTTGCAGTCTGTGCAGGGAATTGTTTTTGCGTATTTGGGCTTTGGCGGTGCAATGACTGTATTTATTCTAACCGGATTTATTAAGGGAATTCCCTATGAACTCGAGGAAGCTGCGGCGATTGACGGCTGTTCTCCCGAAGGAACCTTCTTTAAGATTATTTTCCCGCTCTTAAGACCGATTATCACCACGGTTACGATTTTAAACGGAATGTGGATTTGGAATGACTACTTACTTCCTTCCCTGATGCTTGGACAAAACGGAAAGGTAAAGACTCTTCCGGTTGCTGTACAGGCTTTCGTGGGCTCTTATGTTAAGCAGTGGGATCTTATCCTCTCGGCTGCTCTACTTGCGATTTTACCGATGATTATTGTCTTTATCGTGGGACAGAAGCAGATTATGAGCGGAATGGTGGAAGGTGCAGTAAAGGGCTAAAAGAGGCTTCTAATGGCAAGAATTAAAGATATTGCAAAATTGGCAAAGGTAAGCCCCTCCACTGTTTCCAATGTCATTCACAAAAGAGCGAATAAGGTAAGCCCGGAAATCTATGCCAGAGTTGAAAAGATTCTGGAAGAAGAAATTATGTTACCCACATGGGGGCTAGGATGCTGTCGAAGAAGGGTTCAAAGCTCATAGCCCTTATTCTTGCGTATAAAAGGATAGAAAAAGAAAGTATAGTGGAAGATCCCTTTGTATCTTCCGTGGTCGGTGCAGTGCAGCTCGCCCTGCAAAATGCAGGCTATTTTCTTCTTCTATACAGTAATCCGGATATGGATGAGTGTGCGCGGATTTCCAAAGAGTGGAATGTGGAAGGGATTATTCTTCTGGGGGCAAAAAGAGAGGGCTACTATAAAATTCGAGAATTTCTTTCGGTTCCCGTGGTTTCTATTGATACCCCTTTTTCGAAGGATGACCGCTCCTATGTGAATGTAGGTTTAGAGGATTTTAATGCAGCAAAGGAAATGACGCGCTACCTTCTTTCTATGGGGCATCAAAAAATCGCCTTCTTTTCCTTGACGGAAGGAGGAGATCTTTTAGAAAGACGTTATATCGACAGTGAGCGCTATGCGGGTTATAAAGAGGCGATGGAGGAGGCCAAGCTTTCTGCGGGTTTATGGCACAATCTATCTTTTACGGAGGTGGAGAGAAAGAAGCAGTACCTTTCATTTTATGAGGAAAAATTCTTTCAGGCTACAGCCCTTTTTGTTACAGCGGATATCATGGCACTGGAACTCATTCGTTTCTGTGAAGATCGGGGAATCAAAATTCCGGAGGACCTTTCTATAGTGGGATTTGACGGGATTAAGATAGGAAAGGTCTTGCACCCGATGCTCACGACGATGGAACAGGATAGTGCGGAAAAGGGAAGAAGAGCAGTGAAGGAGTTGCTATCTCTAATAAGGGGAGAAGAATTTCTTTCTCCTTGTGAAGAGCGGAAAAAAGGTAGTGAGCAAGGATGCGGCAATAGAAAGTATAACGATAGAGAAGATAATGATAGAGAAGATAATGATGGAGAATATAGTGTTAGGGAGCACATTTGCAAGAATATTCGTCTTCCTGCAAAATTGTTCATCGGTGAGACTGTATCAAAGTTGGAATAAAGTCTTGAAGATTCAGATGAAGTAATGAAAAGAGTGACAGACGATGGAAAAGCAGTAGGATCAAGCTTAAGAAATGGCATCTTCCACTTTGTTGTTTGATAGGGCTTAGATAGTAAATAGATAAAAGGAGTAGTACGATGAAAAAGAGTTGGTGGAAAGAATCGGTGGTTTATCAGATTTACCCGAGAAGCTTTTGCGACAGTAACGGAGACGGAATCGGAGATTTACGGGGCATTATTTCAAAGCTTGACTACTTAAAGGAGTTGGGGATTGATGTCATTTGGCTCTCTCCGGTTTATCGTTCTCCGAATGATGATAACGGTTACGATATTTCCGATTATGAAGACATCATGGAAGAATTCGGTACAATGGCGGACTTTGATGAACTTTTGAAGGAAGCACATGATCGAGGAATAAAGATTGTTATGGACCTTGTGGTGAATCACAGCAGTGACGAGCATGCGTGGTTTATGGAAAGCCGAAAAGACCGAGAGAATCCGAAGAGAGATTTCTATATCTGGAGAAAGGGAAGAAAGTTAAATGAAGTTTCTCCGGAGGAGCAGGCCTGTCTTTCGTCGGATGTCGTGGAATATAAGGGAGAAAAATTACTGCCTCCCAATAACTGGGGCTCTTATTTTTCCGGTTCCGCCTGGGTTTTTGATGAAAAAACGGGAGAGTTTTATCTGCATTTATTTTCCAAAAAGCAGCCGGATTTAAACTGGGAAAATGAGGCTGTTCGAAAGGAAGTCTTCGAAATGATGAGTCGCTGGTGCGAAAAGGGGATAGACGGCTTCCGTATGGATGTGATTTCTCTGATTTCGAAACCGAAGGGACTTCCGAATCAGCCGATTCCGAAAGGGGCTGTTTACGGAGACTCCGGAGCTGCCTGTGCAAACGGGCCAAAGGTACATACTTATTTACAGGAAATGAATGAGAAGGTTTTATCCCGCTATGACATCATGACAGTAGGGGAGACAGCAGGGGTAACACTTGAAGAGGCAAAGCGCTATGCGAATAGTGAGGGAACCGAGCTTAACATGGTTTTCCAGTTTGAACACATGGATTTAGACGGAAGTAAGAAGCACGGCTTAAGTGGGCTACGGAAAAAATGCCCCTTGTGCCTCTAAAAAAGAATCTTGCCAAGTGGCAAAACGGCCTTCATGAGCTTGCCTGGAACAGTCTTTATCTTTGTAATCATGACCAGCCTCGTATTGTTTCGCGTCTTGGAGAGGAAAGCGGAGTGCTTCGCGAGCGTTCCGCGAAGTGTATCGCGACCTTCCTTCACATGATGCAGGGAACCCCCTACATCTATCAGGGGGAGGAGCTTGGGATGGTGAATTATCCCTTCAGCGCCCTTTCCGAGTTTAGAGATTTAGAAAGTATCAATGCTTTTTCGGAGCTAACGGAAAAGCTGCATTTAAGTATGGAAGAACTTTTTCCGCTAATCGCCCATAAGAGTAGGGACAATGCGCGGACGCCCATGCAGTGGGATGACACAAAAGAAGCGGGCTTCACAAGCGGAAAGCCTTGGATTGCCGTGAATCCCAATTACAAGGAAATCAATGCGAAGGAAGAACTTGGCAGGGCGGATTCGGTGTTCCATTATTATCAGAAGCTGATTCAACTTCGTCACCAGTCGGAGCTGATTGTCTATGGGGATTTCCACCTCTTGGAAGAGGAGGATCCGGATCTCTTTATTTATGAGAGAAGCCTTGGGAAAAAGAAGCTCTTATGTGTTTGCAATGTTTCGGAAAATACACGAAGTTACAGCATTCCGGAAGAGTTCCTAGGAGGAAAAGTTCTTATTCGAAATGTAGAGAGACAGGATGCCTTTTCCGGAGAACTTGCACCGTATGAAGCTTTTGTTTTGGAAATTTAAATGAAGGAGTAAATTGGAGAAAAAGACGAGTTTAAATTTTTCGCTTATTCCAAGAAGTAGGAAAGGTCAATACGATAGAATCGGTAAAAGCGATAAAAGCGATAAAAGCGATAAAAGCGATAAAAGCGATATAAGCGATAAATGCGATAAGAGCGGAGAGGCTTTCAAACCTTCGTCTACTTTCCTTAATTGCTAATAATAGCGTAAAATTGCTAAGATTTAAATTGCTAAGATTAAAATGGATAAGAATAGAGTAAAAGGAGAAGAAATGAAAAAAGAATGGTGGCAGGAAAAAGTCGCATACCAGATATATCCGAAGAGTTTCCTGGATACAAAAGGAAACGGTATCGGAGACTTAAGAGGAATTATCGGAAAGCTCGATTATCTGAAAGGGCTGGGGATTGATATCATTTGGATTTCCCCTTGTTTTCTTTCCCCTCTTGCGGATCAAGGCTACGATATTGCCGACTACTATAAGATTGACCCGCGCTTCGGTACGAATGAGGACATGGATGAGTTGATTTCCGAAGCGAAGAAGAGGGATATGTATATCCTTCTCGATCTTGTGGTAAATCATTGCAGTGATGAGCATGAGTGGTTTAAAAAAGCGGTAGCCGATCCTAAGGGGCATTATGCAAAATATTTTCACTTTGAAGAGGGTGTGGACGGTCATGCGCCGAACAACTGGAGATCTTATTTCGGCGGTTCGGTATGGGAGAAAGTGGAAGGGACGGAGAATACCTACTACCTGCATCTCTTCCATAAAAAGCAGCCGGACTTAAACTGGGAGAATCCGGAAGTACGGGAAGAAATCTACAAGATGATCAACTGGTGGCTGGATAAAGGTATTGCCGGCTTCCGAATTGATGCGATTTTAAACTTAAAAAAAGGTCTTTCCTCTTCAGGGCTACAATTTTCCGGCAGATAGGGAAGACGGCATGGCAAGCTGCCGCAATATGATTTATGCCGCGAAAGGAATCGGCGAATTCCTGGGGGAGATGCGAGACCGCTGCTTTAAGCCTCATCATGCGTTTACCGTGGGAGAAGTGTTTAACGAGACGGAGGAGCAGATTCCGGAGTTTATCGGGGAAAACGGTTATTTCTCTTCCATGTTTGATTTCCGGGCACATTCCAGCGCACATTCTGAAATCGGTTGGTTTGACGCGAGCTACGGTTAGCCCGAATATGTATCGAGATTGCTGTTTCCTTACGCAAAAGCTCGTCAATCCGGTCGGTTTCATTTCCACCATTATTGAAAACCATGACGAATCCCGCGGGGTGAACTTCTATATACCGAAGGAAGATTTGTCGGAAAAGGCGAAGAAATTCCTAGCTACCATGCAGATGCTGCAAAGAGGACTTCCCTTTATTTACCAGGGGCAGGAAATCGGTATGGAAAATATCGTGCTGGAAAATATTTCCACAGTGGACGATATTTCTACCATTGATGAATATGCGCTCTGTCTGGAAGAAGGATTTTCCGAGAAGGAAGCACTTGCCATTGTGAACCGCTTCACAAGAGATAATGCGCGTACTCCGATGCAGTGGAGCGATGATGAAAATGCTGGATTTACTAAGGGAAAGCCATGGCTTCCCGTAAATCCGAATTACACAAGAATCAATGTGGAATCACAGGAGCGGGACGAAGATTCCGTTTTGAGCTATTATAAGAAGCTCTGTGCTCTAAGAAAGAATCCGGAGTATAAGGAAACGATAGTTTACGGAGACTTTATTCCTTTTATGCCGGAAGAAGACCGCCTGATGGCATTTTACAGAAAGGGCGAAAAGACGATCCTTGTCCTCGGGAACTACAGAAAAGAAGAACGGGAAATCGAACTTCCCTCCGAGGTGAAGAAAGTAATACTCTCGAATGCCGAACCTTGCCTTTTCGGGAAGAAAATACGACTGTCCGGATATGAAGCGACGATACTGGAGCTATAGCGAGAGCGTGCCTCCGATATGGACCTGCACAGCATAAAGGAGTTTTTTTATAGATCGAAAAGTGACGAGCATATCGGAAAGAGTGAAGACACATTATCTTCACTCTTTCTCCATTTTTAAAACATATTTTTTTTCTATTCTATGCCTCGTAAAGCAAAGAAAGTTTTAACGCCTTCGGAAATAAGAGGCGATTAAAGATGGTTTAGGAGGTATAGATATGAATAGAGGAAGAAAATTTGCCGGACTGGTTTTATCGGCTATGCTCTTCGGCTCGGTTGCCGGGGGTACAATGGTTGGGGTAAATGCGTTATCCACGCAGTATCGATCGGAGGTCTTGGGACAAGCGAATGCGAATAAGGAACGACACTCTTTGGTGAGGATGCTGCAAATAAGGAAACGGAAAAGAACTCTGCGCAGCAGTTAAATTCTTCTTCTGCAAACACTCGTTCGGAAGCAAGCGGGTCGGTTTCGGAGATTGCGAAGAATGCAATGCCGGAGGTGGTTTCCATAACGAATACCATTCGCTATCAGCAGTACGGGATACTCCATTTTTCGGGCAGAGCGGAGAGCAGGAAGCGGCAGCAAGCGGTTCCGGTGTGATAATCGGAAAAAATGATTCCGAGCTTTTGATTGTTACAAACAACCATGTGGTAGAGGATTCTACGGCTCTTTCCGTTCAGTTTGTAGACGGAAAATCCTATGATGCGGAGATCAAGGGGACAGACAGCGATGTAGATCTTGCGGTCATTGCGATTCCGCTTTCCGCTATTTCTCAGGATACTTTAAATAGCATTAGCTTTGCAAAAGTATGGAGATTCTGACAGTGTAAGTGTTGGAGATCAGGTGGTGGCTATCGGAAATGCTTTAGGATACGGACAGTCCGTAACTACAGGAATCATTTCCGCTAAGAATAGAGACATTTCCACAGAAGGCGGAACGGAGTCGGGCCTTTTGCAGACCGATGCGGCAATCAATCCGGGTAATTCCGGCGGAGCTCTTCTCAATATGAACGGAGAGCTCATCGGAATCAATGTGGCAAAAGTATTCCGATACAACAGTAGAAGGAATGGGCTATTCTATTCCGTCTAAAGAAAAGTAAAGGAAATCGTGGAGGGGACTTTTCCAAGAGAACCACAAGAGCGAAGGTTAGTCAGGAAGAAAAGGGTTATATCGGAATCCAGGGAAAAACCGTGGATAGCAGCATTTCCGAAGCTTACAATATGCCGGAGGGTATTTATATCTTTAAGCTCTTAACGGGAGAGGGAATCGACAACTCCGCCCTACAGGAGAAGGATATCATTACAAAGTTTCGACGGGACAGTCTGTGGCAAGCCTTGAGGAGCTTTCCGGCCTTCTTTCCCGCTATAAGGCAGGAGAAAAAGGTAGAGGTGACGGTACAGAGACTTTCCGGTAAAGGGAGAGTATGAAGAAAAAGACTGTTTCGGTAACATTAGGGAAGAATAATCAATCAGAAACGAGAGGCTAAGGAATTTTTTTCCCTAAAAAAATAATAGAATTGCGATATAAAAACAGTAGAATTGCGATATATAAATAGTGAAATTGTGATATAAAATGCGATAAAAAAAAGCTGTGTTATAGAAAGGAACGACTTCCGTAAGTCCCAAATTCATCGGAGAACGGAAACAAAAACTTTCTTATAATCCGGCTTTTTTTATTTTTTTATTGATAAAAACTTATTTTTTTGTTAAGATTGACGAGATATTTTTGTGGAAAAAAACATGCCTTTTTATTTACTTGCTTTTTAGATATAACAGCAGGCGAAAAAGGCATTCTCAAATTAAGGAAAAAGGAGTTTGCATAGAATAGCGGGTTTTTAGCTTGTTATTTTGCAAAATAAGGATTGCATTATGGGGAAAGTACATTTCATAGGGAAGAAAAAGCTTCAAAAGTTCCTTAGAATGGCCTTTTTTTCTTTGTTTATTTTTTGTATAGCGGGCTTTGTCGGCACATCCGATACTTTGGCCGGTTCAAGAAGATACAGTAAAGCGGCCGCGCCGGTCAATATAGCGGTCAGCAGAAGAGACGCCTATTATGAGTTTACTTGCTATAAGGATATTCCTTACCCCTCCACTTATCCGAACAATTATTATGATGCCTATGTTTATCCCAATGAGAGACGGAAGAAAGTTTTGGGAACCATCATTTATGTTCATGGTGGCGGCTTCGTTTCGGGAAGCAAGGAGGTTGTGGAAGACAATCCTTATTTTCTCGCTTGGCTCCGTTCCGGCTTTCAGGTCATTGCGGTAGACTATTCTTTGGCTCCGGATTATCCCTATCCTACAGCGCTTAAGCAGCTATCGTACTGCGTACAAAAGATCTTGGAGGACAGGGAAAAGCTGGGAATTAATCCGAGGAAGCTGATTTTAATGGGAGACAGTGCCGGGGTAAATCTTGCCGGTCAGTTTCTTTTAACACAGACCAATGAAAGCTATGGAAAGAAATTGGGTATTCCCTCTTTCCTGACAAGAAGAGGTGCAAGAGTTTGCGGGTTTATTTCCCTTTCCGGCTTACTGGACTGCACGCGCTTCCATCAGACCGGTTTGGAAGAAAATGATGAGCTTTTTCTTTCCTGGGGAAGAGATTACTTCCAAGATGATGAAGTTTTATTCCGGGAAGAAGGCAGAGGAAACGAGGTTAGAGGATTTCTTGACAAGAAGCTTTCCACCCTACATTTTTATCGGATGCAAGCATCGGATCTTTCCGTGAGCAGGCACTGGATTTTGAAAAAAAATGTAAAGCGTTGGGGATTCCGGTCAGCTCTTATTTTTCCGGAAGGAGATCTTCCGCATGACTATGAACTCCATGCGGATTTAGTCGAAGCGGAAGAGACGTTTAAGGAGCAGATTAACTTTGCTCGCTCTGCAGTTTCCTAGAGGAACATGTATTGGAATTGGATAGAATATCTTACGGCATATATAGATTTTTTTAAAAAAGGGGCTGTAAAAAAATCAAAATAATAAAGAGATTCTTTGCAATATAGGTCTGAATGCGGGGTAGTCTGAGCCCGTCGGTACTTGCGAAAAACAAGAGAAACGCAGTTTTTCGCTTAGTATCCGTTACGTGGCGAAGCTAGCGAGAGCGTGCCCTAAGTTCAGACCTATATTGCTTAGAAAATCATTTTGATTTTTTACAGCCCCTTTTACTATGCAAGTGATTCATCCTATTGTATAATCGTCACTATGATTAAGGACTTTCAAAGACAATTAAATCAATTGCAAGTGCTTTTAGATGCCTTGGTTTTGGCGTTATCCTATAGCCTGGCGTGGTATTTTGCGATAAAGAATCCGATATTTCCTCAGGGGCATGGTGTGCTTTCTCCGAGGTTTTATTTTACTGTGCTGATTCCTATGATTCCGGCTTATCTGTTTTTGTACTGGATATTAGGGCTGTATAAGCCGATGAGAACCATTCGCATGAAGACGGCTCTCTTTAGGATTATTCAGAGTAATTCCATAGGGCTTCTTCTTTCCGCATCCATTCTCTTTGCTTTTCGAAAGAGTGGATATTTTGAACATTATTCCACAAGAATGTTGGGATTTTTCTATATTTTTTCTATTTGCATCACTACGGTGGAAAGGTATGCTTTACGGAGAACTCTTTCTTCTCTTCGAAAGAGAGGCTTTAATCAAAAGCATATTATTCTTGTTGGTTTTTCTCCGGTTTCAGATCGTTTTATCGATCTGTGTAAGAAAAATCCGGATTGGGGCTATCGTATCTACGGAATAGTTGATGATCTGACGGAGCAGGGAGCGTCTTACCGTGATGTTTCCGTGATTGGTAAAATCAAGGATCTCGGAGAGCTTTTGAGTAAGAATACAATTGATGAGATTGCGATTACACTTCCTCTTGCTGCCTACGAAAAGCTTCCCGGAATCGTAGCGGTATGTGAAAAATCCGGGGTACATACGAAGTTCATTCCCGACTATCAGGAAATCATTCATTCTAAACCGATTGCGGAAGACATGGACGGCTTACCGATTATCAATATTCGAAATGTTCCGTTGACCGAGCCTTTCAATGCCTTACTGAAGAGGGTGATCGATATCATCGGGGCTCTGGTGGGGCTAATTCTTTTTGGACCGCTTATGATTGTTATAGCGGTGCTTGTCAAGCTGAGTTCTCCCGGACCGATCATTTTTAAACAGGAAAGAGTTGGACTTCACAACCGTCCCTTTATGATGTACAAGTTTCGCTCTATGGGCGTTCAAAAAACAGAGGATGAAAAGAAGGCATGGACTGTAAAAGGGGATCCGCGGGTAACCGGAATCGGAAAAATTATCCGGAAGACCTCTATTGATGAACTTCCTCAATTTTTTAATGTTTTAAAGGGAGATATGTCTCTTGTCGGCCCGAGACCGGAGAGGACCCAGTTTGTTGAAATGTTTAAGGAACAGATTCCCCGTTATATGATTAAACATCAGGTTCGTCCGGGGATTACGGGATGGGCGCAAGTGAACGGTTTCAGGGGAGATACTTCTATTCCGGCGAGAATTCGCTGTGATCTTTGGTACATAGAACACTGGAGTCTCGGTCTGGATATTAAAATTCTTTTTTTAACCGTATGGAAAGGATTTGTTAACAAAAATGCCTATTAACTTTTTCTTGTTTTGTGGTAATATACTCTATCATTCCGTGTGTGAAGAAAACTTTTAGACTTTTCACTATCGGAAAAAGCTGAGTTTTTGGCTGCAAAAAAGAGTACAGGTAAAAAGCTGAGTTTTCGGCTGCAAAAAAAAGAGTACAGGTAAAAAGCTGATTGGAAATGCCGGAGTGGCTTAAACGATCCGGTTGATGGAGGTAGATTTTGGCATTAGAGCAGAATAGGGGACGCAGAAGACCCCATAGCGAGCTGAATAGAAATACGACCGAGAAAAATAGCGAAAATACCATATCCGGAGAGGAAAGGAGAAAAGCTCCCATCGTGACTCTTCCCGAGGAAAAGAAGGAAGGAAAGAGAAGGATTGAACATCTGGATATTCTGCAGGTCAATACGCCTAAGGATATTCAAGAAGAGCTGGACGAGGTATACAGTAAAAAAGAAAAAAAGAAAAAATCTCGCTGGAAGAAGATTTTGCTGCTTTCCGTTATTGAAATCCTGACATTGGTTTTTATTTTCTGTACAGCCTACATTGTGCGATACATGAATATTAAGCCGGAAGTAGAGTTTAATATAAAAAATGTAAAGAACGAGAATATTGATGTAACTAAGCAAGAGCAGATGCAAGGCTACTGGACTATTGCCGTTTTCGGTGTAGATAGCCGTGACGGAGGAGTAGGTAGAGGCGCCAATGCCGATGTACAGCTCATTGTCTGCATAGACAGAGCGACAGGAGCGGTTAAACTTGCCTCTGTGTTCCGTGATACCTATCTGAATCTCGCAGCAGGGTCTCGCTTTGCGAAAATCAATGAAGCTTATGCGGATGGCGGACCGGAGCAGGCTGTTGCCGCACTGAATAAGAATTTGGACTTGGATATCGAGCATTATGCGACTTTTAACTGGCGTGCGGTTGCGGATGTAATCAATATGTTGGGCGGCGTAGACATTGATATTACGGAAAAAGAATTCAAGTATATGAATGCCTATATTCATGAAACCAGTATTGAGTCTAAAGTCAATGTGAAAAACCCCGCTGCGGAATATATTAAGAAGCCGGGTATGCAGCATCTGGACGGTGTGCAGGCGGTAGCTTATGCAAGACTTCGTTATATGGATGATGATTTTACCAGAACGAAGAGACAGAGAGAAGTTATTTCCCAGGTTCTGGAGAATGCAAAGAAGGCGGATCTTGCAACTCTGACCAATGTGATTGACACGGTTCTTCCGCAGATTGCGTTTAATGTGGATGTGGGAGATATTTTGGAACTTGCGAAGGGGGTAAACCGTTACAATATTGTCGGTTCCGAGGGATTCCCGTATGATCTTCGTACGCAAATGATGGGAAAGAAGGGGGATTGCGTTATTCCGCTTAACTTGGCTTCCAATGTAACGAAGCTTCATGCCTATCTCTTCGGAGATGAGGATTATAAACCGAGTTCCGCTGTTTGGACCTTTAGTGATACCATCGCTTCCGATGCGGCGGCTTACAAGAACGGAAAGGGCGACTCGAGCGAAAAACACTCCGAGAAAAAATCCAAAAAGAATGAGGATGAGGAGGAAGGCACGAAGTCCAAGGACGGTAAGCAAGAAGAAACGAAGAAAAAGAAGAATTCTGCTGAGGAAAGCGAATCTGAGAAGAATAAAAAGCAGGAGACGGATGCGAAACGGAAATAGTATAGAAAGCAGTTCGTCCGGGAAAAATTCGGATCAGAAGCCGACTGTGGAGGACAATAAAAAGAGCACCGAGGAGACCAAATCACAAGGTCCTTCGGAAACAAAGAAAAACTCCGATGAGAAGAAAAGCACGGAGGAAACAAAGAAAAACGCCGACGAGACGAAGAAGAGTGAAACAAAGTCGCAGGAGCCCAGTATCGGGGTGGAACCGACTGCGGATTCAGGTGGTGGAAATGACGGTCCGGGCGTTATAGTGGATTAAATAGTAAAGAAGAAACAATTGTTGCAAGAAAGTACTGTGACAATTGTTTCTTTTATGAGAAGAAGCATGTATAGTAGATGCGTGTTTAGATTTGGAAGAACGGCAAAACAGAAACAGATAACAGCAGAACCGGAGAGCGGTAAAACAGAAACAGATAACAGCAGAACTGGAGAGCGGACATGGAACAGCTTTTAGAACGAGAAAAGGCTAAAGTCGAGAAGGATTATTATAAGATTGGTGGGGGAATCAGTTTGATTTACCTTGCCATAATCCTCTTGATTTATCCCTTATACATACATGACGGGTATTATGATATTTTGCAGGTAAAGTTTAAGTTTTTTTGGGTTTTGACCCTGGCTTATACGGTTATTATGCTTGCTTTTCTTCTTTTGCATGCTCTTACCCTAAAGAACGGGATGAGGAAGCCGCTTTATTTTTCCTTGTTCATTCGAGAAGAGGAAGGGAAGAAAAAGCCTTTTTTGGCTACGGATATTCCCTTTTTCTTTCTTATTCTTATTTTTTTGATTTCCATGATTCATTCCGGCTATATTTATGAAACCTGGTGGGGAAGCACGGGCAGATATATGGGAAGCTTTACTTGGTTATTGCTTTTCTTTGCTTATTTTTTTGTAAGCCGATTTTACCGATTTAAGAAAATCCATCTTCTTTTTCTATCCATTTCTATCGCTTTACAGGCAGCTTGGGGTATCAGTGATTTCTTTTGGATGAATCTATTTCATTTTTTTGATTTAGTGGAAGCGGATTATCTTAAGGCATCTTTTGCAGGCGGAATAGGAAATATTAATGGCTATACCTCTCTGATGATTAGTTATACCGGGCTTTTTGCGGGACTTTTCATAGGAGAAAAGCAGGGGAAGTGGAGCCTTCTTTTCCTGCTTATGTATGCCTTTACCCTTCTTGCGGCTTTCTACGGAATGAGTGACAACGTTGTATTTGCTCTTTTTGTACTATTTCTTGCCTTGCCTTTTTTCTGTTTTGGAAAAAAAGAACGTCTGTTAAATTGCATAGATTTATATATTGCTTTTTTTCTTGTGATGAAGTTGGCTACCTTTTTCATTCCAAAAGCAAACAGTTCCTATCAATATGGCGACAAGGGGATTTTTTCTTCAGCTGGGATTCACTACGGTTCCTTTCCTGGCTATCGCGGTTTTGGGAATCATCAAACTGCTTGTTGTAAAGCTTCAGGAAGAAAGAATCGAAAAGGTACTGAAACCCATCTATTTCCTGATTGTGGTGCTGATTCTTTTTGCCGTAGTTTTTGTTTTTTATGATGCCAATGTCTCGCATCGTTTGTCTTTTTTAGAAAATTACAGTAATTATTTTCGCTTTGATGATAGCTGGGGATCCGGACGCGGCTTTATCTGGAAGATGGGCTTAAATTATCTTACAAAAAAGATGCCCTTCTCTCAGGTTCTCCTTGGGTACGGACCGGACGGATACCTTATGCTGACAAATGACAATTATAAGGTTGCGATTTCGCAAAGCCATTATCAGGCCATTGACAACATTCATAATGAATATCTGAACCTTTTATTGACGATAGGGGTTATAGGTCTGATTTCCTATCTTTCCTTACTTCTCTCCTCCTTCAAAACTCTTTTTACGAAGAAAGACAGGGGAGAAGAGGGGGATTTCTCGGAAAGGGTATTTCCCTTTGCTGCAGGGCTCTGCCTTCTTTGCTATGTTTCGCAGGCAGTCATCAATATAGCGGTGCCGATGGTTTTGCCTGTCATCTTTATCCTGTCCTTCATGGGACTTGGAGAAAAGGCAGGAGCAATAGGAAAGGTGAAATAAGCAAGGAATAAGAAAAAATAAAGAGGCGGTTCCGATCGTTTTTCGGAACCGCCTCTTCACTATACCGGCTATAGTGAGGCCGGTTTATGTTTCCGTTTATTCTTCCGGTTCAATTAAACCGTAGCTCTTTGTCTTTCTTTTATATACAACATTGACCTTTCCGCTGTCTCCGTTTAAGAATACGAAGAAGCTATGTCCTAAGAGTTCCATCTGTAGGCAGGCCTCTTCCGGAGTCATGGGCTTTAAGTCAATCTGTTTTGTACGTACAATCTTGATTTCTTCCTCGTCATATTCAGCGGCTTCCTCCAGAAAACGCTGCTGTAAAGGAGGAGGACTGGTGCTTGGCAATCAGCTTATCCTTATATTTTCTGATCTGTCTTTCCAGAACGTCCACTACAAGGTCAATGGACTGGTACATGTCCTCGGTAGACTCCTCAGCGCGAATCACACTACCTTTTACGGGAATGGTCACTTCGATTTTCTGCATATCCTTCTGCGTAGAAAGAGTTACATTACAAGGTGTGTCAGCCTGAAAAAACTTATCTAACTTTCCAAGTTTTTTCTCCACCATATTTTTCAAACCCTCTGTCAAACTAATGGTTCTTCCTGTAATGCTAAATTTCATAATCGAATCCTTCCTTTCTTTGTTTTCAGAAGTAAGTCCCTGTATTGCAAGGGAAGATTCTTCCTGCTTTCAGTATAGCATTTTCTATAAAGAAAGAAAGCGAAATCCATAAAATAAAGATATTTTTTTCACAAAAATATTCATGGATGAGGTGTTGAAAAAAAGGAAAAATACAATCAAGCCTGAAAAGCTTGAACTTTTTTGCGTGGGATTTCACAGTATTTTTCATGGCTTCTTCCTTGATAAAGGAGGGGACTAATGGTAGAATCTATGAGTTATAGATTTATAAAATGCCATACTACTGCTGTATGGAGAAGGAGCATATAAGAATGAAGCTTTTTGAAAAGATATTTGGGACACATTCGAGTAGAGAATTGAAACTGATAGAACCGAAGGTGGATAAAATCCTTTCTTTACAGGGAACGATGGCGGCAATGTCTGATGAGGATTTAAAAGCCCAGACAGGAAAGTTTAAGGAAAGGCTTTCCGCGGGGGAAACATTGGATGATATTCTTCCGGAAGCCTACGCAACGGTTAGAGAAGCGGCAAAGAGAGTGCTCGGCATGGAGCATTTTAAGGTGCAGCTTATCGGTGGAGTAGTTTTACACCAGGGTAGAATTGCCGAGATGAGAACCGGTGAAGGAAAGACCTTGGTTTCGACCTGTCCGGCTTATCTCAATGCTTTGGCCGGTGAAGGGGTACACATTGTTACGGTTAACGATTACCTTGCAAAGCGTGACTCGGATTGGATGGGGCAGGTTCACCGTTTCCTTGGCCTTACTGTAGGAACGGTTCTGAATGAGATGTCTACTGAAGAGCGTCAGGCTGCTTACGCCTGTGACATTACCTATGTGACGAATAACGAGCTCGGCTTCGACTATCTTCGTGACAATATGGCGATATACAAGAATCAGCAGGTATTACGAGGCTTGAACTACTGTATCATCGACGAGGTGGACTCTGTTTTGATCGATGAGGCAAGAACTCCGCTTATTATTTCCGGACAGTCCGGGAAGTCTACGAAGCTCTATGAACTTTGCGATATCTTGGCAAGACAGCTCGAAAGGGGAGAAGAGTCTGCCGAGTTTTCCAAGATTAACGCCATTTTGGGAGAGGAGATTGAGGAGAGCGGAGACTTTATCGTAAACGAGAAGGAAAAGACTGTAAACCTTACCCAGCAGGGTGTGGAGAAGGTGGAAAAGTATTTTCATATCAATAACCTTGCAGATGCGGAAAACCTCGAGATTCAGCACAATATCATCCTTGCTCTTCGGGCAAATAACCTTATGCAGAGGGATGTGGATTATGTCGTAAAGGATGATGAGGTTTTGATTGTCGATGAGTTTACCGGCCGTATTATGAACGGAAGACGGTATTCTGACGGACTGCATCAGGCGATAGAAGCGAAGGAACATGTGAAGGTAAAGAGAGAGTCCAGAACGCTGGCAACCATTACCTTCCAGAACTTCTTTAACAAATTCAAGAAAAAGGCCGGAATGACCGGTACGGCACAGACGGAGGAGAAGGAGTTCAGAAACATTTACTCCATGGACGTTATTCAGATTCCGACCAACAGACCGGTGCAGAGAGTGGACTTGGATGACGCGGTATATAAGTCCAAGAAAGAGAAGTTCCAGGCGGTTGTGGATGAGATTGAAGCGATTCATGAGACCGGCGCTCCGGTGCTGGTGGGTACGATTGCCATCGAGACTTCCGAGCTTCTTTCCGGCATGTTAAAGAGACGCGGAATTAAGCACAATGTTTTAAATGCAAAGTTTCATGAGCAGGAAGCGGCGATTGTTGCGGAAGCCGGTGTGCACGGTGCGGTAACCATTGCGACCAACATGGCCGGCCGTGGTACCGATATTAAGCTGGATGAGGAAGCAAGAGCAGCGGGCGGTCTTCATATTGTGGGTACGGAGAGACATGAGTCCAGACGTATTGATAACCAGCTTCGCGGTCGTGCAGGAAGACAGGGAGATCCCGGACAGTCCCAGTTCTTCATTTCCTTGGAAGATGATCTGATGCGTCTCTTCGGTTCCGAGCGTCTGATGGGCATGTTTGAGGCTCTGGGCGTTCCCGATGGAGAGCAGATTCATCACAAGATGCTTTCCAATGCGATTGAAAAGGCACAGGAGAAGATTGAGTTAAACAACTACGGTATCCGTGAGAATCTTCTGAAATATGATGAAGTAAACAACGACCAAAGAGATGTGGTTTATGCGGAAAGAGAGAAGGTTCTTGAGGGAGACAATATGCGTCCCCTTATCACCCGCTTTATCACGGATTTGGTTGATTTCTATGTCAATGAGAACATCGTGGACAGCGATAGTCCGAAGGACTGGGATTTCCAGGGCTTAAACGATACCTTGATGCAGATTATTCCTTTAGGCAAGCTGAATTTTACGGAGGAAGAATTCGCGCATATGACCAGAGATGAGCTTGCGCAGAAGCTAAAGGAAAGGGCAATCCGCCTTTATGAAGAAAAGGAAGCGGAGTTCCCGAATCCGGAGCAGATGAGAGAGGCGGAGCGCGTTATTCTCTTAAAGGTTATGGACCAGAAGTGGATGAGTCACATCGATGACATGGATATTCTTCGTGACGGAATCGGACTGCAGGCTTATGGTCAGAAGGATCCGCTTGTAGAATATAAGATTGCCGGCTATGAGATGTTCCAGGAGATGATGAGAAGCATTCAGGAAGAAACAGTGAGAGTGCTTTACCAGATTAAGCTGGAACAGAAGGTGGAAAGAGAGCAGGTGGCAAAACCTCTGGCGACAAACCGTGACGAATCCGCGGTAAGAACACCGAAGATGAGAGAGGGAAGAAAGATTTATCCGAACGATCCCTGTCCCTGCGGATCAGGTAAGAAGTACAAGAACTGCCACGGCCAAAGCATTTATCAAAAAGAGCAGTAGAATGATTTTCGACATCAATAAAGAGAGGGGAAGAAAGTGGTTCTGAAAGGCTGTGTTTTGTCTTTGAGAAGGAATCTTTTTCTCCCTCTTAAAGGGAATTTAGCAGAGGATTATGAGAAAGGAAGGAGCCTCTATGATTGAATTTGATCAATTTAAGACGGAGCTAAATACAAAAACGGAGCCGCTTAAAAGCCTTAGAGCAGGCTCTGGACTTGGAAAAATAAACAAAAAAAGAATAGCGGAGCTGGATCGCATGATGGAAGAGCCCGACTTTTTGGTCGGATGCGGAGAAGGCGAATCGTTTATCCACGGAAGTAAGACATCTGAAGGATGAGGCGGAGAGCTTTTATCAGTTGAAAACAAGCTACGAGGACATTGATGCTCTGATTCAGATGGGGAAGGAAGAAGGGGACGAGTCCGTGATTCCGGAGATTCGGGAAATGCTGAGTCAATTTTCGGAAGACTTGGAAAATATGAATACTACTCTCCTTCTTTCAGGAGAATACGACAGTATGAACGTCATCCTGCGTTTAAATGCCGGTGCGGGCGGTACGGAGGCAAATGACTGGGCGGGTATTCTTTACCGAATGTATACCCGCTGGGCGGAGCGACACGGATTTTCTGTGAAAATCCTCGATTATCTGGATGGAGATGAGGCCGGAATTAAGTCTGTTACCATGGAAGTGGTGGGGCAGTATGCCTACGGTTACCTTCGTTCCGAGGCGGGAATTCATCGTTTGGTCCGAATATCGCCTTTTAATGCGCAGGGAAAGAGACAGACCTCCTTCGTCTCCTGTGACGTTATGCCGGATATTGAGACGGAAATCGATATCGAAGTTCGGGAAGAGGACATCAAAGATGGAGGTTTTCCGAGCGTCCGGTGCAGGCGGACAGCATATCAACAAGACCTCTTCTGCGGTTCGTTTAATTCATATTCCGACAGGAATCGTGGTAGCTTGTCAGGAAGAACGTTCTCAATTGCAAAATAAAAATAAGGCGATGCAGATGTGAAAGACCAAGCTCTATCTGAAAGAAAAAGAAGAGCAGGAGGCAAAGCTTGCCGGCATCCGCGGAGAGGTAAAGGATAACGGCTGGGGTTCTCAGATTCGTTCCTATGTTTTGCAGCCCCTATAGGATGGTCAAGGATCTTCGTACCGGAGAAGAAACAGGAAATACCGATGCGGTACTGGATGGAGATATCGATCGCTTCATTACAGCATATCTAAAGTGGATGCAGCTGGGCTGTCCGGACAGAAAAGTTGCCGGAAATGACTAAAAATAATTGCCGAAATGGACCGGAAGAATCGTGGTTCTAAGTGATGAAAAAAATATAGAAAAAGAATTAGACAGAAAAAAACAAGACATAAAAAAATAAGCTGCAAAAAGAGAAATACAAAAAGGAAATGTACGGAGGAAAGGGAAAGGCATGAAGATTGCCATAATGGGATTCGGAACAGTGGGTTCCGGAGTGAAGGAAGTTTTAGAGTTAAATCGAGCGCAAATTGAAAAAAAGGGAGGGGAGAAGATTGAAATCAAGTATATTCTTGCCCGTCGGGAGCATATTCCCGGAATTCCCGATGAACTGATTACAACGGATTTTTTTCCGTGATTGAAAATGATCCTGAGATTGAACTTGTTGTAGAGGCAATGGGTGGGATTCATCCGGCTTACGAATACATCAAAAGCTGTTTGGAAAAGGGAAAGCATGTAGTCAGCTCCAATAAGGCAGTGGTGGATGCCTGCGGTTCCAAGCTTGTGCGTACGGCAAAGGAACACAACTGTAACTTCTACTTTGAAGCATCGGTTGGCGGAGGGATTCCGGTTATTCGTACCCTCTACCACAACTATGCAGGAGAAAATGTGACGGAAATTACCGGTATCTTGAATGGAACCAGTAATTTTATCTTAAGTAAAATGAAGGATGAAGGCTCTACCTTTTGCGGATACTTTAAAGGAAGCACAGCGTCTCGGATATGCGGAGAAGGATCCGTCTGCGGATGTAGACGGCTTTGATACTTCCAGAAAGACAGCGATTCTCCTTTCCATGTCTTCGGGAATGCGTTGCCGTCACGAGGATATCTACACGGAAGGAATCCGAAATATTTCCGATATCGATATGTCTTATGCCAAAGAGATGGGCTATCATATCCGCCTTCTCGGATCGGTAGAAACGGTAGAAGACAAGTATTTTGCTTATGTGGCTCCTATTATGGTAGGAAAGGATGACCCTCTTTACTTTGTAAACGGGGTCTATAACGGAATCCGTGTTGTAGGAAACTGCCTTGGAAATACTATGCTCTACGGTAAGGGGGCAGGAAAGCTTCCGACAGCCAGCGCGGTGGTTTCCGATATTATTGCGGCAGCAAGACATAAGGATCATTTCCAGGGAATCGGATGGTCTGAGAAAATGATTGAAATTGAACCCATGGGTTCCAACGCTTTCCGCTACTTTCTTCGTATAGAAGGAACCGCAGAAGGAATCAAGAAAGCGCTTAAGGCGCATTTCCTTGGAGAAGGGGAAGAGCTTTGTCCTATTGTTTTGGAAGGCAGACAGGATGAGTTTGCGATTGTATCGACCGTCTTGTTTGAAGAAGACTTTTTATCCAGGATGCGGGAGTTTGAAGAAGAAACAGGAAGAAGAGTCTTCCATTTCATTCGTATAAAGGGAATGACGGAAGAATAAAAAGTAGAGCTGTAAAAGCCAAAATGAATTATAACGTTTAGCGGGGATAGGTCTGAAAGGAGGGGAATCTGGGTATACCCGAATTTCAGACCTATCCTATATGAAAGCAGAAATTCATATTTTTTTAGCCCCTGTTTTTCATGGGGAGGAGTATTAAAAGACTTTTTTCAAAAGACTTCAGTACGGTGCTGCTGCAAAAAAATCATTGAATCTAAGTAGTACGAATTGCGATAAGAGGGAAAAGATGAGAATCTTGGAAAGCAGAAGTGAAGAAGAGAGCTTTCGGATAGCGGAGGAGCTGGGGAGGAAAGCAAAGGCGGGAGAAATATACTGTCTGGAAGGGAGAACTCGGTGTGGGAAAAACCGTATTTGCCAAGGGGTTTGCAAAGGGGCTTGGTATAGATGCTGTAATCGATTCTCCTACTTTTAACATCGTAAAAGAATATCAGGGCAGGTTTATGCTTTATCACTTTGATGTTTATCGAATTGAAGATATCGATGAGCTTTTGGAAATCGGTTTCGAGGAAATGACAGGGAATGACGCGGTATGTCTTATTGAGTGGGCAAGTCGGATTGAGGAAGAAATCCCTTCCTTTGCCAAATGGATACGCATTGATAAAGATTTGGATAAAGGCTTCGAATATAGGAAAATAACTTTAGAAGAGGGAAGAGCATGATTAGTTTAGGGATAGATGCTTCCGGGCAGGTTGCCGCCGTAGCCATCGTTCGGGATTCGGAACTTCTTGCAGAGCTTCATTTAAAGCTGGGACAGACACACTCGGAAACGCTGCTTCCTGCCTGCGTCTCTTTGCTTAAGCAGTGCGGCTTGTCCATGGAAGAAATTGATTTAATCGGGATTTCCAAGGGGCCGGGCTCTTTTACGGGCTTACGAATTGCGGCAGCGACCGGAAAGGGACTTGCGCTTTCAAGGCAGATTCCGGTTCTGGGAATCAGTACCTTAGAGATGATAAAAGAGAATCTTTCTTTTATGCCTGAGCCGATTCACGTCCTTTTGGATGCAAGAAGAGGGCAGGTTTATACCGCATCCTATGAAGGGCGGCAATGTATCAATAAGGAAAGAGCCTGTTCTTTGGGAGAACTTTTGGATTATGCAAATAGCCTTCCCGGAAAGCAGATTTTTATGGGAGACGGAGCGGTTCGATTTAAAGAAGAGATTCTCCGTGCAATCGGTGCGGAAAATGTCATTTTCCCGAATGCAGGCTCTATCCTGCAAAGAGCTTCTTCCCTTGCTTTTCTTACGGAAGAGAAATGGCTTTCGGGGAGAGAGGCATTCCGCTTAGAATATTTACGAAAACCGCAGGCGGAAAGGCAGAAAGAAGCCGGAGAACTGAGGGATTTTCAAGTGATAGAAGAAAAGGACACGGAAGTAATCGGAAAGACGGAAGACCGGCTTTCTGCAAAGAATTATCCTATTTAGGATAGGAGAAGAAGATGTTTTTTATAGAGATGGAGGAAGCGGATTTGTCGGAAATCCTCCTTTTGGATCGGGAGATTTTTCGTTCCATGGCCTATAGTGAAAGGGATTTTCGTTATGCTATTTCCGGAAAATATGATAGGGCGATTCTTCTTGTGGAGGAAGAACAGATTATAGCTTACGGCATCCTGCGTCTTCTCGGTACGGAGGGGGAGCTGGAGAGCATTGCAGTTCGGAAAGAGTATAGAGGAAGGGGATATGGCAGACTTCTTTTATCGGAATTCTTGCGGCTTGCTAAGCTTGCAGGAACGGAGAAACTCTTCTTGGAGGTTCGGGAAGGAAATCAGGCAGGAATACAATTATATGAAAGTGCGGGCTTTCGCACATTTTCCCGAAGGAAGGCATATTATCGGGACCCTGTGGAAGATGCCCTTCTTATGGAAAGGATTATGGAGTAAATGTTGGAGTTAAGTTTGCTGGGAACCGGGGGAATGATGCCGCTTCCGAAGAGATGGCTGACGAGTCTTATGGCGCGCTGTAACGGCTCAAGTCTCTTGATTGATTGCGGAGAGGGAACACAGATTGCCATGCGGGAAAAGGGATGGAGTCCCTATCCCATTGATACAATCTGCTTTACGCATTACCATGCGGATCATATATCGGGGCTACCCGGGATGCTGTTAAGTATGGGCAATGCGGAGCGTACAAAGCCTGTACGTCTAATCGGCCCGAAGGGGCTACAGAGGGTAGTGGACGGACTTCGGACTATTGCGCCGGAGTTGCCCTTTCAACTGGAGTATAGAGAACTTGGTGAAGAGATAGAACAGTTGGAATCGGAAAGTTTTGTGATTGAAGCTTTTAAGGTTCAACACAGTATCCCCTGCTATGGCTATCGTCTTTCTATTCCCCGTAAGGGAAAGTTTTCCGTGGAAAGAGCAAAGGAACAGGAGATTCCCCTGCAGTGTTGGAATCGATTACAGCATGGAGAAATCGTGCAGTTTGAGGGAAAAATCTACCGTCCGGAGATGGTTATGGGGAAGATAGAAAGGGTATTTCCGTTGTTTATTGTACCGATACGAGACCCATATCTCGGATTTCCGATATGGCGAAGGGCGCGGACCTCTTTATCTGTGAGGGAATGTACGGGGAAGAAGATAAGGCGGCGAACGCCCGAAAGCATAAGCACATGACGATGGAAGAAGCGGCAAAGCTCGGAAGAGAGGCGGAACCAAAGGAAATGTGGTTAACGCACTATTCTCCTTCTGAGTTATATCCGAGCAGTACAAGGATAAGTTCAAAGACATTTTCCCGGTAAAATTTGCGAAGGACGGCTGGAGTAAAGAACTGGTCTTTGAAGATTAAAGCAGTAAGGAAGCGGCAGAAGTGGAGTCGATTAGGAAGGCTAAGAGAAGCAAATGAAAGATGTTTTGATACTGGGAATAGAGACAAGCTGTGATGAAACGGCGGCTGCAGTTGTGAAAAACGGGAAAGAAGTGCTCTCCAATGTGATTTCTTCCCAAGTGGCTCTGCATGCCGAGTTTGGAGGGGTAGTTCCGGAGATTGCCTCCCGGAATCACTTGGAAAAAATAGATGAGGTCATACGTCTTGCCGTAAAAGAGGCGGGGATTTCCATGCAGGAACTTACAGCCATTGCGGTTACAGTGGGGCCGGGACTTGTGGGAGCGCTGCTTGTCGGTGTTTCGGAGGCGAAGGCGCTTGCCTTTGCCCTTGGGAAACCGCTTGTTCCCGTGCATCATATCGAAGGGCATATCGCCGCGAATTTCATTTCCAATCCGGAATGTGAACCGCCCTTTGTCTGCCTTGTAGCCAGTGGAGGACACAGCCACTTGCTTCTTGTGGAGGATTACGGGAAAATACGAATTTACGGCAGAACCAGAGATGATGCCGCAGGAGAAGCCTTTGATAAGGTGGCACGTGCGGTGGGGCTTGGTTATCCGGGAGGACCGAAGCTTGAGAAATGGCCAAAGAAGGGAACCCTCATGCCTATCATTTTCCAACAGCGAAGATGGAGGACGCTCCCTATGACTTCAGCTTTTCCGGTGTGAAATCGGCAGTCTTAAATGAAATGAATCGAAAAAAAATGCTGGGAGAAGAGGTGCGTGTAGCGGATCTTTGCGCTTCTTTTCAGGAAAATGTCACGGAGGTTCTTTCGGAGAAGGCAATCGCTCTTTGTAAAGAGCTTCATATCAATCGACTCTCCATTGCCGGAGGGGTGGCGGCAAACGGAAAGCTGAGAGAGAAGATGGAGGAAAAGGCCAAGCAGGAAGGAATAGGGTTTTTCTGTCCGAAGCTGATACTTTGTACCGACAATGCGGCCATGATTGCGGCGGCGGCCTATCATGAGTGGAAGAAGGGAAATTTTGCAGGGCATGATGTGAACGCCTATCCCTCTCTTTCTTTATCAGAAGTGAAAGACGAAGAGAAGCCATAAACCGAGAAGAGTTTGCTTTAGCCGGAGAGAGAGATGGAAACAGAAAAAGAGGATAGAAAAACGGATAGAATAGAGAAAGAAGAGAACAAAAGGATACGGAAAGATAAGAATGAAGGCATACGGAAAGATAAGAATGAAAGTATAGAAAAGGAAAAGAAGAATGGAGCAGTAAACAGGTCGGTTACTGCCGTGATTCTTATGGCGGGAACCGGAAAAAGAATGCATACAGAAGAAAAAAAGCAGTTTTTGCCCCTCTGTGGAAAACCTCTTTTTTTGTGCTTCCGTGGAACGTTTTATTTCTTGGCTGCGCTGTGAAGAGGTTCTTCTTGTTGTGGGAGCGGAAGATAAAGAAACGGTAGAAGGCTACGTGCAGCAAGAAGGCTGGAGAAAAGAGAAGAAAGATCTCTATTGTGGAAGGCGGTGCGGAACGCTTTGATTCCGTGGCGGCAGCTCTTCATTTTATAGAAGAAAAGGGAAAGCCGGAAAACTATGTTTTTATCCATGATGCGGCGCGTCCCTTCTTTACGGAGGATTTACTGGAACACCTGTATAAGGAATTGCAATATTCTAAGGCGGTTATTCCCGGTATTCCGGTGAAGGATACAATCAAAGTTGAGCGAGATGGAATTGTTGAGAAAAGTTTGGATAGAAAAACACTCTACGCCGTACAAACGCCGCAGGTTTTTGATTTTCAAGTTCTTTCTCGGGCTTTTAAAAGTTTTCTTCCAAGAAGAGAGGATGGAAAGACAAAATTACGGATGATGCTATGATTGTGGAAGAATTTTCAAAGGAGAGGATTCGTCTCATTGCAGGGGAAGAGGAAAATATTAAAATTACAGTAAAGGAAGATTTGCGCTTTTTGAAGGAAAAAAACATAAAAATTTTTTTCCATTTTAAACTTTACTTTCTTTTAAGACTAATCTTAAAAATAACAGGAGAATAGTAGGAAGCTTGATAAATTGGTGAAGGATCATTATGGAAACGAAAAAGAAAACTAAAATTTATGTGCAGATGCTGGGCGGGTTCTCCATAACTGTCGGAGACGAAATTAGATTTGGGGTCGAATAGCAAGGCTAATTTTTTAAAGCTGACCGAAATTGTATTATTAAGAGGAATGGGCGGAGTCTCTAAAAGAGATTTGATTGACGGTATTTTCGGACATAAGTCTCTTTTAGATGAGAATAACAGTCTGAACAATTTACTTCATCAGGCAAGAACCCAGTTAAAAAAAGCCGGGATGCCGGGAAGAAAGATTATTGACGGAAAAAGAGGGGTGTATGCACCCGAGAACAATCCGGATTATGAATATATCTTAGATGTTCAGGAATTTGAAGACGTTTGCCTTAAGGCAAAAAGCGAGAAGAAGGACGATAAAAAACTCTACTATTATCAGAAGGCCTTCGGGATTTATGGTGGAGAGTTGCTTCCCGAGTTTGCAACAGATTACTGGGTTATTTTAGAGAGCGTTCGTTTAAAGAGACTTTACGATGATGTAGTGGATTTCTTGGGAAAGCACTATAAGGAAGCGGAAGACTTCGAGGCACTCTTTGATTTATATGATAAGGCAAACAAAATTTACCCTGACAACGGCTGGCAGATCGAGATGATTGATGCTCTGATTCTGAGAAAAGAGTATAAGACGGCGTATGAGCTTTATACGAAGTGTGCGCATTATTATCAGGATGAGTTGGAAGTTCCCATTCCCGATGCTCTTCGTTCCTGCTATGAAAGGCTGTCAGACAATGTAAGAGTGGTTACGGATGACATTCGTCAGATTCAGGCCAACATCATTCGAAAGGACGAAAAGCTGAAGAGCGAGATGGGAACAAGGAAGATTGGAGCCTATCTCTGTCCATTTACCAGCTTTATTGACGTATATCATGTACTTAGAAGAAACTTGGAACGAAGAGGTTCTTCCATCTTCATGATGCTCTGTACCCTTGTTGACTATGAAGGAAAGCCCATTCAGAATCAGGAGAAGTTGAACGCAAGGGCGGAGATTCTGCAGCAGTCTCTTTCCGAGGGCTTAAGAAAGGGTGACGTTTATACGAAGTACTCTTCTTCACAGTATCTGATTCTATTGATTGGAACGAAGAGAGAGGACTGTGCAATCATTTACCAGCGACTTTCCAGAAGAGTAAAAGAGCTTGCCGGTTCCAGAGCAGAGTTTCGCTATCGTATTGTTTCGCTTGCTGAAATCCCGGGAATTTTGGACAGGAGTCAGCAGGGAGAAGATGAGGAATAAGATTCAAAACGGATTCCTATTCAAAAGGGAAAAACAAAGAAATCAAGCAGAAAAAAAATAAACTTAGTGCTTGACATGGATTTCACGATTTGATAAGATAATCCTTGCATTTCTTGAGCGTGCGTAGCTCAGCTGGATAGAGCGTCTGGCTACGGACCAGAAGGTCGTGGGTTCGAATCCTGTCGCACGCATAGAAAAAAGACTCTTCGAAAGAAGAGTCTTTTGCATTTATTACGAAAAAACCTTGCATTTATTTTGTGAATATGCTAGAGTGTAACGGTATTTTATTGATTCTGGAGAAGGGGCAAGCATTGGCTTGCTCCTTTTAATGATAAAGAGCAAAATCGATAAAGCGAAAGTCTTTTTGAATGGAGAATGGCATGGAAATCGAGAGAACAACGAGTTATTTAGAAGAAATTCTTCCGGATATGGGTTATGTTTTAGACAGCGTAACTTTCACGGAGGAAGCGGGAACCCACTATCTTCGAGCGTTTATCTATAGAAGTGATGAAGAGGATATGACAGTCAATGACTGTGCTATGGTTTCCAGAAGACTGTCCAAGTGGTTGGACAAGGAAGATTTTATTGAGGAAGAATATATTTTAGAAGTCTGCTCTTTGGGCTTTAAAGACAATCCTTCCGGAGAATCGGAGGATTGGGATAGTGAAATAGAAGAAGCGACAGAAGAAGATACGGAAGAATAACGATATAGATGAAGGTCTTTCTACAAATGGAAGAAGAGGAGTAAAGCAATGAATAATGATGAATTACGATTGGCACTGGATATGTTGGAAAAGGAGAAGGGGATTTCCAAGCAGGCGATTATCGAAGCAATTGAGCTGTCCTTACAGACAGCATGCAAAAACCACTTCGGATCTGCAGACAATGTTCGCGTAAGCATGAATCCGGAAACGGCAGCCTTTTCGCTTTATGCGGAAAAGACCGTTGTAGAGGTAGTGGGAAATCCAAGCACGGAAATCAGCCTGGAAGATGCCAAGGCGGTGGATGCCGGCTATTCTCTTGGAGAAACCGTTCAAGTGCCGATTGACTCCAAGTCTTTTAGTCGTATTGCTGCGCAAAATGCAAAGGGTGTTATCGTACAGAAGATTCGAGAAGAGGAAAGAAAGATTCTCTTTGAAGAATATTACTCCATGGCAAAGCAGGTTGTATCCGGTGTGGTGGAAAAGGATACAGGAAGAGCGTTAATTGTGAATCTCGGCAAGGTGGACGGTTATCTTGCTGACGGAGAACAGATTAAGGGAGAAAAGATTCTTCCGAATCAGAGAATCAAGGTCTACGTTGTAGAAGTAAAGGACAATCCCAAGGGACCGAAGGTTATGCTTTCCAGAACCCATCCCGAGCTGGTTAGGAAGCTTTCTTTGATGAGGTTTCCGAGCTTAAGGAAGGGATTGTGGAAATCAAGGCTATTGCCAGAGAGGCTGGCTCCCGTACCAAGATGGCAGTTCTTTCTCACGATGAAGATGTGGATGCGGTTGGAGCTTGTGTCGGTTTAAACGGAAACCGTGTCAATACCATCGTAGAGGAATTAAGAGGCGAGAAGATTGACATCATCAATTACGACGAAAACCCGGCTTATCTTATTGAGAATGCATTATCTCCCGCAAAAGTAATCGCCGTTATTGCGGATCAGGACAATAAGGATGCGCTGGTTATTGTGCCGGACAATCAATTGTCTTTGGCTATCGGTAAAGAAGGACAAAATGCCCGCCTTGCCGCAAAGTTAACCAACTATAAGATTGACATCAAGTCGGAGTCCCAGGCTCAGGAGCAGGGTATCTTTGATGAGATGGGGATTGATTATCATGGCGACGGAGAGAACTATGATGAAGGCTATGATGAAGATGCTTACAATGAAGAAGAGTATGAAGACGGCGAGTCTTATGAGGAAGAAGAGTAAGATTCGAGTATGAAGCCGGAGGAAAAATGAAAGTAGAACCTTTACGTTCCTGTATTGCCTGCAATGAGAAAAAAACGAAGAAAGAGCTTCTTCGCATAGTGAGAGAGGAAGATGGAAGTTATTCTCTGGATTTGAGCGGAAGAAAGAACGGGAGAGGGGCTTACATTTGCCCAAAGCTTTCTTGCTTGGAAAAAGCGGAAAAAAGGAAGGCCTTTTTCAGAGCCTTCAAGGAAAATATTTCCGAAGAAAGCTTAGCGAAGCTAAGGGAGGAAATCAGAGAAATTGCAGAATAGAATTTATGGATATATCGGACTGGCGATGAAAGCCGGAAAAATAAAGGCCGGAGAGTTTTCCACAGAGAAGTCCATAAAGGGCGGGAAGGCAAGACTGGTCCTTGTTGCAGAAGATGCTTCGGACAATACGATAAAAAAGTTCAGTAACAGTTGTTTGCATTATAAAGTCCCTTTTTATACATTTGGGACTAAGGATGAGCTGGGGAAGATCATCGGTAAGGAAATGCGTTCTTCTCTATCTATAGAGGATGAAGGCTTCGGGAAGAGAATAATCGGTATTATGAATGGAGGGAATGCGGATGTTAGATGAGAATAAGGCAAAAGGCAGTACAGAAAAGAAGGAAGAAGGAACCGTTAAGAAGAAAAAGTTGGCGGTGGTTTTCCATTCCCAAAATTCTGTAAACCATAAGAATCACCCTCTTAGCGGTAAGTTTTCCGATAAGGCAAAAAAGGTAAAGGAAGCCAAAGAGTTGAAGAAGGATGAGGATAAGAAGTCTCCGAACGGAAGGCCGCTTCCTCCCGGAACAGCAAGAGTTACACCGCTTAAGGCTTTGAACGCCATTCAGAAAAAACAGGCTGAGGAAGAGAAGAAGCTGGAAGAAGAGAGACTTCTAAAGGAAGCCAAGGAAAGAGAAGAAGCGGCAAAGCGTGAAGCGGAAGAAGCTGCAAAGAGAGTAATGGAAGAGCAGAAGGAAAAAGCGGAAGAGACTGAAAAGCCGGCTAAGCTGAAGGTAAATAAGCTTTCCGGTATTGTTGCACATGCCGTTTCCAAAGAAGGAAAAGAGAGAAGTGCTTCAAGAGAGAAGACAGAGGGCAGAGCTCCTGCATTTCTTAAGGGAGATAGAAAATCGGGATTTAATAAGGATTTCGGAAAAGACGGCGATAGGAGAGGCGGATTCTCCAAAGATGGTGAGAGAAAGCCCTTTGACGGAAGAGGAAAAGCGCCTGCAGGAAGAAAACCGGCTGTGGAATCCTTTGCACCGGAAATTGTGGAGAAGCAGAGCCGCGTGAAGCACGATGCTGTAAAGCCTGTAAAGAAGACTTACGGCAATAAGAGCTTTGAAAACGAGAAGGCAACGATTTCCCAGAAGAACAGAGCGCAGAGAAAGCAGAATAAGTACGGGGCAACCCAGTCTTACGAGAGAGATGACCAGGTAAAGGCAAAGAAGACCGGAAAGGGTGCTTTTATTAAGCCGGAAGTAGTGAAGGCGGTGGAGGAGACCATTAAGTCCATTACCCTGCCTGAGGTAATTACCATTAAGGAACTGGCTGATAAGATGAAGCAGAAATCTGCAGACATCATTAAGAAGCTCTTCTTAAAGGGACAGATTGTGACCTTAAATACCGAGCTTTCTTATGAAGAAGCGGAGAACATTGCGGTAGAATACGATATTCTTTGCGAGATGGAAGAAAAGGTTGATGTGATTGCGGAACTGGTGCAGGATTCGGAAGTGGATGAGGAAAAAGATTTAGAGGCTCGTCCGCCTGTTGTTGCCGTTATGGGACATGTTGACCATGGTAAAACTTCTATTCTTGATGCGATTCGAAACACCAATGTAACCAGTAGAGAGCACGGCGGAATCACCCAGTCTATCGGTGCGTATCAGGTATCTGTAAAGGTAAACGGGGATTCCAGAGTGATTACCTTCTTAGATACTCCGGGACATGAGGCCTTTACCGCCATGCGTATGCGTGGTGCGCAGTCTACCGATATTGCAGTACTCGTTGTTGCTGCAGATGACGGAATTAAGCCGCAGACCATTGAGGCGATTAATCATGCGAAGGCTGCGAATACCGAGATTATTGTGGCAATCAATAAGATAGATAAGCCTACTGCGAATATTGATAAGGTTAAGCAGGAACTTATGGCATACGATCTGGTAGCGGAAGATTACGGCGGAAGCACCATATGCTGCCCTGTTTCTGCAAAAACCGGAGAAGGCTTGGAGAACCTTTTAGAAAATATTGCTCTTCAGGCGGATGTGCTTGAGTTAAAAGCAAACCCGAATCGTAAAGCTTACGGTGTAGTGATTGAGGCGGAGCTGGATAAGGGAAGAGGATCCGTTGCGCGTCTCCTTGTACAGAAGGGAACACTCCATATTGGCGATGTTGTGGCGGTAGGATCCGCATTCGGTAAGGTTCGTGCTATGATTGATGACAAGGGAAGACGAATCAAGAAGGCTACTCCGTCCATGCCTGTTGAGATTTTGGGACTGAACTCCGTACCGAACGCAGGAGAGATTTTCCAGGTGAAGGACAATGAAAAAGAGGCGAAAGCCTATGCGGATACCTTTGTTTCCGAAGGCAAGCAGAGAATGGTGGAAGAGTCCAGAAAGAAAGTCAGTCTCGACGCACTCTTTGATCAGATTAAGGCAGGCGAGCTGAAGGACCTCCCCATTGTGCTTAAGGCAGATGTGCAAGGATCCGTGGAAGCGGTTCGTGATTCCTTACAGAAGATACAGAATGAGGAAGTACAGGTTAAGGTCATCCATTCCGGTGTAGGTGCAATCAATGAGTCCGACATCAACTTGGCTATTGCTTCCAATGCAATCGTAATCGGATTTGATGTGAAGCCGGATGCTACAGCAAAAGATATTGCCGAGAGAGAAAATGTAGACGTGCGTCTCTACAACATCATCTATAAGGCAATTGAAGATATTGAACTTGCTATGAAGGGTATGCTTGCGCCCGTATTTGAAGAGAAAGTTATCGGTCATGCCGAAGTACGTATGATCTTTAAGTCCTCCGGTGTGGGTGTGATTGCAGGATCCTTTGTTACGGACGGTAAGGTACAAAGAGGAGCAAAGGCGCGCCTTACAAGAGACGGAGAGCAGCTCTTTGACGGAAATATTGCTTCCGTACGACACTTTAAAGATGATGTGAAGGAAGTGGGAACCAAACAGGAGTGCGGTATTGTATTAGAAAGCTATACTGACATTCAAGAGGGCGACCAGATTGAAGTTTACATCATGGAAGAAGTACAGAGATAGAGGTGAAGCTTGAAAAGGCAGAGTTTTAAAAACCAAAGAAGAAATGAGGACGTGCGGAGAAATCTCTCCGTCCTCATTCGTAATGAAGTAAAAGACATCCGGGTGTCTCCCTTCTGCGATGTGACCGGAGTGGATTTGACTCCGGATTTACAGTACTGTAAGGTCTATGTTTCCTGTCTCGGAAGTGAAGAGAGCCTGGGGAAGACCATTGAAGGCTTGAAAGCTGCAGCGGGCTTTTTGAGAAGGGAGCTTGCGCGGAGCTTAAATCTTCGTCATACCCCGGAACTGCAATTTGTTCCCGATCATTCCGTAGAATACGGCTCCCGTATGGATGCTTTAATCAACAAGGTAAAAGAGGAAGATGAAGCGCGCCCTGTAGGAGAAGCGGTGAATCAGGAAAATCATTATAAAGAGGACGAAGAATAAAGAACTTGAGTCGATTATGGCTTTACAAAATAAAGCATCACGGAATTTATAATTTCAAATAGAGAAATAAATACCGGGGAAATGGTACAATAGAAAGGCGAAAAAATGAAAGAGGTTCTGGAATCTCTAATTGGCAATGCAAAAAGCATCTGTATATTGGGACATACCCGTCCGGATGGAGACTGCCTGGGATCCACTCTTGGGTGGAAAAATTATATCAAAGGACGGTTCCCGGAGAAGGAAGTGACGGTGTTTCTTATGGAAGCGAACAATAAATTTGCCTACCTTCCGGGATTCTCCGGGATTCGCCATGACGTCCCAAAAGATGAGTATGACCTGGCAATCATCTGTGATTGTGGAGTTTACGAAAGATTGGGAGAGTATGGGCGCCTTGCAAAAAATGCGAAAGAGCGCTATGTAATTGATCACCATATCACAAGCAGCGGAGAAGAGTTTCCGAATCATACGATACTTCCTGATGCCTCCAGCACGAGTGAAATCAGCTTTGATTTAATGGATGAGCGGTATTTTACTAAGGATGTGGCGACCTGCATCTATACCGGTATTATTCACGACACCGGAGTCTTTAAGTATACTTCCACAAGCTCTCACACCATGGAAATAGCGGGAAAGTGTATGGACCGGGGGATTGATTTCTCCTCCATCATTGATGACAGTTTCTATATGAAGACGGTGAACCAGCAGCAGGTTACCGGAAAGGTGCTCCTTGACGGAAAGCTCTATATGGAGGGGCGTATTTTTGCTTCTTCCCTCAGTATAAAGGATATGGACAGTTTTTCCGTAGACCAGAAAGATGTGGACGGCATCGTCAGCGTTCTTCGAGAAACAAAAGAGGTAGACGGTGTTATTTTCCTCTATGAGGTAGGAAATAACACCTATAAGGTAAGCCTTCGCTCGAACAATACTGCACTGGATGTTTCCACTGTGGCGGCACACTTTGCCGGAGGCGGACATAAGATGGCGGCAGGCTGCAGCTTAAAGGGGGATACAGCATCCATTTTGGAAAAAATTATCGAAGAGCTTAGAAAGCAGATGGATGCACCGGACTTTGTAAGTAACAGGCAGTAATCAATAGGCTATAACGAATCAAGGAAAATTTTAGATCATTTTTTATAATAAGCTCCACGTTTAAAACGAGTTAGACTTTATACCGTTGGGAGAAGCTAAGAGATAATAATACAAACTATGGATGGAATCATCAATGTCAATAAAGAAGCGGGAATGACGAGTTTTGACGTGCTCCGCGCTTTAAAAAGAATTCTCCATGAAAAGAAGATGGGACATGCAGGCACCTTGGATCCTATGGCGGAAGGGGTGCTTCTTGTTTGTGTGGGGAAGGCTACAAAAAGCTTGTCGAAAGCCTCATGAGTGAAGTGAAGGTTTATCGGGCTGAAATGCTTCTTGGTGTAGAGACGGATACGGAAGACAGTACGGGAAAGCTTTTATCGGAAGAAGAAAGGACGGTTACGGAAGAAGAAGTTCTATCCGCTTTTCAAGCTCTTCTTGGAAAAAGAGAGCAGATTCCTCCCATGTACAGCGCGAAGAAGGTGGATGGAAAGCGACTCTATAGTATGGCAAGAGAAGGAATCGTGATAGAGCGAAAGCCTTCTCAAATTGAGATTTTTTCCATAGAGCTTCTTTTTATGACGGCTCCGGAGAGCGTTGCTGTACTTTCCTGCCGGGAAAAGCACCAAAGAATTACGTTTCGTGTAAAATGCTCGAAAGGCACTTACATTCGTACACTTTGTACGGAGATAGGAGAGAAGCTGGGAACGAAGGCCTGTATGTCTGCGCTTCTCCGAGAAGAGGTCGGAGAATTTCAATTTAAAGAGAGTAAGACGCTTTCCGAAATTGAAAAGGACATGAAGAAGGGAGATCTTTCCTCCTTCTTGAAGCCCGCTTTATACAGTAAAGTTCCGACAGCGCTGACCTTCGGAAAGTTCGACGGTGTACATCTCGGGCATCAAAAGATTTTTTCCTCTGTTTTCGGCATTGCAAAGGAAGAAGGTTTAAAGCCTGCCGTTCTTTCCTTTACCATGGAAAAAGACAGCTTCTTTTTACAAGGGCGAAAGGATATGCTTTCTACGGAAGAGGAGCATTTTACCAGACTGAAAAATGCGGGCTTTCACGAGGTATATCTCTACCCCTTAACGGTGGAGGCAGCCCGGATGAGCCCGGAGGACTTTGTGAAAATCATTTTGATAGAGTCCTTGAAAGTGAAACACCTTGTTGTGGGAACGGACTGCAGCTTTGGCTACAAAGGAGCGGGAACGTAGAACTCCTTGAAAAGTTTGCAGCAAAAAAATATGGCTTTAAGCTCACAGTAGTGGATAAGGTTCTGACCCTAAACCCTGCCGGAGAAGAAGTGGAAGTCTCGAGTTCCTATATTCGAAAAGCTTTGGAAGAGGGAAGGGTGGAAGAGGCGGCTGCACTTCTTGGAAGACCGTATAGCATAAACGGTACTGTGGTGCACGGAAAAGCTATAGGAAAAAGTCTTTCCTTTCCGACTGCAAACATTTTCCCGAAGGAAGGGAAGCTGTGTCCGGAAGAAGGAGTGTATTACACGAGAGTTATGGTGGATGGAGAAGAGTATGATGCGATGACCAATATGGAAGAAATCCCAGCATTTCCGCGGGAAAATCCTTTGACAATTGAAAGTCACCTTCTCGAATTTGACAGAGATATCTATGGGGAGAAGATCCGAGTAAGTTTCATAAAGAGAATTCGGGAGCAAAAGCATTTTCCAAATCTTGATGCTTTGAAAGCGCAGTTAAAGGCGGATTTACGGACCGTTGAAAATTGTGTTAAATCCAAGAAAACCTTGACAGTTGAGAGGGAATGCAGTAATATACTCTTTTCGTGAAGAGATTGTTTAGTTCTTTTTACAGACGGATTTCATACAAGAGAGAAATCCAAGAAACTTTTATGACGCGAAGGCGTAGCAAAGCGCACTCCGACGCTTGTTCCGTTTTTCGTGAGTAGCGAGCTTAGGCTCAAAGAAGGAGAAAAGATGATTACAAAAGAGAAGAAAGCAGAGTTGGTTGCTAAGTACGGCAGAAAGCCCGGAGATACCGGTTCACCTGAAGTACAGGTTGCGCTTCTTACAGAGAGAATTGTAGAGCTTACCGAGCACTTAAAGAGCAATCCGAAGGATCACCACAGTAGAAGAGGACTTCTTATGATGGTTGGTCAGAGAAGAGGACTTCTTGACTACTTAAAGAAGACGGACTTAGACGGATACAGAGCTTTAATCGAGAAGCTGGGTATCAGAAAGTAAGATATTTTTCAGGGCAGAGGGGTTATCCCTTCTGCCCTGTTTTGCTTTTTTTGAGAAAGGACAAGGAGCCAAAAGGAGACTTGGATAAAAGTTTGGATTCCCTGATATCTTTCATCCGACTCTTGCGGCGACTTCTTCCCTTTAGTATAATGATTTATTAGTGATTTTATCAAAAATTTTCCTTTGGAAGGCAACCGAGATCACTGAAAAATAGACGAGTTTCGTAGCTTTTTCAGTGCTTTTGGGGCTTCCGAAGGAAAGAAGAAAAAGGAGGCTTTATGTACAAAAGTTATTCAATGGAACTGGCAGGCAGAATGCTCACGATAGATGTGGACAGAGTCTGTGCACAAAGTAACGGTGCGGTTTAATGCACTATGGAGATACCACGGTGCTTTCTACCTGTACTGCATCGGAAAAGCCAAGAGACGGTATTGATTTCTTTCCGCTTTCTGTAGAGTATGAAGAGAAGATGTATGCTGTCGGAAAGTTCCCGGGCGGCTTTAAAAAGAGAGAAGGTAGAGCAAGTGACAATGCCATTCTTACTGCAAGAGTCATTGACCGCCCGATGCGTCCGCTTTTCCCGAAGGACTATAGAAATGATGTTCTTCTGAACAATACGGTGCTTTCGGTTGATCAGGATGCTTCTCCGGAGCTTCTGGCCATGCTCGGATCTGCCCTCGCTACGTCCATTTCCGACGTGCCCTTTGACGGACCTTGTGCAACGACACAGGTAGGTATGATTGCCGGGGAGTTTATCTTGAACCCGGGAAATGGAGAAAAAGCTGTATCCGACTTACTGCTCACTGTCGCATCTACAAAAGAAAAGGTCATCATGATTGAAGCCGGCGCGAACGAGCTTCCGGAAGAGAAGATGATTGAAGCTATTTACCTTGCGCATGAGACCAACCAGCAGATTATCGGCTTCTTCGAGAGCATCATCGCAGAGTGCGGAAAAGAGAAGCACAGCTACGAGTCTTCCGCTATTCCTGAGGCCGTTTTCGAGAAAATGAAGAGCGTGGTAAGCCCGGAAGAGATGGAAAAGGCGGTATTTACCGATGAGAAGCAGGAAAGAGATGCCAACATCTCCGCTCTTAGTGAGCGTTTGGTAGAGGCGTTCCAGGATGATGAGGAAGCGCTTGCGATTCTCCCGGATGCCATTTATCAGTACGAGAAGAAGACGGTTCGGAAAATGATCTTAAAGGATCATAAGAGACCGGACGGAAGAGCAATTAATGAGATTCGTCCTTTGGAATCGGAAGTGGATGTTCTCCCGAGAGTCCATGGCTCCGCTATGTTTAAGAGAGGACAAACCCAGATTTTAAATATTACTACTCTTGCCCCTCTTTCCGAGGTACAGAAGGTTGAGGGCATGAATGAATTTGAGACGGAGAAGCGTTATCTACACCAGTACAACTTCCCGGGGTATTCCGTAGGAGAGGCAAAGGCTTCCAGAGGTCCCGGAAGAAGAGAAATCGGACACGGCGCTCTCGCAGAGAAGGCTTTGATTCCGGTGCTTCCTCCTGTAGAGGAGTTCCCCTACGCGATTCGTTCCGTTTCCGAGACCATGGAATCCAACGGTTCCACCTCCATGGCTTCCACCTGCGCATCCTGCATGTCCTTGATGGCTGCCGGTGTACCGATCAGAAAGCCGGTTGCCGGTATTTCCTGCGGTCTGGTTACCGGAGAGAGTGATGATGAGTATTTGGTGCTTACCGATATTCAGGGTCTTGAGGATTTCTTCGGCGATATGGACTTTAAGGTTACGGGAACAAGAGACGGTATTACCGCAATCCAGATGGATATCAAGATTCACGGTCTTACCCGCCCCATCGTAGAGGAGGCGATTAAGAGAGCAAGAGAGGCAAGACTTTTTATCATGGACGGGGTAATGAAGGATGCGATTGCCGAACCGAGAAAAGAGCTTTCTCCCTATGCACCGAAGATTATTACCTTACAGATTGAGACCGACAAGATCGGAGATGTTATCGGTAAGCAGGGTAAGACGATTACCGCAATTATTGAGGAGACCGGTGCAAAGATTGATATTGACGACAGCGGTATGGTATCCATTTCCGGAATTGACCTTGCTGCTTTAGAGAGAGCGAAGGAAATTATCCTTTCCATCGTAAATGATATCGAGCCGGGACAGATTTTAGAAGGAACCGTAGTGCGTATGATGAACTTCGGTGCTTTCGTGCAGCTCAGCCCGACAAAGGACGGTATGGTGCACATTTCCAAGCTCTCCGATAAGAGAGTGAATGAGGTGGAAGATGTTGTACATATCGGTGACAAAGTGCGTGTAAAGGTGATTGAGGTAGATAAGATGGGAAGAATCAATCTTTCCATGAGACCGCAAGATTTAGCAGAATAAGTAGAGTTAGGGGGCTATTATGAAAATCAGGACCAGATATGCGCCTTCCCCAACAGGAAGGATGCATGTAGGGAATCTTCGTACAGGGATGTATGCCTATTTGATTGCGAAGCATGAGGGAGGAGACTTTCTTCTGCGTATAGAAGATACAGACCAGGAAAGAGAAGTGGAGGGGGCTGTGGACATTATCCGCAGAACCCTCGAAGAGACGGGGCTTTTTTGGGATGAAGGTCCGGATAATCCCGGATCCTGCGGCCCCTATGTACAGTCCGAGCGTGTGAAGACCGGCATTTATATGCAGTACGCCAAGGAGCTTGTGGAAAAGGGAGAGGCTTATTACTGCTTTTGTGATAAGAATCGGCTCGAGTCTTTACAGACTGAGGTCAACGGCGAGATTTTGATGCACTATGACAAACATTGTCTTTCTCTTTCCAAGGAAGAGGTGGAGGAAAAACTTGCTGCGGGTCTTCCCTATGTTATCCGGCAGAATAACCCGACCGAGGGAACAACGACTTTTCATGATGAGTTATACGGAGATGTTACCGTGGATAATGCGGAGCTGGACGACATGGTGCTCATCAAGTCCGACGGTTTTCCGACTTATAACTTTGCGAATGTTGTGGACGATCATTTAATGGGGATTACCCACGTGGTTCGTGGAAATGAATATCTTTCCTCCAGCCCGAAGTACCAGAGGCTCTATGATGCCTTCGGCTGGGAATCCCCGAAACTTGTGCATTGTCCTTTGATTACGGATGAGAATCATAAGAAGCTCTCTAAGCGTTCGGGACACTCCTCTTTTGAGGATCTGATTGATCAGGGCTTTGTGCCGGAAGCGGTTGTAAACTTTGTCGCGCTTCTTGGATGGAGTCCGGAAGGAAATGAAGAGATTCTTTCCTTGCAGGATCTCGTTCGGGAGTTTGATTATCACAGAATTTCGAAGAGCCCGGCCGTCTTTGATATGGGAAAGCTTCGTTGGATGAACGGAGAGTATATTAAGAAGATGGACTTCGATAAGTTCTATGAGAGAGCCTACCCCTATCTGAAGGAGGCTGCCGGGGAGAAGGTGGATTTAAAGATAATCGCCGAGATGGTGAAGAGCCGTATTGAGATTTTCCCTGATATTCCGGAGCATGTAGACTTCTTTAAGGCAGTGCCGGACTACTCTTTAGAGCTTTATCAAAACAAAAAAGCCAAGACCAATTTAGAGAATTCTCTTAGTCTTCTGAAAGAAGTGCTTCCCCTTTTGGAGAAGGAAGAGGATTACAGCAATGACCGCCTCTACAGCCTTTTACAGGAGTTCAGTACGGAGAAGGAATACAAGACGGGCTTTACCATGTGGCCGATTCGTATTGCTCTTTCCGGAAAGCAGATGACGCCTGCGGGAGCAACCGAGATTCTTTCCGTTCTCGGAAAAGAGGAGTCCTTGAAGAGATTAAAGGCGGCTGTTGAAAGACTGGAAGCAAACACTTAATGACAATGATAGAATATACTTAATTTAAGTGTATTGAAGATGAGATTAAAGAAATAGAGATTTCATTGGAAATAACAGTTTGCTCGGAAATACGGAAGAAGAAATCCGAAAAGTCGAGGAATCAAGTAAGTAAATGAGGTTAAATTATGGAAAGAGAAGAATTTTTAGAGAGATACAGACATTCCATCGCCCATGTTTTGGCAAAGGCAATGATTGAGCTTTATGGGGAAGAAGTGCAGTATGCTATCGGACCGCAGATTGAAGACGGTGCATACTATGATTTTTTAGTACCGAAGAATTTGTCTGAAGAGGATTTCCCCGCTATTGAGAACAAGATGCGGGAAATCATTAAGAGAAGAGAGGACTGGACGAGAGAAGAGCTTAGCAGAGAGAATGCTTTAAAACTTTTTGCTAAGCAGAAATTTAAGAAAGAACTAATTGAGGACCTTCCCGAGAGTGAAATCATCAGCGTTTATCATACCGGATCCGACTTCGTGGATCTCTGCCGCGGACCGCATGTAGAGAATTCCCAGGAGCTTATGAATGTGGCTTTTCAGGTAAAGTCCGTTTCCGGAGCATACTGGAGAGGCGATGAGCATAGGGATCAGCTGCAGAGAGTCTATCTCTTTGTGTACCCGGATAAGAATGCTTTAAAGGAGCATTTAAAGTGGTTACAGGAAGCACAGGAGAGAGATCATAAGAAGCTCGGAAAAGAACTGGACCTCTTTATGTTCGACGAGACTGCACCGGGTATGCCCTTATTGGCTTCGAGAGGCTGGAAGATGTATCAGGCGCTTCTTGCTTATTCCAGAGAACTCCAAAAGAAACACGGCTATACCGAGATTTTCGCACCGCTTATCAACAATAGAAGCTGTGGCTCATCTCCGGTCACTGGGCGCACTACATCAACAATATGTTTATGGTTCCCGGGCGTTTCCGGCTGGCTAAAAGGCCGATGCGGACCTCTCCGAGTGCTGGAGCATCCCGACCGATGAAAGCCTTGGAGAAAAAGACGGTGAAGATTCAGGCAGGCTCTGTAATTTATAACCGTGAAAATATCGACACCATGGCGGCAAAGCCCATGAACTGCCCAAACGCCATGCTTACCTATAAGAGAAGAAATCGTTCCTATAAGGAGCTGCCGATTCGTTACTCCGAGTACGATGTCCTGCACAGAAAAGAGAAGTCCGGCCAGATGAACGGTCTTTTCCGTGTACAGGAGTTCCGTCAGGATGATGACCATACCTTTGTAATGGAATCCCAGATTGAGGCGGAGATTGCCGACATCATCTCCATTGCAGATGAAATCTATGGCACCTTCGGGGTAAGCTATCGTGCAGAGCTTTCCACAAGACCGGAAGACTTCATGGGAGACATCGCGGTTTGGGATAGAGCGGAGGCTGCCTTAAAGAAGATTCTGACCGACAAGTATGGAGAGGGCGGCTTTGAAATCAATGAGGGAGACGGTGCCTTCTACGGTCCGAAGATTGACCTGCAGATTAAGGACGCTCTCGGAAGAGAATGGCAGTGTGGAACCATCCAGCTTGACTTCCAGCTCCCGCATAACTTCGGCTTAACTTACCAGACTGCTGAGGGCGGACAGGAGATGCCTGTGGTTATCCACCGTGCAATTTACGGCTCTTTAGAGCGTTTTATCGGAATTATCATTGAGAACTTCAAGGGAAGCTTCCCCTTCTGGCTCTCCCCCGAGCAGGTAGGGATTGTGCCGATTCGGGAAGAGCATAACGAATACGGAAAGAAGATTTATGATGCTCTTTCCGATATGGGAATCCGTGCGGAAATCGACTACTCCGATAAGAATATGAAGGAGAAGATTAAGACCTATAAGAACTACAAGGACCCGTACATTCTGGTGCTTGGAGACAAGGAAATGGAAGAAAATACCGTTTCCATTAACATGAGAGGCTCCAACAAGCAGATTAACAATGTGCCATTGGACGTATTCTTAAAGGTTTGCGCGAAGATGCAGAAGGAGCACAGCCTAGAGCTTACAGATCAGTTCGAATAAAAGTTACAGTTCGAAAGGATAGGGAATGGAGAATATAGCTCCCATTCCGAAAGTGCATAGCAAAGAAAGTCCTTTTCCTTGCGCGATAAGGGAAAAGGCTTTAAAATAGCTGTTTATAGAAAGGGTTTTTCTTTATTTCCATGAGGTAAATAAAGGAAAATCCTTTTTTGATTCATAACGAGTATCGCTTGCGTAACGTGCAATATCTCATTCTGAATAAGTACTGACCGGAGAGGATGGAGAACTGTGTTCATCATGAGTAGACATGCGAAGTATGAACAAGCCTCATTCTACGAGAATGTATAGAGGAGAGAAGATGAATAGTGAAAATGTAAGAGAGGGTGTGCAGCAGGCGCCCCATAGAAGTTTATTTAATGCCTTGGGTTACACCAAGGAAGAGATGAAGAAGCCGATGATCGGGGTAGTTTGTTCCTATAACGAAATTGTTCCGGGGCATATTAATCTGGATAAAATCTGCGAGGCGGTGAAGATGGGTATTGCCGAAGCCGGCGGTCTTCCGGTGGAATTTCCGGCGATTGCGGTCTGTGACGGAATTGCCATGGGTCATGTCGGTATGAAGTATTCTCTTGTGACAAGAGACTTGATTGCCGATTCCACAGAGTGTATGGCAAAGGCGCATCAGTTTGATGCATTGGTCATGATTCCGAACTGTGACAAAAATGTACCGGGACTCCTTATGGCGGCAGCCCGTGTTAATGTACCGACCGTCTTTGTTTCCGGAGGCCCCATGCTTGCCGGAAAGGTGCATGGAAAGAAACGCTCCTTATCCGCGATGTTCGAAGCGGTGGGAGAGTATGAGGCGGGGAAAATTGGCATGGAAGAGCTTAAACTCTACGAGGAGAATGTCTGTCCGACCTGTGGATCCTGCTCCGGTATGTATACGGCAAACTCCATGAACTGCTTAAGCGAGGTTATCGGTATGGGGCTTCCCGGAAACGGAACGATTCCGGCAGTCTATTCCGCTCGAATCCGTCTTGCGAAGCAGGCAGGTTATGCCATCATGCATTTACTGAAGGAAAATATCCGTCCGCGTGACATTATGACAAAGAAGAGCTTTGAAAATGCGCTTCGTGTGGATATGGCGCTCGGCTGTTCTACGAATACTATGTTGCACCTTCCGGCTATTGCTCACGAATGCGGTTTTACTCTTGACATGGAATATGCCAATCAGATCTCTGATACGACACCGAATCTTTGTCATTTGGCTCCTGCAGGTCCCGCCTATATGGAGGACTTAAATGAAGCGGGCGGTATCTCTGCGGTTATGAAGGAGCTATCCAAGAAAAATCTTCTGCATTTGGACGGTATCACGGTTACGGGAAAAACGACGGGAGAGAATATTGAAAGAGCTGTGAATCTCGATGAAGAAATCATTCGCCCGATTGAAAATCCCTTTATGCCAAACGGAGGCATTGCGGTACTGAAGGGAAATCTTGCACCGGATACCGGGGTCGTAAAGCGCTCCGCTGTAGCTCCTGAAATGATGGTGCATGAGGGACCGGCAAGAGTTTTTGACTGTGAGGACGATGCAATTAAGGCGATTAAAGGCGGGAAGATTCATGAAGGAGATGTTGTGGTCATCCGCTACGAAGGACCGAAGGGCGGTCCCGGTATGCGTGAGATGTTAAATCCCACCTCCGCCATTATGGGAATGGGACTCGGAAGCACGGTAGCGTTAATTACGGACGGAAGATTTTCGGGAGCTTCCCGCGGAGCATCCATCGGCCATGTTTCTCCGGAAGCGGCTGTAGGAGGCCCGATTGCCTTAGTGGAAGAAGGAGATATTATTTCTATCGACATTCCGAAGAATAAACTTGATATGAAGGTTTCGGAGGAAGAGCTGGAAAGAAGAAGAAAACTCTGGAAGCCGAGAAAGCCGAAAGTGACAGAGGGCTATCTTCTCCGCTACCAGGCGCTTGTGACAAGCGGAAACAGAGGAGCGATATTGGAACTCCCCAAGGAATGGAAATAAATATTGCATAAATAATGAAATCGTGTACACTGAAAGAGATATAGGCAATTTGTACAGTTTTATATCTCTTTTTTTGTTTTAAAAGGTTTATTTTCTTTTGACAGTTAGTTTTGTTTTTGCCGCTTTTTTGTGTTAGTAGTTTATGAAAGATTTAAATGATAGATAGAGAGTTCAAGAATAAGGATGTGGAATGAGTAATAGGAAGGATAATCGCTTTATAAGAAGAAGTTTACTTGCAGCAGGAATTTTATTTCTGCTTCTTTTTATTGTTCTTTCCGTAGCTTCCTGGAATCGCTATTTTCGTATAAAACCGGGACAATGGAAGGAATGGAAGGAAATGGAAGAGCCGTATGAGCTCCAGGAAAAAAAGAGTCTTCTTTTTTTAAGTTCCTATGACCCGTCAGACCTCATTTTTCCGCAACAGATGGAAGGGATTGAGGAAATCTTGAACCAAAGCAATGTACATCTTGATATCGTGAATATGGACTTTCGACACTTTAACCACGATGAGGATGTAGAGGCTTTTTATGCCTTTGTGAAAAGCAGAATTGAAAACAGAGAAAGCTCGTATGACGGAATTCTTGTAGGAGATGACAGAGCTTTAAACTTCATAATGGAGTATAAAAAAGAATTGTTTCCGAACCTTCCGGTTGTGTTTTTTTCTATAGGAAGTAAAACTCTGGCGGAGAAAGCGGGAGAAGACTCCGGCATGACTGGATATTACTGTCCGTCTTTCTTGGAAGAGACCTTGGAAACGGCGACCGCTTTACAGCCTAAAGCGGAAACCATCATGGCAATTTACGACAACAGCTATTCCGGAATTGCGGCAAGGGAGGACTTTTTCTCTCTTCAAAGACAATTTTCTTCCTACCGTTTTGCCGGCATTAACTTTTCTCAATTAAAGAGAGAAGAATTTGTACAGGCCTTGAAAGCAATACAGGATAAAACCATATTAGTATTTCTTTCCGCATATCAGGATGGAGATGGAAACAATTATCCTGAAAGCCAGATGGTAAAGCTTATTTTAAATACGGTAGATACACCGGTTTACGGAAATTCCATGGTAAGGAATATCCCCGGCTTTATCGGCGGAAGGGTACAGGACTATCGGCAGATGGCGAAGGATGCGACTCTTTTGATGCTGGATATTTTGTCCTCCAAAGTTAAAAATTGAGGAGCGTTCCTGTAAGATGGACAGTCCCGGACAAATGGTCATCAATAATAGAGTTCTTCTTGCCTACGGGTTATCGAAGAGCCATCTTTCCAAAGATGTATTTCTGGAGGACAGTATAGGGCATTTTTTGGCCAAATATGTCGGATATTTTCTTCTCTCTCTCTTACCTATTCTCGCCATCCTTTTGTTCTTTGTATATTCTCTTCTCGGAAAGCTCCACAGTACCAAGCTTTTTTAGAGGAACTGGAGAAAAATGAAAAATCTTTCTAATGGTTCGTGATGAACTGGAACATAAGCTGAGTTATGACCATTTGACGGAGCTTTTAAACCGTCAGACGATTCTGGCGAGCATAGAAGAGCTTTTAAAAAACAGCGAAGAGTTCACCTGCGTTCTTATGGATATTGACAACCTGAAGGAGTTAAATGAGTCAAGAGGATATGAGACCGGAGATTTATATCTTTCCGCTGTGGCAAATCGACTTCGTAAAATGGAGAAAGCGCACGGGGCAGTAGCCTCCCGTTACGGTGGAGACGAGTTTTTGATTGTTTTTCCGGGAGTAATTTTGCCGGAGGATTCTCAGGTTTTACAGGAGCTGCATTCCATTTTCAGAAGGTCGATTACCGTAGGGGGAGAGACTGTCAATATGAACTCGTCCGGCGGAGTGGCGACTTCCAATGGTAAGGACAGTCCTAAGCAGATTGTTGTTTCTGCAGGAATTGCCATGAGCTCTGCCAAGAAAAAAGGAAAGAATCGTTTGGTGTATTACACCGATGAGCTTCGCTATAAAAAGAGAAGATTAATCTGATTTTAAAGAAGGTGGAGAAGGCCATTGAGGAAAAATGCCTTCTATATGGTTTACCAGCCGCAGATAGATTGCAAAACAAAGAAAATTGTGGGCTTTGAATCCTTGATGCGTATACACAATGATGCCTGTTATCCGGATCAGTTTATTCCTGTTGCAGAGCAGTATGGCTTCATTACGAAGCTGGGAAAGATTGCGGTTGAGCAGGTGATTCGACAGTTGGCAAGATGGAGAGAGGAAGGAAAGGGATTGCGTCCGATTTCCATTAATTTCAGTAGCTATCAAATCTATGATGATGATTTTGTAGAATTCCTTTTGTACCAGTTGAATCGTTTTGCCATTCCGCATGAGTATGTCGTTTTGGAGATTACAGAAAGTATTCTCTTCGAGGAAAGCAAGCAGACCAAGTCTGTATTTAAGAAGCTTGTTGAAGCCGGAATTCAACTGCATCTGGATGACTTCGGTACCGGTTACAGCAGTTTTAGCTATCTGCCCTATATTCCTCTGAATACAGTTAAGATGGATAAGTCCATCATTGACAATTTCCTTCTAAATAACGGAGATGTGGTGCGAAATCTGATCAGCATCATCCATGACTTGGGAAAGGTGGTTATTGTAGAGGGTGTTGAAGAGGAATGGCAGTACGAAAAGTTGCTTGACTATAACTGCGATATGATTCAGGGCTATCTTTTCGGAGGTCCTTTACAGGCGGGAGAAGTGCACTAGGATCGCGTTCCGTTACAAAGAGTATTGTTAAATCAAAGAACAATAGCTAAAAATTTTGAAAAAGAGCAACGTTAAAAAAATATAAAATATTTTTGAAATTTTAATCAAACTATATCCCCCGGAAAGAGCTATTTTCTGTACTTTCACGGGTATTTCTTATTTTTCCCTACTTTTATCTATAGTTATTTTTAGTTTTTTTAAAGATACAAAAACAGAATATTTCAATTATTTACAAATTGTGCTAGACTAAAAACAACAAAGCTTAATGAATCAGTCTTTGATGGAGAAGAAGAACGGAGCATTAGTCTATTAAGCATGCTTTTTTTTGAAAAAGCAAAAAGGAGTAAAAATGATACAAAAAAGAAAGTTACTGGCTATCTTCATGGCTGCTGCTATGGCATGGCAGGGATTTTCTCTCGCACAGGCAGAAGAGATAGGGCCGGGCGTAGTGTCACAGAGTACTATTTCCGATTCTTCGGAAAACAGCGGCATTCCATCAGAAGAGGATATTCGGGCAGCACAAGCGAAGACGGAAGAAGAGAAGGCGGAGGAAGCAAGTGCCCGGCAGAATCTGGCGCTTACACCTCTTGAAGCAATGACTACGGAAAGCAGTAAAGTGATACTGCTTAACCCAATCAGTGCAAGTTATACGAATAAGGAGGGGACAGCCTCTTATGACGGTGCGGGACTTAGCAATAACGGGGAGTTCGGCATTAAGATGGAGTTTGCTATTCCTGGTGATGCACAGGTAAAGGTTGGAGATACCAGCAGCGTCAATATGCCCTGCTTCCTTTACTGCTCCTTTCGGCAAAGGATTTTTGAAATCGAGAGGAGAGAATCTCATTGCCAAAGCGCATTATGCAGCAGAAAGCAACACGGTTCTTCTGACCTATGAGCCCTATGTAGAACAGAAAAAGTGACATCCGGTTTAACCTCTTCCTGACCATGCAGGTGAACCGGAGTACAGAGCCGACAGCAAGAAGCATCAGTACAGAAATTCGGATTAATAATTATGCAAGCTTTCCGATTGCGGGGAGCATCAATTATACGGGAATCGAGAAAGAGACTGATTTCAACTTTGTAAAGAATGTGAAGCAAAGCTTGGAAGAGGCAACGGATCCGCAGACCGGAAATAAGATTTACCTGGCGCGTTATCAAATACTCATAAATCTCGGAGAAGCTAGGAGTAATCTAATACTTCGAGACACACTGGGAGAAGGTACATTTTCCTACTATATTGACGATAATCATCCGGTCTCCGTACGAAAAGGAGTATGGGAAAGAGGTCATTTCGAAGGTGGGACTTGGATTTTCAGACCCCATTAACGGCAGTAATTTTGATTTAAGAAACCAAAGCAGAACCGGTGCTGCAACGCATGAAATGGCTGCTGAATCGGCATTTCGAAACAATGCTCCCGGAAGAAAAAGCTTTAGTATAAATCTTGGAAATGTCAATCGTACTGAAGGCTATGAGATCGTTTATTATGCAAAAATTTGACGGCGTGCCCTTACAGAATTTTTAATTATACCAATACTGCAGAGCTTATTTCCGACGGAAACGGAGAGCCACTCAGAAAAAGCCAAACGCTAACGATTCAAAAAGGCTCTGGGATCTGCATCAGGGGATAACTATAAGATTAAAATTAAGAAGGTAAATGAAGAGAATCAGCCACTATCCGGTGCAGTTTTTGCAGTGGCAAACAGTAGCGGACAGCAGGTTGGACAGCTGACTACGGATGCAAACGGAGATGCCGTTATTGAGAATCTTGTGCGGGATAACTATACTGTACAGGAGATTTTCAGCGCCTAGCGGCTATATTCTTTCTACCGAGCAGTACCAGATCAATGCAGATAGTTTTGACCTTGCTAAAGTTGCTAACTTAAGGGTGGAAAATGTAAAAATCCGGTCAGAACAGAAGTATTCCCGTTACGACGAAATGGGTTGATGCCGGAAATCAGGCACAGGGAAGACCCGGTAAAAGTGATTGTAGAGCTTCTTCGAAACGGAAGTTTTACCGGAGATACGGTAGAATTAACGCAGGGAACCGGGTGGAAGAGCCTTTTTCAGGAACTCCCGAAGTATGATGATAGCGGAAAATTGTATCAGTACAGTATCCGTGAGCAGGCAGTAGCCGGCTATTATCCGACACTTTCCGGTACGCAGGACTCAGGATTTAACCTAGTGAATACAGTAAGTACGAAGGTTTCTATTCCGGTAACCGCAGTGTGGAAGGGAAAAGGGTGAGAATCCCTGCTTCCGTTACCGTGCGTCTCATGGCAAATGATAAGGAAATTGCGACACAACAGCTTTCTGCAGACAATAACTGGCAATATACCTTTACCAATCTGGAGAGAAATAAAGACGGGCAGGAGATAAGATATAATTTAACGGAGGATGTGGTTCCCGGATATAGTACGGAGCTTTCGGAGACAATACTACAGGCTATCAAAATATCTTTGTAAATACGAAGCTAAAGACCAATCCGCTTCCTTCCGGAAATGCTGTAACAGTAGGAAATCCTGCAGAAACGAGTCATTCCGATCAGAAAATTGCAAAGAAAAAGGAGGAAAAAGCAGAGACTTCCTCCGTACTCGGTGTTCTCGAGATAAAGGAAACTAAAAAGGAAGAGGCTAAGGAAAGTAAGGATGCTGTAGAAAACAAGGACACTAAGGGAGAGGTTCTTGGAGCGGAAAGAAATACAAAAACCGGAGACTATAGCAGGAACTTGCAATATCTCTTCTTCTTTGCTGCGACAGGATTCGGACTCTTCGCATTTTTCTACAAGGAAAAGAAGAGAAAGGTAAACTGAGAGAGTCTATGGATATTCATTTGGAGAAAAGAAACGAAATTTTGGCAGAGACGGTCATCAAAGGGCTTAAGTCCCGCAATATGACGGGCTACTATGCGAAGAACAAAGAGGAAGCTTTGAAGCTTGCTTTGGGCCTTATCGCAAAAGGCAGCAGTATAACTATGGGCGGATGTATGAGCGCGAAGGAAATCGGGCTGGTTTCCGCCCTTAAGGAAGGAGACTATCATTTTATTGACAGGACGAAGTTAGAGCCCAGAGAAGCACTTCTTGCCGCATATGATGCCGATATTTTTCCTTTCCAGTGCAAACGCTTTGACGGATGACGGAATCCTTGTCAATATAGACGGTAATGCGAACCGCGTTTCCTGCATTGCGCAAGGACCGAAGAAGGTTCTCTTTATTGTGAGCATGAACAAGATCTGTTCAGACTTGGATAGCGCTATGAAACGTGCCAGAAACATAGCTGCACCGGCAAACGCCCAGAGATTTGATATCAAAACCCCCTGTAAGCTGACAGGAAAATGTACCGACTGTAAGTCGCAGGATACCATTGCTGCCAGTTCTGATTACCCGATACTCTCGTCATACGGAGCGAATTCATGTGATTTTGGTGAATGAAGATTTGGGATTTTAGAACAGTAAATTATGGATTTTTAAGAATGAAAAATAGTATCCCGGAATCGGTATGCTGAAATCGGACAACTCATTCTTTTACTGCTCTGTTATCAATTTTATAAATGGCCAGCAGATTAAAAAGCAGACTGCTGTCTTTCGGATAGGACAGGTATCTTGCCTCCCAAAGGGGCGAGAACTTGTCCTTATATTTTCGTAGTCCCGAAAAGGAGTAGAAACGATTGGTAAAGGCATAAACCAGAAAGGCCAGCTTTTCTTGGAAAAAGCTATGCTCTTCCTGTCCTACGTTGGAGAGAGGAGCCATACCCAAATCAAAGTATTCCACGCCTTTTTCTTTAAAATACAGGAAAATCTCCACAAAGAGATAGTCCATAATGCCGTTACTTTCCGTTCCCGGATTATAACGCATTAAATCAATGCTGGCTTCCTTTTCTCCGTTGCAAATGAGGAAGTTGGAGAAGGCCTGCACATGTCCCTCGGAATCCAATACGCAGGCAATGGGAGCAAGAGAGAGATAGTCTTTGTCAAAGAAGCCCAGAGAAAATCCCTTTTCCTGTCTTCCGGAAAGCCAGGCATCGGATATTTTTTCCAAATCCTGTAAAAAGGCATCGGAAAAGGGCGGGTACTGTACTTGAAAGGTATAGCCTTTGTTTTCTATTTTATTGACTGCGGCGCGGAACTTCTTGCCGGATTTTCCCACAAGATCAAAGTCGGAAAGAGGGACCTTGGCGCTTTCTCCGAACTTCATAAATTCATAGCCATGGTTATGGAGGAGAAGGGTTAAATCCTGGCCCACCTCATAGAAGAGAGGGGTAAGATTTTTTTCCTCCGCTTCCGCAGTAAAGGAAGAGATTGCAGCAGGAAAATATCTTTCTTCCCCGATGGGCTCTCCCATGACCACCGCCTTTCCGTCTTCTATGGCAAATTGAAAAACCACCTTATCCTTTCCCTCTTCCTGATAATAGTAAAGCAACTTATCGCCGAGAAAGGCCAGAGAAGCATTTAAGTTGGTATTGAGGAAAAGCTTTGCAAAAAGTTCTGAAAGCGTTCCTGATTGAATTTTTCTCCAAAGGAAAAATGCTTATCTCTCGCCAGTGCGCCCACGGTAATATAGCAAAGCGTAGGAATCAGAAAATAGGCGAAAAGATGAAGAAAGTAGTCTAAAAAGACCGTGAAAAAATGGGGCTTTGAGAAAGTATGTAACTTATGCAGAACTCCCTTATGGAAAATCAGGAAGCCGAGACTATCCTTTCCGGTATTGCCGCTGGAAAGGTATAAAAGGAAAAGAGTAATGAAAATACTTCCCAAGATATAGGAAAAGTCCTTCAAACGGTCTTCCAACGGGTAAAAAAGGGCTTTTCTGGAGAGTTCCTTTCTTCGAAAAAAGAGAAGCAGCAGAAACAACAGAAGGTAGAGACTACTGAAAAGAGAAGGGCTTCCCAGATTGATATAGAAAAAGTGTCACAAGGCAAAGCAGAAGGGAAAAGGGCTTGGCAAAGGCGGCTTTTCTTTTTAAGAGTCTTCCCAACAGGAAGAAAAGAGAACCCAGAAGAAAGCTTGGAAACTGCCAAAGCAGCTGCCCTCTTATGGGATCCATTTGACCGATAAGAGGAATGCTATGGATTTCATCGGGAAGAATGGCGGTGGCCATCAGAAAAAGCCGAAGAAATTTGCCATAAAGTGGCTGATGCCCTGTCCCAGTAGGGAGCTAAAGCTTCTTCGGGCAGACCATAAAATTTTCTGATTAATCTGTCCTCCCATGCTTTTGATAAAGAAAAGGAGACCGATGGCAAAGGGAATGATGTAATAAAAGATACGGAAAAGCAGCAGCCAGCTTGCCGCCTCATTTCTATTTACGGAAAAATGTAAAAGACCGCTCATCATCATTAAGTCAAAGCTTCCGAGACTTCCGGGAATCATGGAGACGATACCGATACAAATGGAAATAAAGAACAAAGGCAGGGTGTATACAGGGAAACGCTGTAGCCCAGTGTTCTTCCGCAGTAAAAGAAAAAGCAGGAAACAAAGCCCCAATCAAGGAGGGAAGTTGCGATTAAAGCCAGAATTTTTTTCCTAGACAGATTTCCAAAGTAGGACCAATTTTTTCTGGTGGAAAGAAAAAGCAAGACCGGAAGAATCAGAGAAGCCAGAAGGAGGACAAAACTGTAGGGTCTTAAAACGGCATTTTTCCTGAACGAAAAAACAAGAGCCCGAAGGATAGCAGGAATAGAGAGAAAGCCCGGACATGAAATAAGGCATCACCTTGGAAATGCCCTGCATGGTTTCTTCGCCCTTATCCTCCTCCGTAAAAATAGCTGTAACGCAGTCCCACGTCTACAAGGCCTGCAAAAGCCGATCAGGTTGTTTAAGCTGTTGATGGTCCAGCTGCTTTTCTATCAGCTTCCCTAAAGAAATCTTCTTTTTCAGCTCCTTACAAAGGATAAAGTCATAGAGCATCATCGGAGAAACGGAAAAGGATGCCAAGAACAAGGAGACTTACGATTTGGAAAGGGGATAAGCCGCTCAATATACTTTTTTTACCGCTTCCGGAGAAATGGTCTTTTCCCATTTTAATCAGTTCAACAGCACCAAAATAGAAATGCTCAGAAAAAGAATGCTCTTTTAGAACATTCTGCCATTTTTAAAAAGAAATCAGCTTATTCAATTTTTTTCCTCCTTACTACGGAAACCGGGTTTCTTTACTCTATACGAGTTTTTGTTTTGCGATTTTTGCCTTTACTTTATCAGCAACTAGTGCTGATAATCGATGCTTGTATTGTTTAATCAGTATCTTACTGTTTGATTATGGCAGTATCAAGGCTGTATGTCCTGCACCATTTTTCTATCAAGCGATTAAAATAAGCGCTATCCTTTTTCGGGATATTGTGCCCCTGTCCTTTTCTTTTCCAGAAATTTTCCTTTTGGGGAAAAGTTTTTGCAATAGCCATACTGATAGCTTTCGCTTAATCATATCCTACTCCCCACCAAAAACCACTACAGGGGTAAGGCGCCTTCGAAAAAGCTCCTTCGGCACATCCACATTTTTCCCGTAAAAGGGAGAAACTCTGGACTTCCGTTTAAAAGGCGGAAGGAAAAGAGCCCCAAAAAAAGCGATAGAGCCATTCTTCCAGATAACAGGCATAGCAGGGGAAGGAACTTTAGACCGGAAAAGGAAAATATTTCCGCTGTTTGCCAGAATCCCGGCTACTCTCCCCGTGGCGACCGGCATATTCCAGAGCTAGGTTCGCGCCGTCACTGTGCCCCCACCAAAAGACATTTTTCTATGGAAAGGGAGGAAAGGAGCTCCTCCAGACTGTCGGAAAGATACGCAAAGCTTGCCTCTCCTGCAACTCTCCGGATTTTTCCATGCTCCCAAACTATCTACAAAGAGGAGCTGAAACCTTTTCTCGAGAACCCTTTGCTTTGAAAAATAGCTGCTTTGCAGATTATTTCCGTGAAGGAAGACAATAGGGAAGCCCTTCCCCAGAATATCCACATGGATTCGTTCTCCGCTTTTTACAATAAAATTCCATTTTGCAGCCCCCGACTATATGTTTATCATCTTATTTTTGAAAATTCTTATTTCTTTTTGAAGTAATAAGAAGAAAGATCTATATTATTCTTCGCAGGATAGTATAGACCTCTTGAAGAAAAGAAGGGTGTGATTTTCTTGTGAAAAATGCATTTGGTCGAAGCCGTGGTGGCAAAGTTAAATAAGTAGATGGCAATCAGGTGATTTTGAGATAAAATGTTTTTGCATAAAGCTGATACAGTTTCAGGAGGATAGAATGTTAGAAGGTTTAAAGAAATTTTTACTAAGAAAGAGGAGTCTAAATCTGAAAAATCAAAGGAATAGTGGGAATGGAGTCGATTCCGAGAAGCATAGCAATGACAATGTAGAGCAGAAAAAAACCATAACAGAGCTGAGCAGAACCCGCTTTACTCTAATGGCGGAAAGCTATGCAGCCGTAGAGGGGATTGTATTTTCTGTAGAAGGCCAACTCTTTGGAAATGCCAAAGAAGGGAGAAAAGCTTATGCCCTGCATCGTGATGGAACTATTTCTCATCTGACAGTTATAAAGATAGAAGAAAGTGATGCATTAGCGGAACAAATAGAACAAGCAGAAACACCTGAAAAAGGATAAAACCCGAAACACCGGAAACACAAGGGCGAGAAGCGTAAAGCTCTTTCTTTCTCGAAAAGATATTCTTTCTCCGGACTGGAAATATGCTGTAATCACGGATATTCCTATCAGATTGAAGCGAATGTAAACCAAGCGGTGGAAAAATCCCTATATTTTAGAGCTTAAGTCGCGTGTTTTTGAAAGACAAGGAGAGGGAGAGTTTCTGAATCTCTTTTTAGAGAGCTGGTACGAAGTCATTATCTGGTGGCGATAGAGACAGACGGAAGCCTGCCAATGGGGAAAAAGGATGGCTCTGTAACCCTAAAAGGCGGGGATGAGCTCACCATCCCTCATGTAACGATGGATCGGGAGAATCAGCTCTTCCGGTGTTTACGGATTGGTTTGCACTAGGCGCCATGGATCAGCAAATGGGGACTATGAATCAACAGATGGAGGCAGGGTGGAAAAGAGAAACCATGATTGCCGGTTTCCCTCAAATTGTGTCCATGCTTACTAAGGGAGAAGGATTTGTGATCAATCCCTATGGACCGCAGCTCTTCTATGTAAGTCCGGAGCTAATCCATAATCTAATGAGTTCCCTGGGATACCAAAGTGAGTTTGGGAAAGCGAAAGTACAGTCTATGGAAGTGAAGAAAGACACAGAGGTTTTACTGGGATATCCAAAGAAGAATGAAGAAGTGGAAGCTTTGCATCGGAGACTTATATCCTTTGCAAAGACTCATTCCGAGATTACAATGTTGGATATGCTTTTAAAGTCCGACCCGGATGGCACAAAGTCTTATCTGATTATTGTAGACATGCCTGAGGAGCATTGTCATGAATGCTTTAAGGCAATCTATGAAAGTTGTCGGGATCTTTTGCACCGAGTCCCCTATATGGATTTTGTGACGCTGCAAAGAGGGGATTTTGCAAAGGGGGCAAGGACTGAGGAACCGCTTTATGAAAGCGTAAGAAGATGAGAAAAAATAAGTTGCCTTTTATTCATAAGAAGGATTGTAGCATAAGGCATGCCATATACCTTTTGGTATTCTTGTGCTTTTATGCATAGCGATTGGCCTCTCGTTTGTTACCGGAACGGGATGTAGAAGGAATACCGCTGTAGATGTAAAAGTAAAGAAAATAGTGGTCATCTTATCCGGATCCACCGACGATATGAGCTGGAATAAAGCAAATGTTGAAGGGATAGAGGCTTGCAATCGGGAGAAGAATGTAAAAATTGAATATCTTGAGAGTGTAAAAGAAAAGGATTATGAAAGGGTATTTGTAGAATACGCTGCGAAGGGATATGACTTGATTATCGGGGCAGGCTCTCAATTTAATGACTCCATAGAAGCGGTTGCTCCAAGGTACAAAAAAACCTTCTTTTGTGTTATTAACGGCTCTATTTTCGATATGGAAAATGTGCTTTCCCTTCAAATCAATGAAAAAGAGGCGGCATATATAGCATCCGTAATAGCGGGAAGAGAGACGGATACGGGTGTGTTTGCGGTGATAGGAGGGTATCCCAACCATTCTATGAAGAACATGCTGGATGTATATGAAAAGAATGCCGTGAAAATTGCAAAAGAAAGAGGCTTTAGCGAGGCTCGGAGTCTTAGGGCTTATACAAACAGTTGGGATAATGTAAGTCTGGGAAAGAAGATAAGTGAGCAGATGTTGGAGGAGGATGCGGATATCCTTTTTGTTTACGCAAATAAAGTTTGCCTCGGAGCATTAGAGGCAATTCGGGATAAAAAAGCTCGAATGATAGGCTTTGTTACGGATCAAAATGAGTTAAATCGGGATAAAGTGATTGCTTCCGTTGTATTTGATTTTCAAAAATTATACGCATGGATTTTGGAAGAATATGCCAAGTCCTCTCCGGAAAAGAGAAGAATGTACCGTATCAGGGATGAATCAGGATTTCTTTCATGTGACAAAAGACGGATAGGATTTCTTACGATACAAGTCTTGACTTAAAAAGAGTATTAGAAGACTTGAAGCAGGGGAAAATACAATTGGATGAGGAATAAACATGGCACTTTGGAAAAGAATCTCAATTGCACTGGTTTCGCTTTTAATCTGTGTGAGCCTGTTTGTCGGGACGGCTTCTTATGGCACGGTAAAAAAATTGATCTTACAAAACAAAGAAGATGATATAGAGAATGTGCTGAATCTGATTGATATGAGCGTAACGGAGCAGCTGCTTCAATTTAATGCCATAGTAGATTCTTTCAGTGGGTCCCAATCGGTGAAAGAAATCTTGCGTATCGGGAAAAGCAATCACAAGATAAAAATTAAAGCTCACCTTCGTGATTTAAGCGCATCCTTTACTTCGGTGAGCGGTATTTATCTTTTTAAATCAGGAAAAATGGACTTGTTTTTGCTCGGAAAAGAGCACTTTGCCGGGAGAGGATGATTTTACCCTTTCTTTGGAGGAAGAAAAAAAGAGTCCGGAAAAAACAATGTATTTTGTAGGAAAAGAAGGGGAGTCTATTTTCTTAATTCGAAGTATAAGAGAGAAAGAACGAGTACTTGGAACGGTCATTCTGGAATTTTCACCGGATATTTTCACTAAGCTTTTAATCAATAACTTAAGTACATTTCGCCATCAATATACCTTTATTTTGGACAAAGAGGAAAGGTTGTCTGTTCTAATAACAGCGTGAAAACGGATTATTTGGAAACGGTTCAGAAGCGTTATGCAGCGGGAGAGCGGAGATTCAGTTTTACTGGGATAAAAACAATATTTTTGCCTGTGGCCAGCTAAATGGAGTTAGCAGTTGGAGGATTCTTTCCGTTATTGCCATGGATGATATTTTTTCCGCAAATTCGAGTTTTACAGGAAAAAATTTATCTCTTTGTCATTCTTGCTTTGATTATGGGGGTCATTGTCAGCCTTGTTCTTGCGTGGTCGGTAACCAAACCTTTACAACAGCTTTCCGAAGAGATGGGGAGAGTAGAATCGGGAAATCTGGACAGTAGGATAGAATCGAAAAGGAAGGATGAGGTCGGATTCTCATTGATTCCTATAATTATATGATTGGAGAAATAAAGAGACTCGTCAATGAGGTCTACGAAGAGAAGATGGCGCAAAAGACTGCGGAAATAAAAGCTTTGCAGGCACAAATCAATCCCCATTTTCTCTATAATACGCTGGATACGGTCAATTGGATGCTTTTGGATAGAGGAGAAGATGATATCAGCGATATTATCGTAAACCTTGGCGATTTACTGAAATATTCCATTTCGGGAAGCAGTACAGAGGTCCCCTTTGAAAGAAGAAATACAGTATATTCAAAGTTATCTGGAAATACAAAAATGCCGAATGGAGGACCGATTGGAATATAGCATTTCCATTGCGGAGAATTGTATGGAATGCAGGTGCTCTAAACTGCTTTTGCAACCTATTGTGGAAAAATGCCATTAAGCACGGCATAGAACCCCTTGCAAGAGGTGGAAAGATTGAAATAGAAGCTTTTTAGGAAGAAGGATTAAACATCCTCTTGAAAGATAACAGGAAGGGAATGGAAGAAGAGAAATTGAGAAAATTCAATCCGGACAAGCCAACATCGGATTGAACAACGTGATGAAGAGGATAAAGCTATTATACGGGCCGGAATACGGAATCCGTATTCTTTCTAAAGTCAGTGAAGGAACAGAGGTGGATCTAAGGATACCGGCTTTGTTTGAGGGATTAGATTTATGAAAGATTATGATAGTGGATGACGAACCGAAAATCAGGAGAGGGATGAAAACACTTCTGGAAGAACAAGACGGATTTGAAGTGATTGGAATTTATGACAATGCGATGTCTTCTCTTTCGGACCTGGATGAAAAACAGCCGAATGTTCTTATTACAGATATAAAAATGCCGGAATACAGCGGCTTGGACCTGATTGAGAAAATTCGGGAAAAAGATAAAAATCTCTATATCATCATTTTTAAGCGGATACGGCAGCTTTAAGTATGCACAGAGGGCTATACGCTCGAGAGTATACGATATTTGACCAAAACCGACCAATCCCAGAGGTTGATTTCCGTGCTCAGAGAAATAGAACTGAAAAGTAGAAGGGATAAACAGAACTGTTTCTAAGAGTGAAGAAAAAGAATCGGTGGAAGTGGGAAACCTCTTAATCAGAAAAGCGCTGGATTATAGAGCTCCATTATGCGGAAAAATCGGTTTAAAAACGCTCTCCGATGCACTGTATATTTCACCGAATTATTTTTCCGATTTATTTCGTCGGCATATGAAGGTAAAGTTCTCGGATTTTTGATGAAGTACAGATTAAAAAAGCCTGCATCCTTCTGAAAAACCGGAATATAAGGTATCGGAAATCGCCGAGATGGTGGGATTTCGGGATTCGACTTATTTCACACAGTTTTCAAAAACATATAATCTAACTCTCTGGAATATAAAAACACTAAAAATTGAAAAAAACTTATAAAAATACTGTTTATTGTATACAATAAACCTCAAATCAGAATCAATATTCTGTAGTTTTTAATAAAATAGGTAAAATAATCCTGTACGAAAAGAGATACATAAAAGATATACTCGAAGAAAGATTTAATAAAGGAGCTAAATAATGAAAAAGAAGTCTATTGGCTTTTTGTGCAGGAGTATAGTCTTGTGGGAGCGCTGCTCTCGGCTTGCGGCGGATCAGGGACAGGCAAAAGAAAGTAAAAGCAGAGGCACAAAGAGAGCGTGAAAGAGGGAGATAACAGCGATTATGCAGGGATGAAGATCGTGCTTATTCTTCCGGGAAGCATTGACGACCAGAGCTGGAATGCGAGCAATAATGCCGGTGCAAAGCAGTGTGATAAGGAGCTGGGAACCAAGATTGAGGTAGTAGAATCCGTTCCGGTAGAAGAATTTGAACAGACCTTTACCGAATACGGAGAAAAGGGATATGACCTCGTGATGTCTGCAGGAAGCCAGTTTGACGAGGCTTGCAGCAGTTACTACCAGTATCCCAAAACGGTTTACACCGTAATTAACGGAACAAAAAGTGATTCCCGAAAATATGGTTCCGGTATTCCCGAAGGAATATGAGGGCTCCTACATTGCGGGAATTATAGCAGGATACACTACGAAAAATGGAAATTTCGCCACTATGGGCGGTGAGTCCAATCTTGCTATGGTACACCTCTTAGACACTTATGAGGCGGCTGCGGTGGAAGTGGCAAAAGTAGAGGTATTGCCGATGCAAAAGCGAATCGTTCTTTTCTTAAACACTTGGACAGATGTATCTATCGGAAAGGCTATGACGTCTCAGATGATTGATAATGAGTGCCGATACGGTTTTTCTGCTACTCTAATGAAGCAACCTCCGGTGCAATCCAGGCTACAGCGGAAAAAGAAAGCGAAATTTGTCGGTTTTGCCGCAAATAAAAATACGGAAAGTGACTGTGTAGTCGGTTCTGTAGATATGGCTTGAGCAAATGTATATCCTTGGATTATCAAAGGAATTAAGAGCGGAGAATTAAAAAGGTCACAGGAAGTCGGTGTGAAAGAAGGTGTATTTGAAACCATCCTTACCGACCAGTGCTCGATGAGTGTAAAGCGGCAGTAGAAAAAGCAACAGAGGATATTACTGCTGGAAAGCTGGATTTAAAGCAGTATTTCTCTAATTAAGATAATATCGCGTTAAGATGAAACGAAACATGCTATGGGTTTCGGACAAGTGAAAAACATCATAGTTCGGGTAAAGGGCAATGTTTTTCGCACGCCCTTTATCATATCAAGATCGGGCGTCAAAAGATGAAAATACTTTTTGCAAAAAGTGTATATCGAATTTTACATTTTTGATCAGCTATCTATTAATATTTCGGGGAAGCTTTTATGGAGAAAAATACTGGTCGAGTTAAAAACACGTTTCCAAACGATTTGCCAAAAGTGCTTGCCAACGATGATGTGTCTATGGAAATAAAAAGAAGGAGAAGTTGTTGCTCTTTTGGGAGAAAACGGCGCAGGGAAAAGTACCATTATGAAAAATTTTATATGGTCTTTATCATGCCACATCCGGAGAGATTTTTTATTCATGGAGAAAAAGAGATATCAGTTCCCTAAAGAGGCCATCGCTTCCGGAATTTCCATGATTCAGCAACATTTTTCGCTGATTCCGGCACATACCGTTACAGAACATCATTTTAGGGCATTGTAAGGGAAAATTGACTATAAAGCAAAGGAGAAGGAAATTCAGGATCTTGCGGATAAATACCATTTTGCGGTAAATGCAGGAGGTATGTTAGAATCTTACTGTTGGGGCTCAGCAAAAGTGGAAATCTTAAAGCCCTGTGCTTGAATTCTAAAATTCTCATCATGGATGAGCCGACAGCAGTTCTGACTCCGCAGAAGCGGAAATCCTTATGCAATTCGTGAGAGAGTACGTTGCTGAGGGAAATTCCGTAGTCTTTATTACCCATAAGATGAAAAGAAGTTATGGAGGTATCCGATCGAATTATTGTTCTTAGAAATGGAAGAGTCAGTGGAACCATAATGAAGAGGAAGTAAAGAGCGTTAAAGAGACGGAATTGGTCAACATGATGATTGGACATGCTTTAGAGGTCTTGAAATCGCCGGGAGGAGAAGAGAGAATCCGAAAGTGAGATTTTCGTTTCTCACTTTGAGTATTATTCCCAAGGATGAATACCGATTCTATCCGATGTGAGTTTTTGAAATTCAGGGAGGAGGGTTCTGGGCTTTGCCGGCGTTTCAGGAAATGGACAACTAGGAGCTATGTGAGGCGATTTACGGTGCACTGGACGATAAGTACCGGAAAGATTGTTTTTGGACGGAGAAAGATGTCACCCATTTATCCATAACGGAAAAAGAATTCGTAAGGAATCGGTTATCTCGCTTCGGACAGATATAAGTACGGAATGGTCTCGGACATGAGTTTATCCGAAAATCTTATGTTGAAAGCCAGTTATCTGGACAGATGGGTAAAGCATGGCATTATCCAATGGAAGAAAGTGAATCAAGATACGGAAAAGATTATTATTGATTATAAGGTGAAGGCGCCGGACTATAGTGTAAATATGGGCAGTCTCAGGGAGAATCAGCAGAAATGGTAGTAGCCGAGAAGTAGATATGGGAAGAAATCTGGTTATCTTCGATCAGCCGACGAGAGGCTTGGATTTGGGAGCAATCAATTATGTTCATAAGACCATTTTAAAGGAAAGGAGCTTGGAAAAAGTATTTTTGTTGGTGTCTACCGAACTGTCGGAAATCTTCGCTCTTTCCGACCGAGTGCTGTTCTGTATAAAGGTCGTATTATGGGAATCTATAGGAATGGAGAAATAAGCACAGACCGAATTGGACTTTTGATGGCAGGAGTAGGGAAAAAGGAGGTCGCAAATGGATAAGAGAGGAAAGAAAGAAGCTTTTCTTTCCAAATACTGCAAAAGTATTTTTGATGTACTTTTTGGACGACTCTGGCAATTATATTGGGGCTTGTGGCAGTTTCATCTTTTACCGCTTCTTGGAGTAAATCCTTTATGCCGTTTCCGTAATGTTTTCCGAAACCTTTTCCAGCACCTTCAATATGGGAAACATCCTGATTAAAACGGCACCGCTTATCCTGACCGGACTTGCTTTTGCCTTTACATACAAGGCGAATCTGTACAATATCGGTGCACAGGGTCAATTTTATGCAGGATGTTTTGGCATCTACAGTCTCCCTCAGTCTTAGCGGAAAAATGCCCGGATTCAGTAGTGATTTTATTCTCGCTCATTGCCGCAGTGCTGGGGCGCAATCATCGGATTAATCATCGGCTTTTTGAAAGCAAAGTTCAATGCGAACGAATTTTAATCAGTATGATGTCTACTATGTGATTCAGTATGTGATGCAACTCCTTCTGAGAACTCTTTTACAGGAATCCAAGCATGAGTATTTAAAAACGGATTATTTGGATAAGAGTACTTGGCTACCCAAGATTTTACCGGGAACTTCCGTTTCTCTAGGAATTGTATTCTCTGTACTTACAGCCATTATCGCTTGGTATATTTTTATATCGTCACCTCTATGGGATATCGGATTCGTGTAACCGGGCTTAAATCAGGATGCCGCAAGAATGTCCGGAATAGCACCCAGGAGGCATATGATTGCCTTTTGCGATTAGCAGTGCTATGGCAGGCCTTGCAGGATTGGTGAAGGTAAATGGAATGCAACATATGCTTCTCACCGGTTTTGACACAGATCGGATCTTACAGGGATAGAGATTGCTATCCTAGCTATGCCAATCCTCTTGCGGTGATTCAGCTGCTCTTCTCTTCAGATTTTTAGCAGGTTGGGGTCACGGCTTTGGGCATGCTTCCGATGCGCCGGCCAGCGTAATTGATTTGTTGCAAGGTTTTGTTATGCTCTTTTGTGCTGATGTCTTTCTTCTTTAGACGTAGATGAGGCTCGACAGATTGAAAAAGAAAAAGTTCAGGAAGGAGGGGAAGTAGCATGAATAACTTGACCAATTTGTTGACAGAGCCTTTTTTATGAGTACCCCTTAGTTCTCGGAGCTTTAGGTGAGGTTGTGCCGAAAAGAACAGGAATGATGGTAACAGCAGTGGAAGGAATCTTTTTGATTGGAGCATGGGGCGGCTTCATCGGTGCTCTATATTTCAGGGAATATTTGGCTGGGTTTTCTTATCGCGATGTTCTGCGGCTTGACGGTCGCTGCATTATATGCATTAACGACAGTGTATATGAATCAGCACCAGATTGTGATGGGAACTGCTATTGCCATTATGGTGAAAGTGGTTTGCACTTTTTCTACCGCGTTATTTTCCGGAGTTCAGACGACCCTCTTAAGGTTTTGGTACTCCCGAACATGGAAATCCGATTCAGTAAAATCCGTTTTTAGGCGCGATTATTTTTCTCAGAATATGATTACCTACTGACGTATATTTGTGGTGCGATTGTATTTTTATTATCTTTAAAACCTCTGGGGCCTCTACTCGTTCCTGCGGAGAGAATCCGGAAGCAGTAGACGCGGCAGGACTGAATGTGCGGCTCGTGCGATTCGGAGCTGTGCTTGTAGCAGGATGTCTCTGGCGGAATAGCGGGTGCTTATTATTCTTTATGTAATGGGGATGCATACTTCGGAAATTATCGGTGGAAGAAGTTGGATTGCTTTCGGAATCTGCGTGAAACTGGAATCCCTTAAGGCCTTTAATTTTCGGTATTGTCCCGGAATTTCGAGGCAATCGAGATATATGTTAAAAGAGCATAGGGCTCAGCACGATACCCAGTGAATTATTTAGTAGCTTTACCGTATATCCTTGTAATAATTTTAACGGTATGCGAAGGAACTCAGGAGTTCCAAATCGATTAGGAGCTAAGTATCTTAAAGAGAAATTCATGCACTTCCGTGTCCTTAAAAAGAAAGAGCGGAAAATTCAACATCTAACATTAGGAGGTGTGTCAGTGTCTTAAAGAAGTGTTATGTAGCGACTTAAAGATATGATGCGGCTGCTAAAAGATTTTAGAAATGAGTGGTATTCATAAAGAAGGGATGTAGCCTTTGCTATGTCTCCTCATTCTGAACGAGTATCGTTCACGTGCGAGACTTTAACCGGTATCAGGTGACGACAAGAAGTAAAAACCAAAAGAATATAGATTGAAATTCATAGCGAAAGTCAGAACAAAATCAGTTACAAATAATATAGGGCATAAGATCAACTTATAAAGGAAAATTAGAATCGGATAGCTAGAGATCGGAAAGTAGGAATTGAAAGTTAGCATCGAAGACTAAATATAGAATAAAGCTCGAGAGAAGGAAGAAAGAAAATGCAGAGCTTTTTAAAACGAAAAAATATTGAAAATATCACTAAAACGCGGATAGAATGCTTTATCCGCTATGGCACAGGGCTTTGCTCCCTCTTAATCGGCACTATTTTAAATACGATAGGGCAGACGCCTCGGAGTTTTCCACATTAACTGAGTAGTGGCTACTATCGGCGGTGTGAATACACCGTGGGTGCTATGGCTTCCGCCATGAGCAGGCCTGCGATAGCTGCACTAGCCATTTGCCTATGCCTTCGCAAGCGCCTCCGTTGGTTCTTTTTCTCCTAATTGCGATGGGCTTTTACTATGCAATGCTGGGAGGGGCCGGAGGACCGCTTGCCGTACTATTTGTGGCCATTCTTTCTACGAAATCGGTAAGGCGGTTTCTAAAGAAACAAAGGTGGATATTTTGGTGACACCTCTTGTGACGATAGGCTCCGGAATGCTGTTCTCTCATCTGGCACCGCTTATCGGTAAAGCGGCTATACGGGTAGAGGCCTGTCATCATATGAGCGACGGAACTGCAGCCCTTCTTTATAGGAATCTGGTTTCGGCTCTCGTGGTATTGCCCTCACCCCTGCGATTTCTCTGCAGCTATTTGTGCTGCTCTCGAAAGCTTACCGGTCTTGCAGGAGGTGCTGCTGTAGCGAGGCTGCTGCGCGCAGATAGGTGGGCTTTTGCAGTGATTTCTTTTTCAGGAAAATGGAGTATCCGGGCTTGTTTCTCAAGGCTTGGGAACTTCCATGTTGCAGATGGAAACATCGTAAAAATCCGAGGATTTGGATTCCTGCGACCTTTTGCATCCATGATTACAGGACCTTGGCGACCTGCATTTTCCATTTGAAAATAATGGACCTGCGGTGACTTCCGGTATGGAACCTGCGACTCGTAGGCTCGATCGGTGTATATACCGGATGGCTAAAGCGGTGAGAAGAGGCGTGCCTAAGTCCGCTGTAAGCAGCGATGGATTGGATTTCTTTGACTTCTCTGCTTTTATTCTTCCGGCTATCTTATCCTTACTTTGTTCCGCCTTTTGCCGGAAAATGGGATGGATTAAGCCCGGATGATGAAATTGACTTCTTAAAAAGAACAGGTAGAGGGAGAAAGCAATGAAAACGAGAGAAGAAGCAATGTCAGATTGTCCTTTCCGGATAGCTATATAGACCGTCCTTTTCCTGTGCAGCGGATTGGGAGTTGATTCGTTTTCGGGAAAATAAAGAAAAGGCTTTTCTGCTTATCTACGAAAGATGGTTTACGTGAACCTGAATGTCAAAGTCGCATCCGGAATGGCGAGATTTTTGGAGAAGTTTACCCTGCAGTGCAACCTGATATCATCAGAATAAAGAGCATTGGAACACGATCCTTTTTAGACGGCAGTATTCTGAGGAGGAACTTCGGAGAATGATTTCAGAGCTAGAGTCTCATTTCGACTCTCCCACAAAACGGATTTACGAGGCGGTGAAGAAGATTACTAAGGTAGGTACCTATGCGAGGTAGCGAGATGGCGGGAAAATAAAAAGATGTCTCAGTGCGAATGCCTAGCATAGAATCCGGATCCGGAGAATATCCCTTGTTTTCGAGTTGTGAATTCAGAGGGAGCTATGCCTGCCTTTTGCCTTCAGGGGAGAAGATGAGCAGAGGAAACGTCTGAGGAAGATGGAGTGGAAGTGATGGAACGAAAGAAGTATGGAATAAAAACTAAAAAGTAAAGCGGACTCAAAGTATGGAATGAGAATCAGAAGCTAAAAAGGGAAAAAGTGGACTTCAAAAGTAAACGGAAAAATCAAAGAAAGTGATTTAAAGGAACAGAAATAGGAGTAAAAAGTGGACCTCAATTCTATATGAAAAAGAAATGAGAAAGTAAACATTGGATCCTAAATAAAAAGAATTGAAATTAAAGGAACAGAACTTGTTTTTGAATCAATATTCTTGTTTTGAGGAACGTTTTGAGAACGATAATTTTAGTTTGTTGAATAGAAATAATGCACTCAAACAATCCTTTTGCTTTGCATGGAAGATGAAAAAGGATGTCGATTTTTCATTGGAACAAGAAAAATCAAATCATCCTCCATGTGGATATGGACGCCTTTTACGCTTCCGTGGAGATGCGAGATAATCTGATTTGAAAGATAAACCTTTGATTATCGGTGCAAAAACCCACGGAGCGGAGTGTGGCGACTTGCAATTATGAAGCAAGACGCTACGGTGTACGTTCCGCTATGAACAGTAAAGAAGCCTTTCGGCTCTGCCCGAAGGCTATTTTTCTGCATCCGATTTCGAAAAAGTACAAGGCGGTGTCAGAGGAGCTCCATGAGATTCTGGAAAGCTATACAAAGCAGGTAGAATATATAGCCCTCGATGAGGGTTATCTTGATTTCAACAGAGGTGGCCAGAGATTTTCCGAAGCGGAAAAATCGAGGCGAGAAATCAAAAGGAGGGTAAAGGAAGAGTTGAAGCTCACCTGCTCAGTGAGGGATTGCTTATGGGAAAACGGCGGCAAAGACTGCCAGTGAAGAGAAAAACCCAACGGTTTCTTTATGATTCAAAAGAAGAAAAAGACTATGTAGGCTTTTGCGAGACAGAGACGTCAGGCACTCACGGTAGGAGAAAACAGCGGAAAAGCTCTATTCCTCGGATTTATACCGTGAAAGATTTGCAGGGAAAAAGAAGGAAGTTCTTCGTCTTCTAGGGAAATCGGGAAAATGCTATGGAGCTTTCCTACGGCATCGACCATCGAAAGGTGGTTCCTTACCGTCGGAGGACACCAAAGCATCAGTAAAAGAAATGACTTTTCAGGAGGATGTGACGGACTATTCCTTTTTGGATGATGTGCTGTTTCTTGTCCTTTAGGGTGGAAAATCGGGCGAAGCGATGCGAGGCTTTATGCAAGAGGCGTTTCTTTTGAAAATCACCTTTGCGGATATAAAACCATTACTCGTTCTGCCCTCATTTCAAAAAGCACCAGTGCATTTTCCTTATATACAAATCCCTCTGCCCTCTTGCAGCAGATTCCGGAGCGCAGAGTCCGCTAATCAGGGAAGAGTTTTTATCATTTGGAGGAAAACGAAGGAAGACAGCTTTAGCTTTTTCCGACATTTCACGAAGAAAAAGAGGAAGAAGAGAGATGGAAGAAACGCTGGCAGCAACTGGAGGCTCGCTACGGCAACCATGTTCAGGACAGAAAAGACTACGATTCTTTCCGGAGAGGTGTATGATTTGATAGAGGAGATGCGAATTTATGGGAGAAAGTAGAATCTGAAAGAGGCGGTGAGACTATATCACAAAAGTTTTTCAGGAAATGGAGATGGGCATGACCTTCCTCACAGTTTGCGAGTATATACATGCGATGTCAGGATTGCTAAAGCGGAAGCGGGCAGGAGAAGAGGAAGTGATTGCGTTTCCGCTCTCCATGATTGCGATGATCATAGCTTTTCAATACAGAAAATAATGCCAATGCGAGATGCTTTTTGCAGCAGGAGGGTCTTTCCGAAAGAGCGAATTGAGGAAATATGCAGAAATATCAATTCCGTTTCTTTTAGTAAAAATAGAGGGAGAGTTCCGGAGACTATTGAGGGAAAAATCGTGCAGGATGCAGACCGTCTGGAAGCGATTGGCGCTATCGGTATTGCTCGCTGCTTCCAGTTTTGGCGGAAGCCACAGGTAGAAACTTGGAGAATTCCATCGAGCATTTTTGCGACAAGCTTTTACGATTTCTAGAATTAAATACCTTCGCACGAAGAAGATAGCGGAGAAAAGGGATAAGCTCATGGAGGATTTTCTGAAGGAGTGGGGAGAGAAATGAATTAAAAAGTTGCAAGGCAGAATCCTAAAATGATTGATTTCCTTACCAGTTCATCTAAGTTTCTTCGGCCATAAAGAATACGAAGAATATAAATCGTCATTTCCGCTGCATCAGGAAGATAGTATAAGACGTAGTTTCCCACAAGAGACTTTCGTATTTCTCTATTAGGGAGGAATTCATTATCACAATTCTGCCAATCTTAGGCACAGAACAAATAAAGCGAGTACTGCTTGTAAATCCTTTAAAAGCTTCTGCCGCATCGGGGTTAGAAAGTTCAATGGAAATATAGGATAGAATTTCATCCCAAGTCTGTTTCACTTTTGGTAAAATTATCGATAGTTAGAGGTCTATTTCTCCTTTTAATTTACGAATAGTATCAATCCGTTCGGTATTCCCCTCTTTTAAATCTTTCGAGCCCTCTATAACCGCTTTTGCTTCATATATCTTGCATGGTTTTTCCTGTACTCAATATCCATAACCACAAGGCGTCCCGTAACCATTTTCTGGTAACATAAACAGGGCCTGCTCTTTTGACACAGTCTTTTCTACCTCACCGTATTTTTCAAATCTCTCATGGGAATAATTTTCATAGACAGTTCCTCCTAAATGTGGGTTATATTATAACTCAAATTTAGTCAGCGCAAATCCTTCTGTTGAATTGTCTTTGTTTTAGCCTAGAACTTGTAAATAATAATTATGAGCATAAATGTATGTTTCTGTGGAAATGGATGAGATATAGGAAGGAGCAATCATTTGAAAAATTTCTTGAAAAATATGCTTTTGGCGATTCTGATTAGCGGCGTTTTCGAAGCGGTGGCAGTGAGTCTTTGGCTTTACGAAGCATAATCTTATCTTTTTCAACCTTTAGCTATATCGGAATCTCCTTATCTTTAGGAATGCTTGGAAGAAAAATATCCCCATGCCCGTCGTGCGGTACAGCTCTGGTGGGGCTGTATATGCTTGTTTATCAGGGACCTCAACCGAAAATATAGCAAATTGAGTGATTTGGTACTACTTGTTCACCAGCGTGTTTTCGAGGCGGCTACCATTCATTACGCGTGGCAAAAATCTTTCGACCTCTGATTTTTCCGGAAGAGAGCTTCTGCAGTTATGCCTGTTGGACTGCCATGGTTTGGATTTTCTGCCCTATATGACAGAGCCCTTCTCGGAAAAATATCGGATGGATTCGCTATCTGACTTTTGCTTTATCTCTCCTCTTTGTTTCCCTTTTGTTTTCTTTTGAAGGTAGGAAACTTGGAAAGGATGTAGTTTTGGGCATTTCTCCTTGGAAATCTTGCTTATTATCTTGTGGGAATCACTGGCCTTTCTTTTCAAGGATAATCAGCTTTCTAAATATATCTGTCCGGTTACTGTATTCTTGAGCCAATAGAGTTATTTCTCCTGGTGAGAAATCCGTTGTGATGAGACAGAAATGCATTTCCTGCGGAAATGCAAGAAGGTTGGCCCCATGGATGTGGAATGACGGATAATTCCAGGAACAGAAAAGCGGAACAGACTGCATCGCTTCATGGAATGCGTAAAGGTTCTGCCCGAAGGGCACGCTATGTAAGAGAAAAAGGATAGATTAGGTGAGGACGGAAATATGAAGATGTGCATTGTAGAAGATGAGAGAATATCATAAGGCTGAAAGGATGAGCTTATGCTAATAGCATACAGAGATCCGTAAAGGATTTTCAAAAGTGAGCGATGAAGTGGAAGAAGGAAATCTGAACTGATTCTTGTGGATATCAGTTACCTATTTATAACGTTTTTACTGGACGGAAAAATCCAGCAATTTTCTCATGTCCTATCCTCTTTTCTTTTCGTCTGCGAGTCCATGGACATGGTGCAGGCCATAATTCAGGGGCGATGACTAATCGTAAAGCCCGACTGATTTATATGTGACAAGGGCGAAGATTCAGGCATAGCTTCGAGAACCTACAGGCCACGCGGTGCGGGACAATCTTTTCCTTTCAAGGATTGCAGCTGGACCAGCAAAGGCGTCTCCTGGGTGAAGGTTTTCGTGATTGACTTGGCAAGACCGAGACTGCTCATCTTGGAGTGCTATTCTTGTAAGGGCGGGAATTTCAAAAGAGGAAATCTGACGAGCCACTGCGCAGGGAGGAGTTTTCTGACGACAACACCCTTTGTCCAATATCCCAAGGCTCCGAAAGCTTTTCTGCGGTAGGCTTACAGAGGATTTGATTCAAACCAAAAAGGAATCGGATATAGCGTTAGAAAAGTAATGATATAGAAAAGTGTTGTAGTACAAAGAAAACGCTATTTACGAAAAGTACTATAAAACAGGTTTATATAGAAAATCGCTATTCAGAAATACTACTACTTTGAAAAGTTGCCATTGGAAAGAAACTATAAAAAGGAGACAGCACTATGATGCATATAAAGCAGATCCAAGCTATCTTCAAACAAAATATGAGCTCTTAGGTTTTTCGTCTTTGTTTGTCCCTTTTTCAGGAGGATTTTTCTCTTTGGCATCTGCCCGGAGTATTACTGTTTTAGCGGAGCTGAGCGAGCTGCTCTTTGTCTATCTTGTCCAGCTACTTTTCGCTTTGTCCGGAAGGAAGCGAGAAAAAGCCTTGAACGAAGCTGGAAATAGGAAAAGGAAGAAGAACGCATGGCGGATAGGAAGGGAGCTTTTCCGAGTATTTTCTTCTCTGGGTACATCAGATTAAACGCCGATGGTCACCGTGTCAAAAGCTATTCTTCGAAAAGCGGTGAGGCATAAAAGAAGTCAAAGAGCAAACATGTTCTATATCGAGAGTACAGCAACCGCGATGAACTATTTAAAATGCAGAACCCGTTCCGATATGGATATTCATCCGGTGGATTTTGGAAGCCTGTTTAAAACGTCTGTTCAAAAAGTACGCTCCATTTTTATTGAAAACACTGTCTCTCCACCTATGAGGGACTAAGTGCTGCAGTAGCGGAGAAAAAGGCGGGAAAGTAATCAGCGATGAAAAATGACTTTTCGATCTCTTAGAGCAGCTTCTCCAACGCTCTAAAAGTACACGAAAGAAGGCAGTATTACCTTCTCTTTTGACCGAAAGTACCTCTCTTCGGATACAGATACAGGCATCGATTCCTGCTTCGGACTTGAGAAAGAAGATTTTTGACTTGGGCTATTCCGGCTTTAACGGTAGAGCTACGAAAATCCAGTGGACTAGGACTCATATGGTGCAGAAAGATTGCCGAGCTTTGCAGATTTCCGTATCGGTGGAATCTAGTGGCGTGGTGGGGCTTCTTTACTTTGCGTTTTCAAAACTCCTCAATCTTGCTAATTCTAAGTTTCTCACCTTTTTGTCATTTTAAATAAAGGCAAAAATCGTATATTCGTTTTATACTTCTTCTTGTTCGAAGCCTCCTTGAAAAGAAAATAAAGCAAGGCATTGTGTAGAAGAGTTTTAAAACGAATGTCCATCTGCAGAATGATAATATCAAGAAAGTCTATCAGGACCAAGAATCTTACCACGAAGCCCTTCGGGATGTGAATTTCTTTGCGTGAAAGAAATTTTATCTCGTTATGGAGAGTCCGGTGCAGGAAAAGACCACCCTCTTAATATCCTTTGCCACCCTAGACGGTCCCAGCTGGGTGTTCTTTTGGTACAACGGAAGGAACATGAGTCTCAAGAAAGAGAAGTTTCCGTCTTTCTGGAAGAGAGAGCTGGATTTGTCTTTCGGGACTTTAATCTTTTGGATCGGTTTAATAACTGGGATGATATTCTTCCCTCGTTTTATCGGAAGAGAAAAGAAAGCCCGATGCAGGGGCGTCTAGCGAAAATGCAGGATTCTGGGAATAGAGGAGCTCCTAGGTATCCTATGAGGTGTCCGGCGGACAAAAACAGCGTATCGCCATTGCCAGAGCCATGCTGACACCTCTCTCCTTCTTGCGGATGAGCCTACAGGCGCGTGCTCGGATTCCGCGTCTTCAGAGATGATTTTACAGCTCTTCCCACAAGATTCATGTAGAGGACAGACTATTTTGATGGTAACCCATCTCTTCGAGCGCCTCCATGCCGATAGAGTCTTATTTATCAAAGACGGCGTGGTTTTCCTGAGATTTATCGTGGAAATGAGGAGGAGCTTGGTGATTTATGGAACATCTCCGAGGCACAGCTTTAGCTGGGAAGACGGAAGGAGGTTTAGGCATGCTGCGCTTTTTATGGCAAGACGCTTCGCACTGAAAAACCTCCGAGAGAATCGGCTTTAGAAAAGCTCTTTGTACTTTTTCCGGATAATGAGATACTTTTCTTTATCATGGCTTCTTTACTGAAAATCATTACGTGAAACCGTCATAGGGATTTGCCCCTTTTTATCCGAGTCGGTGCATTCTTCTTTTGCATTTTCTTTCTGTATTTGTTCAGCGTGCAATTAATTTCATGCTGAAGAAACGAAATAAGAGTTTGTCTTTATGGCATTTTGGGTCTGGAGAAGAAGCATATGGGATGGTAGTACGTGCCGTGAATTTTCTGCCTCTTTAGCTTTTATCTTAGTATTGAGCATTGCGACATCTCTTTGGACAAATGGTCTTTCTCATGCTGAATTTCACCGCTGAAAAGATGTGGCGGGAGAGCTGATGGACTCCTTCACTTTCGCTTTACCGCCCTGTTCTCTGACCTACGGTTTTGTCTGTTCCTCTATCTTTCACCTTACGCTCCGCTAGCAGTCTCGGATTTCCTTTTTCTACTCCGATGCAAAGCTGCGTGCCAGTGCATGAGGGTGGAACCGAAGTCCAGTAGTGCTCTGCTGTCAGCTTCTTTCCCCGGCATCATGCTGCAGGACTGCGCTTTTGATCCGAAGGCTTACTGTCTTCCTTTACTTACTTTTTCCTGGCGGTACTGGCAGTAATTCTTGCGACCCATCTTGCATGTTTCCTTCCGTACTGCTTTTGAAAAGTGGAGAAAAAGACGCTCTTCTTACTACAAGCCGTGAAGTTCTTAAGCATCATGCAGCTTCTTTATCGGTATCATAGGGAAATGCGGTTTCTCTTGCGAGCGACTCCACCCTGAGTACAGGGTGATTTTTAGAGTCTTGCCACCACCATGTGCATATGTACGCAAAATATTCAGAATAAAGGGAAACAGCTTACTTTTCCAGAGAATATCGTATGGAGCTTCTGGCATTCTATCCGGAAAAGGAAGGGGAAAACTTGAAGCAGTCTTTCAAATCAAATGGTGCTGGAAAGCGTGAACGAGCCTTCCGAGGTAGGAAGGTTTATATACCATGTGCACTAGCCATACTGCGTCTATGTAGAGGAAGGTCAAACTCACTCCCTGTGCAAAGGGCGTGAGAACACATGGATGAATGCTAAAAGATCGATGCAGATTATTCTTTATGAGGTCGGCTGCAATGCTCATTCAGGTTGTCATTTCTTTAGAAATGAAATTCTGCTTTGCAACTTAATAGAAATACGCCGAAGGAGCGGGCAGTTTGCAAAATCGGGAGACCGGGTGTTTTCAGGTGAGTGGAATCTCAGAATATCTCACCGGTGGATATGGTGGCTTTAAGGAAAGCTACGCATTGTGGTGCGGAATCTGGCCACTATGGAGTAGCATGAGAAATATTGCAGCCGAAGGAGCATCGCGGTGAACCCACTGCCATCGAATTTAGCTACATTGGAATCTGAAAAGGATTTCCATGAGCATATCAGCGAAAGTCGTGCCTTAAAGAAACAGCATGAAGGCGTTTTCGGAGTACTCATGGAAACGCGAGATATCTGTAGAAAACAGGAGAATACTACTGCAATCGCTAACATGAAGTAAACGGCGGATTTTTATTCTTGGGGTGCTGATTGGCATCATTTTCCTGACAGGCACCGTGGTAATCTGCTACTACAAGCAAATCGACGAGCAGGCTATGGAAGACAGAGAAAGATGCAGATCATGAAGAGTTGCTTTCCGACCGTCTGATTCAGAAGACAGGAGCCTCTCAGATTGTGGGCGGCTGTTCTCTCGGGTCCCTTAGCGGTGGCAACCCTGTACTTGCCTCGTAGCCTCCAAGATTGTTTTCAGGCTACTGGGACTTTTCGGAGGTGGGAAGCCTGGACCCTTTAATGCCGTGCTGAAGGTTTTGTCCGCGGTACTTCTTGTCTGGCGCTGGTTTATCTTGTAGATTGTCTCGGCTGGACCAAGAAAGCCTTATGCGCGGATAGTAGAGTGAGAAATATTCTTTACGGAGGGGTGAATTGTGGAAAGAACATACTGACTATGGAGAGAGACGTTCGGATTTGTCAGGAAATGAGCTGTAAAGCTGCAAAGTGGCAAGTTTATTTTGGAACAGGGAGAAGTGAGGACAATGAAAGAATAGTGGGAAACTTTTGAAACTTGCAGTGAAAGAAATTATTCTTTACGCTGCTAGCCTTTCTGTTTGTCTGTATTTTGCTATTTGGAAAAATTAAAAGTGAGGAATTGCAGGCCCTCCGCGAAACTGCAAGTTCGATGGAAAATGAAGCTCATCCGCAGAGTATATACCGGAAATACTGCATCCTTTCTATCGGAGAGGCTGCCCATGGCTGTAAAGAAAATGCAGGAGCTGAAGCCATGTCTGTTTTCAAGGGAAATGGTGGAGAAACAGAAGCTTTACGGCATTTGCTCGGAAGCGGATTATGGGGAGTGTGCGAGTGTATACACTGCCAGTATCCAAGGAGGAAGGAAATGCAGAGGAAATGGTACAGGTGGTTCAGTTCTTTCCCATTTACTCATACCAAGAAAAGAAATGGCAGAGCTGATTTCCTGGATGCGGGAGTGGAAATGAAAGTGCTCCGGAAGAGAAAAGTCCGCTTCACGGCTTTGGTATGCAAGATCCTGAGGGTTATGTTTTTAGCGAATAGCAGTCTGTCTCATGTTGACGAGCGAAGAGCTTGCAAAACTGAATTCGTATTAAGGATGAGAATTTCATTAAATGAAAAGAATGCTGAGAAGTATCGGCCTTTTTGACAAATAAAGGGAAAAGGTGAGAAGAGTCCGAAGAACTGCAGAAGGAGATGGAAATACAATGAGCAGGAGGCTACAGATAAACAAGGCGGCGAGTAATCTAGATCTTCTGATGGAGAATATCGTCCGCTGCCGCGAAACTTGGCTTTCCAAAGAGAATTCTTCGTCCTTTCGACCGAATATGGAAGAAAATTTCAACATAACCGAAATGGAGCAAAATCGTTCCGAAAGCCTGCTATTTGCGCATGACGACACATTCAGAAGGAAAAATCCAACTTTATACAAGGTGTGCTTTTGACTAAGGACTTGGGGAAACCTGCATTACATCGGAACGGATGTTTGGAAGGTAACAGACAATATCAAGGTGTTTGGGGAAGGAAGAGAACGGTGGCAGAGCTTTGTTTTGAATCTCTTTAGCCGCACAGTGGTAAGATTTAGTATGAAAGGTTATGCTCGGTATTTTTCAAGCATTACAGACGAGTAGTGCAAACATCAGCTGATTCACATACGCCGATGAAATGTTGCAACTGGGAGAGGGCTAATTTTCCTCTCTGGTGATTTTTGCCGAATTCTTATCGGGTGAAGGGCCCGTTCAGCGCGCCACGACAGCATGAGATTGTCTTTTACGAGGAAACCGATAGAGTTTTTGAAGAATAGATAGCTGCCGGCGAGGCGAGTATTTCTTGTAAATAAAACACAGAAGGTATCCCAGCAGTGCAATATCGTAATATGTGCATGTTATTGCATAATGCGATACGATTATAATGTTCCTGACAAGTATCAAGGGAGTATGCTCGATATCCTGTTTTCAGGAGGTGATTTTATGCGGGCTTTATAGAAGATATTTGAATTAAGGGAATTAGAAGAAGAATACGCTGAAAAGGTGCATTTTCGCTTTATCGAAAGGTTTACGGTAGAAGAATGAGTAGGGAAAACCTACCTGATTGGTAAAGAATTTTTAAAGAAAAAAGGCTATTATTTTGCGGGCATTGGAACCGCCGCAACTTATCAACCTGAGAGCCTTTTTGTCGCTGCCAACTATAGCTTGTGGAATCTGTGCGCTTCCCTGACTTTCGATTTTGAAGTTCTCTGCTATTTGTTTGCCTATGGAAGAGCATAGAATCATTTTTGTTACCGATGAGCATTCCTATTTAGCCCAAAGGTGGAGTATATTTCTCCCAGGTCATAAAACTGATTGATGAGTATATAGGAAGAAGAGCAAGTTCTTTCCTGATTTTGGTGCGGCTCTCCATGAACTTCATAAAATCAGGCACTATTGCCAAAAGTCCTTTACGGACGACCAACCAGCTTGTGTTGTTGTTCAGCCTTTGGCTATTTGGAAGTAAGGAGTTTGTCCTTCCCTATAGTTATGAGATAAGGCAATTGTCTATGGCATACCGGGGATTGCGAATACTTAAGCTTCTTTGATGAAAAATGTACTAAAGCAATATTATTCGTAATTTCCTGAAACCCAGCGGGAAGATTATTATTTTGAAGAGTCTGATAATCTCTAAAAGCAAGAGTTGAGACAACCCAAGTTTCTTACAATGATATTCTTGTGATTTCGGCAGGCAAGTGTTAAATGAAATTGCAACAAATTAAATATGCGTGGGGGACTCAATATCTGAATTCCTTATTGGAGCTGGGAATCATTGAGAAGAAAACACTGGTTTTAGAATCAAAAGTAAGCGCCCCATTTATGTGGATCAAGGATACGATAAGTCTTGTTTTGGTACATTTTCGTATTGAAAAAATTGAACTTGCTCAATATGGATTTGTATGAACTTGTATACGAGTGCCAGATTGTTTCAAACTGAATGAATATAGGATCATTTGGAGCGATTGTCACAGAACATTTTGAACAAAGACTGCAAAGAGAGTTGGACTTAACAGAAGATTGCGGAAACTGGTGGGGAACGGACAAAATCAGAAAGAAGGAATCCGAAATTGATTTACTTCCACTTTTGATGGAAAGCATCCGCTTATTTATTTGTTGAGGTAAAGTGAGTAACCAAAACAGATGCGGCAATTTATGAAGAATTATTGAAAAGCAAAGCCATTTCTGGGTGAAGAATAAAAAACTATTGGCTGGTCAGTTCTTCCGGATTTGGGGAAGACTTCTGCTGAGAAAAATACGGAGTGAATTACGTTAGAGTGAAATTTATGAGGTATACAAAAGTGCTGACCCCTTTCTATTCAGAAAGCAATATATGTTCGCTGAAAAAAACTATGTAAAAAAAAGTATATAATTGGCGGAGGGTAAAGGAAAGCGCATGAGCTTATAGAGAGCGGATGATGAGAAGCACTGATTGGAACCAGTCACAAACATACTTTGACGTAGTCGCAATAAAGTACGGTGGCAATGAGTACAGGAAAGCTTATGAAAATGCACACAGAAGGTATATAGCAAGATAAGGAGATAAGGAGATAAGGAGATAAGGGAGATACGTACCGACTTCAATCAGTATTACTAAGGTAAGAGCAAACCCGGTATCAGACGGTTTCAGGTAAATGAATCTTCTTCTCAGCCAATCACGATTACCAGTCATTGAGGGAAAATGCGGTATTAGTCGGTGAAGAGGATTAAGTTTCATTCAGGAAACATTGTATTTGAATAGTATTCCGGTTTGAGCCAAAGTATTTTTAAAGCGTCAGCGAAAGTTAGCGATTTTACCGGAAATGCATGTTAAGGACCCGAATGAGGAGGCATGTATTTGATAAAAGTCTAAAATGCAGATAAGGACAAAACTCCTTAAGAGCGCAGACTTGAGAAAAGGCAGCTTTACTTGATATCATTGCAGAAGATTCATTTTAAAATCCCCAGCTTACGAAAGTTTGTAAATTTAAGCGGATTTTATTCCAGAAGAATTAATACTAGCATAGATTAAAGGTCTATATGTTGTGCATACGCGGAACAACCATGGAAAATAATAAATTTATGAAGGCATTGCAAGCAGGTTGTTCGGATGTACGCATTTATGAAGGGACACTGAATATTGCTTTGCATAAA
>BNJU01004111.1_pt1 | contig 86611 bp, 98 predicted proteins | sample 8539281 | NCBI WGS metagenome assembly BNJU01 (sample SAMD00202456, study PRJDB9452) | human saliva metagenome | isolation source: human saliva | place: Japan
AGATATTGTCTCAACCTTTTTATTTAGCATAATCAACTGCTCGCATTTCGCGAATGACTGTGACCTTAATATTTCCTGGATATTCCAGGTTGTTTTCAATCTTTTCACGCACATCATGCGCCAAGATTGTAATCTTATCATCCTTGATTTTCTCTGGACTGACCATGATTCGAATTTCACGACCTGCTTGAAGGGCAAAGCTTGTCTTAACTCCTTCAAAACTGTTCGCAATTTCTTCCAAATCTTGCAATCGCTTGATGTAGCTTTCCAGCGATTCACTGCGAGCTCCTGGACGAGCTGCACTCAGGGCATCAGCTGCTGCAACAATGACTGCAATAACGCTCTCAGGTTCCACATCTCCGTGGTGGCTAGCAATCGTATTGATAACAACCGGATGCTCCTTATACTTGCGAGCCAACTCAGTTCCAATTTCTACGTGGCTGCCTTCTACTTCTCGATCGATGGCCTTACCAATATCATGGAGGAAACCAGCACGGCGAGCCAAGTTAACATTTTCACCCAACTCTCCAGCGATAACTCCAGCCAATTTGGCAACCTCAATCGAGTGACGGAGAACATTTTGTCCGTAGGAAGTACGGAACTGCAAGCGACCCATGATCTTCATCAAATCAGGATGCAGATTAGGTGCTCCGATTTCATAGGCTGCGGCTTCACCATACTCTCGAATACGGTTGTCAATCTCTAAGCGATTCTTTTCGACCAATTCCTCGATACGAGCCGGATGGATCCGACCATCCTTGAGAAGAGCCTCCATGGTCATCCGAGCAATCTCACGACGAACTGGATCGAAACCTGAAAGAGTAACCACTTCAGGCGTATCATCAATGATAACATCAATCCCTGTCAAGCTTTCAAAGGTTCGAATATTGCGACCTTCACGTCCGATAATCCGTCCCTTCATGCTGTCATCAGGAAGATGAACCGTTGAATTGGTCTGCTCAGCCACATAGTCACCAGCAATCCGCTGCATAGCTTGAACCAAGATATCCTTGGCCACCTTGTCCGAACGCTCTTTGATATCCTGCTCTGCTTCCCGAATACGAGTCGCAATCTCCTTGGACAACTTGTCCTCGGTCTTGGTCAAGATAATCTCACGCGCTTCCGTCTGAGTCAAGGACGCTACCCGCTCAAGCTCAGCTTCTTTTTGCTTCTCTAGCTCAGCTACTTGTGCTTCACGCGCATCAATGTGTTTAGCTTTATCAGTCAGACTTTGTTCTTTGTGCTCCAAAGTCTTTTCCTTGTTGGTTAAATTATCATCTTTGCGGTCAAGACTACTTGCACGCTCTGTCAAGCGGCTTTCAATTTGTTTTAGCTCTTGACGCTCAGACTTAAATTCTGCATCAACCTCTTCACGATATTTTCTGGCTTCTTCTTTTGCCTCCAAAAGTGCTTCTTTTTTAAGCGAACTGGTTTCGCGCATCGCTTCTTTGACAATCAAATCCGCTTCGCGTTCTGCCTGACCGCGTAAATTGGTTGCTTCTTGTTCAGCATTTAAAAGAGTAAGTTCCGCGGCTTCTTTAGATGCTTTCATCTTAACCGCGATTCCTACATACCCAATCACTAAACCAATGATGGCAGCAAAAACAAAAGCAGCTATCGTATATAAGCCCATGTTTTTACTCCAAATCTATTTAATTATTGAATTCAAAATTCCTTTTTATTCTATCATAAATAGCAGAAATTCACAAATCAATTTTTTGAAAAAGAAGGCCGTTTTTTGCCTATTATTGGGCGAAAAGGCGCTAAATCAAAGAATTTAATATATAAAATTTTTTTATTTCCTAACTCTTATTTTTTTATGCTATAATCAAAAGGAAGTGTTTGAAATGTCGCTTTTCATTTTGAACTCGATTTCGGGTTCGAATTTTAGATTTTAAAGGAGAAACCATGTCTAAAGAAGTTATCGTTGAAAGTTTTGAGCTTGATCATACAATCGTAAAAGCACCCTATGTTCGCCTTATTGGAGAGGAAACTGGTCCCAAAGGAGATATTATCTCTAACTTTGATATTCGTTTGGTGCAGCCAAATGAAGACTCTATTCCGACGGCTGGCCTGCATACCATCGAGCACTTGCTGGCTATGCTCATTCGCAAGCGGATTGACGGTATGATTGACTGTTCGCCTTTGGTTGCCGCACAGGCTTCCATATGATCATGTGGGGACAGCACTCAGCAACCGAAATTGCCCAAGTCATCAAATCTTGCTTAGAAGAAATCGCTGAGACAACTACTTGGGAGGATGTCCCTGGCACTACTATCGAATCCTGTGGCAATTACAAGGATCATAGCCTCTTTTCTGCCAAAGAATGGGCGAAACTCATTCTCAGCCAAGGGATCTCTGACAATGCTTTCGAGCGCCATGTCCTCTAAGCAGAGGGATTTTTATCTTCTAGGATTTTATTATTTGCGCTAAAAATAAAAAAATTAACCCGTCCTTCTGGAAACAGAGGGCGGGTTTGTTCTTTTTATTCCTGCATAGCATAGCCAATGCCACGGACAGTTTTGATATAGCTAGTCTGACCAGCAATATCAATCTTACTACGTAGATAGCGAATATAGACATCTACTACATTAGTCTCAGTGGCACCTTCATACTTCCAGACACGTTCTAGAAGCTGCTCGCGGCTCATGACCTTTTGGTTGCTCATCAGCGTCACTAGTAGATCATATTCCCGTCGTGTCAAAGCAATCACTTCCTCTCCACGATAGACGATATGATTTTTCAAATCAACTCGTAGATTGCGGTAAGCAGTAGGTGTTTTTAGCTTACTACAATGCTGGTCGATAAAGTCCCGACCTCGAAAGATATCGGATACTTTCTCAACCAAATCACTGATAATAAAAGGTTTGACGGTATAGGAAACAGCAAAGCGCTGAATCTCATCTGCATGTTCTTTGATTTCTTCACGACTGGCTAAGACGATAATAACTGAGGCCGGCTTGAACAAACTCAGTTGCCTAGCAAACTCACTAGCGGTCATATCCTGCAGGTCATAATTAAGCAAAAAAAGATCATAGTCATTTTCTCTAGCTAGTGCCAAACCTTGACTTCCTGTCTCAATTACATCCAAAAGAAATGCTTCCTTTTGCAGTTCCAAAGTCACAAATCGTGCAAGATTCTTTTCATTTTCTACTAATAAAATTCGCTTTGCCATAGGCCTATCCTATTTTTCGTCATACCAAGAGTAGTGGAAGGTTCCTTCTTTGTCTTTACGTTGGTAAGTGTGGGCACCAAAGTAGTCACGTTGTGCTTGGATCAAGTTAGCAGGAAGGTCTGCTGAACGATAGCTATCAAAGTAAGTAATAGCTGCTGAGAAGGTTGGTACTGGTACACCAGCTTGAACAGCAAGAGCTACGATATCACGCACTGCTTGTTGGTACTTGGCAGTAATATCCAAGAAGTACTCATCCAAAAGAAGGTTAGCAAGATCAGCATCACGGTTGTAGGCATCTGTGATCTTTTGCAAGAAACGTGAACGGATGATACAACCATCGCGCCAAATAGATGCGATGTCCGCAAATGGTAAGTTCCAGTTATTTCTTTAGAAGCCACACGCAATTGAGCAAAACCTTGTGCATATGAAATGATTTTTGAGAAGTAAAGGGCTTGACGGATCTTTTCGATCAACTCAGCCTTGTCTCCTTCAAACTTGAAGGCAGCTGGTTTTGGAAGCACCTTGCTAGCATGTACACGCTCTTCTTTGTAAGTAGAGATATAACGGGCAAATACTGACTCAGTGATCAGTGACAATGGCACACCAAGGTCAAGTGCTGATTGGCTAGTCCATTTACCAGTTCCCTTGTTACCTGCAGCATCAAGGATGTAGTCTACGATTGGTCCATCTTGTCCTTCATCGTCTTTACGGCTCAAGATATCAGCTGTGATTTCGATCAAGTAGCTGTCCAATTCACCCTTGTTCCACTCAGTAAAGATTTCGGCCATGTCCTCTGCAGAAAGGCCGAGCAAGTGTTGCATGAGGTCGTAGCTTTCTGCGATCAATTGCATGTCACCATACTCGATACCGTTGTGAACCATCTTCACATAGTGACCAGCTCCATCAGGACCGATGTAAGTCACACATGGTTTGCCATCTTCTGGTGCTTTAGCTGAGATTTCTTCGAGAACATCAGCAACCAATTCGTAGGCTTCTTTTTGTCCACCAGGCATGATAGAAGGACCTTCAAGGGCACCTTTCTCACCACCAGAAACCCCTGTACCGATAAAGTTGATACCTGAGTTTGCCAATTCTTCATTCCGACGGATTGTATCTTTGTAGAAAGTATTTCCTCCGTCGATCAAGATATCGCCCTTGTCAAGGTGTGGAAGAAGGGCTTGGATGGTTGCGTCTGTACCAGGTCCAGCTTGAACCATGAGCATGATACGACGAGGTTTTTCGATAGATTGAACGAAAGACTCTACATCGTAGCTAGGTACAAATTTCTTTTCTGGATGGCAAGCGATTACGTCTTCTGTTTTTTCTTTACTACGGTTGTAAATGGCAACTGTATAACCACGAGATTCGATATTTAGGGCAAGGTTACGACCCATTACGGCCATACCTACGACACCAAAGTTAGCTTTTGTCATTTTCTACTCCTATAATCTTAGTTGTTTAATCTGTTATATTTTAACATTTTTACATGGTAATGAAAAGTATTTAGCTGATAGAAATGCTTTTCTATGGGAGGATACGCAAACAGCCAGAAGTTTCAACTCCTAGCTGTTTGGATATCATAGATACATTTGGATTTATTTCTCATCAACTTCGATGACAGCTTGTTCATCTTGTTTAAGCTTGTTGACAGTCATATTGACGCCAAGTGCTCCAGCTAACAGTTGACGAATGTCAAAGCCTGCCCCTTGAGAAACTTGATCAATGCTCTGCATGATGTCGCCGACCATTTTAGAAGCATTGCCTTCGCCATACATGGTAATCTTGTCTACCTTGGTCAATGGCTCTGCTACCGCGCGGGCGATTTCTGGCAGTTTATCGACAATCATTTCCGTAATCGCAGCTTCCTGCATCTTCTTCATAGCTTCGGCTTTCTTGTCCAAACCTTGGGCTTCCGCTTCTAGTTTAAGACGAATGGCTTCCGCTTCTGCACGTCCTTTGGCTTCAATAGCTTCTGCTTCTTGCAGTTGCGCAAATTTCTCAGCCTCGGCCTGAGCCTTGCGGGCTTCCGCTTCTTTTTGTGTTTCAAAGAGTTCCGCTTCGGCCTGACGCTGACGTTCAATCAATTGCGCTTCTGCGGCCTGTTGACGGGCATATTTTTCAGCTTCGGCTTGCTTGCGGATATTGGCATCCAATTCCTGCTCACGAACCTTAACTTCCCGTTCTTTGACTTCCGCTTCCTTTTCCTGCTTCATGATGTTGGCTTCTGCCGCCACACGTTCTTGTTCACGACGCTGGATTTCTGCTTCAATCCCTTTAGCCGCGTCAGCTTTAGCTTGCGCGATATCTGCCTCCTGCTTGAGGGCAGCTTGTTTCAGTTTGAGTTCATTTTGCTTTTGAGCAATTTCCAAGTCAGCAGCCACGCGCTTGTCGTTAGCCAACTTGTCCTGCTCAGCCTCAACTTCCTTGCGCTCACGTTCAGCCTTAGCCTTGGCAATCAGGGCGTCTTTCTTGATCGTTTCGACATTTTCGATACCGAGATTATCAATCACGCCACCTTCATCAGAGAAGGATTGAACGGTAAAGGCAATGACTTCCAGACCCATCTTAGCCAAATCTGGTGCCACGTTATCCTGTACCTTAGAGGCAAATTCCTGACGGTCATTGACCATCTTGCGCAGTTCCATCTGGCCGATTACCTCACGAAGGTTCCCTTCGAGGACATCTTGGACAGAGTTAGAAATATCTGTTGTATTCCAATTAAGGAAGTTTTCTGCCGCACGCTCAATCATTTCATCCGTAGTACCAATCTTCAGCTTAACAGCCGCATCGGCACGAACGTTGATAAAATCAAGTGTTGGCACAGACTCAGAAGTACGGACGTCTGTAGAAAACTGCTCAATATCCAGATAAGAGCGCTGCTCTACAAAAGGAATCATGAAGCCAGCCTTACCTCTTAAATGACGCTGCTTACGCAGACCAGTAATAACGACTACTTCATTTGGCTTAGCATTGACATAGCCCTTAGCCAAAAGAATAATAAGCACAATGGCTGCAACGATTGCAAAAATCAACCAGCCTGGGATAAATAACATATCCATAGAAACTTCCTTTCTTTTTCCAGAGCAATAGACGAATGCATTGCCCAAATATATTTTTAGTTAGTATATCAAAAAATTAACAGTTTGCAAAACTTTTACTGCTACTTCTATCCAACTTCTGAAATGCCCCTCAAACAAAAAAGATAGCTCCTCATTCATCAAGGAAACTATCCATGTTTTATTAGTCATTTCTTCCAAAGATACGAAGGATGCTGAGGAAGAGGTTGATAAAGTCAAGGTAGAGGCTCAAAGCTAGAGAAATAGCCCAGCCAAGACCTGCCTGTCCACCCGTTTGCTCATAAACGTAGCGAATCTTTTGATTGTCCCAAGCAATCAACCCCGCGAAAATGACAACACTGACATAGCTGACAATATAGTCTATCATGTCGCTACCCAGGAAAATATTGACAAAACTTGCAATCACAATCCCAATCAGGCCCGCAATCATAGCTCGGCCCATGCCAGATAAATCTTTTTTAATGATGACGCCCATGGCTGCCATGACAAGGAAAACAGCCGCACTAACTGCAAATGCTTTGAAAACTACGCCCCCTGTGTACATGGCCACAATGAAACTCATGGTAAATCCGTTTAGAGCTGAGTAGCTCAAAAAAAGAGGAAGAGCAGCTGGACTATTGCGGAGGCCTCTGCTGGAAGCTGACCAAACCAAGGCCAGCTCAATGAAGATAGCTCCATAGTAAATCCAGCTATAATGAAGCAAAATCTCAACTAGAGCTGTCTGGAAGGTCGTCAGCATTAAGCCTGAAACCAGAGCAGAGATGGCAATTCCCATCCCGACAAATCCGTAGACCTTAGAATAAAAACTAGAAAGTCCACTGTTTTCTTGAATAATTGTATTGTTCATAATGTCTCCTTTTTATATTTTAACTTTTCATCATCTTTCGATGATATTTTTTACGTCCACTCAGCTTTTGTCGCCAAGGTGCCGTCGCTTCTTTGATCGCCCAATACTTATCCACCATGGTCACAACGAAGGACTCCTTGTAGCGGGGTGGTGCTAAGGTCGCTCCCCACATGTGCTTGATGATAATATCTTCCTCAACTCGATTGAGCTTGGTAATCTTACGGGCATTTCGGACTGCTAAGCGGGGATGTACCCAAGCATGACTCTTTTTAAACTTAGTTTCGCGCCAGTCATAATAAAATAGATCATGCAGAAGAGCACCTCGTGCCGTACTGCGGGCATTCCAGCCAAATTTTTTAGCAATCTTATAACTAGTATAACTGACATTGATCGAATGTTCAAGCCGATTAGAATGAATATGATGCGTAATTCCTTTTAAGCGTTGGACGCTGGGCTTCTCGATCAAATGCCCCACATAGGCCATAAATTCATCATCTTCTCTGTAAGGCATATCATCACCTCCATTTAGTTTATTATAGAGAGATTTCTAAAAGCTAGCTTAAAGCAAACATCAGGATGCCGGCTGCCACAGCAACGTTAAGACTTTCAGCCTGCCCCTTCATGGAAATATGAACCAAAACATCAGCCGCATCCGTCATTTCTTGGCTGATTCCCTGACCTTCATTGCCCATGACTAGGAGGAAATCTTCATGTTTTTCGACCTTTTGATAATCCACAGAATCTTCTGATAAGGTCGAAGCCAGAATTTGTAAATCATTTTGACGAGCTAGAGCCAGCATATCCTCTCTGCTCACGCGATAAATGGGCAGATGAAAATGGCTACCTTGCATAGAACGCAAGGTTTTGAGATTGTAAATGTCAGCGGAGTGACTAGAGATGAAAACTCCTTGATAACCCGCCGCATCCGCTGTTCGGATGATGGTTCCGACATTACCAGGATCCTGCACATCTTCTAAAAAGAGATAGGCACCTTCCAGCTTTTCTGGAATATTCTGCTCCTCAAAGGCTAATTCTGCAACAATTCCCTGAGGGGTCTTGCTATCTGCTAAATCACTGAGAATCTCAGGACTGACAAAAATCGTCTGAGAAAATGCTGCCAAGCGCTCTTCGTACTCTGCCAAAGCAAAAATTCGCAGAATCCGTGCCTGACTGGCCAGAGCCTCCTCAAAAAGATGCCAGCCCTCAATCAAATAAGACTCGCTACGATATTTTTTTTGATGTAGCTTTTTAGCTTTTTTCACCACATTATTGGCTTTTGAGGTTATAATATTCATAAATACATTATAACACAATTTAGCAGTTTTGAACTCATCCTCTAGACTTATCCTCAGAGAAAATCTTGTCTCCAGCAAGCAGCTGCTCTTTGCGCTCTGGGCTGAGAAGCGAGTTTCAAACCGCTACAAAAGGAGGTAACTATGCAAAAAGTAAGAATGATTGCGCAAGGACGAGTCCAAGGCGTCGGCTTTCGTTGGGGCGTTTACTCCCTCGCTCTGCAAATCGGCGGGATTACCGGCCGCGTCTGGAATAATGACGACGGTACAGTCGAAATTTTGGCTCAAGCTGAAAACTCTGCTCTCATGGCCAAGTTCATTCAAGAAATCCGCAAGGGTCCAACTCCTTTTTCAAAAGTCAGCTATTTAGATGTCACCATGGCCAATTTTGATTCCTATACCGACTTTAAAATTGCAAATTAGGTCTGCAGAACTATTGTATATTTCCTTAAAAAACAGTAGAATAGATAGGTATTATTTTTTAGAAACAAAGGAAATGAACTCGTGAAAACATTTAAACGTATTTTATTCTCTGGAATGAGCTTGTCCCTCCTTCTATTATTGACAGGGTGTGTCGGACGAGACAAGGCCGGCAATCCTTCTGGTATCATTTGGGATGTGCTTGGTCGGCCTATGGCAGATAGCATCCAGTTCTTTGCCAAGGATTCAGGCCTTGGTTATGGTCTAGCGATTATTATCGTTACACTCATCGTGCGGCTGATTATTTTCCCATTGGGAATCTATCAGTCTTGGAAGGCTACTCTTCAGTCAGAAAAGATGAACTACTTCAAGCCCATCTTTGCCCCTATCCAAGAACGAATCAATAATGCCGAAACGCAAGAAGAAAAACTAGAAGCGCAGCAAGAACTTATGGCTGCTCAAAGAGAAAATGGTCTGAGTATGTTTGGCGGTATCGGCTGCCTCCCTCTACTCATTCAAATGCCTTTCTTCTCAGCCCTCTTCTTTGCTGCCCAATACACAAACGGTGTAGCCAGCAGTACATTCCTTGGCATCAATCTTGGAAAACCTAGTCTAGCCTTGACTCTCATTGTCGGTGTACTCTACTACATCCAGTCACTTCTTTCCCTACATGGTATCGAAGATGAGACCCAAAAAGCGCAGATGAAGAGTGCAACTTACATGAGCCCGATTATGATCGTAGTCTTCTCTTTCATGTCACCAGCAGCCGTGACGCTCTACTGGGTAGTCGGTGGTTTCGTTCAAATTATCCAACAATTCATCATTAACTACTTAATGCGTCCTCGGATCAGAAAGCAAGTAGCTGAAGAATACAAAAAGAATCCTCCGAAAGCTATGAGCAATGCAGGTCGCATCAAAGATGTGACACCAAAAGCGAGCCAAGCAATCACTCAAAACAATAAAAAGAAAAAGAATCGCAACGCTGGCAAACAACGTTCTAGATAAATAAACTATCCACGTCCCTTCAAGATTTCCTATCTAATCTTGGAGGGATTTTTTTACTACTCGCCCTAATAATACTAAAAGAGAGGCTGGGACAAAAGTCCTAGCCTCTCAATTGTCTTTGGATTGTCGAGCAAGACGCAGTGGTTGAGTGGGCTCTACTACGCTGATTTCATCAGCTTTTACAGCCCTACTCAACTATGCGGAGGTGGGACGACGAAATCGAATTCTAACGAATTAGCGATTTCTGTCCCACTCTCTCTTTCTTAAACTTTTAATCAATATACTTCAACTTTCCTCGGAAATCTTCCAGACTTTCATAACCTTTTTCTGCCATAATAGCCTTGAGTTCTGCGGTAATGCGCTCAAAGGCTGCCACTCCTTCTTTATGAAGGGTTGTTCCTACCTGCACCATACTGGCTCCACAGAGGATATGCTCAAAGGCATCGCGCCCTGTCAGGACACCCCCAGTTCCGATGATTTGGATTTCCGGTTTCAGGCGTTGGTAAAAGGCATGGACATTGGCCAGAGCCGTAGGCTTGATGTACTGGCCTCCAATACCGCCAAAACCGTTTTTCGGACGAATGACCACTGACTCATCTTCTATATAAAGACCGTTTCCGATTGAATTTACACAATTGACAAACTTGAGCGGATAGTTGTTAAAAATCGCAGCGGCCTGATCAAAATGCACGATATCAAAGTAAGGAGGCAGCTTGATGCCCAGTGGTTTGGTGAAATAAGCAAAAACCTCTGATAAGATACGATCAGTTGTTTCAAAATCATAGGCAATCTGTGGCTTACCTGGAACGTTTGGACAGGAGAGATTGAGCTCAGTAATCCCTTTAAAGTCGCTTGCCTGCACTTTCTTGAGAATGGTGTGAGTCTCTTCTGGCGACATACCGACCAAAGAGAGGAAGAAAGTGCGATTTGGTTCACTTTCCTGGAGTTCCAGCAGATAGTCAAGATAATAATCTAAACCATTATTGGGCAGGCCCATGGAGTTGATAGAGCCCAATGGCACATCCTGATAGCGAGGCTCTGGATTGCCCTGACGAAAGTCCAGCGTCGCAGTCTTAGTCACAAAGGTTCCTGCAGCAGAGTTTTTGACTTCTTCTAACTCTTCCACTGTCATACAAGCCACCCCTGCTGCATTCATCAGGCAGTTATCAAAATCAAAACCCGCAATTTTTGTCTTGGTTGTTGTCATTATTTTGACCTCTTATTCCTTAATTTTCTCTATTATATCATTAAAATTCTTCCTATAAAAGGATTTCTCCCTAATTTTTCTAGCTAAAAGGTTCGGCATTTCCACCTAGAATCTTCAAAAAATATTATGGAAATTTTCAGAAAATTCAACTTTTTTCTTTACACCCTAAAAAAATTCTGCTATAATGGCTCATGTAATAAAATATAACAACAAAAGGAGAACGATATGACATCTGCTAAAGAATATATCCAAAGCGTGTTTGCAACTGTGAAAGCTCGTAACGGGCATGAGGCCGAATTTCTCCAGGCGGTTGAAGAATTCTTCAGCACTTTGGAACCTGTATTTGAAAAACACCCTGAGTATATCGAAGAAAACATCTTGGCACGTATCACCGAGCCTGAGCGCGTGATTTCTTTCCGTGTTCCTTGGGTCGATCGTGAAGGCAAAGTGCAAGTCAACCGTGGTTACCGTGTTCAATTCAACTCAGCTGTTGGACCATATAAAGGCGGACTTCGTTTCCACCCAACTGTAAACCAAGGGATCTTGAAATTCCTCGGCTTCGAACAAATCTTTAAGAACGTCTTGACTGGACTCCCAATCGGCGGTGGTAAAGGTGGATCAGACTTCGATCCTAAAGGAAAAACGGACGCCGAAGTCATGCGCTTCTGCCAAAGCTTCATGACTGAATTACAAAAATACATCGGACCATCACTTGACGTCCCAGCTGGCGATATCGGTGTTGGTGGACGTGAAATTGGTTACCTTTACGGTCAATACAAACGTCTTAACCAATTTGATGCTGGAGTCTTGACTGGTAAACCCCTTGGATTTGGCGGCAGCTTGATTCGTCCAGAAGCTACTGGTTACGGTTTGGTTTACTATACTGAAGAAATGCTCAAAGCAAACGGCAACAGCTTTGCTGGTAAAAAAGTGGTGATTTCCGGTTCTGGTAACGTAGCCCAATACGCTCTTCAAAAAGCGACTGAACTTGGCGCTACTGTTATCTCAGTATCTGATTCAAACGGCTATGTCATCGACGAAAATGGTATTGACTTCGACCTCCTTACAGATGTCAAAGAGAAACGCCGTGCTCGCTTGACTGAGTATGCTGCTGAAAAAGCAACTGCTACTTACCATGAAGGTTCTGTATGGACTTACGCTGGTAACTACGATATTGCTCTTCCATGTGCGACTCAAAACGAAATCAATGGTGAAGCGGCTAAACGTTTGGTTGCTCAAGGTGTTATCTGCGTATCAGAAGGTGCCAACATGCCGAGTGACCTTGATGCGATTAAAGTCTATAAAGAAAACGGAATCCTTTATGGACCAGCCAAAGCTGCCAACGCTGGCGGTGTAGCTGTATCTGCCCTTGAAATGAGCCAAAACAGCCTTCGCCTCTCATGGACTCGTGAAGAAGTGGACGGCCGTCTCAAAGACATCATGACCAACATCTTCAACACAGCTAAAACAACTGCTGAAACATACGGACTTGGTACTGATTACCTTGCAGGAGCAAATATCGCTGCCTTCGAAAACGTAGCAAACGCTATGATTGCACAAGGTATTGTTTAATTAGTCGATACATCCTATCGGAGGACTATCATGAACTTACGGCCAATAGAAATGAGAGACAATCCAGCTGTAGCGCAGCTCATTCGAGCTAGCCTAGAAGAATTCGGGCTTGACAAACCAGGAACTGTCTACTTTGATTCTCATCTGGATCATTTGGCCGACTATTATCAACAGCAAGAGAGGGCAGCTTACTTTGTTCTGGAAGACGAAGGTCAGCTGGTTGGCTGTGGTGGCTTTGCACCTGTTTCTGATAAGATTGCTGAATTACAAAAATTGTATGTCACTAAAAATAGTCGTGGCAAAGGTTATTCCAGTCGGCTGATAAAGCAGATTTTCCAAGAAGCACGTCTAGCAGGTTATGAACAGCTTTATCTAGAAACCGCTACTGAACTGGCTACGGCTGTGTCCATCTATCAACACTATAGTTTCACATCACTGCAACAACCACTTACTAACTCCGCCGGACATCCAGCTATGAATATCTGGATGATAAATCCCTCTTACCAGATGAATAGATGTTAGTATACTCTGGTCGTCTCAAAGACATCATGACCAACATCCTCAACACAGCTAAAACTACCGCTGAAACTTACGGACTTGACAAAGACTACCTGGCTGGTGCTAACATTGCTGCTTTCTAAAACGTGGCCAACGCTATGATTGCGCAAGGTCCTGTTTAAGTACTATTTAACTATAACTCAAAGAAATCCGACTGCTTATAAAAGCAGTCGGATTTTTATATATCTAATTTTTCAAAAAATTTGCCTGCTGACTGCTTTTCTTTTAGCTTCTCAAGCAGCTCATTCTCCAGGAAAGGACTTAGTTCGTCAAAATCTTGGCAAACCTTAAAGACAGTTTCTCTGTCCAACTGGCCATAAGTTAGTTCGTAATAATCCTTCTTATGGTGCCAGTTCTGGTCATAGTTGACATCTGTCCGTTGATAGTAAACAATGTTTTGCTTCGGTGTCAGGTAAATCTTCTGCGTCAGAATGCTTTTCTGATCTTTGGACAGCTTGCTGCGGCTGAAAATCTTAACACCCTGAAAAATCTTGCGCTCATGGATACCTTGATTTGTGACTTTTAACTCAATTCTTTTGTAATGCATACTGATACCTCCAGAAACTACCTACATTATATCAGGTTCTGGTAGATTTTCAAGCAAAAATGTATCATTTCCAAAAGTCTTTCGTCGCCTCTAAAATTGCTTCTTCTGAACGAATCATATTGATTTGCATAATATTCTCCTTTCTTATCTTGTATTAGTATCCCCCTTCCCCAAGGTCAGGGTCAATAAGAAAATTGAATTTATATCAAAATTCTAGTAACTTTTTGAAACTCACTACAGTTGACAAAGAGCCTTAAAATCAGCTTGCTCATTTGAGCAGCTGATTTTTTGTCTATCAATGGATTGTGACACTTTACCGAGCTGACTCTTTCAAAAGAGTCAGATACTCCTCTAAAACTAGATGATGTTTTTGCATGTATTGGGCCGACTCTACGCCAACATAACGATAGTGCCAATTTTCAAAATTCACACCAGTAATATCGCTTTTCCCTTCAGGATAGCGCAGAATAAAGCCGTATTTAGGGGCAATTTCTGCAATCTTATGTGCTACTTCATCATTCTGACCTTCTGGCTCACTCATATCAATCGCCAAGCCTGTCTGATGCTCGCTGGCGCCTGGCAGCTGGATCCGCTTTTGCACTTCTTGCTCCGCTTCTTGCCGAGATAAGCCCTCTTCTTCGGCCAAGGCTAGCGCTTCTTCATAGAGCTCTGTCTGCTCTGCTCGGCTACGATAACCCGAAATCAAGGTTTCTCCTGGTGCAATGGTTCGAGCTGCAGCTAAAAATTGTCTAGTGTTTTCAGCAATACGGCTATCTACCTGAATATCATCGATTTGGGTCAACTTAGGATGAGACTCTTCCTGTAAATGGTTACGATTGATTAAAGTCAACTCCCAATCATCAACAGACACCTTGGGTAAGTCAGAACTCTGGACTCCAAAACCATGATTAATAAAAGTTGGCAAGTCTTCATCCATATCTTGCACTCGCAATAGAGCAAACAGCAAACTGATCCCAATTCCTAGAAATAAGAGCCTATTTATTAGTCGAAACAAAGAGAGTTTCTCTTTCTTTCGTGGCGACCTCTTCTCAAGCCTTGTCCTCCAGCTCTTTCGCTCCAACTTCACGATAGGACATATCACCGATGGAAACAACCGAAAATTGTCCATCTTCATAGTCTACGATGGTCACACTACCATTGCCTAGGCCATGAGGTTGCATGCGATTAATAAGGTAGACAAAAGTTCCGATGGTCATGCCATGACTAACTACCAAAGCATTGCCACCGCCCGCAGCCTCCAGCTCCTCAGCAATCTCTGAGAAGCCTTGCCAAATTCGGCCACTGAGTTTTTCCCAATTCTCAGTCCAGCCAGCCGTGTCGACTTCTACTAAACCTTCTGCCAGCTCGGCATAGCTGAGTTGATGGACATGATCGATATTAAAGACCCTAGGCATGACCCCCATAAAGAGCTCGCCATCATAGCCACCATCAAAACTGCCAAAACACCACTCTCGAATGCGCTTGTCAAACCTATAAGGAATCTTTCCAGTCAAGCCCAGCTCTTCCAGAATAATTCCCATGGTCTGAATGGTTCGACCCGAATCACTGGATCTAGCTAGTTTAAAATCAATACCCGCTTTCGCAAACCAATTCCTAGTTCATGGATGCCACGTTCACCTTCTGCTGTCAACGGACTATCACTCCAGCCCTGAGCTCGTCCGATTGTATTAAACATCGTTTTGCCATGCCGGATGAGGTATAATCTTGTTTTTGCCATACACTTCCCCCCTTATTCTCCTCTCATTATATCACGTTTCTGAAAAAAAGCAGTTTCTAAGATTGAAAGAAGACAGCTCAATAAAACTCAACTATTTCCATGATTTCTTTTAACTGTTTATTTCAGCGTCCAAAATTTTGGCACCAACTTCACGATAGGATACATCTCCCAAGATCTGAATCGTAAATTGCCCTTTTTCATATTCAACAACTGTCACACTGCCGTTGTCAACCTCAGGATTTTTGCTAATGGATTTGTCCAGCAGGTAGGCAAAAGTCCCAATGGTCATACTATGGCTGACAACCAAAGCATTGCCTCCACCAGCGGCTTCCACTTCTTGGGCAATAGCTGTAAATCCAGCTAAAATCCGCTCGCTCAGTTGCTCCCAGGGCTCAGCCCAGCCAGCCGTATCCACTTCAACCAAGCCGTCTGCCAATTCTGGGAAAGTCAGCTCTTTATAATTATCGGTGTCACGCACCCTTGGAATCACTCCACGGAAAAGATCGCCACCATAGGCCCCGTCAAAGCTCCCAAAGCACCACTCTCGGATGCGCTTGTCAAACTTATAAGGAATCTTCCCGACCAAATCCAGCTCTTCTAGGATAATCCCCATGGTCTGAATAGTTCGACCAGAGTCGCTTGAGAAAGCCTTGGTAAATTCCAAGCCAGACTCTCTCAGCCCAATCCCTAGTTCACGGATACCACGTTCGCCTTCTTCAGTTAAGGGAGTATCCGACCAGCCCTGAGCTCGACCAATTGTGTTAAACATCGTCTTCCCATGCCGGATGATGTATAATTTTGTTTTTACCATGAATGTCTCCTTTTAATTAAGGCCACTCGTCTAAGAGTGGCTTATTTGTCTCACACTTTACTGAGCAAGACAGAGGGAGAGGGTCTGTTAAACAGACCCCCTATATACTTAGTTTTTAAAGCTGTGAATAGGTGCTGGAATCTGACCGCCCCGCGCGATAAAGGCAGCTGACGAAGCCTGATTGACCTTCATGACCGGAGCTGCCCCCAAGAGCCCGCCAAATTCAATTATATCGCCTTCCTTGCCCTTCGGAATAATCCGCACAGCAGTCGTCTTTTGATTAATGACGCCAATAGCTGCTTCATCTGCAATCATGGCTGCGATGGTTTCAGCTGGCGTTTCCTCTGGAATAGCAATCATATCCAAACCGACCGAGCAGATTGCTGTCATAGCTTCTAACTTTTCTAGATTGAGCGAGCCATTTTGCACAGCTGCAATCATGCCCTCATCTTCAGAAACAGGAATGAATGCACCAGATAGTCCGCCCACCTGATTGCAGGCCATGACACCGCCTTTTTTGACTTGGTCATTGAGCAGGGCAAGCGCCGCTGTCGTACCGTGGGTACCGACTGTTTCCAAACCCATTTCTTCCAAGACACGGGCCACTGAATCCCCGACTGCTGGCGTCGGCGCCAAACTCAAGTCAACAATCCCGAACTTGACGCCCAGACGCTCGCTGGCCATCTGACCGACCAACTGGCCGATACGGGTGATTTTGAAGGCCGTTTTCTTGACCGTTTCAGCCACCACATCAAAGCTCTCACCACGGACCTTTTCCAAGGCTCGCTTGACAACACCTGGCCCAGAAACACCGACATTGATGACCACATCCGCTTCACCGACACCATGAAAAGCGCCCGCCATGAAAGGATTGTCCTCTACCGCATTGGCAAAGACGACCAACTTGGCCGCCCCCATGTCAGAAAGCTGGGCTGTTTCCTTGATAATGCGCCCCATATCCGCAACTGCCGTCATATTGATGCCAGTCTTGGTTGAGCCGATATTGACAGAGGAGCAGACCTTGTCTGTCTCCGCCAAAGCCCGCGGAATAGAATTAATGAGGATTTCATCGCCTTTTTGATAGCCCTTTTGGACCAAAGCCGAGAAGCCACCGATGAAGTCCACACCGATTTCTTTTGCTGCCCGATCCAGAGCATGAGCCAGAGGCAGATAATCCGTAGCATCGGTAGCTGCCCCAATCAGAGAAATCGGAGTCACGGAGACGCGCTTGTTAACGATAGGAATCCCGAGCTCTGCAGCAATTTCGTCCCCAACTGCCACCAAATTTTTAGCCTTGGTCGTGATTTTTTGGTAAATCTTCTCAGCAGTCCGATCAATGTCCGAGTCAATGCAGTCTAAGAGAGAAATGCCCATGGTGATGGTCCGAATATCAAAATTCTGCTCCTCAATCATAGCAATGGTTTCCGTAACTTGTCTAATATCCATCTTTCACTCCTTAGATATTGTACATAGCGTCAAAAATCGCTGCGCTTTGAATATTGATTTTGACATTGAGGGTCTGACCAAAGGCCTCAAATTCACTACGAAGTGCTGCAAAATCCTGCTTTTCGTCGCTAGAAACGACGGCCATCATGGTAAAAAATTCATCCAAAACAGTTTGAGAAATATCGTCAATATTGAGCCCCAGCTCGGCAATTTTAGTAGCTACACCAGCCACAATCCCTGCCTTATCTTTTCCAACAACCGTAATAATCGCTTTCATCGTTCGCTCCAATCATCTTTATTGCTAATATTGTAGCATAAATGCCTGTTTTTTGCATGAATTTGCAGAAATCCACACTGCGAATATTGCGGGCTGTTTAAATATCAGACTCAAATACTCTTCAGAAATTACACATATCTCTTCCTTTTGTTAGAAGTTTATTTTTTATCTATGTTTTTATTTGTAAACGGTTTCAAAACCTGTTATACTAAATTTAAGAACACATTAAAAAGGAGGTTTCTTATGAAAAATTCTTATAAGAAACGCTTATATACACAAGCCCTCAGCCTATCCGCTGCGGTTCTCTTAGCCGTTTTAGCTCAAGGAAATGCGGCAGCTGATACGCTTAACCCTGCTGAACCTCCGCAAGACAACAGCAAAATCAGTTCTCTAGTGGAGCAGCCTACACCTGCAAGTACAGAGAAGCCTGAAGAACCTTCGACTATTCCACAAGCTGATTCACTAGAGAAAAGCAGCCCATCTGAAGCTACGGACAGCAAGGCTCCAAGTCTTCCTGCCACAGCCCTAGATGAAAAAGCAGCTGATGCTAGCCAAAAACTGGACACTACGACTAAAACAGAAGTCCGCGCAGCTAGCTCCCAAGAAAACAAGATTCAGCTTGCTGACAGTAAGGTTTACATGTCCGAAAAAGCTAGTATTGAAGAAACTATTCAAGAGCAAGGAGCTCAAGCTGGTAAAATCACTTGGACACTGGATAACAAGCCTATTAGCGAGTGGAAAACTTGGAAGATGGAGGACGGCACCTTCACTGGCGACCCATTTGTCACTGTCGAAGAAAAAGCTGATGGAAATGACCTCAAAGTTTCCCTCAAATTTAATGAATTATTTGGGCAAGACTTAAGCCTGCGCACACCGAACAATATCCGTAGAACCTACCGCAACTTTATGGGAACTCATGAATTAGTCGGAACCAGCGAAGATCTTGGCCTGACCATTCGCAAGAATATTGTCCTTCGTCCTTATGAAGATTTCCATACCCACGATGAAATGCTGGCTGCCATCGAAAAGAGTCGACAAGATGCTAAAACGGATCGCTTGGTACAGATTGAGAACATCGGGAAGAGTGCCCAAGGTCGCGATATCAAGCTCGGTATCATCAGCTCCGACCAAAAAAGCATTGACGACTATCTCAACACAACTAATCCACAGGCCTTGATCAAACCAGCTGAAATGTTAGCTGCGCTAAAAAATGGTACGCTGGACTATAAACTTCCAGTCCTTATCAATAACACCCATGCTGACGAACAGCCAGCCATCGACATCATCACTGGGCTCTTCAATACTTTTGCGACCAAGGAGCAAATTTCTTTCCAAACAACTGATGCTAACGGTGCTGCCAAAAATATCACCCTCAATGTCAAAGAACTCCTCAAGAAATTTATTTTCCTCTTTGACTTTACTGAAAATCCTGACGGAGATGTTGCCAATACACGTGCTCTTGCCAACGGAATTGATCCAAACCGCGACACTAGCTATCAGGCCAACCCAGAAACCCGTACCGTAGCTGGACTCATTAACAAATGGAATCCAATTGCCCTTTATGACATTCATGGATTCGTTAAAGAATTCTTGATCGAGCCAGCGACACCGCCGCACGATCCAAACTTTGAATACGACCTTTTGTCTGAAAATATGCTGGAAAACGCCCACCACATGGGACGTGCCGGCGTCGCTAACTCTAAGTATGGCAGCTATATCATCCCTAAACTAGACTGGGGCGATGGCTGGGATGACTCCTTCTCCGGCTACACTGGTGTCTATGCCATGTACCACGGCATATTAGGACATACCATTGAAATCCCTGAGGGCAATCAGGAATCCTATAAGGCTGGCTATCACGCTGTCCTTGGAGGTATCTCTTACCTGTCCCAAAATCCTGACAAGCTCATGGAAATGCGCCTCAACTTCTATCTCCGTGGCATCAACAAGGTTGAAGATCCAAAAGCTGAAAATGAATTGGTCGGACCTGACGGCAAGGTTGTTGGACGGGTAAAAAATGGTCAGAAAAAATTCTTCCCTGATTATTATGTCATCCCAATGGGTCTTGACAAAGACAATGATTCCCAACAAGCCTTTAATATGATTGAATACTTCAAGAGAAATGGTGTTGTCATTCAAGAATTGAAGGAAGATGTTGGCAACTATAAGAAGGGTGACCTGGTTGTCGATATGGCTCAAGCTAAAGCGCGGCTATGCCAACCATATCCTCTACAAAGGATCAAACGAATCTGCCTGGGCTGCCATGTATGCTGAACTTTTGGTCAACTTCCCAGATATGAGAGGCTTTAAAGCTGAGCCTATCTTTAAAGATAAACTCTTTGATGGCAAACTCGGTGAAGTCACCGCTCTCCGTGCTACTCGGACACGCGATATCAACTACTCAGCACCTTACTATGTCATCGCTAATACATCTGACAGCGCAGTCAAAGCTGTCAACCAAGCCATTCGCCAAGGTAAGAAAGTCTATCTGACAGAAGATGGCTATATCGTTGATACATCAACCTTTGCAAATCTCTTAGGTGATTATGCTATTTATGGAGATGCCTTGTATAAAGTTCCGGAAGGGCCAAGCTTGAAAGCACTGAAGGTCTATGCACCTCCTCATCAATTCTACTGGGCAGGAGTGGACTCACCTACTCATACTGCTCTGGCACTGAAAAATCTAGGCTTTGATATTGTCGATACACCTGAGGAAGCTGATGTCATCGTCCTTGAAAGCAACAAGTTTGATAAGTCAATCCTTGGTCTCAAACCAACGATTGTAGTTGGCGGCTCTGCTATGCAACGCCTTGAAAAACTTGGTGTTCTAGATGGATTTGATGCTGAAAGATTCTCTGGTGGCAGCGATTTTGAAGGGCTGATGAAGGCTATTATAGACGATAAAGATCCATTGACTAGCGGCTATAAGAAGAATGATCTCTTCTATTCTAATTCTGGAAACTGGATCGCAAAAGCCCCTGCCAACTTCAAGACTTTGGCGACTATTGCAGACAGTGACTATTACATCGCAGGCTGGTGGCCAGGCAACGAAAAATTAGCCAATAAAATCGTTGCTATTTCTGGTAATTACAAGGAACATCCACTCTTCGTTTATGCTGGAAATCCAACCAATCGTCTGCATACCATTCACTTCTACCGTTGGGTATCGAACGCTGTCTTTGGCAATCAATTGGCTGAGCTGAAAGATATGCCTGTCACTCACAAACCAAGTGTCGAAATTGTAGAAATTTTGAACCAAAAACCTCAACCAAAACAAGCAGGCAAACCAGCTGACAAACCGACAGCTCCGAAAGTAAAAGAAGAGCAACTAGAAAGTCTCGCTCAGAAAACAAGCGAAGCACAGCCTACCGCTACAGCTCAAAGAGCAACAAATACTCAGCAGGCCCAGCTCCCGCAAACAGGAAGCAAAGAAAACTCTGCTCTCTTTACAGTTGCAACGATTCTTCTGGCTACAAGTGGTGGCCTCATCTTGCTCAAAAAGAAAGAAGCGTAAGCATTTCTATTCTGCTAGATAGAACTTTGCTCATGACAGCCACCTAAATACAAAAATCGCATGGACAAATCATCTCAGATTCATCCATGCGATTTTTTTCGTGACTTACCATCTTGTAATTTTATCCGATATTTAGGAAAGCTTAATCGAATATAGACTTTCATTATTAAGCTAAACCAGTTAGAACAGCGCTAACAAGAGCCGATTTCTGATCTTTATCATGGATATTAAGGATTGGAATCAGCAGTCTCTTCCACCATCTCAATCCAGGAATCAAAATACTGCTCCATAAATTGAGTCTGCTCCGCTATCAAAGTTTTGTCAACCTCCTCATTAACAGGAGCCAAAACCCACTTGTCTTCTATATCATCACGCCGATGGATGATAGCAACCAACTTTCCTGTAAACTTTTCCAGAGGCTGCTGCTGATCATGGGAAACAATATACACATCCTGCTCTTCGCCATCTCCACCCATCAGCTCAGGGATATAGCCATAATTAATCGGATAGACATTCCCAAAAGAATCTTTAAAACCGACCGGCCGATCAATAACAGCGCTAAACATTTTTTCCTTGCATTTCAACCTTTCTTTACCTCCATCAGCTACTTTCTAGCTTCATTATACAAGAAAAATCCCGCTGGAGCGAGATTTTCTATCTATAGCCTGATTATTCGTTTATATTTCCTATATTATGCAAGCCTTGCACCACATGAAATTAGAATAGACTTTGCTGTTTTTCCTGTTGCTACTTGTCAAAGGCTTTTTAATCAAAATCATCTTTTTTTCATCCAATTGTCTCCTAAGCTTCCTCAGCATTATTTTTATAAGTTTATCTTGCATTGTTTCAGTTGTATTTTCATTGAAATGGTCAACAACCTCATAGGTGGTCTTTCCAATCTTTCTCTTTGTGCTACTACCTTTTTTATCTGTATTTTTCAGTTCTTCCATAAATTCTCCTTTTCGTTTTTGAATGTTTGACAACAAAAAAGGAAGTAGCGGCTATTTGCTCTTACTTCCCTCTCTATAATTTTATTTAATTGTTTTACTTCGACAAACTGGGATTTAGATTTTAACCCTTACGGAAAACAAAACGGGCTATTCTCCTGAAGTATATTCTATAATATTATAGTTTAATGCAAAGTGTAGCTATATAGTCATTTCCATAACGTGATAATCGATTTCTTTTGTCACACGATTCATAAAAATCTATCATAGCGAGACCATTTTTAAGTTGTCCTCTAATCTGAGTTTCTAAGGTATGGCTAAATTCATATCCATATTCTGGATTTATGGTTATCTTACCTTCCTCTTCAAGCTCTTTTGAATTAAAAGGTATTGAAAACTTTAACAGTAATTCCTCATTGGGTTTGTCCCATACAGTGTCAGCATCATACATGTAGATCCAAGGGTTCATAAATCCGACCATTAACAGTCCACCCTTTTTCAATACTCGAGAGGCTTCTTTATACATGTTTTCTAAATCTTCTATATATACATTTGAAACTGGATTAAAAATAATATCAAAAGTTTCATTTTCAAATGGAAATGGTTTCGTCATATCGCCTTGAACCGTGTTGATTTTTAAGCCTTCTCTTTTAGCAACCATCTCATCTCTTTGTAATTGTGATGTAGAAAAATCCATTATGGTGACATCATAACCTTTTGCAGCGAAAACTGGTCCCTGCTGTCCACCACCACAAGCTAAACCTAATATCTTTTTTCCGTTGGCTTTTTCAAACCATTCTTTCGGAACTTTTTTTCCAACAGTTAAGGCAACAGAAATTGGATTATTTCTGGCTTCTTCTAATTCTTCATGTGTCACTGGCTCAGTATAGTCATTTTTTACATTATTCCATCTATCTTCATTTAATTTTATATAATCGTTCATCTTATAATCTCCTCGTAATTTTATACTATTTCGATTTAAGTTGGATATACCGCCATCACTTGATTTCATTTTATTATACCATATGTTCAATTACTATGTTTTATGCCATCTTTAACATATTTGAAGCTTTTGTACTAGCTATTCCTGTTATTCTAATTCAAATGTTAAACGTCGGCGCTCAAACTCTCGTACTAATGATGATTCTATTTCAACTCACATTTTTCGTCACACACGTATCAGTTTTTTAGATGAGCAAGGAATTCCACTCGAAGCAATTCAAGATCGTGTTGGGCACACACGAGGAAGTCGTGTTACAGATATCTATTTGCACCTTACACAAAAAGCAAAAGATCTCATTATTCCTGTATTAGATTCGTTAACTAAATAAGTGTGGCAAATTTGTGGCAAAACAAAGAAAAAAGGTTTATCCAAATCGGATAAACCCTGTTATATCAAGCTTTTACAAGCTTCTTATGCTTTACCTTCTGAACATAAACCATTTAGTTACTATGCTTCCTAATACACTAAAAAGATCTATATTCAGGATTCATCCACTCACACTATTTTGGAATGATGTTTCATTATTCCCTTTAGTTCTTAAAAAGTGTGGCAAAATAGGGGCAAAATCTTAAGTTGAATTTGCCACAAATCATATGATATGGTTTGAGAAGAACTCTATGTATTTAGGTCCAAAGAGCATCAACCATATTCTCCTATTTTACATGTAGAACTTTAATAAGTTAATTTTTCACTTTTCTCTCAACTCAACTATATAATCATATGTATCCTTTTTTTAATTTTGATAATGAATGATTTAAATAGTCATCAAAACTATCATTGGCAATCTCTCCAAATATCATACTATCGAAAAAAATTCTTCTGAAAATTCATTTCCTATGTTACCTTTTATCTCCCAAAAGAGAAATTAAATAATCACGATATTCTTTACAATATTTTTTCTTCTTTCATAAACATCTCATCTACGTCTATTTTATGAATTTCATAAGCTGATTCTAATTGTAAAAGATTATCTTTTTGTGAGATACCATCAAAATAAATTCCTATTTTTCGAATTCTGACTTGGTGGAGAAACTATAAATTTAACTTTTTCTCTCCGTTCAAGGTCAAAAAGGGCAAAATTCATAATCATTGGCCTGTTTTATCCTATTACAAGTGCTGCACGAGGGAACTAAATTTGAAAGTGTCAAAGCGAAAAAAAGGAAACTTGTCTTTGCTGTAATAATGGTCAAACTCACATCCCTAATTTATCGTGCCTAGAATTAATATAATTTCTATTACAATAGGGACAAACAGTGACTCCTAAATCTTTCATAAGACTAATATTATTTTTTTAACTTTATTTGCTTATCATTTTTTTGTGAAAAAAATTTGGTATAAAAAGCCTATATAAGTATCAAATAATTTCTTATTTTCTTTATCATCAAGTAATGTTGTATAATCTATTTCATTTGTTTTAAGTAATTTATGAAATTCCTTCAATTCGGAAAAAAACTCATTGTAATCAACTCTTGAAAATTTGAAATTTCTTTCTGCTTATTTTTCTCGAAGTAATTTGTTTAAAACTGAAATAATCTCATTTCCAACTTCATCTATTTTTTTGTCTAGTATTATGTTTTCTTTTAACCTTCTTCTTCGGTTTTCTATCCCTTAAAAATTTATAATATCTTTCTATTTCTTCTGGACTATAATAATTTGTTATCTTTATCATTTTGTTGTTTTTTTCTTCGAGTTCTTTTATCTGTTTTTTTAGTTCGTCAATTTTTTTCTTCATAGCCTAAGCTATCATTTGGTTCATTGTGCCACAAAGAATTTTTCCATCTGTCTTTTTAAATGGTTCCGAATAATATCTTCACCAATCATGTCTACTAATTCTTCAAAAAAATTTCGTACCTCATATCCTGGTGTTTCTTTTATTAAATTGTAATCTATATTTAATAATAAATTTTTTTATAAGCAGACCTCTCTTGTATTAATACATCATTTGAGGAATTTCCAAATATCTTTAATAAATCTTCAATAACTTGTTGCGAAAAAGCCCCTTTGGGAGCCTCTAAGAAAAAAATGAATTCTTAAATAAACTATAAATATTCTGGCCAAAAGTTTTTAATTTTTTATTAGGCTCTTCTGGTAAATATATTACATCCTCTGCTAGAAAGTCTGAGAGAATAATAGGTGAATGTGTTGATAATATTACCCGAACTGCACCATTCCTTTTCTTCATAATTTTACCGATAATAGGTAAAACACGGTTTACCCAATTTCTTTGCCACTCAGGATGCAGACCTAGGTCAACTTCATCAAGCAAGAGTAGTATTTTACTACTATTAAGATTACTTTTGACACTATTTAAACGTCCAAGTAAATTAAGTAACGCTAGCTCACCCGAACTAAGTCCATTCCATTCAAATTCAAGGACAGAAAATGTTTCTTGTGAAATCAAATTATCCGATTCTTCAGTATTTAAACTTTTAAAAATATCTTCTAACGTCTTTCTATCATCATCCTTAGTAAAGACAAAGTTTCTTCCAACATTACTAATAATGGTACTTAAAGCATTAAAGAAATTTCTTAACTGAGTTATCTTTTGATTTTGTATTACCATTTAAAAATTTATTTAAATCCAAATAGAATCCTTCAGTTGGTTGTATAGTTTTTAGGATCTATTTTATTAATTAAAGAGATGATTTGTTCACGACTCAAGTCGAAAACAATATAATCGCTAAACACTACAAAGAATTTTTCTCAATAAAACTTTTTATTATGTTCTTTTTCTTTATGTACATATTTTTATTATTTCTTTTTAATTTTTTTCCCATTCATCATTCAAATTATTACCTTTCAGATAATATTTGTTATATGAAATTATTCCTTCACCAATTTGATTTAATCTAAGACATACTCTTTTATCCGAAAGTTCAATTAAATTTTTGCCATTTCGTATTTTTTTATTTCCCTTTTTATAATAATCAATCACTACTTTTTACTTGTTTGATCGAATCTTCTCGATTCAAGTTTACAAGATCCATAGTATTTAAATATGCAGAGGTAGAAATATCAATAGAACCACTAGAAATAACTTGTAACTTATTCAACTCTACGGAAGCTGAATACTTAACAAAAGAATAAGCTAATATATCCTTGGTGTCCTGATAGAATTTTTGCTATTGAATCCTCATCCTTTTCTAATAAAGAATTTATCAACCTTGTTTTTTTCCCGAACCGTTTTCACCAACTATACAGTGCACAGATTCAATTTCATTAGAATAATTTAATCTATATTTAAAGCTACTACGATTATTTTTTTCATTTTAAATTTCCTTTACTATACATTCAAAGTGTGTAAGCTTACAATAAGTATTTAATCTACTGAGAACTATTTCTATATCTTTCATTTCCTCTTCATGTTTCTGTTTATCATTATCAGGAATTTTTACTGTTAACGCACCTTGAATAGGCCCTGTTTGATTTTTTCTACCAATAATATGTCTAAAGCCCTCTTCTCTATCTTTGTAAATTTTATTAATATTTTTGAATTCTTGACAGACTGGGGGCAAAAGGATGGTCACCACACCATTTTTCAATATCCACATCTAACGGATATGGGATAAAAATTCGAATTACATTCTTAAGAATTAGTTTATACTTCCAACTTTGTCGACCTGCCCAAATATAGTCTAATTCTTTAGCTTCGATTTTCTTAAAAAAACAGTAGCTAAATAAATTGCAGCATTATTATTCGTAATAAATATAAGATCTCCCTGATTTAGGTGGATTTATTTTTTTAAATTATTATCATTCTCACTATAGCCCCAAACAGAGAAGGATTCTTCTATGGATTCTAGAATTTCTTTTATATCATTCAAATCTCCATTTTTCAGATTCTAAAGCAGATATAATAATAGATTTGGAAACCTTCTTCTCTATTGTATTAAGATAAGGTATTATTACACCCGTCCCCCAGCCATTACAAATACATTCTGATCTGTCATCTTTAACTCCTAAAAAAATTGGAAATTTTATAATTGTATAAATCATTTTACAAATTCTTATAAAATCGCTTGCATAGTGATTATATCATAATATTTTATATTTGTTCTAAAACGAAGAAAAAAGGTTTATCCAAATTGGATAAACCCTGTTATATTAAGCTTTTACAAGCTTCTTATGCTTTACCTTCTGAACCGAATACGTCGATACGTTCTTCAACTGATGCTTGGATAGCTTTGACACCGTCAGCCAAGAATTTACGTGGGTCGAAGAGTTTCTTCTTGTCGTATTCTGCTTCGTTTGCTTCATAGTCACGAGCAAATTTACGAGTTGCGTTAGCGAATGCGATTTGGCATTCAGTGTTAACGTTAACTTTCGCAACACCAAGTTTGATCGCTGCTTGGATTTGGTCATCAGGGATACCTGAACCACCGTGCAATACGATTGGGAATCCTGGTACAGCTTCAGTCAATTTTTGCAAGTGGTCAAGGTGAAGACCTTTCCAGTTTGCAGGGTATGGACCGTGGATGTTACCGATACCAGCTGCCAAGAAGTCGATACCAGTTGCAACCATTGCTTTAGCATCTTCGATTGGAGCCAATTCACCATCACCGATGATTCCATCTTCTTCACCACCGATAGTACCAACTTCAGCTTCTACTGACACGCCGTTTGCATGAGCAAACTCTACAACTTTACGTGCTTTTTCAAGGTTTTCTTCAACTGGAAGGTGTGAACCATCAAACATAACTGAAGTATAGCCAACTCGGATACACTCAAGTGCATCTTCGTAGTGACCATGGTCAAGGTGGATCGCAACTGGTACAGTGATGCCCATTGATTCTACAAGGTTAGCGATCAAGTTGCGAGCAACTTTGTAACCACCCATATATTTAGCAGCACCCATTGAAGTTTGGATCAAAACTGGTGCTTTTTTAGCTTCTGCTGCGCGCAAGATAGCTTGAGTCCACTCAAGGTTATTTGTGTTAAATCCACCAACTGCATAACCATTGTCACGAGCTGCTTGGACAAATTTTTCTGCTGAAACGATTGCCATTTGTAATAGGCCTCCTCTTAATTTTTTGTGGAATGAACCACTTACATTGTTTATTTTATCACTTTTTCATTAAAATTGCTAGTTTTTCCTGAAATTTTAAGTAATTCCCAAGCAATTTTTGAATTCAGACATCTTCATCTTCCTTGAGAAAACAAAAAAACTGACCGAAGTCAGCTAATCCTATGCGGAGAGAGGGACTTGAACCCTCACGACCTAAAGCGGTCACAGGATCCTTAGTCCTGCGCGTCTGCCAATTCCGCCATCCCCGCGATTGAGTACTTTACTAGTATAACAGGATAATCTCCACTTGTCAACACCTTTTTTTCAAAACTTTTAAAAAGTATTTTCAAAAATAAAAGTGAGGCAGGACTAGTAAACACTGCCCCACCTCACTCTTTTCATTAATGTTTTTCTAAATTACGCAACATCTGATCAATCTTATTACCGTACTCAATAGACTCATCTTTGACGAAAGTCAAATCTGGAATCTTATACATCTTGAGGTTTCGGCCCAGTTCACGCTTAATGGTGCCGGTTGCCTTTTCCAAGCCCAGCTGTGCCTTTTGATTATCCGAAGCCAAGTCACTCATGATGCTATAGTAGACCTTGGCCATAGACAGATCGCCCAGCATTTGGACATCGGTAATGGTCACACCTTGGACACGTGGATCACGGACCTTCTTTTGCAAAATCTCATTGACTTCACGCTTGATTTCCATTCCTACACGGTCGGTACGAAAATGATTTGCCATAGAATTTCCTTTCTAATTTTTTCTTCTGCAATATGAGGCTGGGACAAAAGTCCTAGCCTCTCAATTGTCTTTGGATTGTCGAGCAAGACGCAGTGGTTGAGTGGGCTCTACTACGCTGATTTCATCAACTTTTACAGCCCTACTCAACTGTGCGGAGGTGGGACGACGAAATCGAATTCTAACGAATTACCGATTTCTGTCCCACTCTCATATTTTTAGTTTTAGTTGAATGAAATTCGCTCTAAACTCTTTGTGAAAAGGTGCTTGGGATAGAAGTATCGACTTCCACCCAATATGCTTTTCACTGGGAGTCTTTACAGATTTCTTAGCTTATTTCTTAATTTCTTCCATGATATAGGCTTCAATCGTATCATCCACTTGGATATCGTTATAGCCGTCAATCATGAGACCACCTTCGCGGCCGTTTGTAACCTCTTTCACATCATCCTTGAAGTGCTTCAAGCTCGCCAACTGACCGTCGTAAATTACGACGCCATCACGGATGACACGAACCTTAGAATCACGGGTAACTTTACCATTGATAACCATAAATCCACCGATAGTACCAACCTTGGAAACCTTGAAGGTTTCGCGGATAAGGGCTTCCCCGATGATTTTTTCTTGGTATTCTGGGTCCAGCATTCCTTTCATGGCATCTTCCATTTCTTCGATAACCTTATAGATAATGCTGTGGAGACGGATTTCTACATCATCAGCTTCTGCTTGCTGGCGAGCTTGCGGTGTAGGGCGAACGTTAAATCCAATGATAAAGGCATTTGAAGCTTCTGCCAATGTTACATCAGACTCATTGATAGCACCAACCGCTGAGTGGACAATGGTAATCTTAACGCCTTCCACTTCAATCTTCTGCAAGGAAGCAGCCAAGGCTTCTACAGAACCTTGTACGTCGGCTTTAATAATGACGTTAACAGACTTAACTTCACCAGCTTTGAGGGTATCAAAGAGATTTTCCAGACTGACACGATGAGTAGCTTGACGTTGCTTGAGAAGGGCACGTTTAGCACGTTCTTCACCAGCTGCACGCGCAGCTTTTTCATCTTCATAGACGGCAAAATGATCACCTGCCATCGGAGTTTCATTCAAACCTGTGATAGAAACTGGCGTAGATGGACCTGCCGCTTTGACACGACGACCTAAGTCATTGGTCATAGCACGGACACGTCCGAAGGTATTTCCGACAACGATTGGATCTTGAACATTCAGCGTACCTTGTTGAACAAGAAGGGTTGCAACTGCACCTTTTCCTTTATCCAAACGGGCTTCGATAACCGTACCGATAGCGCGAACAGTCGGATCTGCCTTGAGTTCTTGAATTTCTGCTACAAGCAGAACTGTTTCCAAAAGCTCATCGATGTTTTGGTTGAATTTAGCAGAGATTTCAACAAACTCAGAATCTCCACCCCAAGCAGTTGACATAACACCATGCTCAGCCAATTCACCAATTACGCGCTCAGGATTGGCACCTGGCTTATCAATCTTGTTGATAGCCACAATAATTGGCACATTAGCCGCTTTAGAGTGGTTGATCGCTTCAATAGTCTGAGGCATAACACCGTCATCAGCTGCTACGACCAAGATGGTAATATCGGTAACAGAGGCACCACGCGCTCGCATCGAAGTAAAGGCCGCGTGTCCAGGTGTATCCAAGAAAGTAATCTTCTTGCCATTTTCCTCAATCTGGTAGGCACCGATATGCTGAGTGATACCACCTGCTTCACCTGTCGCAACGCGAGAGTTACGTAGAGTATCCAAGAGGGTTGTTTTACCATGGTCAACGTGTCCCATGATAGTGACAACTGGCGGACGCTCTACCAATTCATCTGGATTGATATAGCCTTCTTCGACAAAGAAGCGCTCAATATCAGCTGTATCCACTTCTACCTTCTTCTTAGCTTCGATACCGTAATCCACCATGAGGAGCTCAATAGTATCACCGTCAAGAGATTGGTTTTGCGTTGCCATTACGCCCATCATAAAGAGCTTCTTAACAATTTCAGCTGGCTCGCGCTTGATCCGTTTTGCGATTTCCGCAACGGTCATGCCATCTGTGTATTCGAATTCGCTTGGCAACTCATGGAACTTGCGTTCTGTAACAGGTTTTGGAACCTGATTCTGGTTACCTTTTCCTTTTTTATTTTTCTTATTGTTATTCCAGTTACTGTTTCTTTGATTTCTCACTTGATTTTGACTATTTCGATTCTTTTGTTGTTTTCTTGGACCTTCTTCTTCGCGATCAAAATCATCGCGCTTCTTATCTGGTCGAGCTTGCTTTTTACGACGAGTATCTACCGCAGCTTGTGCTGGTGCAGGAGCGGCCGGTTGGACTGTTTCAGCCGGAGTAGCTTTAAATACTTCAGCAGTTGTTGGCTCTGCTTGGACTGGCTCTTTTCGTCTATGCTGGCGTTCTTGTGCTTCTTTAGCTGCTTGAGCCTGCTTGAAACGCTCCTCACTAGAACGGGCGTACTCCGCATTTTGCTCTGCTTTCAGAGCTGCTGCCCGAGCCTTAAAGTCAATTTTCGGACCTTGAGGCTGTTGGCGGTTTTGACCGTTGAATCCTTGATGATTCTGACCATTCCGACGGCCATCTTGACCACGATTATCACGACGGTCATTGCGGCGCTCTTGGCGATCGTTGTTGGCCTTGCGGTCATGACGATCACGCTCTTTACTTTCCTTCTGGTCAGAATTTTGTGGTTTCCGATTTTGTTGCTGCTTACGTCGCTCTGCTTGTTCCTTGGCACGTGCTTCACGCTCTGCCTTAAAATTTCGACTTTGTGGTCGCGCTGGAGCCGGTTTGGCTGGAGCTTCAGCCGCCGCTGCTTCAACAACTTTTGGCTCTTCTTTTTTAACAGGGGCCACTTCTTTTTGGACTGGAGCAGCTGATTTTTCAGCTACTTTATTTGGTGCTGGCTGGGAATTCACCTCTTTTTCTGGAAGAGGCTTAGCAACTTCTTTAGTCTTAGTCGCGAAGCTAGCCTTGATGCGCTGGCTTGCTTCTTCTTCTACGCTGGAAGAATGGCTTTTGACTTCTAGGCCTAATTCCTTAGCCCGAGCTACTACCTCTTTACTTTCCTTCCCCAATTCTTTTGCTATTTCGTACAATCTAATTCTAGACAATTCTTGTCCTCCTCTTCTATTGCATAAGAGACCTCATTTTCTTTGTAAAACCAGCATCTGTGATGGCGGCTACTTTACGAGCTTTGCCAATCGCAGTGCTTAATTCCAGTGTTGAAAACACGGTTGACACTTCTATCTTGTAATAATGGCTTTTATCAGTAATCTTTTTTGTCAGATTTGGTCCTGCATCTCCAGCTAGAAAGATCAGATGAACCTTGCCTTCTTGGATGGCTTTGATGACCAATTCTTCTCCTGAAATGATGCGGCCAGCCCGCTGGGCCAACCCAGCAAGTTTGCTAGTTTTTCTTTATTCAAGACCCAACTCTCTTCTCTTGACCTTGTGATCGACATAGGCAATCAGCTCGTCGTAGAAACTTTCTTCTACTTCCATACTGAAACTACGATTAAAGACCCGTTTTTTCTTGGCCTGCTGAGCTTCTTCGTTATCTAGCTTAATATACGCACCTCGCCCATTGGCCTTGCCTGTCGGATCAATGAAGACCTGACCTTCTTTATTCTTGACGATGCGCAACAGATCACGCTTGTCAATCACTTCATTTGACACAACTGATTTTCTTAAAGGGATTTTTCTTGTTTTTGCCATATCTGCCTCCCTTATTCTGCGGCTACTGCTTCACTTTCTTCGAGTTCGATTTCAGTTGCCACTTCTGTATCATTCAGCTCTTCCGCTTCAAATTCTGCTGAAGGAGCATCTACTTCGGTTGGTACGTAATCTTGGCCAAATCCACCAAGCTCGTTGGCTGCTTCCATTGCTTCAAATTCGCTAGCTGACTTGATATCAATTCTGAAACCAGTCAAATGAGCTGCCAAGCGAACGTTTTGACCACGACGACCGATAGCCAGAGAAAGCTTATTATCTGGCACAACAACCAAAGCTCGCTTGTTGTCTTCTGCATGGAAGATAACTTGATCGACCTCAGCTGGAGCAATGGCATTATAGATATACTCGGCTGGATCGGCAACCCATTCGATGACATCGATATTCTCTTCAGTCGGAATCATACGGCCACTTTTGGCATCGTATTTGGCTGGGTGGAATTTGCTGGTAATCTTCTTGATATTGGCACCACCACGTCCGACGATGGTTCCGATAGCATCCACGTTTGGATTGTGGCTGCGAACCGCTACCTTGGTCCGATCGCCCGCTTCACGAGACACGCTCATGATTTCAACAGTTCCGTCGTAAACCTCAGGAATTTCCTGCTCCATCAAGCGCTTGATCATTTCTGGATGGCTACGGCTAACGAAGACATTGACACCACGCGGATTGTCTTCTACTTTGTAGACAAAAACTTCGATGCGGTCATGAGAAGCAAAGACTTCACCAGGAATCTGGTCTTGTTTAGATAATTGTGCTTCAATGCTACCTAGATTGACATAGATAAAACGATTATCAAAGCGCTCTACTGTTCCTGACATGATTTCATTTTCATGTTCTTTGTAGGTATTGTAAGTGATGGCACGGGTTTGCTTGCGCATCTTTTCCATAATGGTCTGCTTAGCAGATTGAGCTGCTACCCGTCCAAATTCAGCTGGCGCTTCTTCAAACTTGATCTTGTCTCCTAGCTCATAAGCAGAACTGATCGCCAAGGCATCCTTGAGGCTGATTTCCAAGCGGCTGTCAAAGACCTCGTCCACGACTTCACGGACAGTATAGACATGGAAATCACCTGTTTTTCATTAAACTCAATGGCTGCGCTGTCTGCCTGACCGTAGCGACGACGATAAGCAGAGCGAAGGGATTCTGTCACTGCTTCGATAATATCTTCTTTTTTAATACCTTTGTCCTCTTCCAAAATACGGAAGGCCTCTAGCATTTCTTTACTCATCTTCATGTAACTTTTGCTGAAGCAAAAGTATTCCTTTCTTCATTATATTTTTGCGATCTATTACTAAAATTTAACGGCCAGTCTTGCTTTTGACACTAGATTATATGGAATTTCAACTTCTTTTTTGCGTGTTTTATCCATATATTCCATGAGCAAGACGTCGTCTTCAAATCCAAGCAAAGTTCCTTCGAAAACCTTATTTTTATCCAGTGCCTTATAAAGACTGACATGGATATAGCTTCCAACTGCAGCTGCCACAGCTTCCTTGGTCTTCAGCGGACGCTCCAAGCCTGGGCTAGTCACTTCCAGAAAATACTGGTCAGGAAAAGGATCGGGCTTGATAGAGTCCAACAGAGGACTGATAATATCAGTCAAATCTGCTGTATCATTGACCGTAATCCCCTCGGGCTTGTCTACAAAAACACTGAGAACATAGTCACCGCCCATCTTGCCGTATTCAATATCTACTAATTCATAGGGTTCTTGGATGGCTGGCTCAATGACTTCTCTTACTAATTCAACAATCGTTGCGATAAGACTGCACCTCCTCACAGACAAGAGGCGAAGATACTTCCTCGCCTCTCTTTATATTCACTAAAACGATTATAGCATAGTCTGCCTTGAAAATCAAGGGATATACTTCTATTTCTCTACAAAGTCTAAAATAGACTAGATAGGATAACTGTAGCTAGGCGCCTTATTGATGGTCCGTCGATGCTGTTGTAGAGCTGCTAGAAGAGCTAGAATGACTTTCACTCTCACTCGTGGTGCTGCTGGAAGGCGATGACGACGATGAACGTTCGCTTGTACTAGAAGAACTTGTTACCGTACCGTCTGTCACGTAGAAAGTAATCTTGGTATTTGATTTCAATTTAATACCTTGACCAGCTGCTGGAGACTGGGATGTCACCAAATCAGCTTGACTGGACTCCACGGAGCGATCAATCACTCGCTCAATACGAGACGAAGCGATTCCCATCTCCATCAGATAGGACCGTGCATAGGCGTACGAAACTTGGAGATGACCAAAGTCCGGCATTGAAACAGTAGTCACTGTTTTAGCAACGGTCAGAGTAATCTGTTTATTTGACGTCACATCATAAGAAGAGCCTGCAGCTGGAGTTTGGCTGATGACCACTCCTTCTTCAGCATCAGAACTTTCTTCTTCTACAATCTTGATCAGCTTCTCAGGAATATTGTAAGTGCTTTTAAGATCTTCAATCGCCTCTGAGGACTTCTTACCAACGTAATTTTCTACTGTAAAGGTTTTTGCTCCTTTGGAGACAATCAAATCTACTTTACTATTTTCACGACGTTGACTATTGGCTGGTGGATCTGTCTTGATGATCTTACCTTCCGCCACTTTATCACTGTAGTCCTCCTTGATTTCTCCTACCTCAAGACCCTTAGCAGTAATGGTCGAACGGGCTTCTGCCACTGTTTGACCTGCTACATCTGGAACCGTAGTATTAGCAGGACTCTTGTAGATCAGAAAGAAGAAGGCCGCAAAAACTAAGAGAATAGCTAAGAACATAACTTTATATCTAGCTCTTAAATGACGTTTTTTCGGCTTTTTGACTGGAGCTTTTAAAACAGGGGCCTCTCTCTTCACATCAGCCGCAGCTTTAGGAGCCACTGCTTCTGCGACAGGACTTGGAGCTGACTGGGGAATTGGAGGAACTTTTGGCAAAGTTTTAGTATCTGCCTTGGCCCCATCATCAAAGACCAGTTTCTTTTCATTTCGACGGTCATAGGATAAGCTGCTAGACAAGTCAACATACATCTCCGCAACGGATTGATAGCGATCGCTCAGCTTTTTAGCCGTTGCCTTAATGACCACATTTTCCAAGGCCTGAGGAACATTCGGATTTTCTGCGATGATTGAAGGTAGGGGCTTTTGGAAATGCTGCAAAGCTATCGTCACAGCACTATCTCCATCATAAGGGATATGCCCTGTCAACATCTCATAGAAAATAATCCCCATGGCATAAATATCGCTCTGAACAGTGGCTTTGGAACCCCGTGCCTGTTCTGGCGAGAGATAATGCACCGAGCCCCAGCATCGAATTGGTTTGAGTCAGACTGGTCTCAGCGAAAGCCACGGCAATCCCAAAATCTGTTACCTTAGCATCGCCATCTGGTGTCAAGAGGACATTTTGTGGTTTTAGATCACGGTGGACAATCCCGCGTGTATGCGCCAGGCGCATAGCCAGTAGGATTTGCCCCATGATTCTGACTGCTTCTTCGTTTGAAAGTGGAGAATTTTCTTTGATATAGCGCTTAAGGTCAAGCCCAGACACATATTCCATGGCCAAATATTGCTGACCATCTTCTTCTCCAATATCGGAAATCCGGACAATGTAAGGATGATCCAAGTCCGCCATTGCTTTGGCTTCTCTTTGGAAGCGGGCAACTGCAATAGGATCTGTCTGATAATTGGTTCTAAGAACCTTTACAGCAACCTCTTCACCATCAAGTATCAGATCTCGCGCCAGATAGACATCTGCCATGCCTCCACGGCCAATCTGTTTGATGATTTTATATCGCCCGGCAAAGATCTTGCCGATTTGAATCATTCCTGTTCCTCCTTGTCAAAACGAACCAGAGCAACTGTGATATTATCCAGCCCTCCAGCATTGTTGGCAAAGCGAATTAAGGTTTCAGTTTTTTCAGATAGGCTGATATCGCTGGTGACAATATCATAAATTTCGCTGTCTGAAATCATATTAGTCAGACCGTCACTGTTGAGCAGAAGGTAATCACCATCTTCTAACGTGATCATGCCATAGTCAGGCTGCACTTCGTCTTTTTGACCGATAGATTGAGTGATAATATTCTTCTGCGGATGGCGTTCCGCCTCTTCTTGTGTAATCTGTCCAGCCTTGAGCAAAGCATTAACAAGTGAATGGTCACTGGTTAATTGGCGGTATTCCTCACCACGAATCAAGCCAATGCGAGAATCACCAATATGAGCATAGATGGCTTGATTATCAATAATGGCTAAGGCTTCTAGCGTCGTGCCCATGCCCTTGTATTCTTCGTCCTGACCAAATTGGTGGATACGCTGATTTTCTTGTTCCAAATGCTCTGCAAACCATTCACGGACTTGGTTCACTGAGTCAATCTGAGTATCAACCCATGCGGCACCCAAGTCTGTTACTGCCATTTCACTGGCAATGTTACCAGCTCTGTGACCACCCATACCATCAGCCAAGATAATCATGGTCTTGCCAGCCCGATTTACAAAAAGATTGGCATAATCCTGATTATTTGTCCGCTTTTGACCAACATCTGTTAATATTGAAATTTCCATACTGTCAGTTTCCTCCTCTTAGTCCGATATCTTCCTAAATTGACTGATAAAAAATCCATCGCTTCCGTATAATTCCGGCGTAATCAAAATACAGCCGTCTTTCACGATATCTTCTCTTTCATGTTCTAGTCTAACTTGCTCAAAATTTGGATGTCTTTCTAGAAAATTCTTAACTACTTCAAAATTCTCTGCAGACACAATCGTGCAAGTACTATAAGTTATTATACCACCTTTACGTAGACTTTGACAAACGCTGTCTAATATATCCAGCTGAATTTTTTGTAAATTTTCAAAATCAGCGTTTTCTTTATTGTACTTAATATCTGGTTTGCGGCGAATTAAACCGATACCAGAGCAGGGAGCGTCTACTAAAATCTTATCAAAAGCATCTGATCCAAAAGTCTCAAACACCTTGGTCGCATCCAGTTTTTTAGTCGTGATTTTATCTGCTAAGGCTAGACGTTCTGCATTTTGCCGAATCAAGTTCAGCTTGTGATCATAGAGATCTAAAGCTATAATCCGACCACTTGTCAGATAAGAAGCCATGTGCACAGCCTTGCCCCCCGGCGCACTGCAGGCATCCAAAACCTGCTCATGGCCCTCAATCTGCAAGGTTGGAGCAACCAACTGACTAGACTCGTCTTGAATAGTAATCAAGCCTTTTTCAAAGAACTCATGACCAGCAAAATGACCTTGCTTCTTGACCAAGGCTGAAGGTGCCAAGAGCGAATCGTCCGCACCCAAAACTGCTTTAATTTCTTCCTTTCGAGCCACATCCGTCACTCGAATACTGGCCTTGTTGCGCTCAAAGAGACTAGCAAAGATAGCTTCCGCGCGTTCATCCCCATATTCGTCAATCAACACCTTGACCAGCCATACTGGCAGAGAGTACTGGACTGAGTAGCGCTTGTTCTTGCGTTTGATAGTAGTTGGATCAGCTGCGCCGTCCCGCTCGATTTTCCGCAGGATCGCATTGACGTATTTTTCACTGCCACGCTTGCGGTCTTTGGCAATTTCAACAGCTTCATTGACAACAGCATGCTGAGGGATTTTATCCAGATAGAGCATTTGATAGAGGCTGAGCTCAAGCAGAATATAAAGCCAGTTATCTAGTTTATCCCTGTCTTCCACCCAATGAGCCAGTTGCCATTCCAGACTAATTTTGCGAGCGACTGTTCCATAGACCAGCTCTGTAACCAAGCTTTTATCAGCTGAACTGAGGGTACTCTGTTTCAGCGCCTTGTTGAGGGCAATATTGGAATAAGCTCCCTCTTCAAAGACTTCTTCCAGAATTTGCAGAGCAAGCTCTCGGGCTCTTTTTTGCTTACTTTCCAAATTCATCACCTACTGCTAAACTCCGACCCAGACCGTTGAGGAAGTCCTTGATGTCCATCTTGGGCTTGCCGAATGGCTGCACCGTCTTTAGTGAAAGAGCTCCCTCCCCCGCTGCGACGACTAATTCTTTCTTGCTGATCGTCAAGATTTCACCCGGACGACCGCTGCCTTCCACTTGGCTAACTTCGTAAATCTTGAAGCGCTGGCCAGCTAGCAGGGTATGGGCCACTGGCCAAGGATTCATGCCCCGCACCTGATTGAAAATCTGACGACTGGTCTTTGTCCAATCAATCCGCTCTTGTTCTGGGCTGATATTGGGTGAAAAAGTTACCAGCTCTGGATCTTGAGGCTGAGCTTGAATTTCTCCCGCTACATAGGCTGGCAAGACTTCTAAAAGAAGGTCGCGGCCAATTACAGCTAATTTTTCAAAGAGAGTTCCGACATTATCAGACTCTTCAATGGCTGTTGCTCGACTGGCAATCATATCACCAGCATCCATCTCCTTGACCATCTCCATAATGGTCACACCCGCTTCTTGGTCGCCATTTATCAAGGCATAATGAATAGGCGCTCCGCCACGGTATTTGGGCAAGAGAGAGGCATGGACATTCACTGCGAAGTTAACGCTGTCCAGCAAGCGGCTAGGCAGAAATTGACCAAAGGCTGCTGTCACGATGCCGTCAGCTCCCAAGTTCATAATCTGTTCCAAGTCAGCGCTTTTAGCTAACTTTTCTGGCTGATAAACTGGCAAGCCGTTAGCTAAAGCCACTTCCTTGACCGGTGTCATGCGGATTTCCTTTTTGCGGCCCACCGCTCGGTCTGGCTGAGTGACTACCGCTAAAATTTCATACTGTTCACTCTCCAGCAGGCCTTTTAAAACCGTTGCTGAAAAGTCAGGCGTTCCCATAAAAATTAATTTCACTGTCATTTCCTCAAATCTGTCGCAGAATCCCGTCACCTGCGACTGTTTTTCTTTCTATTATATCAAAAAAGCGAGCAAAGCTGACAGCTCTCGCTCACTTTCGCCATCAGATAAAATTCTGGGGTTCATTATCAATACTGAGTCGCAGGTCCTTGTTTTCCGCTTGCTGCGTTAGTTCCAAGACCCGATTGAGCGTAGTTTGTAGGTCATCCTCAAAGCGATACTTCAGTAAAATCTGATAGTGGTATAGATTGTGGGTTCGAGCAATGGGCTTGGGTGTGGGACCCAAAATTTGCACCTTGTCCGATAAGCCACTCCGTAAAATATCCATAACTTGATAAGATTTCTTAACTACCGTTTCCTCATCCTTGTGGGATAGGGTCAACCCGACTGTATAGTAATAAGGCGGATAGCCCAACTGCCGACGAATTCCCATTTCATAGGCGTAGAAGCCTTCGTAATCCTGCTTTCTGGCAAAGTCAATGGCATAGTGCTGAGGATTGTAAGACTGGATAAAAGACTTGTCCCAGCTTTTTCAGCCCGACCTGCCCGACCTGCTACCTGAGTCAGCAGCTGAAAGGTCCGCTCAGAAGAGCGAAAATCTGGCAAATTCAGCGCTGTGTCTGCATTGAGCACACCGACCAAGGTCACATTAGGAAAATCCAAGCCCTTGGCAATCATCTGAGTTCCCAGCAGAATGTCTGCCTGCCCCTGACCAAAGGCCTCCAGGATTTCTTCGTGACTCCCCTTTTTACGGGTCGTATCCACATCCATCCGCAGAATGCGAGCCTCTGGAAAGAGAGTCGCCAGCTCATCATAGGCCTTCTGCGTCCCCGTACCATAGTAGCGGATGCTGCGACTGGCACAATTAGGACAGGTTTGCGGAATGTCCTTGGTGAAGCCGCAGTAGTGACAGTTCATGGTCTTAGTATCCATATGCAAGGTCAGAGAAATATCACAGTTGGGACAGGTGTCCACCGTGCCGCATTCCCGACACATGACAAAACTAGAATAACCTCGCCTGTTGAGCATGAGAACCGTCTGCTCACCCTTATTCAGACGATCCTGAATAGCTTCTAGCAGGACTGGAGTGAAATTACTAGCTTCATTTTGCCCAATGTAATCTCGGAAGTCCACCACTTGAACCTGAGGAATCTGCGCCAGCGGATTGGCCCGCTTGGTCAACTGCAAAAAGTCATAAACGCCACGGCTGGCTCTGGCCCTGCTTTCCAAACTCGGAGTCGCCGAACCCAGCACCAAGACAGCTTGATTGTAACGTGCTCGCAGAAGAGCCACCTCTCTAGCATGGTAGCGAGGATTGGAATCCTGCTTGTAGGAAGACTCATGCTCCTCGTCAATGATGATGGCTCCGATATTTGTCAGCGGAGCGAAGATGGCCGAACGAGCACCAACAACGACCTGAGCTTCTCCCCGCTCCACCTTGCGCCATTCATCGTACTTCTCACCGTCAGATAGACCGGAATGCAAAATAGCCACCTTGTCACCAAAGCGCGAAATAAAGCGATCGGTCACCTGAGGAGTCAAAGAAATTTCGGGCACCAGCATAATCGCAGTCTTTCCTTGACCTAGAGCCTCCTCAATCACCTTGAGATAAACTTCGGTCTTGCCACTCCCCGTCACTCCTTCTAGCAAAACGGGCTGAGCCTTTTCTTTACCTATTTTTTCACAAATCGCAGTGACCGCGGCTGCCTGCTCCTCATTGAGAACCAGCTTTTTATCCTGTCGCTCCTTTTGAAAATGCGCCGCAGACCGGCTGACCTCTCTCTCCTCTGTGTGAAGAAGCTCCTTTTCTAAGAAAATGTTGATCACTGCAGGCGAAAAGAGCTTGCGTAAATCTTTGAGAAGACCTGATTGCGAATTTTCCAGCAGATAAGCCTGAAGTGTCTGCTGCTTTTTCGCTCGGGTAGAAGGCAGAAACTGAGCCAATTTCTCTCTATCAACTTGATACCAGGTTTCTGTCTTGATATGCTTACGGTCCGTCGCTTGGTATTCCAAGCGAATCTTACCAGCCTGAGTCAACCGCATGAGCTTGGACTGACTTTTCTTGTCCAAATCAGAAAAACGAAGACTAGCTTCCTGACCGAAAATGGCCTGCCGCTCCTCAAAAGAAAGCTGCTCCGTTGGATAAAGCAACTTGTCATAGCTGGAATTAAGAAGACTCGGCAACATGGCCTTCAGAATGGAAATTTTATAGGAAAAGACAGACTGGCGCAATTGGTCAGCTAACCAGAGCTGCTCCGCATTGAGAACCGGTCCAAAGTCCAGAACTTCTGCAATATCTTTCAATTCTCCGATATGCACCGCCAGATCTTTAGCTTCCACATCAACCAAGTCAACAATCAATCCTTGAATCAACCGACCGCCCTTGCCAAAAGGCACATGCACCCGCATCCCAGCTTGCAGCATCCCAACAAACTCCTCTGGAACCGCATAGCTGTATGGTTTATCCGTCTGCATCAGAGGAACATCGACAATAATCTTGGCAACTTTCACACTCTCACCCCGCTTTCCCTAAACGAAAAATAAGATTGAGTAACCCCAACCTTAAATTTTCTCACCCTCTTCTTTTTCTTTGGCAATTTGTTCTTTGATCTTACGCTCTTCTTCTTCTTTGCGTAGGCGTTCTTCTTCCGCACGTCGGCGAACTGCTTCGCGTTTTCCTTCTGGATCTGGGTGAATCACAACATTACCAGATTCAATTTCTTCCAAAGCGCGTAGCGTTGATTTCACTGACTTGAAATCCTGAGTTGGCTTAGCACCAGCCTCTAGCTCATGGGCACGCTTAGCTTCTAAAATAACCAAAGAATATTTTGACGGCACCTTGTCTAACAAGGTATCAATAGACGGTTTTAACATCATAACTATTTACCTAATTTCTAACTTTATTAACGGACGACTGCTTCATCCTTAGGAAGCATGTCTTGGTAGTGACCGATGACCCGGTCCACACGAAAATGCTCGGCTTCAATCACACGTTTTACACGTTCAGCTGCCAAAGGCACTTGGTCATTGACAATAGCGTAGTCATATTCTCGCATCAAGGCAATTTCTTCTTTTGCTTTCTCAATCCGCTGAGCAATGACATCTGCACTGTCTGTACCACGGCCAACCAAACGGTCTTTCAGCTCTTCCAAGTCTGGCGGAGTCAGAAAGATAAACACAGCATCGGGCACTTTTTTCTTGACTTGGAGTGCTCCTTGGACTTCGATTTCCAAGAAAACATCTATCCCCTTATCCAAGGTCTCATTGACATAAGTGAGTGGAGTTCCGTAATAATTGCCGACATACTCTGCATACTCGAGCATCTGCCCTTGACGGATCAACTCCTCAAACTCTTCGCGAGTGCGAAAGAAATAATCAACACCATCAACTTCTCCAGGACGCTGCGGACGAGTCGTCATAGATACAGAATACTGAAACTGATTGTCCGTACTCTCAAAAATTTCCCGTCTTACTGTTCCCTTTTCCAACGCCTGAGGGGCCAGAAAAGACAATTAACAAGCCTCGTTCTGTCATCATATCTCCTTCACAGTCTTTCTATCTAGTGTAACAAAATTGCGTTCATATTTCAAGAAGATTCAAATAGATTTCCTTGATAATCCTCCAGAATTCTGCTAGATTTTAGACGCTTTTATTCATCAAATAAGCCTTGAAGGCTGGCGAAAGGACTATTGGCTTCTTTCTTCTCCATTTGCTGCTTTTGGTAGTCTTCCTCCGTCAGCACCTGCCAGTCATTTCCCGTAGGCATACTCGCACCAGCTTCCTCTTCAGGAGTCAAAACTTTCAACGGAATATGAAGTAAAATATTGTCCGCTACACTGGCTGCCAGATCGATCGTATCCCCCTCAAATGGTAGAACCAAATCATCTTCCAGCAAATCCTTTTGCACAGAGCCATCTTCGACGGAAGCAAAGACTTCATGAACCGTGTAGGCTTCCTCCCTATCAACTGGAGCCATACTGCGACTAGAAGCGAGGGTAATCTTTGTAGGTCAAGGTGTAATCCAAAAAATAAAGCCCATTTTCATACTGAGCCTGACCTCTAGCCACGATCTTCTGGATATCTAACACTTCACGATTACGCTCTTGTAGCTCTTGCGCCAAATCAAATTCTTGGTCGAAACTGCAAACCGCCAGCATTCTTCTTAATTTCTTGAATATTTAACATTTCAGCCTCGTTTTACATTATTTCTTTCTTCATTATAACATTTTCTCAGCCAAATACCTATACCCCAAACAGCCAATGAAACAACTAAAAAGAAAATCTCTCAGCCAGCTGGACTGAGAGAAAACACGTTTTTCCTAAGAAGGGATTATTTTCGGAATTTGAACTGGCTGTAAAGACCAAAGACGATAATCCACACAGCTGATCCGATTGCTCCCACTACCGTTGACTCTTGTAAGAAAAGAGTGACAAAGACAAAGGCAAAGAAGAGCATGGTCAAAGGATTGAGAAACTTGTAAGCTGGCATGAGATAACCATCTGCCATAAAATCTGGTGACTTACGATATTTGAGGTGGGCCAGCATAGTCAGACCATAAATAGCGATGTAGACACCAGATGAGGAAGCCGTAATCAGAGCAAAGGAGTCCGATACTCCCTGGAAGAATCTTGATAAAGGCCGCAAAGGCAATGGTAGCCGCTGAAGCCAAAATCGCATTCTGCGGAACATTTTGCCGAGATAACTTCCCAGCTCCTATTTTCTCAAGAAAAGGATTGGGCGTATCGTGGGCAATCTGATACAAATGGCGACCTGTTGAGTAGAGGGTCGAGTTCAGTGCGGAGGCCGCTGAGGTCAGAACCACGAAGTTAATCAAGGCTGCCGCCCATTTGAGACCCGCTAACTTAAAAACGATAACAAAGGGAGAGTCAGCCGTTGCCAGTTTTTCCCAAGGAATAATGGCCATAATGGCAAGGAGAGACCCCCCGTAAAACAAGACAATCCGCAAAGGAATTTCTTTGATGGCCTTTTGGCAAGACCGCCCGTGGATTAGCCGTTTCAGAAGTGGTAATCCCGATAAATTCAATGGCCTGATAGGCAAAGAAGACCATCTGGAAAGCCATGACAAAACTTACAAAGCCATTAGGGAAAAGCTGAAAACCTCGTCCAATATTCCCAAGACTAGCTACTCCGTGAGGCGTTTTAAAGCCTGTCAATACCATAAAGACAGCCGTTGCAATCAAAGCAATGATGGCTACAATCTTTATCATCGCAAACCAAAATTCGACCTCGCCAAAGACTCGAACCGCTATCAGATTGACCAAACTGAGAAGGGCTAGAAAGACAAGCTGAATCATCCAAGCTGGCCAGTCAGGAAACCAGTACTGCACATACTGGGCAACAGCCGTAATCTCAGCCATTCCGATAAAAATCAGAGAAATCCAGTAGGACCAACCAGAAAAATACCCCCAGCCAGTTCCCAAATATTTGGTAATAAAGTTGATAAAGGTATGCTGGTCAGGGTCATAATAAAGCATTTCCCCAATCGCCCGCATCATCAGATACATGAAAAGGCCCGTCAGCATGTAAATCAAGATAATGGATGGACCCGTCAAACTAATCGAACGTCCCGCCCCCAAGAAAAGTCCCGTGCCGATGGTTCCAGCAATGGCTATAATCTGAACATGCCGATTTTGTAAGCCACGTTTCATTCCCGTTCTTTTTCTGTTTTCTCGTTGTTTTTCAACTCATTTTCATTCATTCAATCATTTCCTTTCACAAATCGCTTTATTGTATCACAATTCAAGCAATTCTGCTAGAAATTCTTTTATTTTTATCTATAAAAGTTAGAAAAAATATTTATTTTTATGCTAAGACCTGTTAATCTTCATCCGATACTCTTAAATTTATCTTCTCTTTTGTAGTAGATTGCCACGGATGATATCCCCAAACTCAGTAAATCTCCTATTTCAAACTCCAGCCGCCGTCGATTTTGATAATCTCGCCCTGCATAGCAGCTGCCTTACCGCTTGCCAAAAAGAGGCTGATATCAGCTACTTCTTGAGGGTTCAGCCAGCGCTTGATCGGCGTTTCCTCAGCAACCCAGTCTGCCAGTCCGCCTGGTTCAAAATCTGTAGCAGTCATGGCTGTCTTGACAGCGCCTGGTGCCAGGCCAAAAACTTGGATATTTTGATCCGCATAGTCTAAGGCTATCTGCTTGGTTAGGCCAGCCAGAGCATGCTTAGAGGCTGTATAGGCAGCACCGCCTCCGCCAGCCAGAAAACTGGCAATCGAGCACATATTAATGATGACGCCTGACTTTTTCTCCAGCATTTTCTGCAGGTAAAAGCGAGTGATTTTCATGGTTGCGGTCAGATTCAGCGCAAAAAGCTGCTCCCAATCCTCGTCACTTGTCTCGTGCAAGGGACGATAATCGTCCAAAATACCAGCCGTATTACAGAGAATGTCCACCTCAGGCAAGCTAGTGAAAAGTGGTGTCAAATCATCTGTCAAATCCATTTTAAAAAAACGTAGTTCATTTAGAAACCCCGGATTTTCATCCTTATCTACCCCATAAACGCGGTAGCCATTTTCCAAAAAGGTCAGAGCCTGAGCTCGGCCGATGCCAGAGCTAGCTCCCGTAACTAGTACCGTCTTAGTCATCTACTTCCACCCAATCTGTCGCAAGCACATCACAAGGAGTCGGACTCCACATGGAGAATCCCTCCCCTTCGCCTGAAACATTGATGAGGAAATAAGGTGTCACCTCGAGAGCCACCCCATTCTGCTCAATCGTGTCAAAGAGCTGGACGTAGTTCTCTGCCCCACCCCAGCCTGTACGAACATATTTTTTCTTGGCCTTAAGGCCTGGTAAAATTTCTTCAAATGTCATGTTTTTCTCCTTTTGTTTATTTATACTCTTATCAAAATTTGCTATTAGCAGTCATAGGTATTTTAGACTTTCTTCTCCATCTCAACAAAGAGATGAATATCCCCATTGCTTTCCTGCGGGATGCGCCTCACCACTTCAAAGCCCATGTTGAGATAAAGCTGCTGGGCTCGGTGATTGAAGTCAGCCACGGATAGAATTATGACTCGGGGCGCAAATTTTTCCATGATAAAGTCCAGAATTCCCTGCAGAAATGCAGCGCCCTGACCTTTTCCACAGTGCACCGGCTTCATCCCCAAACCAAGCTCCAAAGTGCGCTCTCCTTTCTGCTCCAAGCAGAAAAATCCATAGAGTTCCCCATCGCGCATAACTTGATAATAACGGTCCCCACGCGCTTCAGGAGAAACCATTTCTTCATAATCCTCCAGGTCATTTTTCATATCATAAAAGTCATAGGGTGCCTCGTAATGCCAATCATTGGCAATTTCTAAAGCATGCTGCTGGGTTAGTGGTTCAATCATCATCTACTCCTCCTTTCTCTAAAATCCCCAATAAAATCGTTTTTGGTCTGCTTTTTCGCTGCAACCGAGGCTACGGTAAAATTCATGGGCTGCGGAGCGGGAAATGCCTGAATTAATCCGAATTCCTGTGTAGCCTGCTGCTTTTGCCTCTTCACGCAAAGCTTGCATCAGCGCTCTGCCATGTCCCTGCCCTTGAAAATCCTGAGTGACGGCCAAAGCCAAGAGATTGAGCAAGGACGGGAAATATAGACAGTCGTAGCTAGCCGCATGAGCGTAACCTATGACCTGTCCGTCTTCTTCAGCAACCAAATCAAATGCTGGTCATTCTCTAGCAGCCTCTTCAGTTGAGCCTCCGTCGCTTCCCTATCAAAGTCATAGCCCAGACACTCAGCATTAAGTCGCTGAATAGCTGCGGCGTCTCTTAGTTTTACTTTACGAATCATCTGTCACCTCGTTCTTCCCTTTATTATAGCAGAAAAGCAGTCTCTTTGACTGCTTTCAATGAACTATTCTCCCATCTGTCCCTTCAACCAAGACTCCGCCTCTTCTAAAGGCTGGTCTGTTAGATCATCGGGCTGGATTGCCTCATTTTCAAGAGCTTATTTCCATCTTTCACTCTTGGAAAACGCAATCATGAGACCAGAACCAGCTAGAACTGCCAGAATAAGAAGGCAGATATTTTTCAGAGGATAGAGCCAGTCTTTATTTTCCTCATGCCATCTTGACTTCCAAAGCCCAACATAGTCAGCGCTCATATGTTCAGGTTGATTCAGCTGGATATTGATTACAATGGCTAGTAAGATAAGAGCAAGCAAAGCAAGCGCAAACAGCCAAACTTTCTTCTTTTTCGTTAGGTTAAAACTCTTCATTCTTTTCTCCTTCTACGTTCTGTTCAGAACAACTTTTTTACACTATTTTTCTTTCACTTCTATTTCTGAATGGTGGTAACCATAGCTAAAGTAAATCAAAATTCCTAAAAGTAGAGCGATGCCAAAGGCCAACCAAGTATCCCACGTGTACTGAGTCATAAAGGAAAGGCAGATGACAATAGATAAAATCGGAGTTAGAGGCACTAGTGGAGTTTTGAATTCTCCAGCTTTAGGCTGTCCCTTTTCCTTCCGCAACTTCAAAATGGCAAAGGCCAGCATAATCAGATAGGTCAATGTACAGATATTGAGGAAAGAGGCGATGCTAGCAAGAGGAAAGATACCCGCACAAATAGCTGAGGCAATCCCCACCAAGATGGTAGCATTTTGAGGCACGCGGCTAGTAGCAGTTAATTCCTTGAAAGACCGTGGTAAAAGTCCGTCACGCGCTATACTGTAAATCATCCGAGACAAGGCATAGGTCATGGAGATGCAGACGGTAATCAGGGTCAAAATCGCTACGATAGAAACATAATTGGCAGCCCAATCTAGTCCAATACTGCGAAGTGAAAAAGCTACTGCATCTGGAACATTTAGCTTGGTATAGTGGACCAAGCCTGTCAAGACCAAGGTTACTAAGATATAGAGGATGGTCACAATCCCAAGGGAAAGGACAATGCCGCGTGGCACATTTTTTTGAGGCTCTTTGATCTCATCCACAGACATAGAAATCGACTCAAAGCCCAGAAAAGCAAAGAACATCAGAGAAGCTCCAGCCATAATCCCCGTCTGACCGCCATAGATCTGACCAAAACCGAAAAGGCGCAAAGTTAGACCAATTCTCAGGTCGAAGATGGAAAAGCCCAACGAGAATAAAGAGAGCCAAGGCTGAGAATTTTAGGACGACCAAGGCTGAGTTAAAGCGCAGGGCTGCTTTTGAGTTTAGAAGTACCACGCCTGTCACAAAGACCAAAACCAGAATAGGCAACAAATCCACATAAGTCCCTGCTTTTGGATTGAATGTGCCATTCAAGGCTGTCGGTAGCTGGATATGAAAGCCGCTCAAAAGCCCTTTCAAGTAAGAGCCCCAGCCAGAAGCTACACCTGATATAGCTGTCATAAATTCCATGATGGTCAGCCAACCAGCCAGCCAAGCCGGAAATTCTCCTAAAACAGCGTAAATATAGCTGTAAGCTCCGCCATTAGCTGGAACTCGAGAGGCAAACTCCGCATAAAACAGGGCAGAGATGCTGACACATAGGGCAGAAATCACGATCGACACAATCAGAGCTGGACCAGCATAAGTCGCCGCACCCAATTCCCTGTAACCGTGAAAATCCCTGTACCAACCATGGCACCGATCCCTAAAAGAATCAAATCCATCAGTTTCAGATGTCGCCGCATTCCCGTCCTGTTTTTACTGGCATCTTTTTTTCGAAAAATATTCATAGCAATCTCCCTCCAAAGCATAGATGGTTTATTATATCATAGATTATTGGATTTACCAAAGTCTCTTTTAAAATGCCACTTTATCGTTTGGCAAAGAAATGCAAAAGAAGAAGCTGGGGAATCCCAACTTCTTACATAGAAACAATTTTACGATAACTGCGGGAAGTAATCATGAAGACGATCACATAGCTGATAAAGAAGATTGCACAGACACCCAGTGTCACAGCCAGCATGAGAGCTGAGTTAAGAACACCAAGAGCAGACAAAATCAAGCTCAGCATATGATAGGCAAAGGTCAGATGGATAAAGGCAAAGGCCAGTGGCAGGAAGAAAACAATCAAGATCTGTTTCCGAATGGTTTGTCTGATTTGCTTCTCATCCAGACCGACCTTTTGTAGAATCACAAAGCGATCCCGATCCTCGTACCCTTCTGAAATCTGCTTGTAGTAGATGATGAGGATGGTTCCCAGCATAAAGACGATTGACAAGAAGATGCCGATGAAGAACATGCCCACCCAGCATGCCTTTGATTTCTTGCTTATCAAAAGCTGTTACCGAACCATATACCGCCTGATTTTCAGGCAAGGTCTGATTAAACTGATGCAATTTTTCTTGGTAAGCATCCCTCAGATTACGCTGTTCTTCCGTTGACAGCTTTGTATCAAGCCAACCATAATAATTAAGGTTTACAGCATATTTATCCGTCATTGCAGAGAATATTTGGTCAGGGTTTTTAAGAACCATGTAGATTTTCTCTGGGACGATCATGTTCATCTGGTCTGGCAAATTGCCAAAGATAAAGTCTTCTTTGAGTTCTTCCTTGATTTTAAAGGTCTGACCAGCCAGCTGCAAGTCTTGTTTGGAATCTAACTTCACGCCTTGCTGGTAGAGTGCCACCTCGTCATCCCCAAGATTCAGAGTTTTCCCCGTCATACTCTGATAATCCGCTTCTGAAATAGCCAGAATATACGTTTTCGGTGTGATAAATTTTTGAGCGACAGCATTGATATCAAGCTGGTTGCCAGCACGACTTGTCACTCCCATCGTATAGTATGGATAGACACCTTTCTTAGTGACTGGTAACTGCTGCTCATTCACAAACTCTGTCAGCACTTGGTCCATCTGCTCACCTGTGGTTCCTTTTCCTTGAATGCTAAAATCATGAGGAAACATAGCCTTTTGCATGTAGTCACCACCGGCATAGATATTAGCTCCGCCAGATAAGGTTACCAAAACCATGGTTGATAGGATAGCAATTGTTGCCAGTCCCACCGCATTTTTCTTCATGCGGAAAATCAGGTTGGAAACGGAAATCATGTTATTGGGTTGGTAATAATAGGACTTCCTCTTTTTCAAAAATTGCAGAAAGACTGTAATTCCAGCATTAAAGAGCAGATAGGTTCCCAGAATCACAAAGAGCACTGCGACAAAGAATGTAAAGACTGCTGACAAGGGATTGGTCACTCCTAGTGCAAGGAAATAACCGTATGCCAAGGCTGCAAGCCCAAGCACCGTTTGTAGGAATAAAAAGCGACTTTTCTTTTCTCCACTATTCTTCTCTTTGACCAATTGCAGCGCATCAAGCTTTCTCAGGCGCAGACCATTGCTAATCATCAAGCAGAAAAAGACAAAGGCGTAGAAAACAGCAACTGCGATAACGACAGCAGGCTGAAAAGTTGACACCAAGACGACCTTTATCGCCATGATTTTCAGCAGGAGAGCATAGATCAACTGGTCAAATAAGAGCCCAATCCCTAGTCCAAGGATAAGAGTGACCAGACCAAATACCAGTAATTCGATTACCACCATGACAAAGAGGTGGAATTTGTTGAGCCCTAGCACACTGTAGAGCCCCAGCTCTTTGGAGCGATTCTTGAAAACGAAAGCTATTAGCATAAAAGACGATAATGCTGGTCGTGATGCTGACAATCACCATCCCAAAAGATAGCACCATAGAAACGGCGCTTGCCCCCGTCATTTTTACTAAATTAGGATTAAAGGTCAGAGAGAAAAAGATGTAGGAGATGGCGATAGCCAGACAGGTCGCCAGAGCGAACGGATAATAAAGCTTACGATTTTTGATTAAGTTAGAAAGCGCAAGCTTACTAGTTAATCTAAGCATGAGCTTCCACCTCACTTGCCATAACTGTCAGAGTATCGGAAATCTCTTGGAACATCTGCCGCTCGGTCTTGTTGCCACGGAAGATTTGATTGTAGAGAATCCCGTCCTTGATAAAGAGCACCCGCTTGGCCCGACTGGCTGCCGAAGTCGAGTGGGTTACCATGAGAATAGTCTGGCCGCGGTCGTTGATGTCATCAAAGACATCCAAAAGAGCTGCCGAAGACTTAGAATCCAAGGCTCCTGTCGGCTCATCCGCCAACAAAATCTCAGGCTCAGTGATAATAGCGCGGGCTACTGCCACCCGTTGCTTTTGACCACCAGAAATTTCATATGGAAACTTCTCTTGGAGTTTATTTATCCCCAGCTCGTTACAGGTCGTGACCAGCTTTTGCATCATCTCGGTAATAGGACGGCGGGAGAGCACCAAAGGCAGCAGGATATTATCCTTGACCGATAATGTATCCAGCAAGTTAAAATCTTGGAAGACGAAGCCCAATTTCTCCCGGCGGAAGCTGGAAGCTTGGCTGTTCTTGATGGTTGCCGTGTCAGTTCCGTTGAGAAAGACGCGCCCCTCTGTCGGCTTGTCCAGCATAGCCAGGATGTTGAGCAAGGTGGACTTCCCAGAACCTGATTCCCCCATGATGGCGACATATTCGCCTTTCTCCACTGTAAAGTGAATGTCTTTCAAGGCCTCTACTTGGCTACCCTGAAAGCGAGTTTTATAAATCTTTTTCACGTGTTGTACATCTAATAATGTCATACTTGAACCTCTTTTTTTATTTATGTGTAAAATAGTTATTTAACTTAGCTTCCAATACTTTATTAGCTGGCTCTGCTCCAAGATTACCTGAGCTACTGCTCCCTACTGAAAGCAAACTAAAAACGATACTATTATCATACCGAAAAGCCCGATAAGTTTCCATAAGCTAATCTTTCATTTTGGACTCTAATCTTACATTTTTGTCACTTAGCTGTCTTCCCGTTATGGAAAAACCTGACTTCCATTAGAGGGAAAGGGCTGTATGATTTGGGCTGCTTTCCCAGTTTGCCTCTTTAAACTTTCAGTTACATTTGAACAAAAAGGCGGTAGGACTGGGAAAAAAGGCCTAGCCTCTCAATTGTCTTTGGATTGTCGAGCAAGACGCAGTGGTTGAGTGGGCTCTACTACGCTGATTTCATCAGCTTTTACAGCCCTACTCAACTGTGCGGAGGTGGGACGACGAAATCGAATTCTAACGAATGACCGATTTCTGTCCCACTCTCCAGCCCCTTCACTGCATCTGCTTCTTAATGACTATACTGTAGCCAGAAATAATACTGGCTTGATGCACAGCCCAGTCTGGTTTTTTCGATTTCTTCCTTAGAAATCTTTTGCACCATTTGTGTTTTTTGTTTATGGTTGAAGAGATTTGTTTTCATAGTGGGCCTCCTTTTATTTGGATATTATTTGTGATTTGTTTTTCCTTACACCTATATGATATAAAATTCCACGTCCCGCTACCATCGAATAACCTTTCATTTTAAGTTTTAAACTTACATTTTTGTCATCTTAAATAGAAAGTTTTGCGGTTGATAGTTCAGTTGCTCTATTTTCTACAATTCCCTCCCAAAAAAACAGCAAAAAGACCAAGGCATCTACCTTGGTCTTTCATGCGACAGCTTTAGTTGTCAAGATTAATCTTCTAGAGACTTAATCTTCTTTTTTCTTTAGTTTTGCTACAAGATTAGCTACTAAGCCTAACAGTCCCATTCCTGCCAGCGCTGCTAGCTGTGCAGAACGGTTTCCTGTGTTTGGCAAACGACCACTGTCTGTTTGACTTACTTTTCTAGCTTCCGATTTTGTTTCTGCAGCCTTTGGTTCTTCTTCGGATTTCCGGTGCTTGAGCAGGTCTTTCTGCAGCTGACTGAGTCGGACTTTGACCTTTCTCAACTTCTACAATCCGAGTTTCGCCCTTACCAGTCTCTTCCGATTTTTGAGGAGTCACATGATGATGTTCAGGTGATGGCTGAGAATCTTCTTTCTTCGTTCCGACGAGTACGATTCGATCTGTCGGAGCTTGGAGAACTTCTCGTAGCTTCTCTTCTCGCTTACCATCTGGATAAACTTCTGTGAGAACCCGTTCCTGACCATTTTGGCCTTCTTGAACTACACGACTTTCTCCTAGTTTGAGCGTCGGATCCTCTTTTTCAACTGTTTGGAAGTTGAGCTCTTGTTCGAGGACTTCTAGACTTGGAAGTTCCTCTTGGACAGCGGCTGCAGTTTTCCCAGTCACTGGTTTTTCCTTGGTCAATTGGATGCGGTATTCCTTGACCTGCTTACCATTTTCTGAAACAAGGCGCACCAAGACTGGCAAATGATCATCTCCACTATCCACAACCGTTGAAGCTACTTGGTCGCTTTCTGCTACTGTGATCTTCGGACGTTGACCGGTATAAGTCACTTGGTAATTCTGACGCTCTTGAGAGAAGTCTGGCAGTTCTTTTCCATCTACCAAAATCTTAGAATTTGTACTTTCCTTAGCCAATTCGCTTGGTGCCAAGAAGGTCATTTCCGTCAGAGCAACCCCGTTCTTGTCATCTTTTCTTTCCATCCGCCATCTCATCGCTTTCGACTTGACAGCCTTAAAGCTTGCTGTAAGTTCGGTACCTGCTTGGATTTCCTGGTTGATGTTATATGGAACAACTTCCCAGTTGTCAGGGTTGTTAAACGGATGATTCGGCTCGTAAGCTTGATAGTTTGAGTAATAGACAGGAGCATCAAAATCTGGTCCCACATAGCGCTCTAAAACAAGTTTAGATGGTGCGTCTGTTCCGCTATCGGCAAAGAAGCGCAGTTTGGCTTGAACGACCGTCCGCTTGACAATCTTGCCTTGGTCCTTGAAGATAACACCTGCTGAGACTTCTGGATTCGCTGACGGAGTAGCAGACCAGTTGGTCCAACGACGACTGTCATCATGATCCCCATCATTGACATAGTCCACACGGTCATGAGAACCTGGGTCAATATCATTGGTTGCTGAAGCAAAGGCTTGATTGCCATTTTCATCATAATATGGATTGTCTGACACGGACGCACCCTGCTTGTCGGTCACTCGGACAGAGAGCTCGACAGGTAGGTCACTACCTAGAAGGCGCCCTCGAACAGTAAATTCACCAGCTTTTGCCAGATTTTCAGCTGGAACTGGCTCCCACTCAACAGTCAGGTCTTTGACTTCATAGTCTGATTTACCAGTGAAGTAAACAGGAACTTTGTTTGGCAAGTCTAGACTTTGACCTAGGTGAAGCAAGCGAGACTGTTTCACTGCTGCTACTGGCTTGCGAGCTAATAAGTCTTTATCATTTGTAAAGTGGAGACGGTATTCCCCGAGGATATCTCCATTTTCTGCTTTCACGACAACACGGGCAGGATCTCCCTCATGGACACTTGGCACGACTGTTGCCAGACCATTATTGCTGACACTAGCAGTTATTGCTGGTACTTTTCCATCGTTAGCTGGGAGATAATAGTCAGTCAAGCTTGGGTTAAAGTTTGGCAAGTCTTGACCAGCCACTTGGATACGGGTTTCTGCCTCTTTCGCTGCCGCCACTTGTTTAGAGAAGATTTGGACTTCTGTGATCGAGGTTCCCCACTTGTCATCCGCTCTCACCATACGAATCCGAAGGGCATAAGTATCGACTTTATCAAAGTTAAAGTGATTCATTTCCCCAGCTTTGAGCTGATCTGGAGCTTTGAGGTTGGTCACTGGTTTCCAGTTGGCATTATCGTTGAAGACATGCTCTTCGCTTTCGACAAAGCTAGGATTTTTAGGCGCAGTCGGTACGGTCTTTGCCCACATAATACTCGATCACGTAGGATTTCGGAGCACCAACGCCATGATCTTCGTGGAAGGCTACGTTCAGATTGTCTACTGCACGCTTGGTCATAATACCAGAATCTCCGAAGAGAACGCCAACTGAGGCCTCATCTTGACGGTTCCAGTTTGTCCAACGATTCGCTGGTTGGTCATTGTAAGAAATCACCTTATCATTAACATAAGATACTAGGGTCACTTGGATTAGAGTCCGAAGCAAAGGCCAGTGGCAATTCTGAACCTGTCCATTGGTCCGAAATATTGGCTCCATTTCAGTCTTAGAAGATACACGGACATGGAGTTTGGTCGGCAACTGACTGCCTTCTACCTGACCAGTGACCGTGAAGACGCCTTCTTTTTGATATTTACTTGGCGAAATAGCGTCCCAAGTAACTTTTGCTGAGGAAACTTGACCATTTGAATGGTAAGTTCGGACACTCTCTGGCAGGTGTGGTGCTTCCGCAAGTGGAGTTGTCACGCTGACTTCCTCTACTGCGACAATGCCTTCCACAGACACCTTAGCACGCGCTTCCTGCTCAATACCTTCAACTTTTCCGACTACTTCAAAAGTGTGGTAGCGTTCAAGTTTTTCTTTTTCGACAGCCTGCCAAGTAACCCTATGAACTTTAGGGAAGCCTTTGTCGTACTCAACAGTAACAGTAGTTGGAAGATTTGGTTCTTGATGCAAGTCTGTTACCACATGGACTGGGCGGACTGCTTGAACCACTTTCTTCTCCGTATTGGCTTGAATCGCTAGTTCCACTTGCCCTTCAGCACCATCATACTCTGCTTTCAAAGTCACATTTCCTGGCTTGTGCAGTTCTAAAGTTCCTTTACGAACGGCAACTTCTCCTTCACCTTTCGTAGAGAAGGCCACCTTATCTGCCTGCAAAACTGCCTGAGTGCCATCTTGATAGTGAGCCAAAACAGTTAATTGGACAGTCTGGTCTTCTTTGAGACCATCAGCTTGCTCAACTTGGAGACTCAAATGGTCAATTTTCGGTGCTTCTTCAAGGAATTGCACAGCATAAGTTTGCAGGGCTCCGCCATCTTTTGGCTGGACATAAATATTTGCGCGCATACCGTTTGAAGCACTGGCTTGAACCACAGTCACATCCGCATTTCAGCTGTAGCTGCTACTGAAGGGAGCTGCGCTCCATAGGCAAGACTCTGATAGTGGACTGGTTTTTGACTAGTCAGGTCCGATACTACCTCACCACCCACAGTCACTAGTGGCATCACAGGCCCAGCTGCTTCCCCTTCTTCCACGAGCAAGGTCGCAGAAATGGTATCGCCTGCCAGATGACCGGTCATTGGAATACGAGAACCTGCTACAGACAGTTTAGCTTGATCTTCTGGCGCAATTTCCCATTTATCTACATCATAATGTTCGACACTGCCGTCGGTTAGAGCTAGTGGGATCGACTTGTCTACACTGCTCAAGTCCGTTCCAGGAGCTACTCGTTTGATAACTGGCAATTCTCTTTCAACAGCTAAAACTTCCACACGTGCTTCTACTTGACGACCGTCTGCCTCTCCTTTAACGGTTACAATACCTGAATGGCTAACGTCTGCTTGTGACCAAGTCACAGGGCGTTCAGCACGACTACCGTCACTGTAAACAAAAGGAACTGTCGCTGGCAAGCTTGGAGCTTGTCCCAAAACTGTACGAACTTTTGGCACTTCTGTACCCAAAACAGTCTTTTCTTTCTGCTCGTCCTTGCCAGTAAAGACCGTCACTTGGTCTGATTTTAATAAACCAGAATGGGCAGTCAGCGTGAATTTACCTGCTTGGTCTGTTGATTTGACAATGGCAACTCCTTTACCGTTAAAGGCTTTGCGGATCCAAGAACCGTCTGCTTGTTCCTTGTAACGTTCACGACTGGCTTGCTCACCATTGTCTACACCGACAAGCTGGCCTTGTCCATGCAACTGGAAGCGAACAAGATTATTGGCAGTTGGTACGACATTGCCGTCACGATCGACGATTTCATAGTAGATATAGGTCAAGTCTTTTCCATCTGCTGCGATAGCGTGCTCTTCCTTGACCAAGCGTACACCTGCTGGCTGACCTGCTGTGACAATCTTGTCGCGAGCAATCTCTTTACCTTGATCGTCACGAGCTACAGCTTCCAAAGTTCCCGGCTGATAAGCCACTTTCCACTCAAGGTAAAGTTCTTGAGGATTTGCTCCTTCTTGATAGCTACGACCGTCGCTGGTTTCTTTTTTATTAAATTTCTTGACTCCTAAAGATTGGTTGTTCAAGTACAATTCGACACTAGCTGCATTGGAGTATGCACGGACTGGTATTTTATTTTCAGCATCTGCAACATTGTCTGCCAAGTCTTGATCTTCCCAGTTCCAGTGAGGAAGCAGGTGAACCATAGGTTTCTTCTTAGCTGAAACCCACTGACTTTGGTAAAGGTAGTAGTCATTTTTCGGAATGCCCGCCGTGTCTACTATTCCGAAATAAGAGCTCTTTACAGGTGTGTTGTTTTGGTTGTGCCAAGGAGTTGGCTCACCGATATAGTCTGTACCTGTCCAGATAAATTGTCCTGCATAGCCCGCATTGTCTCGGTCAAAGGTCCAAGAAGCGGTTGCCGTTTTACCCCAGCCAACACGGTCATTTCCCATAGTCAGACTGCTCATAGTTGCGCCAAGACTGATTGCTTCCGACCCATTCTTGCTCTGGATGGAAATAGCTGCCACGCGTACGAGTAGCCGAAGAGGTTTCAGAACCATAAATCAACCAGTTTGGATGTTTGGCACGTAAGGCCTTGTAATTATCTTCTGAGTAGTTAAAGCCAACTGCATCCAGTTCATCTGCGATCTTTTCATGACCACCGCTACCATCACCAAAGCGGAATTTGTCAGCTCCCATCGTGACATAGCGGGTCTTATCAACTGACTTGATGACCTTGACTAAGCGTTTAACAGTCGCTAACGAATGAGCATCGCCATTAGCCTCACCGATTTCATTTCCGATTGACCACATAACGATAGCAGGATTATTTTTGCCTCTTTCAACCATGGTCCGCAGGTCATAGTCAGACCATTTTTCACCCTTTTTAGCTTCTGGGTGAGTCGCATCTTTTTCAAAGAAACGACCGTAGTCATAAGGCTTCTTGCCTCCATACCAAGTGTCAAAAGCCTCTTCTTGGACCATCAGACCCAGCTCTGCCGCAATCTGCAAAGTCTGTTCGCTTGCAGGATTGTGGGTCGTACGAATGGAGTTGACACCCATTTCCTTCATTTGCTTGAGGCGACGGTACTCTGCCTTATAGTTTTCCTCTGCTCCTAGAGCCCCGTGGTCATGGTGCAAAGATACTCCGTGGAACTTGACCTTCTGGCCATTGAGGGAGAAACCTTCGTTTGGAGTCCAATTGTAATAACGATAGCCAAACAAGTCTTTCTTCGCATCAACTAGCTGACCATCACGATAGACCCGTGTTACCAACTCATACAAGGCAGGATTATCATTAAATACAGTCCACAATTCCGGCTTTTTCTACTTCTAAGCTTGCCTGAATGGCACGGCTTTCATGGGCTTTTATCTTTTTGGCTAGTAGTGCGGATGAGCTCTGTGACCGCCTCACCACCACGTCTGACAATCTGATACTCCGCAGTGATTTCATGGTCTTTATCGTCTGTATTGACAATCTTACTGGTCACATGAGTAGCAACCTTACCGTCTTGTTGTTTCTCAAGTTCTGGCGTTAAGATAGTTGTACCATTTTTCTCAACATGAACCTTATCTGTTACTTGCAAACTCACATCACGGTAGATCCCGCTTCCTGAATACCAACGGCTGCTTGGTTGCTTGTTGACAACGTGCACAGCGATGACATTTTCCCGACCATCTTTGTGGAGGTATTGAGTAATATCGTATGAAAATTGATTGTAGCCATTAGGATAATGCCCGACCAGCTGGCCATTGACAAAGACCTGCGAATCCACGTAGACACCATCAAATGTGAGACGAACATTTTTATCTAAGTCTTTTTCGTCTAATTTCAGAGGCTTACGATACCAAGCATCTCCACCATTGAGCTGACCACCTTCGTTCTGTGCAGGTGATTCATGGTCAAAATCAAAGTGGATACTCCAGTCATGAGGCAGATCCAATTTTTTCCATGATGTGACATCCGTCTCAGCTTGGACAGCTTCCTTAGCATTAGCATTTAATTTAAAGTGCCAATTCTGATTAAAATTCACTTTTCTGTCTTCGATCATTTGGCTCACTTCTTCCTTGGTCGCAGATTTTATCTCAGGCTGAGCAGCTTTTTCTTGAGTAGCTTCTTGTGCATTCTCTTTTACTCCATTTTGAGATGCTGTTGAAACTTCCTCCACCGCTTTAGAAAGCTGAGGACTTTCTTCTTTTTTCTCCTCCTGAGAATGCACAACAGGCTCAGCTGCCTGATGTGTCACTGCTTCAGCAGTGACTTCTTCCTCAAGAGGCTTTTCCTCCACAGGCTTTTCTGCAGCAACCAACGCAGTTGTCTCCTCGGCATAAACTGGACTTGCTCCCGCAACACTCGCTCCAAATAAGAGGAAGCAAGTTCCAATAACTATCGAGCAAACGCCAATAGAAAACTTCCTTATGCTATAAACTCTCTTTCGATTCCAATGATCCTTTCCCATAGGATCCTCCTTCTTTTTCTTTTAGTAACCGCTTCCATTTTTAGGAAGCGCTTTACTTTTTATAATCGTTTCCCTCCTATTTTATAAAACAAGCTAGCTTATCTCAATAAGCCAAGAAGCTTTTTTATATTTTTGAGCGTTTTTCCTAAAATTAGGAGAAAAACAAACTTTCTCGAACATTCCTATAAAAAGGATGAGTCATTATCACCCATCCTTTTCCCATATATTTATCATATAAATCATCCGCTCTTAGAGTTTAGCCAGGTATTCCTGTACAAGTTTGATGTCTTCTTCCTTGCCACCTCGGTCAATATCGCAGATATGCGGCAGCCCATATTTTTCGATAATCAAAGGTGTAGCCCCGCAGAAGGTCCGTCCATGCTTCACCGAATCTCCATTATTGACAAAACCCTTAATCAAGCTTGAATGTTTCTTAATAAAGCGCTTAGTGGACCAGGGAATTTTCCCAGCACCTGCGTTTCGCGTAATAAGAATGCAGGGTTCTTCCAACTTTTCCTTGATAGTTTGTGTCGGATGACCCAGCGATTCTGCAAATCGCTTCCCAACACCCGTAACTGAATCATAAACTATGATCATTTCCTCTACCTACCTTTCTTAATAAAAGCACTACCCAAAAAGCAGCAAAGCCTACAACCGCCACATCCGATAGCAGTTGTAAGAGAAATGCTAAATCAGGCATACTGTGAATATAGAGCAAGATACTGATCGCCGTCAAGGCCAAGACCACCAGCTTGACAGATACTGCTACACCTGGCATTACAAGCAATCCAAGCAAGATACAAATAAGACCACCAATCAGAAATGACTGAAAGCCCAAACTTAGACCAAAGCCAAATTCCACCCCACCATAACCAAGGGTCAAAAAGACCAATCACAACTAGACAAAGCCCCCCAAAATAGTCCTTCCACTCAACAGTATTTCCACCTTGTTTCATTATTATTTCCTCACTTTCTTATTTGAATGAATATTTCTAAAAATTCATTCACATCTTCTCAAAAAATTGTTTTCCTCTAATTTGCTTTCTCCATCGCTCTATATCACACAAATCCACCTCCTTATCTGAATGAATATTTTTAAAAATTCATTCACGTTGTCTTCCAAGAAAAGGAAATTCTTATTTAGAAAAAACTCCCTTTAAAAAATATTTCACCAAGGTCTCGATACTCTCAAAATAACCTGGAAAATCCTGCTCTGTCACATGCATGTCGATGTAGTAGATCAAATCATAAGCCTTCATGATTTGGGCGACTTCCTCTTGTAAAAAGCCCTTCTCCTGCAAACGATGACTGAAAGTCTGAATCAGAAACTGATGAAAGGCATTGGCCGCGCGGCCAGCATCCTGATTATAGTAGTCGTGCAAGATCTGAGAAATGCCCGGCTTGGTCCACTCAGCCAAATTTTATTAGGTGAAATCAACTCAAAAGTGACTGCAAAAAGCTGTTCAACGACTGCCTCTGGCTCACCCTGCCAATCCACGCGCTGCATGGTTTCCTCACGTATGCGGTTATTCTCCGCTACATAGACCTCTAAAAAAATAGCTTCCTTGGACTCATAATACTTATAAAAGGAGCCAACAGCCATGCCAGCACGCTTGGTAATATCTGAAATATTCGTCTTTTTATAGCCCTTCTCAGCAAAGACCTGCCTAGCCTCAGCCAATAATTCAGCTTTTTTGTCCATGACCTTCTCCTTTTGTGAATGAATTTTATTTTATATTCATTCATATTGTAACACTTTAAAAATCTTTGTCAAGAAAAGCGGAAATCGTACTTTGGAAAGAAGACGGCAGTTTGAGATAATAGCTCCTTTGTTAAATAAAAAAACAAACAAGTTCTCGATAAAACTTGCTTGCATCTTGGATACATTAGTGTTTTCTACGATTTTTCAAGGCCTCGTTGATTTTCTTGGTTTTAATCATCGAATCAATAGTGACAAGAAACCAAACCAAGAGGTAGATCAAAACAAAACTTAGCCAGAAGGACCAACCAAAGAGCATGGTCCCCCAGCCATTGCAGATCATAGCTAGACTAACGATGGTCGCTGTCACTACAAAGTGGCAGAAAAGTAGGAAAGGAAATGGAAAGCGGTCTGTCGCGTCAAAGATATAGCTTGCTACTCCAATTAAGGCACTGACAAGGAGGACATTGAGAATTGAACGCGAAGTTAAGAGACTTGTTTTTCCTGAAATAAGGCTTACCAGCAGAAAGACCAAGCTACCTGTTCTCAAACCATCTTGCATACCGATCAGAATTTTTTTAAAGGTCATGATTTTCCTCCTAAATTCCCAAATAGTCCATGAGCAACTTGACATAACGGCGACTGACATCGGTTTTGAGCTGATTGGTTAGCTTGGCAGTCATGTTGCCCGAAAAGCTATCCGACAAGGATTCCAGATGATCGATGTTAATGACTGCATGCCGCGACACCTGAATGAAATTGCGACTATTGAGACGATTTTGAAAACGAGTCAGCGTTTCTGTCGTTGTATAAACGCCTTCGGTGCTGTAAATCATCAGGGTTGTCTGGTTGATATCGGCCAAGATAATGTCTTCCGTCTTGAGCATGACCAGCTTATCATCCGACTTAATAGGCAGGACACCACTTGGTCCAGCCTTGAAGTGTTCCAGATAGTCTAGGACGACCTTGGCCTCGCCAGTCAGCTGATCCGCTTTCACGATAACCAGCGGGTCTTGGGAGGAAATCTGGGCATCTTCTTCAAATCTTGTCTGCAAATCTAAGCCTCCTACTTTCTTTACTTGAAGCTCATCCGTCGATTCAGCAGCCAATTTTGACCTAGCCAGAACAGGGCTGCTACCGTGAGCACTACTCCAACTATATAGTATGTTTCTTGGCTTGTCAAGAGTTTTTGCCATTCGATACGGATACCTAGGAGCTTCTCAAATTCTTGCTGGAGCTGACTCTGGTCCGCAAAAACTTCAGTCAGAGAATCCTTCATCAGGACTTGTCTGAAGAGGGAAGCCATGTAGGTTGAGGGAGTCAGTTTCATGAGATTTTGAGCAAGGCTGGGCAGAGTCCCAATCGGAATATAGGTTCCCACTAGAAAACCAGAGGCGGCACCGATGACCGTTGCGTATTGCCCCAAGGAATTCACCGATTTGAAACAAGGAACAACTAGCGCATTGAGGAGACTTGCCAGCAAGCTATTGAGCAGCATGAGGCCGACCAGCTGGGGAAGAAGCCCCCAGTCAAAGGAAATCTTGTCTGCTAGAATAAAGTAGGTCAGCATGACAGCAAACATGAAGACTTGCATGACAAAACCAATCACAAGGGCACTGATTAAGTAGCTAAACCGCAAGCCCCATTGCCCCAAATCTGTGATAAAGAGGTCAGCGGTCACCTTTCTTTCTCGGTCTTCAGTTTGTTGTGAAAAAGCTGATAGGGTAGTTGTCAAGGCGGTGACAGCCAGCGTTCCGCTAATCAACCAAAAGTCGAGAAGTTCCGTCGCATGGCTACTGTCTGACCAAGAGCCTTTCATGTTGTTCTTTAGAAAAACTAGATATAAAACAAAGGGAATAATAGCTCCAAAGAGAGAGAGAACCACCCCACTATGATTGCGAAAATAAAGTAAAAAGTTTCGTTTGATCAACATTAACATTTAACGTACCTCTCTTCCTGTCAGAGCCATAAAGGCATCATCCATCGTCCCTGGTTGGAATTCAAATTGTTCAATATAGGAGCCAAGCTGGCTCAGCAAAGCCAATGCTTCTTGGGTCGTCTCTGGATAAAAGAAAAACTCATTTTCCTTAGCTTGCTCCCATTCGCAGCTAGTCGGCAAATCAACCTTCAAGTCCTCTGAATCTGAGGTCAGAATCCGCAAAACATTGCGGGCATAGCGCTCCTTGATCTGGTCAGCAGAGCCTTGCGCGATGACTTGACCATGGTCTACGATATAAATCTTATCTGCGTCGTCGGCTTCATTGAGATAGTGGGTGGTCAGGACTACGGTCATCTTTTCTTTCTGCTGCAGGTCTTTAAGCAGCTTCCAGATACTTTCTCTAGTCTGGATATCCAAGCCTGTCGTCGGCTCATCTAGAAAAAGTAAGTCGGGACTATTGAGCAGCGCACGGGCAATGTCCACCCGTCGCTTTTGTCCACCAGAAAGGGTCCCGTAGCGTTGTTTTGCAAAGCTAGCCAGTCCTAGTTGCTCGATCAATTGCTCAATCTTACCAGTTTCCACCTGCTTGTACTGCTTGGCACGGATTCGCAGATTTTCAACTACTGTCAAATTGGCATCCAGCACACTATTTTGAAAGACTACGCCCAGCTTGGTTTGTTCTGCATAAATGATTTGCCCTGATGTTGACTGTAAAAGTCCAATCAACATCTGAATCGTTGTCGACTTTCCTGCTCCATTAGGGCCCAAAATTGCTGTGAAACTGCCTGATTTAATTTCTAAATTCAGGCCATTTACTGCTACCTTGTCTCCATAAACTTTGGTCAGATTTTTTACTTGGACTAACATGTTCTCTTCTCCTGTCTTAACTTCTGAGACTATGATAGCAAGTATTTTTTGAAAAATCTCGGCTTTTTGGACAAGCGGTAAAATGAGGGAGATGAGAGGTAAAAATCCAGACATCAAAAAATCCCCGACCTCTGGTCAGGGATTTGCCCTTAGCGAGCGACAATCTTGCGGTAACTGCGAGAAGTTAGTAAGAATACTAAAATATAGGTCAGGAGGAAGACGCCGCAAGTTGCAAGTGTTGTCTGGATTAAGAGAGGAAGATTGGTCACTCCCAATAGAGCAACAATCAAGCGCAACATGTGAAAGACGGCTGCTATATGTAGAAATGCAAAGATAAGAGGTAAGAAGAAAACAGTCAAAATCTGCTTGCGAATGGTACTTCTAGTCTGCTTTTCATCTAAACCAACTTTTTGTAAGATAATAAAGCCATCGCGGTCTTCATAGCCTTCAGAGATTTGCTTGTAGTAAATTACTAGAACAGCTCCTAGAAGGAAGATAACAGATAAGAAGACACCGATGAAGAGCAAGGTTCCAGTAAGTTCCTGATAGCTCTTTTCTGCGCTATGACGGTCACTAGCCATTGCGTAGCTACCATCTTGGGCCTGTTCCTGATCCAAAGTGTCCCGCAGTCCCAGCTGGACTTGCTCGACAAATTTCTTACTGCCCTTAGTCTCTGAAACAACTCCAATGTAGTAATAGTGTGCAACATTAAGCCCTACTTCTTTACTATCATTGACCACCATATAGAGGCCCTGTTCCATGGCCACGTCGTTTGGATTAGGGATTTCCCCATGCGTGAAATTCGACGGTAAAAGCTGCTTAATCTTCCAGTCTTTACCATTTACTCGGAGAGGTTTATCCTTATTTAAGGAAACATTTTTTCCATAGACAAGAGTTTCATCATCTGCCAAGTCTATCTTTTTCCCTGTCATTTTTTCATAATCCTGACGATTGATAACTGTAATCGTGCCGGCAGACTTGGTCAAGATACTTGGATCCGAATCCAGCTCGCTTTGCATTGGAACCGTCACATCATTACCAGCCAGTTTCATGATGAATGCTGATTGATAAAGATAGGTAGTATAGCTTGGCTTCTTCAGACCTGTGTCCTGAGCGACTTGCTGAACCTTATCCAACAGAGCCTCCGTCTGATCAGTCGATTTTGGCAAGACGACACTAACATTGTAATCCTTTGGATGCAAGGTAGTAATATAATCCTGACCTCCAACATAGATATTAATTGTACCAACCAGAGTCACAAGGAGCATGGTAGATAGAATGGAGACCGTTGCCAAGCCCGCTGCATTTTTACGCATCCGCGAGATAAGATTAGAAACAGAAATGAAATTCTGCGTTTTGTAGTAGTAGCCTTTGCGCTTTTTGAGAAATTGCAATAGTGTAATCGAACCAGCATTAAAAAGCAGATAGGTTGCTAGGATAACCATGATCACAGCTATAAAGAAATTGCCGATAGCAGCGACAGGTTTGGTAACGGTCAAAGCCATGTAATAAGCCACACCCATGAGCAAGAGCCCCAGCAAGGTTTGCACCCAAAGGAAGCGTCCCTTCTTCTCGCCTGCTTTCTTTTCTTTCATCAGATTAAGAGAGCTATAGCGTAGAAGACGTGTAGAGTTGAGCAACAAAATCACTGCAAAAGCGACACCCAGACTAGCTAGAGTCATCCAAACATTCTGCCATTGGAAGGTCGAGGCAAGAACTGCCGGCATTCCCATCAATTTCAAAAGGACTGCGTAGAGCATCTTATCTAAAGCTAGGCCAGACAAGACTCCCAGACCGACCGTGCCCAGATAAAAGACACAGAGTTCAAAGAAGGTCATGAGCAGCAAGTGACGCTTCTCCATCCCTAGCACACTATAAACGCCAAGCTCCCGCGAGCGGTTCTTCATGACAAAGCTATTTGCATAGGTGATAAGGATGAGGACGGCAATCTGAATGACCTGGATACCAAACTGCAAGGTCATGCGAGCTGCCGTACCACCATAAGAGGTCTCCATATTTGGACTGTGAGCCAGTGAAACAAAACTATACAAAATCGCTGTTGCCAGTACCGTCGCCAAAGCAAATGGATAATACAAACTGCGATTTTTGATCAGATTTGATAAGGCCAGTTTACTCGTTAGTTTGAACATAGTTGCCCACCTCACTTGCCATGACCGTCAGAGTATCGGAAATCTCTTGAAACATCTGCCGCTCGGTCTTGTTGCCGCGGAAAATTTGATTGTAAAGAATCCCGTCCTTGATAAAAAGTACCCGCTTGGCGCGGCTAGCCGCTGAAGTCGAGTGAGTTACCATGAGAATGGTTTGGCCGCGATCATTGATGTCATCAAAGACATCCAGGAGAGCAGCCGAAGACTTGGAATCTAAAGCTCCTGTAGGCTCATCCGCCAGCAAAATCTCAGGCTCTGTGATAATAGCGCGGGCTACTGCCACCCGCTGCTTCTGACCACCGGAAATTTCATAAGGAAACTTCTCTTGCAGCTTTGTTAATCCCCGAGCTCGTTGCAGGTCGTGACCAGCTTTTGCATCATCTCGGTAATAGGACGACGAGAGAGCACCAAAGGCAGCAGGATATTATCCTTAACCGATAATGTATCCAGCAAGTTAAAATCTTGAAAGACAAAGCCTAATTTCTCCCGGCGAAAGCTGGAAGCCTGGCTGTTTTTGATGGTTGCCGTGTCAGTTCCGTTGAGAAAGACGCGGCCTTCGGTCGGCTTGTCCAACATGGCTAGGATGTTGAGCAGGGTGGACTTCCCAGAACCTGACTCACCCATAATGGCTACATATTCGCCTTTTTCTACCGTAAAGTGTATATCTTTCAGCGCCTCTACTTGGCTACCCTGAAAGCGGGTTTTATAAATCTTTTTCACGTGTTGTACATCTAATAAGGTCATCATGATCTCCTTTTCTATAATTCCATTTTAATACAGAAACAGCTTTATTTCCATATTTTACTAATTTTTAAATGCCAATATTTTTATCTCTGCACTAGATAAGCAATCAGTGCGATGATCCAGAGATGGGCTGGGTAAAAGATATAGAAGAAATACTTGCCCCACTTGCCATTATAACCTCGCTCGCCATTATAGAGATGGAGGAAGGGCAAGACGGTAATAAAGGCCCAGTCTGAATTGTAGAGCATCATCGAAAGGGTCGCTCCCATGGTTGGATAGATTTCAATGCTCAGACAGAAGAGTAGAAAAGCTAAGACCATGTAAGAAAGAGTTCTGAGAGCAGGTTGATTGCGGAAGATATAGCTAATCAACATCAAAGGAATAATGGTCATGCCGCCTTCTGTCAAAAAGACTCCTGCCAAACCAATTAAGACTGCCGCTCCAATCCGCAAATAGCGTTTCTCATCCATAATCTCTTCACTATTTTTGGAGAGCCCAAATACAAGATTAAGCACCAGAACGCCGCAGGCTAGGCTGAGAAAGATATTATTCTCAAGATGAATCCCTTTGCTATGAAAGAGCATGGTCAAGATGGTATTGCCCAGCTGCATGATAGCCGCCCAGATAAACAAGCGTGCATTGTAGGCCAAGCGGTTGCGCGTATGCAGAAAACCTTCTACTGCGCTAAAGCAAACCAAGCAGCTACACAGCGAGTCAGCAGGTGGAAAATCCCGTCCCAGCCCGTCGGCAAAAGCCCTGGAATCTTACCAATATGATCAAAAACCATTAAAAAGGCCATGAAAAGCTTGAGTTGGAAAGCATTTAATCCTCTTGTTTTCATTTCATATCTCCTTGTCTTCTTTATACATCTATCTTACAAAAAAAGAAAGGTCGGTACCATAACCTAACCTTTCAATTTCACTGGCCAACCTTACAAATTTGTAAGAATGCCTTATTCAAATATCATCTTCTTCTCTGAAAAACTAATCATGACAGTTGTTCCCTGGCCGACCTGCGAAGCGATGCTGATCTGATGCCCCAGCTCATCTGCGATTTTCTTGGACAGATAAAGTCCCAAGCCAGACGATTGCTGGGTCAAACGACCATTATAGCCCGAAAAACCTCGCTCGAAAACCCGCAGCAAATCCGCATCCTGAATACCCAGACCGCTGTCTTTGATATAAAGCGTATCCTCCTGAAAATAAATTTCAATCCCGCCTTGACTGGTGTATTTCAGACTATTTGACAGCACTTGCTCCAAAATAACGACGAACCATTTCCTGTCTGTGATGATGGTTCGATCCAGATCATGCAGATGGAGGCTCAAGCCCTTTTGGATAAAGAAAATCGCATATTTCTTGACAATCTCCTTGACCAAATCTTCAAGATTTTCCTTTTTCAAGACCAAATCCTCATGGAAACTCTCCAAACGAAGATACTGCAAGACGATATTGACATAGGACTCGATCTTGAAAAGTTCTTGCTCCAGCTGATTCTTGACCTTCTTGTCCTCAATTTCTCCGACCAGCAATGAACTAGCCGCAATAGGCGTCTTGATCTGATGAGCCCAGAGCGTATAGTAGTCCATCAGGTCATTTAACTTCTCCCTCTCCTCAATCGCATGGTTCTTCTTGTCCATTTCCAAACAGAGCCAGTTTCTCAAAAAGGAGAACCTCTAAGGCAGTCTGAGGCCGACCTGAGGTATAGAAAGAGCTGGTTGCGATATTGCTTATAGGCACTAGCTAGATCCATTCCCAAGAAAAAGCTAGCGAGGAGAAAGGCTAAGAGCAGCTGATACTCTAGCAGGCTGCGCCCATCTTCAAAAATAAAGGCAAACATCCCCATAATTGAAAATACAATCAGCAAGAGCAACAAGATGAAGCGACGGGAGTACAGATGATGCTTCAAAAAGAAAAATTTATCCTGCATGTCCATTGGTCAAACCATATCCTATCCCTTTTTTCGTCTCAATAAAATGCTTCAGACCGTGCTCCTCCAGCTTCTTGCGCAGACGAGCAACATTGACGGACAAGGTATTGTCGTCGATAAAGAAATCACTGTTCCAGAGCTCCTTCATCAAGTCATCACGCGCCACGATGCTGCCAGAATGCTCAAAGAGCACCCGCAAAGATCTGAAATTCATTCTTGGTCAGCGTCACAAGCTCGCCCTCATAAACCAAATCCATGGATTTAAGATTTAAAATCACGCCCTGATATTCCAAAAGGCTTTGATCCGTCCCGAACTCATACGAACGTCGCAGCAGGCCTTGAACCTTGGCCAGAAAGACATTATTGTCAAAAGGCTTGGTCACATAGTCATCTGCCCCCATATTGATGGCCATGACGATATCCATAGACTGATCGCGCGAAGACAGAAACATAATGGGTACCGTCGAAATCTTCCGAATTTCCTGGCACCAATGGTAGCCGTTAAATAGGGGCAGGCCAATATCCATCAGCACCAGCTGAGGCTCCTCCTTGACAAAGGTTGTCAAAACCTGCATGAAATCCTCAATCGCCACAACCTGATAGCCCCATTGCTCCAGCATCTTTTTGATCATTTGACGGATAACCGCATCATCCTCGACCAGTAAAATCTTGTGCATTCCATTTCCTCACTCATTTTTCTTACTACTATTATATCAAATTCTCCCTTAAATCACAGAGACTTTTTTGATCTGAGATTCATCTTGTTTTCAGAAAGTTTCAAGAAATCCTTCGAGAAGTGTTGACAAAGACAGAGTAAAAAGATAAAATAACACTACATTCAGAATTGTCTGAAAATTCATTTTTTATAATAAGGAGATTATTATGCTAGAACAAACTCAGACATCTACCTGGCAGTCTAAACTAAAAGCCCTAGGTCCTGGGATCCTCATGGCCTCTGCTGCTGTTGGTGGCTCTCACATTGTCTCCTCTGCTCAAGCAGGCGCCAAATATGGCTGGGCTTTGATGGGACTAGTCATCTTGGCCAACCTCTTCAAATATCCCTTCTTTCGCTTCGGTGCTGAGTACACCTTAGAAACTGGTCACAGCTTTAGTTGAAGGCTATGCCCAAAAAGGAAAAATCTACTTGGGCATCTTCTTCGTTTTAAATGTCTTCTCCGCCTTGGTCAATACAGCAGGGGTTGGAATTCTCTGTGCTGCCATTATCGCCAGCGCCTTTCCAAACGCCCTTGGACTCAGTATTACTCAATGGTCTCTGATCCTCATCATCCTGATCTGGGCAATGCTACTCTTTGGTGGCTACAAGTTCCTCGATGGCCTTGCCAAATGGATCATGTCCGCTCTAACCTTTGCAACTGTTATTGCGGTCATCGTTGCCATTATCAAGCATCCTGAGTACGGGAGCAGACTTCGTTGAAAAGACACCCTTGGCAAATGGCTGCCTTGCCTTTCATCGTTTCTCTAATGGGCTGGATGCCAGCTCCAATCGAGATTTCAGCAATCAACTCCCTCTGGACTGCTGAGAAAGGAAAATCTGTCAATATCTCTGTCACGGACGGACTCTTTGACTTTAACGTTGGCTATATCGGTACGGCCATTCTGGCTATCTTCTTCGTCGCTATGGGCGCTCTTATCCAGTATCCAACTGGTCAAGCAGTTCAAGATGCTGGTGCTGCCTACATCCAGCAATTCGTTGGGATGTACGCATCTGTTCTTGGCGACTGGTCACGGATTCTGATCACTTTCATCGCCTTTCTCTGTATCTTTGGTACGGTTATTACCGTTATCGATGGCTATTCCCGTGTAAATGCTGAATCTTACGCCTCCTTCTCAATGAAGAAAAGACTTCTCAAAAAACTCTGCATATCTGGATGACAGCTACAGCTATTATCGGTGGCGTTATCATCTACTTCTTCCAAGGTAGTGTGGCTCTCATGCTTCGTTTTGCCATGATTGCTTCCTTCCTGACTACTCCATTTTTTGCCCTTCTAAACTATCTCCTCGTTACGAGCGAGAATAAACATCTGAGCAAATGGCTAAAAGGTCTTTCCATCCTTGGTTTGATCTTCCTCTTTGGCTTTGCCTTATTCTTTATCTACGCCATCCTCATTGGCAAGGCTTACTAGATTAAAAGAGCTGGAAATACTGAAGAATATCTTCAGGTTTCCGCTCTTTTCTTTTTTCCTTTCTAACAATCTACGTCCACTTATGCTATACTGGAAGAAGATAGAATATTGGAGATAAATATGGGAATAATTTTTGATTACCTAGACCAAGTAGCTTACGACAGTATCTACGACACCCCCTTTAATGAATTGGATATGCTGATGCTGACCGAGATAACTTATCTGCCTTTTGACCAGATTGTGTCTGACCAGATGTCCCCTGATTGTACTTGCCGCTTGTTTGAAGCTGCTGAAAAAGTTCCCCAGGATTTGTCCATGTTGGTAACTAAAAATCGTCTGAAACTTTTAGAAAAGGCAGCTAGCTCAACCCGTTTTAAAAATATTAAGCTCATGGGCTATGTCAATGATATTGATCCTGATGTTCAAAAGCAGTTTGCAGCTATGATTTTCAAAATCAAGCCCGATAGTTATGTCCTGACCTTCCGGGGAACCGATGATTCCATTATCGGCTGGAAAGAGGACTTCCACATGACCTATATGGATCAGGTCCCAGCTCAAAAAACGGCGGTCAATTATCTGCGAAAAGCTATGGATGCTCTGCCTGGGTCAGTTCATCCTGACAGGTCACTCAAAGGGCGGCAACTTGGCTTCCTACGCTGCTAGTCAGATCGAGCCAGAATACCAAGAGCGGATTCAGAGTATTTACAGCTATGATGCTCCCGGACTGAATCACTCGGTCATCACCAGTCAAGACTACCAGACTATTTCGGACAAGATAAAGCGCTACATTCCGCAGGGCTCTATCGTCGGAATGATGCTCGAAACACCCAAGCAGGCTCAGATTGTCAAAAGTACGGCTATCGGTGGTCTGGCCCAGCACGATACCTTCACTTGGCAGATCAGTGACCAAACTTTTGTCCTACTGGACAACCTCAATCCAGACAGCCTTCAAGTAGATAAAACGCTGAAAAACTGGGTTGATAGCGTTTCTGATGAGGAATTAAAAGACTTTTTCGATCTCTTTTTTGGCCTCATCCTAGATGCTGGCATCAGCTCCATCAATGACCTCACCAAGCTGGAAAATTTCAACAAAATCCTAGCTGTTTTTGAAAATGCCAACGCCCTCACAGACCAAGAGCGGGAAATGCTGTCGCGCCTGGCCAAACTACTGGTAGACATGCGCTACCAGTCTTGGAAAGACGACATGAACCTGCTGAAGCCTAGTAAACTTGTTCAAGAAGTCAAGGAAAATCTATCCGAATTCACTAAGAATCTTCCTTTTACAAGCAATGATTTCGCTCAAACAGATAAACCCGATGAGCAATAAGCTATGAATGTGGCACTTGGTAACTCTCTAATATGAAAGAAAAACACTCCTGTCACAATCTAGAAAACTAGACTCAGGAGCGTTTTTTATGGCTAATAAGTGAATTCTCTAAAATTGGAAGCAACTTGTAGCATGATTACAACTCAGTCTTGACAGCTTGTTTTTTCTTTGTTAGAATGTAATGAATTCATTTACAACTAAGTAGTGATAAAAATCAGAAAGGAGAACATCATGAAATCTATCAAAGGAATCGCCCTTATCGCTGTCAGCATAGTCCTGACCATCTATGCTTGGGCTTCAGCTGGAATGACCAACTTTATCGTACCCGGTCTGGCCTTAACTACCCTTTCGCTGACCTTTTTACTTGCGACTCGGAATGCCCTATTGGAAAAATGGTTCAATGGCATCGAAAAGATGTACGCCTATCATAAGTTTACAGCTATCTTTTCCGTCGTCCTGCTCGCTCTCCACAACGTTGCTATGGGTGGCAGTCTCTGGGGCTCTCATCTAGCAGGCCAGCTTGGTAATGTCGGTATCTATCTCTTTGTCAGCATTGTTCTGGTAGCCTATCTTGGCAAGCACATCAAATACGAGGCTTGGCGCTGGATTCACCGCTTTGTCTATTTGGCCTATATCTTTGGTCTTTTCCATGCTTATATGCTGATGGGCGGTCAACTCCTAACACCTACCTTGCTAGGATTCGTAGTGGGATTCTACGCTATCATCGGTTTAGCTTCTGGCTTTTACATCATCTTCCTCTACCAAAGTTTGGCCTTTCGCCATCTGGGGAAAATCCTGCAAGTCAAGCGACTGAACCACGATACTGTGGAGTTGAAGATCCAGCTCAGTCAAAAGCTAGACTACCAGTATGGACAGTTTGCCTTTATCAAGATTTTCCAAGAAGGATTTGAAAAAGCGCCGCATCCTTTCTCTATCTCTGGTGGCCATGACAATATCGTCTACTTTACTATCAAGAACTCTGGTGACCACACTAAGAAACTGTATGACAAAATCCAAGAGGGAACCAAGGTCACCATTGACCGGGCTTATGGCCACATGATACTTGACCAAGGACAAGAAAAGCAAATCTGGATTGCTGGTGGAATTGGTATTACGCCCTTCATTTCCTATATCCGAGAAAATCCTAATCTGAATCGTCCAGTCAGCTTCTACTATGCTTACACTGGAGCTGAAAATGCTGTTTACCTAGACCTACTCAAAGACTACGCAGCCAAGAATCCACTGTTTGACCTTCATTTGGTTGATAGTAAAGTCTCCGGCTACTTGGACTTCAAGAATTATCCTCTGGACAACCAAACCACCGTCTTCATGTGCGGACCTGTCAAGATGATGGATAAACTAGCCAACGAATTTAAAAAGACCAATCCTAAAGCAGATCTGGTCTATGAAGGTTTTAAGTTTAAATAAGAAAGCAAAAAGAGGAGTTCAATCCTCTTTTTTACTCTATTTGAATTTCAACTAATTTTTGAAAAAGATAAAATTTCTATCACTCAATATCCAAAAATAGACTTTTCAAACTACAAAAATATACGGAAAAGATTAATTCCAATCAGAATGAGAAAGAAAATAGATAATCCGATAAACAAATATTTAAAATACTTTTCATTGCTGATGCAGCGCTCAACATATGCCTCTTCTGGATTCTTAGGATTATAGTAAACAGCCATATTTGAGCCGACGGGAAATATTTTTTTCAAGTCTAGATTCCTATCCGAGCCGTAAACATAATCACTTGAAAAGACATCTTTTTGGATTTTTCCTGAAGAGGCAGGGATAAACTGTTTATACTCAAGTCTTTTTCGATATTTTTTGCCGCGAACGGTATACTCTACAATAGGCAAGGCTACCTGAGGTGGCTTACCATGGCGACTATAGATGAAACTGTTATACCCTACTACTTTGCCTGATATTAAAGATGTAGATTTACTTCTAATAGAAATTTCTTTTCGGTAGTGAAGATAGAGTGGAAAAACAATGACTAGCCAGAGTAGCCCAAGCACCACAATCGTAATCATAGGATTCATTACTATCTCCTTCGTTACTTTGATATTCAATACATATTGTATCAAAATTTTTCATCTATATCAAAGTCTCTATAGGATATCTTTTTGCCTTTATAAAAATTATCGTTTTTTTCGATACATTTTTTTCTTAAAATACAATAAAAAAAATAGATTATAATAAGAATAAAAGGAAAAGAAAATCTACTGCCGACTGATTTTCGATAGAGGTAAGCATCATGAAAAAGATTGAATTAAAGAATAATTCTTTGCTCAAAGATATCGTTAATCTTCTGAATCTTATCATAGTGGGTTATGCTGCTATTCTGGTGTTTCTTACTATCCTAAGTGTGATTTCTTACACCGGTCTTTCCGACAGGTTGGGAATAAAGCTCAATGTTCAATTTCTGCCCTCAGTTGATTTTTCAAATTTGTGGAGTATTCTAGCCTTTGTTATAAATCTTTTCACAGCTTCTTTGACTATTTATCTCATCTATCTTGCTCGTAATTTCATCAAAAATTTGATTGGTGGAAAGATTTTTGATTCATCAAACACGCAACTAGCTGATAAGGCATGGAAAGTCTTTCTGGCTCTGACCTTTCTTTCCGTTAAGGTTGCTGCATCAGGCAATCCCATCGCCCTCCCCTTCTCTTTTAACGCCAGTATGAGCTTTACACCTCTCTTGGGTGCTCTGATTATCTGGCTGATGATGAAAATTCTGGAAAAGGGAATTGATATAGCTGAAGAAAATGAATTTACTATCTAGGAGGCTGCTATCATGATTATCGTTAATCTTGATGTTCAGCTGACCAAGAAAAAGATGAAACTGGGAGAACTAGCCGATATCATCGGCATCACAAACGCCAACCTTTCCATCCTCAAAACGGGCAAGGCCAAGGCTATTCGCTTTAGCACCCTCAATGCTATCTGTCAGGCCCTTGATTGCCAGCCTGGAGACATCCTAGAATTTACAGATGATGAATAGTCATAACCACCCGTGAAAACGGGTGGCTATGACTATTTGTTTGTTTTAAACAAAAATGAGGGTTTGCGATATGGTATGGGACATAAAAAACACCTTGCAATGATGTGCAAGATGCTTTCCCCAGTTGATAGAACGACACATTTCACTATCAGCTAAACTGTAACAATACTCAAAAAGTTATGATTCCTATTTATTCATATTTTTAAAAGTTACTTTAGCTTCTGGGTCAATACCAGTTACAATAGCTCTATAATATTGCTCGGCTGATTGTGTGATAAGATTTTTATATTGTTTAAGATATTCTTCTTGTTCTTTATTGCTGAGCTCCTTACTAACATGCTCTCCAGTATCAATATTTTCTGTTGCTCCGCTTAACAACTCTCCGCTTGTATTATATAGTTTATATCGATCTTTGGGATTATCTGGAACCTTAACTCCTATAACTTCATATTTAGGGATAATCAACTCATACTCATGCTCAGCGATTTTCCTAACCTTGACTCCTTCTTTAATTCCGAATTTAGCCGTATAATTAAAAATGATGATTGCTTTCTTGACAGATAATGGAATACTGATATTGGTACCAGGTATTTTTTTATCTTTCTCAATCGTTTCAACTTTTTGAATTCCAACATTTAAAAAGACACTTTGGTTAACTTGTTCTAAGTGAGTGATTCGAGTATAGACTTGGGTCTGTTCATTTGAAGTATTTTTCCCTTGGAAGTACCCAATAATATTATACGTTTTTGCAACAACAAAAAAGATAGCGAGAACGGCTACCACAATCCAAACGTAAATCTTAGCTCCCACAACTTTTCTTATGAAATTCTTAACTATTTTCATTATCCTATTTCCTCCGAATCAAAAATGCTGTTCCAAGACTAATTATAGCAAGGATAGCTGATAAATAGGGATTCAGCGGAAAAAGAACGACAATTAAAAGCAACAACAAAACAAGTGATGCAATTTTTACTATTTTCATCATTTAACTCCTAAAACCTTTTCATTAGGTATTATATATATATATGAATTGTCAAGTGTTTTTAAAAAATTATTCACAAAAAATCCCAGCATCTTGCCGGGATTCATTACTTATTAGGTTGGTTTGTTAATCGACATTTCCTATTATAGAAATTTTTCTAAATAACATTACCCAATCAAACTTCCATTTAGTACTTTCTCGTCCACGGTTAGGAGAGTCAGTTGGTCGCCGTGCTCAGCTGATAGAATCATACCTTGGCTGATGCGGCCCATCATTTTGCGCGGTTTGAGGTTGGCTACGATTTGGACTTTCTTACCAACCAGTTCTTGCTCGTTTGGATAGTATTTCGCAATACCAGAGAGGATTTGACGGTCCTCACCGTCTCCTGCATCCAAGCGGAACTGAAGAAGCTTATCAGAACCTTCAACTTTAGAAACTTCTTTGACTTCTGCGACACGGATTTCTACCTTATCAAAGTCGTCAAACTTGATTCCTTGCGGTTAAGTTTGAGCTCGACTTCTTCTGGATTCCATTCTTTTTCAACCGCAGGTTTATTGCCCTCCATTTGATCTTTGATATAGGCAATTTCTTCTTCCATATCCAGACGTGGGAAGATTGGTGTCCCTTTTTCTACAACTGTCAGACCTGCTGGGAGCTGGTCAATTGCTAGATCTTCTAGCGAAACTGCTTGAGGCAAGCCCAATTGACTGAGGACAGCCTTGCTGGTTTCCATCATGAAAGGTGCGATCAAGTGCGCCACAACACGAAGGCTCGCTGCCAAGTGGCTCATAACTGCTGCCAGTTCTTTGACCTTGGAATCATCCTTAGCCAGAACCCAAGGAGCGGTTTCATCGATGTATTTATTGGTGCGGGAGATGAGCGTCCAGACTGCTTCCAGAGCACGCGGGTAATCAACTGCATCCATGTGTTTGTAGTAGTCAGCGATGGATTCAGATGCCACCTGAGCCAGAGCTCCGTCAAAGTCTGTCACATTTTCTTCATAAGTTGGCACTTGACCATCAAAATACTTATTAATCATAGAAACCGTACGGTTGAGGAGGTTTCCAAGGTCGTTGGCTAGCTCGTAGTTGATACGGCCAACATAATCTTCTGGCGTGAAAGTTCCGTCTGAGCCGACCGGAAGACTGCGCATGAGGTAATAGCGCAAAGCATCCAAACCATAGCGTTCGACCAGCATTTCAGGATAGACCACATTGCCTTTCGACTTGGACATCTTGCCATCCTTCATGACAAACCAACCATGGGCAATCAAGCGGTCGGGCAGCTTAATATCCAGCATCATAAGCAGGATTGGCCAGTAGATAGAGTGGAAACGCAGAATGTCCTTGCCCACCATGTGGAAGACCGTTCCATTCCAGAATTTATCGTAGTTAGCATGGTCTTCCTGACCATAGCCAAGGGCTGTCGCATAGTTAAGCAGGGCATCAATCCAAACATAGACAACGTGTTTTGGATTAGATGGCACAGGCACGCCCCAAGTAAAGGTCGTCCGAGATACGGCCAAGTCTTCCAAGCCTGGCTCAATGAAGTTTCTCAGCATTTCATTGAGGCGACCGTCCGGCGTAATGAAGTCGGGCTGTGATTTGAAAAATTCTACCAAACGGTCTTGGTACTTGCTGAGACGGAGGAAGTAAGACTCTTCTGATACCCACTCCACTTCATGTCCAGATGGCGCAATCCCACCCGTTACATTTCCAGCTTCGTCACGGAAGACTTCAGCCAGCTGGCTTTCAGTAAAGAATTCCTCATCAGATACAGAATACCAACCTGAATATTCACCCAAGTAGATATCATCTTGGGCCAAGAGTTTTTCAAAGACATCAGCTACAACCTTTTCATGGTAGTCATCAGTCGTCCGGATAAATTTATCGTAAGAAATATCCAAGAGCTGCCAGAGCTCCTTGACGCCAACCGCCATGCCATCGACATAAGCTTGTGGGCTGATCCCAGCTTCCTCAGATTTTTGCTGGATTTTTTGACCGTGCTCATCAAGACCAGTCAGATAGAAAACATCATAGCCCATGAGGCGCTTGTAGCGAGCCAAAACATCACAGGCAATGGTCGTATAGGCAGACCCGATATGAAGCTTGCCAGACGGGTAATAAATAGGTGTCGTAATATAAAACGATTGTTTTGTAGTCATTTTTTAATCCTTTCAAGGCTAATGAAACCTTTTTTGATAACACTTCATTATATCATATTTCCTATCGATTGAAAGAGGGGACTCCTCCTTCTTCTAGCCTTTTTGTAGCTTTGCAATCACTTTGCTATAAATCAACTCTATCTTTTGGTATAATAAACTCAGGAAATTTCTACTAGAAAAGGACATTTTATGAAACTCATCTCTTGGAACATAGACTCTCTAAACGCTGCTTTGACCAGTGATTCTGCCCGCGCTCAGCTCTCTCAGGCTGTCCTTCGGACCTTGCAAACAGAAAATGCGGATATCATCGCTATTCAGGAAACAAAGCTTTCCGCTAAAGGCCCGACTAAAAAACACCTTGAAATTTTAGAAGAGCTCTTCCCAGGCTATGAAAATACTTGGCGCTCGTCTCAAGAGCCAGCCCGCAAGGGCTATGCAGGAACCATGTTCCTCTACAAAAAAAAGCTGACACCCATCGTAACCTTCCCAGAAATCGGCGCTCCGTCAACCATGGATACTGAAGGCCGCATCATTACGCTGGAATTTGACGACTTCTTCGTCACTCAGGTCTATACGCCCAATGCTGGCGATGGTCTCAAACGCTTGGAAGAGCGTCAAGTCTGGGATGTCAAATACGCTGAATACTTGGCTTCACTAGATGAACAAAAACCAGTCCTCGCAACTGGCGACTACAATGTGGCCCACAAGGAAATCGACTTGGCCAATCCAGCCAGCAACCGCCGTTCACCAGGCTTTACCGATGAAGAGCGTGCCGGCTTCACCAACCTGCTGGATAAAGGCTTTACCGATACCTTCCGCCACTTGCACGGCGATATCCCTAACCAATACACATGGTGGGCGCAACGCAGCAAGACTTCTAAAATCAACAATACCGGCTGGAGAATCGACTACTGGTTGACCAGCAACCGCGTGGCTGACAAGGTAACCAAGTCTGATATGATTGACTCCGGTGCACGCCAAGACCACACACCAATTGTCATGGAAATTGAACTTTAAGGAGGAAACCGATGGACTATCAGGCTGTCATCCCTGAATTTGTGGTATCTGACATCGAAAAGTCGCGTCACTTCTACTGCGACCTACTGGGCTTCTCTGTCGAATACGAGCGTCCAGAGGACAAATTTCTCTTCCTCTCGCTTGAAGACTGCCAACTTATGCTAGAAGAAGGCAGCGCAGAAGAATTAGCCCAACTGACCTATCCTTTCGGACGCGGTGTCAATATTTCCTTTGGCATCGAGGATGTCCCTCAGCTCCACAAAAAACTACTGGAAGCTGACTATCCCATCCATCGTCCGCTGACCAAAAGAGAATTTCGAGTAGGAGATAGCTTTATTTATCCCCATGAATTTGGGGTTTTGGATCCAGATGGATATTTCCTACGATTTAGTGAATAAGAAAAAAGAGGCTGCTAGCCTCTTTTTTCTATTTATAAGTAAACTTCTCAAATCTATCTATACTATCAGAGAGTATTTTGTAGTGGAAAGCGGCCAAAATTCTGCTCCGTCAGTGCAGGATTGCCCAGCTGATAAACTTTGTCAGCCTGCTGGGTCAAACCGTCCCATGGCTCCTTGCCGATTCGGCTGACCAGTTCAACTTTTCCCTTAAGCTTGGACAAATGCTGACGCCCCTGCTCGGAAAATCCTAAAATGTGGATTCCTGACGGAAGCTCTTCTTGTCTAGCTCCGACCAGAATATAGGTCAGCAGACGCCGAACCCGAGCCTTGGTATAGCGCTTGGTCGCTACCTGCTCGACCAGCTCTTCTATGCTCTCACTGCTTTTCAAGGCCTCTCTAATCCTAACGGCCAATTCCTGATTGACTTGATAAAAGTCTGCCAAATCCGGACTTGTCACTATCTGGTAACGAAGATATGGAAAGAGATCCGACCAGGTCACCTTGGGAGCTATCTTAATCAGCTCATGAGCTGGTGTGAATTTCTTGAGAAAGGCTGGCTGACCCAGATTCTGACGAAGGGCCGTTGCGGAGGCAAATTCCTGATCAGCTGATAAGGAATGGTAGCCAGCCCCCTGACGTTGAATCGGGCACAATTTTATACCCTTTCCCGCCACAGCCTTGGCATAGGCCAAGCCCAAGATATGATTGGGAGTAGAGCCTGAAAAATTGAGCCCTGCAAACTCCTGCCACATGGCCTGAGTCTTCTGGGGATAGGATAGGGAATCAGGCAAACCAGCCAGATAAGCCTCCATCTGCTCTGCCTTTTCACCATAGACCCTAGAAATACTCTCATAATCCAGCACTTCCTCGGTCCCAAAAATCAGCTGATCAATGCCTAACTTCTCTAAGATGTCCACCGCTCCCTTAGCGAAAAAGTCTGCCGCCTGAACGCTGACCAGGAAAGGCAGCTCAAGAACCAGATCCGCTCCAGCTTCCAAAGCCATCTGTGCCCGAGTCCACTTATCCACGATAGCCGGCTCCCCTCGCTGAACAAAATTGCCGCTCATAGCGATAATTTTCAGACCAGAAGCCTGCTCCAGCAGATATTTGTGCCCATTATGAAAAGGATTAAACTCTGCGATAATACCGGTGACTGTCATCTCATTTCTCCGCCACAAAGAACCAGCGAGCGCTCTTGTCAGTTGGCTCCTTGTCCTCAAAGTCCGCGTAAACCTTGACATTCTTAAAGCCGGCCTGCTCCAGCAAGATATCGTAGGTCAGAATCTCATAGGTCCGCTCCTCATGCACCTCATCATGGCGCGTGAAACGCCCATCCTCCTCTTGGACAAAGAAGGTCAGCTCATGCACGATGGAATGAGGCGGTTCGTCCGCATAAGAATCCCAGACCATAGCAAAGGTTTCAGCATTTTCATGATAGGAATAGCCCGGAAAAACCTCGTCAATCTGGTAAATCGAGTGCACATCAAAGATAAAGCGACCGCCCTCATTTAGATGCTGGTAGACTTGAGTGAAGACCTGACCGACATCGACTTCGTCCTCCATATAGCAAATCGAGTCCGAATAACAAGTCACCAAGTCAAACTGACCGATGCCGCTCAAATCCAGCATATTGCCCTGGATAAAGGGAATGTCCAAACCAACCTCTCTGCTACGCTTCTCTGCCAAATCCAGCATTTCCTGACTCAGATCCAGCCCCGTCACATCAAAACCAGCCTGCTTAAAATAAATAGACTGAATGCCCGTTCCACAGGCCAGCTCCAGCAGCTTTCTTATCCTTGGGAAAATGGCGCAGGCTGAACTCCGTCCACTTCTCATACAAAGAATCATCCATAATCGCATCATAAACCGACGCGAAGGTTTCATAAGTTGCCATACTTTTCCTTTCAAAAATAGCCCAGCCAGCAGGCTGACTGAGCCGAATTCTGCTTTCTTGCCTAAGGGCAAAAAATCACTTGTTTTTTTCTTCCAATAAGGCCGCAACATCCACACCAGTTGCTTCGTGCCAGAGCTTTTCTAGATTGTAATGCGCCCGCATTTCCTCAGAAAAGACATGGACAACGATGCCCCCCAAGTCTAAGAGTACCCAGCCACCTGCTGCGTCGCCCTCAACATGTCCAGCAGAAACACCTGCCGTTGCAGCTTTCTCACGGATATTTTCAGCTACCGCATCCAGCTGACGACTGTTCATCGAGCTGACGATGACAAAGTAATCTGTCACAGTAGTCAGACCTTGCAAATCCAAAACCACAATATCTTCTGCACGCTTTTCATCAGCCGCCTTCACGACCAGTTCTAATAATTCTTGTTCTTTCATAGTTCCTCTTTAATTAAAAATGTTTTTGTAATCTAGAACTTCCGCAAAACGTCCGTCCCAAATTTTTTGGTAAAAAGTATTTATTTTTTCTGCCGAAGTATCTTCTCCATCAAAAGTTGTAAAAGCACCTTCTGGAATAACAAGTTTATAATCCAATTCAAATCCAACTTTAACTGATGCATCTACACAATATTCTGTCTGCATTCCGCATAAAACTAGACGATCAATATCTTCTTTATCCAAGTAATCCTTCAAACCTGTCTCTTTAAAAATACTATTATACTTTTTCTGAAAGACCTTTTCATCTGACTTTCTATTCAAGAGAGGAGACAGCTGCCAATCTTCCAATGCACTATCTTCTAGATTTTCAATATGCTGAATATAGATAATTTCGACACCTTTACTCCTAGCCTGATGCTGCAAAAAGGAAATTTTATCCATCATTTTATCAGATCGAAAACCTGTTTCCACTAAGATATTTTGTACATCTATAATGATTAGAGCTGTTTTCATTCTTCTATTTCCTTCAAATATCCTACAAAGGCATTGTAAGTCTCCAAAGTTTGCGGATAGATGGGCATCCCTTTGTGAGCCAAATGCTCCACAGTCCTTGCTGTTTCGTAGGCCACAGCTTGATTAAGCGACTGCTGAGCCAACTCTCTGGCCTTGTCCACTCCCGGAAAATTCCTGTTGTGCTCAATGTAGTCGGCGACATAGACGACCTTGTCCAGCTCAGACATGGTGCTACTGCCCACCGTATGAATCTCGATGGCTCGCAGAATATCAGCGTCTTTCACACCTAAATCTTCCTGAATCTTGTAAATGCCCACCATGCCATGCCAGACATTATTGCCCCAGTTTTTCAGGTCAGGATCCAGCTGGTATTTGTCAATTAAGACCAGAAATTCCTCATCCGAGACCTTTTTAGCATAATCGTGTAGAAGCCCTGCCAGACCCGCTTTTTCGACGTCAAGACCGAAGCGCTCCGCTAATTCACGGGCAGCCTTTTCCACACCCAGACAATGACGCAGGCGTTTCTCAGGCATGACTGTTTCCATCTTAGTCAGCAAGGCTTCACGACTCATGCTGATATAGCTTTCATAGGTCATAGGTAAAGCCCTTCTTTCTCGATATAGTCTAAGACTGGCTGAGGCAGCAGGAAATTAGGAGTCCGTCCCTGAGCCAGAAAATCCCGCACCATACTGGAGGAAATATCCATAAGGGGTACATCCACCCAGATGACAGGGTAAGAAGTCCCCGCCTTGTAGCGCGGTCGCTGAACACCGACAAACTGAACTAGCTCAACTAGCTCATCAATCCGGTACCACTTGGGCAGATAGTCCACCATATCCGCACCGATGATAAAATAATAGTCCGTATCTGGATGCTGTTCTGTCAGTAGCTTCATGGTGTCGTAGCTGTAAGAAATTCCCTTGCGCTCCAGCTCAATGGTTTCAATCCCTAGTCCTTCAATGCCCTCAATTGCCAGCTCCAGCATTTTCAGCCGATGCTGCTCATCAATAGTTTCTTTCTTATCCACATGGGGCGGCTCGTACTCTGGCATGAGCAGAACCTGATCCAAGCCCAACTGTTGCCGGACCTGATCCGCCACGACCAAATGAGCATTGTGGACAGGATTGAAATTCCCGCCTAAAATACCAATCTGCTTGCGTTTTTTATCTTTAACTTCTGGTTCTAATTCCACCTTGGTAAAGGGGGTCAGTAATTCAATAGCCATAGGCTGACATCTCCACAGAAATTTTTTTAAATTTGCTTGACTTTAACAGAGAGTTTGCGATTTTCCTTCTTGCTGGACTGCTTGTAGAGAATCAAGATCCGGCCGATCTTCTGCACTGTATCTACTCCGATTTCTTCTTCCAAAATCTCAGCGACCTCGTGGATATTTTCATCCGTATTCTGCAAGAGCGTAACCTTAATCAGTTCTCGTGCGTCCAGTGCCTGACGGACGCTGGTTTTGATTTGGTCGTTGAGTCCATTTTTCCCAATCTGAATGATCGGTTTGAGACTATGTGCCTGACTGTTGAGAAAGGCGCGTTGTTTTGATGTTAGTGTCATGTTCTTCTATAAGGCTTGAGACAGTTAGGACCTGTTTATCTCATCACTGTTCACAGCCTTTTCCTTCCTTATTTTAAGGGGAGTTATTCCCCTTGGTTTCTTGAGTATTAAATAATAGCTTTCCGAGTGACAACCGCCACACCCTCTGGCGCCCATCCGGCTACTCTGGCAGGACCACTGACTCGAATCCAACCCAGACCAGAGAAGACGATATCTGTCTTGTCCTTGATAGTAAATTCATGCTTGACCAAAGCTGGAAACTCTTCCTTTTCCTTGCCAACCGGTGGCACCAAGAGACTGCCGACATGCTTGTCATAAAAGCCGCTAGCACCTTCCAACTTGGTCCGGTGGAGCTTGAGCTCATTGTCAAAATAAGCCGTGAAGCCCTGCTTGTCACCTGCCACAAAGTCAAAGCGACCTAAACCACCCAAAAAGAGGGTTTGCTCTGGATTAAGCTGATAGGTTTTGGGCTTGATTTCCTTTTTGGGACTGATGTATTTGAGATTCTTAGCAGAAAGATAATGAGCCATCTGGTGACGATGGATAATGCCCGGCGTATCATAGATATGACTGCCATCCGCCAAAGGAATCTCGATTTTGTCCAGAGTTGTACCCGGGAAGCGCGAAGTCGTAATAATATCCTTATCGCCCGTGATTTCCTGAATAATCGCATTAATCAAAGTGGATTTGCCGACATTGGTAACGCCAACCACATAAACATCGCGTCCCTTGCGGCAGTGCTCAATCTTGTCAATCAAGTCCTTGATGGCCTGCTTGTTCTGAGCAGAGGTCAGAATGACATCAACTGGACGCAGACCTTCTTCGTGAGCCCGCTCCGTCAGCCATTGAGTCACCTTGCTATCCTTGACTGACTTAGGCAAAATGTCCTTTTTATTCCCAACCAAGAGAACATCATTTCCCGCGACAAAGCGAGGCAGGCCGGGAATAACCGAGCCATTAAAGTCAAAAATATCGACAACATTGACGACCAAGGCGTCGCTATCTCCAACCTCATGCAGAAGCCGCAGAAAGTCATCATCCGTCAGCTGGACATCGCTGATTTCATTATAATGGCGCAGGCGGAAACAGCGCTGGCAATAGAGTTCGCCTGTCTCCAAACCTTTTTCCAGAGCTGACTGAGGTGTGTAGCCTAGCTTGCCCTTATCTTCTGTCTTAATAGGGACTCCGCAGCCGATACAGAGAAGTTCTTCCATGCTTAAATTCCTTTTTTGTATTGAATTGGGCCGTATTTTTCAGTGATTTTCTTGAGCACACGGCGTTCACGTGCCCGATTGATCTGAGTCTTGATAGAGTCGTGCTCGACCAGCGGTTTGACCAAAATCGAACGAATTCCAGCCCGATGAGCTGCTCGAATATCCGTCATGAGCTGGTCACCCACCATGACCACTTCCTTTTTTTCAAAATGAAAAAGCTTGAGTGCTCGGTCAATTCCCAAAGTGAAGGGTTTCATCGCCCAGTAGATATAGTCAATTTCAAACTTTTCAACAGCCCGCTTGACCCGTTTTTGGTTATTATTGGACACCACAATAATCCGAATGCCCGCATCCCGCAAATCATGGAGCCACGTCTTCATCTCTGGGGTTCCGTCAGGATTATTCCAAGCAATCAGGGTATTATCCAAATCCACCAAAACTGCTTTGATGCCCTGCCTTTTCAAACTCTCTACTGTCAAATCGTAAACCGCCTCGACCGCAAAGTCGGGCATATAATCTTCAATCGCCACATCTCTCTCCAAAAAAAAT
>BNJU01001057.1_pt1 | contig 86607 bp, 142 predicted proteins | sample 8539281 | NCBI WGS metagenome assembly BNJU01 (sample SAMD00202456, study PRJDB9452) | human saliva metagenome | isolation source: human saliva | place: Japan
AGATGTCACCAATGCCCTGCAATAGAAACGTCAGCGCAGTCGGTTGGAATGTCAGGGTCGCCTCCGACCGTCGGCTCACACCTTCAACTCTGTTCCTTCCTCCTGCCGTACAAGCCTCGAATATCATACGTCGCAGATGCGCAGTAGAATGGAGTGCGATCCATGGGACGAACCTGTTGAATAAACTTAGCCGTTACCGCTTCATGCAGGAACCGGCCCAGCATCGGCATTGTGAATTGAAAGTGCGTACCGCTGTGATGCGCAAGGCTGTACCGAACCAGTTGCTCATACCGTTTGCAATTGAAACCGTAAGCGTCGCGGCGGCGACGCAGGCAATACGCTGCTCAGATAAAACATAAAGTTAGCAAAACAACCTACATAGTTTGAAGGCCGCGTTAGCAGCTCGAATTTTAATCATATTCCACGGTATCCGGAAAGCCTCGGTGACAACGCCTGCATCCTTGTATCGACAGATCCCGGCGATGGCATCGTCCGGAAGCTTACAATCACTGTCAGGGTTGTACCGGTAATCTCTTACAACTTAACGTCATATGAAGGTTGTGACCCCCAGCCTCATAGCCCGGCAACCGGCGAAATCGCCGAAACTCGGGTGTCTTGCACTTCATCCACCAAACTGCCACGTTGCCATCCCTCGTCAGACCGAACTCAAGCCCGGTATCGCGATGATAATACCTCTCTCCAGTGCGTAATCACACTTCTTATATACAGAAGTGTGGGCTCCTTAGCCTTCTTGGCCCAGCTCTGCCTCTACCCGGATAAGCCTTTTCCAGCACCTCAACGCTCTTCTCATAGGAGATATTCTCATCATGTTCTCCCAGCTCAGCCTTGGTACTCGGTGTTGTTGAGCTCCAGGCCTTCTCGGACTCTTTGTCTTCAGGCGCTTGGTGCGCATGTCGCCTGTGTTCTTATAACGCTAGCCCATACTTGGTAATATATCCTCTGACAATGCACTCCAGAGGAAGCATGTCCAGCTTACGGCACATGGTACTGCGGCGACAGACTTCTCGTTTCTAGAATTCCCGGCGCTATCGTTCGTGTCCGACCAATCAAGTGATTGAGAGACAAGCCTCCTGTCCAGGTCAGGGCCCAGAATTTCACTGACAGCTGAGTCAAAGATCGCTCCCTTGTCAGCTAATGTCGTTCTTCTGAGAAATGCTGGTCAAAGCGCTGAAATCCTGTATCGGTGGCGGCGCAATCAAACGTCGCCCGTTGTCGTGAGATCTCCGCACCGCGCTGCTATCAAAAGGTTTAAAGCTCCTGCACTGCTCGCTCCTAGTATCGGCGCAGCTCTTAATAAATATACGCCTAGATCTGGCGTATGCCGTCACATCCATGGCTACTTTCTCCCAAAAGAAATCTAATCGCCGTCTCTACGCAGTTTTCTCTCTCTCTGCAAGGCTGTCGAGGCACGTGCTTGCGCCCTCCAGCTCGACGAGCGTGGCGTGGGAAAATCTTTGCCTTGCCTTACGCGCGTGAGTCGATGTCACTGAGATTCGTCACTCTGTCCCATGCACGTGCTAACACCGGTGTGTGTACGCGCATCATCGCGCACATTCCACTGAGGCTTTCTCGCGTCGGCGACGGCGGCGCTTTCCCACTCTGGTTGTGGTTAAGCGCCTTATGAGGCTCTCGGGTATCTCATCTCCGTCTGATAAAGCTCCGAGCATTGGTGCCCTTACGAGCATCGTCCGGTATAGACAGAGCCGGGTAGTGGACGAGTTCCTGACCTCGTCCTTGGCGTTTCAACCGCGATGCGCCAGATGAAACCAGTCCGCGCTGCGAGACAGCCCATGAGGAAAAGCAGCATCGGTATTGGCAAACGGTCTCGACTCGACGCAGTCGAGCACCACCAGCAAAGTCTACCACTTCCGTCGTAACGCTCGTCTCTCGACTTGCGCCACGCTGACTTTGTCGCCGCTTTCTGAACCAGACCGCGAAAGTCCAGCCAGAACACCCGCATGCCCTGCCTGCACAGCGTCTGTGCATATCTGCCGGTGAACCGCATGTTGGTTCCGAAATTCGTGACATAATAACAGTCAGGAGTTCCTCATCGCGTCCGTCCATGTACCCTTGCCGTGTATCGCCAGCTCTCCCTCTCCTAATCCGGCATACGTATAATCACTCTATATACTCCATATATTAATCGTCACGTATATTCGCAAATTCCGGCTTCCACGTTAAAACACGTTAAAAGCTTGTATCTATATTAGTGCGCCAATGGTGTGAGGTTGATGTACAATTGCAATACGAATCCATCCGCCTCTCATTATCGAAGCGAATGGCACAAAAGTATCTTTCGCAAATTTGCCGATTGCTTCATTAAAGCAAACGTCCTCCCACTCCAATATATAAAATGCCACCATTTACAAGAAATATTCACTTTGGTACGTATTTTGTGAATTGAGCGAGCAGCTATAAAGGATGTCAATTACACATTTTGAGCGAGACTACCCGAATATCAGAAGCACTCTCTCTACAATGCAGGGTGCTTTGATGCTATGTGTTGGAAGATACGGTACTTATCATCGATCTTAATGGAAAATGGAATATCCTGGTGAAAGCTTGAAGAAATGGTACTATGACTTGTATTCTCACTATGCATAGAAAATAAGGATTATCAATGATGAAAATTATAAGGATAAGCTACAAATTAATAGTTAAACTTTGTGATAACAGTAGTCAGTATAGTTTTCTGCGCGCAAACACATGCTATATTCTCTGAACCTTGGTTTTGGGCAATTCCGGAGTAATGGATGGTTTAGCTGCTGCTGAGGGTTATATCCATTGCAATATTATTATTCGTATTTCACTATCCCATTTACCCTTTTGATATTGATTGATTGGCTGCTGCATCTGTTGGTTGTAAGGTAGACGTGTAGTACCGTTGGCACAAACCGCAGATAAAGCCTCGCCGCTTGTTGGGCGAGAGGCTTTATCTATGTGAAAGGGGACATCTCCTCCACTTTTGCGGAATTGTGTTTCAACTCTTCAGCTCATATTCCAAATATAATTTTCGCCTCAGTTAATCCAGTGATATGCACTCAACTACTCGGCCTGCTTCAAGGCTATAGCGTGGAATTCTCTTGATATGCCTGAGAGATCCTGGATATACGAGATATCCCACTATTCCTGTAGCCAACAGCTTAACGTACACTGCCGAACTATATAATACGTCGAATACCCGCTGTGGTGAGCATCATGTAACCGAACACCTCGTTGATAACGACACACACCACCGCGCTAAGTGTGGCGATGTAATCGCAATAATCCCTGTCGCTCGCTGTACAGCATCGCAATCTCACGATCTGAATAACCACGGTATCTTGACCAGCGGATGGAACCTGCACTTTTTCAATTGCCGTTGGCGACGGTACGAACAGCAGGTACAGTGCAGTCAAATATCTCCAAACATGACGAATTTTGCCGTGACGATTTCCGAGTTAGATTAATGATGAGTTCCAATCCCTCTTGGTAATTGTTGTTGCCTTTAAATTCTTGTCTATCTCAGTCAGCTTCTTGTCTGAGAAATATCCTGTAAGTTATCCTCAGGGCTTATCAGAACGCATCATTGTATGTCTTCAGCGGCATAAAACAGTTTAACCTGCAGGATATTGCGCGATCTAACGAGCTAGGCAACATACTTTTTATTCCACAAACTTCTCGTGTAGCTTGACCTTCGCGCCGTCAGGCCTGCTTTCCATATAGGCGCTCGACATAAGGACTTCAATTTCGTGTAATCAATTTCATCTGACGGCTTCACCAACTTACCATTGGAAATATGCAAGGTCTTCCGTGATACAGCCACACGCCGATTTCTTCATCTCTCATTTTGGTGTCCATCAGCGTCTTTTCCACCTCCGTGTTCACCTCATATGGGGCTTTCAGCACATGTTGATATTTTGCGATCTGGCTGTGCGGATGTCTCTAAATGCTCCAGCATGGATGGAGCATGAGCTGACATCATAGCACCGCCGCCAGAAGAATTCCTACGAAGTGTTGTTATGTAGGCACCGACATGAAAAATAATACGGGTTCTAGTCTGGCATCAAAGCTGTAATTGGGAAGTCTAACAGGGGTCCGGAACTTCTTGTTCACAATATCACCTCTCAAACTGTATTGTATCAGTCCTGGTGCAATGGAAACAGCAGGACATTTGTAAGATAATGATAAGCATTATGACGGTCGTCTTTAAAAGCCTCTCGTTCCAGTGCGTCGTGTGGTGTGAGTGGCTATGATAGTAGGCCTTGGCAATGCTCTTTCAGACAGTGTATCACAAAATATTGCCTACTGTGGCCAAAGCCAGAAATATAGGCGGCCTTAAATATGCCCCAGCAATTCATCTCGTATATCCTGTTGCACGCAGTGTTCCTATAGTGCGAGCTTCACTACACCGTTTCGTGCGGTGATGGCGAATATAAGCGCGATTACGACCATGATTGTGGCATCCACTGCGTCATGACCATGTCATGTCAAAATCGTCTCAGTGAACTTTATCGCGCTGTTGTCCGGCCTTGCGTGTCGCTCAGCATCACCCTCTGTAGCAGCTCATCCTTGATATCCTCAGCTATATCCTTTTGTTTGCTTATCAGACGAATCTGGTTGTTGTTGCGCCAGCAGGTACGCCTGTGCAATATCCCGATTTCATTCCAAGCCTCGTCCTCCTGATCACCACCCGAGAAATTCTGAAATCAAACCTGTATCAGGTTGTTGAAACCATCGCACTGTGGTCGGAAAATGCCGCTAAGTCCCGACCGCAGCCAGACTCTTACGCGTTTTACCTCAGCTTATCACCAATGCTAATTTATTGTTCTCAACGTAAAGAATCTGTCGATTGATCTCGTCATCGCGTTCGACAGCCGCCCTTCGTGCGGCGATACTTGTTTAACTTATCTCTGTTCTTAATACAGAGAGTATCACTTTGTGCTTTCCGCTGTCACGCTGATCCTTAGTATTGCTTCTGTCTCAATACTTTGATTTTTCTCGGGGTTGTATTACATCACCAAAGTACGCGTCCGGCTTGAGCGAAGTGCGAGCCATTCTCAAATCTATACCTGTCAAACTCTCGTTATATGTGCGCAGCAGCCTTTATCAACAAAATACCCGCTCACAAAAGCCGATTGAAATTACGAGAAAAGAAACAAGACAAGGTATTTGCCTCTATCTATCCACAGTTCTCAAGCACTCGCTTGTGTATTGGATTTCTCATAATTCCACCTACCAATCGATTTCATCAGCGCGGATAGTCTGTCCGTGTTGCGCTCGCAGCTCCTAATTTTTCATCGTGGAGCTTAATTGCAATGTACGTCGACTGATAGCCGTTATGCGTGACAATTACAATTATTGCTTTCGGCTATTATTAATATCTTCAATCAAACGCGACTATCTCTTTGGATGTACCGTAATCCAGCGCCTGTCGGTTCATCACGCAAAGTAATCCGGGTTTTGACAATCGCCCTTCTATGGATGTTCTTTGCCCGACCTCCGGACGGCGGATTAGGACAACTTGTCTTGTGTTCCTCAATCAGCTGGGTCAATCAGTTCATCCGACAGGCAAGGTTTATCAACGAATAAGCTCCTACCTCAATGTTTTCTTTGACCGTCAGGTTAAGGAATGAGTTGTGTATTTAAATAAAGCCTGGGTGCTTTCGCCTGTATTGAGTCAGCTGGTTGGCGTTGATTCCTCAAGACAGTCTCTCGATGATTGCGAGCCGCTGTCAGGCGTATCTGTACTACGCCCACAATGTTAAAAGTGTTGATTTGCCGGATCCCGGCGGTCCAAGCAGCACTGATATCGCCCTTCTCTATTCACGGAAATCCCCGCTGAACGACAACTCGTGTCGCCGGTTTGTCGCTCTTGGATATCTATTTCTAAATACATATGACACCCACCTGCCGCCTCGTATTGCTGTATCTTTGCTAAATGCATGGAATAACAGGATGATTGTGATAATTATCTACCATTTAGATAAGTCAACTATAAGCCCTGAAAAGCAAGATATCTCCACCATCCTGTTGCGGTTTGTTGGACTTTCTCAAGCACCAGTGAACACCCGACATGTCGGGCCGATAGATAGCATCTATCTTGCCTTCTCCGCCCTTTCACCTCAGCGCCTGCGTGGATGGCACCCCAGGCTTCACCGCCTGCTCTTCATACGCCTTGATGCACACGTCAGGATCCGACTTGTCGATTCCATGCGCCTGAGCGCCACTAAACTCCTTCGCGGCGCCCAGGCCTCTGCAATAATGGTAATCTTTCTAGTCAGCAAATCTTTGCGTGATTGACGCTCGATCTGGCGTCGACCTGGTAAACTCTCATCGCCTTCCAGCTGACTACTCCGATTGAATATGAAGTTTCAGCCAGATTCGAGCTCCACGCTGCTGGTGCTGGGCACCGGCAGGACACGCGAGCGCGAATTTGAAGTTGTCCTGTGGCTGTATCAATCGCTAACTTCCTCTGTCTCGCCAACCGCCTCTACACCCTCCCCAGTGCCAGGATCAGATGTACGTGCTGCTAACTACTGCCGTAATGGCTGCATGCTCTCTTCAAAAGCCTTTGCGTCCAGAGCTGCAACGGTACCTCACCAGCAACACCAGGTATTGCGTTGATCGCACGTCCGCCGCCGCAATAGACGGGATATTGGGCTGCACTGCCTCTCTGGCTTCGGTAATTCTGCTGCGATCTTCCCTGCGTTGCGCACTCCAGATGAATGTCGCTGCCGGGTGACCACCGAAGGCCCTCTACTACGTCGCGTATTTGCCCTTGGCTAACTGCCTGCGTGCGGGAAAATGCGTGGTGCATCTACTGCCCTGCGCAGCCAACTGTGATAATCCCTCTTGCTCGAATCAGATTGATAATCTTTTGCGGGATCTAATCTTGGAACCGTCGAGCATTGCCCCAACATGCCGATTTCACCATCTACTGTGCTACCATCTCAGTGGCGGATGCGGAGATATCTGTCGAATCCCGAGTCATAGACCCATAGCGATTTACCGTACCGTCGTCCGCACCGAGCGTGGTGTCCTTTGCGATGATATAATCGCCATCGTCATAGCCCGGCGGATCATTCTCTCAAATCGACCGCTGTCCCTCCGTCTTCTCAGCAGCGATGTCCGCTTCCTGTCAGCGACCATATCGGGTCCTCATATCAGCGAGTCCCGTCCTTGATAATGACGTTTAACGCTTCATCCTGATAGTATTCAAGACCGATATCCCAGGTAAACTTAACCTTGAGATATGCGCTTATCTTCTCGTTGTGGCGGAAGCACGGCGTCGCTTATCTCTTTGAAGTATTTAAACACCTCACTATGGTATAGCAGCACCCGTCGCTCATTGACAAACCTCCATAGTGTTTATAAGCATTCGGGTTGAAAATTCTGGCATCAGTAATTTGTACTGACACGCGAATAATTATAATTGCATATGTGATACGGTTCGTATTATTTACTTGCAAATAAATATTTTTAAGATTGTGTATTCGCGCAAATTCCGATGATGCGTCCGCTGTCGCAGAGCTTGCGACTATGACGCATAGACTCAGTACCTTCGGCCTAAACGCCATGTACACCTATTTGTATGTTTAATCAAAGTACATAAGCGCAGCCTCACGGCTGCGCCTAAAGTTCGCTACATGCGTGAACATGCGCAGGAATACTGTTCAAGCTGTGCACTATGCCTGTGGGCGACATGGTGCTACAGCACGTCAAAGTACTGCGGGAAAACGGTAGGAACCTGTCCTGAACTGCTGCAGCAGCCTCTGCTGCCAGGTCGTCTTCTTTCTTCTCGATACCCTCGCCAACTCGTCTAACCATAGATACAGCCTGCATATCGCGCCGATTTCTTGGCGCACTTGTCTACGTACTGGGCGATGTTGGGCTCGCTATCCTTTACAAACGGCTGATCAACCAGCAAACCTCCTTGCAGGCTCCTTCTTGATCTTCCGGCAACGATCACTGTGCAGCATCTCCGACTTCTTACCCTCGTTGACACCTGTTCGTGAAAATTTTCTTCTCGCTCTCGCGGTATGCCGGATCAACTCCGCCTCGTCCAACAGAATTTAGGAGTTCGCCGGAAGCAACCTGCATAGCTACATCGCACCACGGTTCTCAATTTCAGCAGCAGTTGCGGCTGTCTTGATACCAACGATAACGCCGATTCTGCCGCCACCGTGGATGTATCCTGTATATACAACTCCCTCTTCCGCAACTCTAGCGTATCTTCTGATGTTAAGGTTCTCTCGATTCTTGGCAACCTTTGCTGTCAGAACATCCTTAACAGTCGATCCTGGAATGGCTCTGCCGTGAAAGCATCCATATCGGGTCACCCGCAACAGAGCCTGAGCAGCTGCTTCAACAGACTCTACGAACTCCTCGTTCTTGGATACGAAGTCTGTCTCGGGTTAACCTCAGCAGTGCAGCAACCTTGTGCCTTCTCCGAAAAGCCAGTCTTACGAGGTCCCTCAGCGGCAATTCTGCCCGACCTTCTGAGCCTTCGCAATTCCCTTCTCGCCTTTGCAGCCAGTCTACCGCCTTATCGATGTCTCCATCTGCCTCGACTAACGCCTTCTTGCAATCCATCATTCCGGAACCTGTAAGTTCACGAAGTTCCTTGACTAGTGCAGCTGTTACAGCCATTGTGTCCTCCTTAGCAAATAACCGTCCGAGCGGGTTCTAAGCTCGGTCCGGACGGCATTACGCTGTTATATTATTCGTTTAATAAAGTCTCTGTGATGCTGACGATTAAGCCTCTGCCTCGGTTTCAGTTTCAGCTTCAGTTTCAGCTTCTGCAGCCTCAGCCGCAGCTTCGTTGTCGTCAAAGCTCTCGCCCTGCTTAGCCTCGATTACAGCATCAGCCATTGCCGATGTGATAAGCTTAACAGCTCTGATAGCATCATCGTTAGCAGGGATAATGTAATCGACATCGTCAGGATCGCGGTTTGTATCTACAATACCTACTACAGGGATTCCAGAGTTCTTGCTTCCTAACAGCGATCTTTTTCCTTTTTAGGATCCACTACGAACATTGCTCGGGCACCCTTCAGTATCCTTGAGTTCCACCGAGAACTTTTTCCAGCTTGTCTGCTTCCTGTCTGATCTTGAGAGCTTCCTTCTTGGCATACTTCTCGATTGTGCCGTCAGCTTCCATCTCACGAATCTCAGCTAATCTATCAATTCTCTTGCTGATGGTCTTGTAGTTAGTGAGCATACGCTTGAGCCATCTCTCGTTTACGAAGAACGTTCCTGAACGAAGAGCCTCATCCTTGATAGTAACCTGAGCCTGCTTCTTGGTACTACAAATGAGTTGGCTCTCCATCTGCTCTACCTTTCCAGTGAAATCGTATGCATCATCAATTCTCTGAATCGTCTGCTGAAGATCGATGATATAGATTCCGTTTCTCTCTGTGAAGATATATGGAGCCATCTTAGGGTTCCATCTTCTAGTCTGGTGTCAGAAATGAACACCTGCTTCTAAAAAGCTGTTCATTGATACTACTGAGCATAATTAACCTCCGGTTGTTACTTCCACCGTGAACACTAGCCTTCAACCTAAGGGCATCGCAGCTTCACGATGTGACTATTACTTATTGCAGCTATGTGTTTGCACACAAAGACACCTATACATTATAAAGTACGCAATATGCCATTGCAAGTGCATATAACTAAAAACGCCGAAAATATCGGCGTTTTTAGCGGTGATGAAGGTCTACATGTTGGCCTCTACTCGATTGTCACAGTCTGATTAAGTGAGAACTATCTACTCTCTTCTCTATAGCCAGCTGCCCCTGCAATGCGGCGATTGAACCGCCTGCCATCAACAGATAGAAAAAGGTTAGTCGTATCACCTGTCTTTACGTCTAACAACCTTAGTTGTCTTGCCCGGTGTTGTCGGATTAGTCGGATTTGTTGGGTTCACAGGTGTATTTGGCTTATTGTACTTAAGTGTAAAGGTGATCTTGCTCACATCGTTTGGTGCGATCGCATCCGATCCGTCAGCTGTCTGCTTACCGTTCCACTTGAAATTGAAGTTGATCTCCTTGCCGCTGTCTACCTGTGGCCTTAGCCTTGAAGCTGCCGCCCACTGTTCGTTTACGGTATGAGTTGGTATCAGGCATTGCCGCTGCAGTAAACTTAGCTCCAGGCACCGTTACCTTGAGTGTATCGTCTACCGAGTTTATTGCATCTGCAAGCTCCTTATGAGTCTTGAAATTGCTGCATCCTTGAGCTTCAGGGTCACTGTTACCTTGCGCCTTCAAGCTTTGTCTCAGTAATCTCAAACTTTCCATTTGCTCCTTCGAGCTTTGCTTTAGGTACAGTCATGCCGAAAAGGTCATGCCATCCAGCGGCTCAGACTTGCAGTGGCTCGTATCCATTTCCGACAACGATCTTCTCACCGTTAGGATCGTTTGTACATCTATAAATCTTTTCATCTGCTCGCTGATCGGCTTCGCTTCATGTGCCGGTAAGTCATGAACAGCGTCCTTCTTGCTCTCGAACACCTTGTCGTGCTCCGTCTCGTTTCCGTCAGAATATCGCCCTCAAGATCCTTCTGCTGTCGCATCCTGTGGCTTATTGTAGCCAAGTGTAAGGTGATCTTGCTCAAAGTCGTTTCGGTGCGATCGCATCCGATCCGTCAGCCGTCTGCTTACCGTTTCCACTTGAAATTGAGTTGATCTCCTTGCCGTGTCTACCCGTGTAGCCTTAGCGTGAAGTTGCCGCCCACTGTTCCGTTTACGGTATAGTTGGTGTCAGAGCATTACCGCTGCAGTAAACTGGCTCCAGGCGCACCGTTACCTTGGAGTATATCGTCTACCGAGTTTGTATTGCATCTGCAAGCTCCTTAGTCGAGTCTTGAAATTTGCCGTCAGCCAGGCTTCAGGGTCACTGTTACCTTGCGGCCTTCAAACTTTGTCTCGGTAATCTCAAACTCCATTTGCTCCTTCGAGGCTTTGCTTCAGTGCAGATCGTACGAAGGTCATGCCATCCGCAGCTCCAGACTTGCGGTGAAGCTCGTATCCATTCCCCGACACGATCTTCTCACCAGTTAGGATCGTTTGTACATCTGCTCGATCTTTTTCATCTGCTCCTTGATCGGCTTTACCTTTAGTGCGCCGGTAAAGTCATGAACAGCGTCCTTCTTGCTCTCGAACACCTTGTCGTGCTCCGTCTCGTTTTCCGATCAGAATATCGCCCTCAAGATCGCCGATAACCGTCGATATCCTGTGAAACATCCCTGAAGGTTCTCTGCAAATTTAAGCTGAGCGACATCTGGAGTTGTACGTTCGAAGCCCAAAACCCAAAGTTGCAGCGGTTCCACTCGGATAGAACACAAAATCACCTTGCCTGTGATGTTCTCACCTTCAAACTTTGCGGCATCAACCTTGCTGCTCGCTGTGAAGGAATACGGGATCTCAATGTTCACGGTGTGAGCGTCAGGATGTAGCCTTGTCACTGTTGTACGCATTGTAAATTCCTGCCAGTTAACATCATTCAGATATAATTTTAAAATTAACCGTTTTGCCATTAACCGTCTTTAAAATCTTATTGCCGTTTATAAAGGAAGATGTATTGGCCACCTTTATGCTGCCGATATTTACAGCCTCAGGAAAGGTAACGTTATACTAATATACGCAATCTTGTTCTTCCCTCACGCCCATGTGGATACCAACCATTTGCTGCGGCGTAGCCATATCAGCTTCATGTGACCATTACCTCAGTCATCGGCACGTTCATCTTGACACTGCCGGTGTAGATAGCTGCTGTTCCCGTCCGCTCCGCGCCGAGCGCTGCCGGTCTTGAGCACGTCGCTGAGCTATCAGCAGCGCGCATCTGCGGCCATAGACGGAACTACCGCACAAGCTGGCTTATTACCATAACAAGGGTGATTACTAGCGCATGAAATTTTCAGTAAATCTCCTCGTTTTCATTATCTCTCATCTCCTCATCTAATTCTATACTTTAAATCGTCGTCTCACATTATATCCAACTGTCGCTTCGATTGTCGTGATGTAGCAACAAAGAAATGATTATAACAGGATTATCTCGATAAATTCTGTTGATTAGTCATTATGAGCTGCCAATTCCAAGCGACTCACATATGGCCTGCAGATTGATACTCGGTTTGCCACCCCAGCTCCTTTTGCAGCCTTATCGCAGCAGGCATACATCTTCGCTACATCACCCGCTCTGGCTTTCTCTATCTTATAGGGTATAGAACGTCCACAAACAGACTCAAAGGCTCTTATCACCTCTAGCACGCTATATCCGGTACCGGTACCGAGATTATATATTGAGATGTCAGGCGATCCGCTTGTACGCTTGAGCGAAGCCACATGGCCTTTTGCCAAATCCGTTATATGGATATAGTCCCTGATGCAGGTGCCGTCCGGCGTATCGTAGCAGTCTCCCAGCACCTTAAAATAACGGATCTTGCCGTCCGCTGCCAGTGCAAGTGAAGGCATCAGATTGCTTGGATTAACTCCATATATCTCTCCGATCAAACCGCTCGGATGTGCTCCCGCCGGGTTGAAATAGCGCAGGATCACGACATGCCAGCGAGGATCGGAAGTGTATACATCCTTTAGCAGCTCCTCCTGGATCCATTTGGTGCGCCCGTAAGGATTGGTACGTTTACCCGTATCACAGCCTTCATTTTACAGGAACTGTGTCTGAATCACCGTAGACAGTTGCCGATGAGCTCAGAATAATCTTGTGAACTTCGAATTTATCCATAGTCTCTATAAGTGAAACAGTAGCTGTGATATTGTTTCTGTAATATTTTAACGGGGACCTAATAGCTTCATTGACAGCCTTTGTATCCCGCAAGATGTATGACGATATCGATATCTCTCTCAAACACCGTGTCCAGCATCTCTTCTCGATATATCTATATTGTAAAAGGAAATCCTTTCCGGTTATTTCCCGAATTCCCTGCGAACAGTTTCACTTGAGTGCTGGATCATCAGCAATCACTATTTCATGCCCGACGTTAAGCGGTTCAACAGCGAGCAGCGACTACTATGTCGGCTCCGCCCGGCTAAGCGGAACCTTCATCTCATTACAAATTGCGTCATTTGCGTATTATTGTTCATAGCCGGAATCTCCACCTGTTAAATTAGTTCGCAGCAATGTCTATAAACAGGGATGATTAATCACAATTTATAGTTATACCTGTACGTGATTATATGTGCTCATATAGCCCCTACCATATGGCTGACAGCTTCAATATGCGGCTGAAGCTGTCAACTTGATATCGTCCGGCTTACAGACACCATGCGAACAGTACACACCGATATGCCGATACCATTGCATGTCACGCTGTATTATACTGTACTTTATTATATTCTCTTTTTGTCCGTTTATAAATCATAGTATCATGACAACAATCTTGAGGGCATCACTCCAGCGAAATTAGGGTATTTGGGTTTGCAAATAATGGTATTATGCACAATCCGCAAGTTGACTTGAACATTTGGATGGCAGCTACGGTATATAGTTCAGAAATTTTGCACTACATAACCTTGAACTTATTTTTGAACCTATTTTACGTGAAGATTTGTTGAAGTCAGTCTTTATAGCTCTTATAATTATTTCATCACAGAACTGAAAATACATGCACTCCGTTCGACACTACAAGAAACAACAATTTTGAGAAGGAGCTATCTTATGGAAAAGTTTTTAAACTTAAAAGAACACGGTACCACCACAAGTACCGAGGTCATTGCCGGAATTACCACGTTCCTATCGATGGTATACATACTGGCGGTAAACCCTAACATTCTGTCAGCTGCAGGAATGGATGGCGGCGCAGTATTCACCGCTACCGCAATTTTCAGCTACAGTAGCTACACTGTTCATGGTTTTCTTTGCTAACTACCCTGTTGCTCTGGCTTCGGAATGGGACTCAACGCATATTTCGCATATTCCGTATGTATACCTATAGCTAAAGGCAGGCATCAACGACCCTGGAAGATTGCTCTTGTTGCAGTTCTGGTAGAAGGTATCGTATTCATGCTTCTCTCACTCACGAAAGCTTCCGCGAAAAAGCTCGTCAATGAGGGTTCCTTCCAATCTGAAATACGGTATCACTGCCGGTATCGGTCTGTTCATCGTTCTCGTTGGACTAAAGGTTGCCGGTATCGTGATTACCAGTGAATCGACTCTTGTCGACCTGGGAATGGTTGGTTCCCGCAGTTTGTACTCGCCATTGTAGGCTTTCTGCATCTGCGCAATGGTTCGCAAGAACGTTCCCGGTGCGGTGCTCTGGGGAATCATCATAACATGGATCCTCGGAATCATCGCTGAGAAGATAGGATGGTATCATGTGGATCCGGCTGCCGGCGCATTCTCGCTGATTCCCGGCAAGATTTTCAGCCTTCCGTCAGCACCGCATTTCGCACAGTTTGATTTCGGTTGGATTTCCAAAAATCTGATTAACTTCCTTGTTATCACATTCTCGTTCCTCTTCGTCGACCTGTTCGATACTGTCGGAACTCTTATCGGAGTAGCTTCTAAGGGTAATCTCCTCGATGAGACGAAACCTTCCTCGCGCCAGGGTGCGCTGCTCGCTGACGCATTCGGAACAATATTCGGTGCATTCGTGGGAACTTCGACTGTAACCTCTTACGTTGAGTCGAGTGCCGGTGTAGCTGCCGGTGGCAGAACAGGTCTCACAGCTGTAACATCCGCCGTAATGTTTATAGTCGCACTGTTCTTCTCTCCGGTATTCCTGGCAATCCCCGGCTTTGCGACAACTCCGGCACTCATGTACGTGGGACTGCTGATGGTATCTTCAATCAAGAATATCAACTTCGACGCAGATATCGCGGATATCGCTTCTGCGTTCTGTGCTATCACGTTCATGCCTTTCACATATTCCATTGCAAACGGAATCATGTTCGGAATGATTTCATGGGTAATTCTCAAGGTCATAGGCGGCAAGATCAGGAGATCTCACCTGTTGTGTAGTTTCATTTGCCCTGTTTGCACTCAGAATCGGAACACTTATCGCCGGAATCAGATTCCACTAAGCTCTCACCTTGAATACATAGAAGCCATAAATTTACAAATCTTTGCGAGCTCCCATGAGCTCGTATTTTTCTTGCATGAATGTTATATTTGAAACATCCGTTCGCATCGGCGGTGCTAATCGTCTATAATAGATGTATCTATACAAGGAGGTCAGCATGAGCCGGGATAGAAGAATACTACATTGTGACATGAACAGCTTCTATGCGTCTGTCGAGCTGCTCTCCAGACCGGCTCTAAAGGACAAGCCGGTCGCTGTTGCAGGAGATCCCGGCAGCAGGCACGGAATCATCCTCGCCAAGAACGAAGCTGCCAAGAGGTTCGGTATTGTCACAGCCGAGACTGTACAATCCGCAAGGCGCAAATGCCCTGACCTTATCACTCTCCCGCCTCATCATGAGAAATATCGTGAATACAGCCGCAGACTCAACTCAATTTATCTGGGTATACGGATCTGGTCGAGCCATTGGCGTTGATGAGTCGTGGCTCGACGTCACTGCGAGCGAAATGATTATGGAGACGCCCGAGCTGAGTTGCGGACAGCATCAGGGAGCGCGTCGAAAGCGCGAGCTGGGGCTGACGCTATCAGCCGGTGTCTCCTTCAACAAGATATTTTGCCAAGATGGGCAGCGACTATAAAAGCCGGATGCCACTACGGTTAGTTTCGCGTCAGAATTTCAAGAAGGCTGCTGTGGCCGATGTCGGTCTCGGAGATGTTCATGGTTGGGCGGGCCACTGCGGCATAGCTCGATGGTCTGGGCATACGCACTAGTGGAGATCTGGCTCATGCGGACAGGCTGCTGCTGGCTAATATCTTTGGTGTTCATGGCGACAGCCTGTACAGATGTCCCAGCAGCCTGGACGATGAGCCTATTCTCGCCTACGACAGACAGGAGGATATCAAATCCGTAGGTCACGGTATGACTTTCGTCGCAATCTGCGGGGCCGGATGATATAAACATCGCACTCACCGAAGCTTACCGACATGGTCCAGCACAAAGCTCGAACGCCATTCAAGTGGGCTCGCGGGGTCAGGATGAGGTCGACCCCAATGGTTAGCGATTATCAGGCAGAAACGACTACTAAACCGTCAACTTGGTCCGGCTGCATTTTGAGAAACCGCACTGGATCTGATCAAGGAGCTCAGGTACATCGAGCAGACCTATCAGGCTGTTAAACGCCCGTAACTGCTATCGATCTAACAGATTTGCCGGATGCCGGACAACGGCTAATATTTACAGTTGGCGCATCAACCGAGGAAAACCATCAGAATGAAAAGGACGAGAGCACTCGCCAAGGCGCTGGATCGAGATCCGCGACAAATTCGGTCAATCATCAATCAAAATTTGCTCACGTACTGGTGTAACGACATCCAGGGTAGATGGCGAAATCAGCATCAAGGAACGTGTTAAAACGGAGACGTCCGAGAGCTCCGATAATCTTGAGGAATCAAATGAGGAATCACATAATGAATAGAAACGGAACTCGAAGCAGAACAAACAGAACGCATCGAAAATCAAACAATCGCTCGAAGTCTTCATCTGCAAATATACAGACTCAAGAAACGGTGGAATCACTAAGCTCCGAGAGTTCAAACGCAAGGCCGCACAAAAGCTCTAAAACAGGACAAACTCAAGGCGGTCTTATCTGTAGTTGGACTATTAACCATATTGACGCTCGTCGGCTGCATGCGCTGCGCTGCGCCAATTGAATACGGCAATTTTAAGCACGATGCCAGATTTAACGGGTACGTTATATCCACAGGAATAGATGTTTCGTATGCTCAGGGCGACAACATCGATTGGCGCAAGGTCAAGAAATCCGGTGTCGACTATGTGTACATACAGAGCCGGATTCGAGGGATACATCAAGGGCAATCTCACAAGGATGCCAAGTTTGAAAAAGAATATCAAAAGGTGCCGATGATGCAGGTCGATGATTGAGCTTATACATCTATTCGCAAGCCCTTAGCAGCGATGAAGCTGCTGCAGGGAGGCAGACTATCTGGCAGATTGTGCAACAAATATCGTGTGGATTTACCTCTCGTCATGGACTACAGGCGCTGTATAACGGAGGAAGGCTTGAAAACACAATTAGGTCAGGCGGTCTCGAGAACCGCGGATCTCAACCGAAAATGCGATGGCATTTTGCCGTAGAGAGCTGGGCTCCGGACACGAGACGATGATATATGGTAACTATGAGTTTCCTGATGCACTACGCCGGCGGTTACGAATGTATCGCAAAACACAAATATATGGCTGGCACAATACAATACTCACGCGACCTACCGCGGCGCATACATGATGTGGCAGAGCACCGACAACACCAGGGTTCCCGGCATCGACAAGAACGTTGATCTGAACTTCATGTACATCATCCTGATCATCCATATCACTCCCTCGCGGCAGTCGGTACCGACAGGAAATCAATCAGCGAATGCAATGTGCAACTAAAGCATCATAGTTCCAGATACCTCGGCTTCGCAGCCCGCCCGGGTATTAATGTATACGATAGCGGAACGCAGCTTCGCCAGGGCAGAGATTATAGGGTTTCTTACATCAAAAATACATCACCGGGTACCGGATACTGCTATAGTTAGCGGTATAGGCAAATACAAGGATGCTGTCATGACGAGCTTTAAGATTAAAGGAATCCTATAGGAGGGCAAATATGAAATTTATATCATGGAACGTAAACGGCTTCCGCGCCGTGCTCAAGAAGGGCTTTGAGGATGTGTTCAAGGATCTGGATGCAGACTTTTTCTGTTTGCAGGAAACCAAGATGCAGGAAGGTCAGGCGGATTTTCACCCTGAGGGATACCACGAATATTACAGCTATGCGGATAAAAAGGGGTACTCAGGAACTGCTATTTTTGCAAAGGACGCCTCTCAGGGTCGCATACGGAATTGAGGGCAAGCACAACGACGAAGGACGTGTTATAACGCTGGAGTATGACGACTTCTATCTCATCTGCGCGTACGTACCTAATTCACAGGATGAGTTAAAGCGAATCGATTACAGGATGGAATACGAGGATGACCTCAGAGCATATATGTCTAAGCTTGACAAGGTCAAGCCTGTCGTTTCTGCGGCGATCTCAATGTTGCACATGAAATCGACCTCAAGAATCCAAAGTCGAACCGCGGTAATGCAGGCTTCTCCGACGAAGAGCGCAGCAAGATGACAGAGCTGCTGGGAGCAGGATTTACCGATACATATAGACATCTTCACCCTGATACCCCCGGCGTGTATTCCTGGTGGTCATACAGATTCAACGCCAGAGCCAATAACGCAGGCTGGCGCATCGACTACTTCATAGTTTCTAACAGACTGGAAACCAAGATCAAGGAAGCTGCGATCTTGACCGACGTATACGGAAGCGATCACTGCCCTGTATCGCTGGTACTGGAGTAAAGGAGAATACCATGAAGAAGATAACAGCATTTGAACTCGCAGGATGCCCATACTGTGTTCAGGGCAAAAAGCTCTCGCAGATCTAATCGCAGAGAGTCCTGACTACGGCAAGGTTGAAATTGAATGGATTGAAGAGGCGCACACCCAGAGTATTGCCAACTATGATTACTACGCAATCCTTCAATGTTCATCCGAAACGGAAGCTGTATGAAGCTTACCTATTCGGAGCTATGATGAATGCAAAGGAACATATAAAAGATGTCATGATACCGCACTTAAAAGGTGAGTATAAATGCATCTTTTCATTTATAACCTGCGTATATAAACCGCGTAAATAACGTAACATAGCAAGAGACATCAGTATTAGTGCTTGATGTCTTTTTCTAATTGACCAATAATTCGATCACCTTACTGTCAAAAGGATTAAAGCACATCGAAACTATGCGAATTTCAATTCATTAATAAAATTAAATATTGGCAGTCAAAATTACTGACGACAATCATATTTTAAATATAAATAACTAGACCATTTAAGTTTTATTTCTTATATGATAAAAATAGTAATACAGGGAAGAGATTATATATTTCTCCTTGTTGTATGTTGTAACTGATTGGTTGTAAAAGGATTAGGAGGTTGGTATTCATGAGTGAGTACATACTTGGCACTGACCAACAGCAAGCGTGGATGCACAGGAATTGTTTTCCTCCGCGCGGGTACGGCTTCCTCGAGCCGGGAACCTTTGGCCTGGATGCAACAGAGGTTGCTGCCTACAACGTAGTCAAATCGTTCTATCAGATTTATCCTGATGTTTGGAATCTTGACTACATTGCTGAGAAGACAGGTGCAAAAAGAAGATATTAAAAGCGCCTGAAAAGAATGTATGATGAGCACCTGATTATGTTCGTCATGAACCCGAATGTGAGTGTTTACGGTTGGGGTCTCTATTACTGGGTTGTCAAGCTGAAAAGACGGAACCGATCCGGCCATCAAAGAGCGAGTTTGCGAAGTGGTATCAGAACAAGGACGACATATGCACCGGATATATGACGGAAGGCGATTTCGATTTCTTTAACGGCAATCACATGCGCGTGATCGACAACCTGCTGGCAGATGTCATAGCTCCATGGAAGGACCGTCCTAGAGGTCGAGTACGTCCATCTCTGCCCGATTCGTGCTGATATGCGCGAATCGATGGTTAATCAGTGGGATGTGCCGTCTGACCAATTCAGGAAATTCGTATTCGGAGAAGAACAGCGAAAAAAGTTCCTTAAGGTTCAGCATAAGATTGACAAGACGGATCTTGCAATTGTTGACGCCCTAACTCCACTCCATCCATTGCAGACATGTTTAATTTCAAGAAACTGGAAGAGCTTTCCGGACTTGACGGAGACCAGATGAAGAAGGATATCATAACCTGTGTAGATGAACGTAAGTTTATGCTTCCTATGATATATTTCAACTACCGCAGGCTCGGACTGTCGATGCAGATGTACCTCGTTCGCATGTTTCAGAACGTTCCAAGCTACAGAAAAGGCAGAGCTGATTGAAGAATTCACTGCACAGTCGAATTTGTCGATATCTTCAATTTGGAGATTCATTTTATGACTGCCTGCTAAGCGCCTTCACTGAGCTCAATGACGTCGATGCAATTCGCGAAAAGCTCGAAAAATACGCAGAGATTGAAGAAGTAAAGGTTGCTAATTCCAAACGCCAGTTCAGGCGCTGGGTTGCACGGTTGGATGATGAAAACGGGTACTGGGAGGAGTGCGTCATGACGGACGACTTTCTTCAAAAATCGTTTGGAGACCGGCTCTCCGAAATGCCGCTTCTCCACAGATCCTGAGGAGGTGAAATAAGATGATTGTAAAACATCCTCGCGATTATGTAATAGATAATCTTCAGTATGCATTAAATCCAAAATCTATCGCGGTAGTCGGTGCCAGCCGCTATTCAACAAAGGTAGGCTACAAGGTTGTAGACGGTCTGAAGCTATGGGGGTACAAAGGTGAGATCTATCCCGTTAACCCGCGCGCCGATCAAGTGAACGGTCTCAAAAGCTTATCCGACCGTAAAAGACATTCCCGAAGATGTTGATTTGGCGTTCCTTGCCGTTCCGGCGCACATCGTAAAGTCCGTGTTGGAGGACTGTGTCGCCAAAAAGGTCAAAATTGTCGTTATCGCTACAAGCGCATTCAAGGAGATTGGCCGCGGTGCTTTACAGGATGAATTGACACAGTACTGCCGTGACAACAAATTGCCGCTGATCGGTCCGAACCTGGTGGGAATGGGAAGCCCGTATCTTGATTTTAACTGTGGCTTCATTTCCCGTACCTGCCTATCAAGGGACCTGTAGCTATGATATCGCAGTCAGGTGCCAATCTGCTGGCTGCCCTCGGGTCATCTCAAAAAGATCACTATGGCATGCAGGCTTCTTTGTTGGCCTTGGTAATAAGGCGGATGTGGATTTCTGTGAATTCATCGCATATGCCGGACGAGATAAAGATACAAAGTGCCTCGCTGTATACATTGAAGGCCTGGACAGTCCGGACGCCTTTATAGAAGCGTGCCGCGGTGTTAATAAACCGATAGTCACCATAAAGGTCGGCGGTTCAAAAATTGGTGAAAAAGCGGCGTTTGCACATACTGCATCCGAAAATGCCGGGACTTCGGACGAATTCTATGACGAAGTATTTAAAGAGGCAGGCGCAATTCGTGCCACAACATGGGAAGAATTTCTCGACATATCTATGGCTCTCGGCATGCAGCCACCCTGCAAAAGGGGACAATATCGTGATGATTACCAATGGCGGAGGCTCGGGACTGCTCAGCTGTGACCATTTCGAGCGCAGGGGTATGCCAATGCATGAGTTGCACGAAATTTCTCCTAGTCTCTCTGACCGAATTCGTGCATACATGCCTATGTTCGGTTCTCCACTCAGCCCCTGTTGATATCTCGGAACCGCTTCACCGATTCAGTACAAAGGGCTTTCATACAGGCAATACGCGATCCTAACGTACACGGCATTATAGGGTCTATCTGCCCTACCGCAGTTACCGATGTGGATGCAGTTACCGATGTGGTTATACGCATACACGATACCTACCGTCACCTGGGCAAACCGTTTATCATGGGTGCCAAGGCGGTAACGAGTGCCAGGAGGCCATACTTAAGCTCAGAGATCATGGTATCCTGCTTGCAACTGCCGAACAAGCTGTCAACGCCATGGTAGCCTTATATCGTTACGGCCAAATCAGTTTGAATCGCAAGTAATGACGATCTATTAATCAAACACATTTGATGAATAACCAATGAGCCGGGGAGCATATCGGCATGCTTCCGGCTCATTTTATCCACCCTATATCTTCCTTCAAAAAAATGCAGCCGCTGTACCCATTGAAAATTTCAACGTTCACAGCGACTTTTTACCAGCTGTTGTTGTCCTGTGGCTTATTTTTAGCAACACATCTCGGCCTATAACTTAAACGTTACCTCTACCCAAGCTCAACTCACTAGCTGCCCAGCTTCAGGTTGTCAAATTCTTTTTTACGAGGATATGCATCCGGCGTGAACTCCTCAGCCATATTCTTGATTGCCTTCTTCTCCTTAGCGCTCAGCTTAGTTGGAACCTCAATATTCACCTTGACATACAGGTCTCCATATCTGCCGGTTCTAGGATTTTTGACACCCTTGCCTTTGAGCCTAAAAATTCGATCCGGTCTGTGTTCCGGTGCAAGCGTATACGAATACGTCTCGTTGAAACCCGGCACCTTGACCTTGTCGCCGAGCACCGCCTGGTCGTAGGTAGTAGGCATTGTCAGGTGCAGGTCGTCGCCACGTCTCTTGTATACCTTGTGTGGCTTTACATTTATCACTATGTACAGGTCGCCAAATGGGCCACCGTTAACTCCCGGCTCACCCTCGCCCCGAATCGGGATGATGCTGTCGCTGTCGACACCCGCCGGAATGTCAATCTTGAGCGTAACGGTCTTTCTCACCGAACCCTTGCCGTGGCAGTCAGGGCACGGTGTATCGATAACCCTGACCGGTTCCACCGCACGCATCTGAAGTCGTCACATTCTGGAATGTTCCAAAGCGGAGTCTGCGATACATGTGACACCCTGGCCGGTTCACTGCACTTCTCACATGTGTGCTTGCCCGTACCCGGAGCCGTTCCCTCTCCGTTACACTTCTTGCACTTAACGTCCTTAGTGAGTCTAATTTCCTTACGACAGCCAAATATCGCCTCAGTAAATTCGATCGTAATCGATTTCTGCAGGTCACTGCCCTTTCGAGGACCGTTTCGCCTTGCACGCGTCCTCCGAAGCCACCAAAAGCCGCCGCCAAACATATCGAAGATATCTTCAAAGCCGCCGAAACCGCCAAAACCGGCTCCGCCACCTTCAAAAGCCTGCATTGGGATCTACTCCGCGCAGCCGAATCTATCATATTTGCTCTTCTTATCAGGGATCCGACAATACAGCATAGACCTCGGTGGCTTCCTTGAATTTTTCTTCGGCTTCCTTGTCGCCGGGATTCTTATCCGGATGGTGTTCATAGCCATCTTGCGATAAACCTTCTTTATCTCGGCTTCGGGCTCCTTTCCGGATGCCAGCACCTCGTAACAATCTCTTATCAGTCCATGTTATTTCCTTCCAGCGATAATTTATATAATCAGTGAACTGCCGGCACGCTGTGCCGGCAGTAGCTCGCTCTATGAGTATTCGGGACCTACTTATCTTCGTCTACAACCTCATAATCGCGTCTACAGTGTTTTCGCCGGACCTGCACTCTGTGCTCCTGACTGAGCCTGTGCACCTGCGTCTGCGCCATCACCGGCAGCACCTGTCTGAGCTTGTGCTGACTAGTAAGTTCTGGCGAAATCGGATAGAACGCCTGTATCAGCGCTTCGCTCGCTAGCGCTAATGTCTTCAACGTCGTTAGCCTCTACAGCCTTCTTGAGATCCTCTCTAGCTGCGTCAACCTTGAACTTCTCGTCAGCAGTTACCTTGTCAACTCGAGCTCGTTCATCTGCTTTTCAGTCTCGAGAGAATTCCTTCAGCTGGTTCTTAACCTCGACCTCTTCCTTTCTCTGCTATCCTCCTCAGCATGTGCTCAGCTTCTTGATCTTAGCAGTAATCGTCCTCAGAAAGCTTTGTTGAGGGATGTAGTTGTAATCTGCTGCTCACTTACCGTACCAGATCCTTAGCGCTTACATTTACAGTACGTTAGCATCGATGTCAAATGTAACCTCGATCTGTAAGGTTCCGCAGAGGCAGGGCAATGCCCGTGAGCTGGAATCTACCAGAGTGTCGATATTGTCGGCTGCCACTCTCTCTCACCCTGCATTACGTGCACATCCACCGCTGTCTGATTGTCTGCTGCTGTTGAGAATATCTGCCTTCTTGGTTGGAATAGTTGTATTTCTCTCGATTAGCTTGAGTTGCAGCACCACCGAGCGTCTCGATGAACGGCGACAGTGGAGTAACATCAAGCAGCAGAGCGTCATCGAGCCTCACCTGTGAGTACGCCTGCCTGGATAGAAGCTCCGGTACTACGCACTCATCCGGGTTGATACCCTTGAACGGCTCCTTACCTGTTACCTTCTGAACAGCTGCCTGAACTGCAGGAATACGTGTCGAACCCGCCGACTAGGATGACCTTAGCGATGTCTGAATTTGTAACACCCGCATCTGCCATAGCCTTTTCGCAGGCTCGATACTTCTCTCAACCAGTCCGCTTGTGCAGGCTGATCAAATCCGGCTCTTATGAGATCCATGTCCATATGGAGCGGACCCTCATCAGATTACAGTGATAAATGGCAGATTGATCTTAGTGCTCTGTGCACTGACAGCTCCTTCTTGGCCTTCTCCGCAGCTTCCTAAGTCTCTGCAGAGCCATGTTGTCCTTTCTGAGGTCAACTCCGTGCTCGAACTTGAACAGATCTGCCAGGAAGTCAGAACAGCATTATCGAAAATCATCACCGCCAAGTGTGTATCACCGTTTGTAGCAAGCACCTCAAATACTCCATCCCCGCAAGCTCTAGCACAGACACATCAGATATTACCGCCGCCAAGGTCGTGAACAAGAATCTTCTATGCTCATCCGCCTTTATCAGTCCATAAGCAAAGCGATGCAGCGTAGTTGGCTCGTTGATAATCTCTTAACGTCCAGACCGGCAATCTTACCGGCATCGCTCAGTAGCCTGCTTCTGAGCATCTGAAAATATGCCGGAACCGTGATGACAGCCTCTGAAACCTTTTTCCCCAGATATGCCTCAGCGTCAGACTTGAGCTTACCGAGAATCATAGCAGAGATGTCCTGTGGAGTATAGCTCTTTCCATCAATCTCTACAGTATAGCTCTCTCCCATGTGCTCTTGATAGAAGCAATCGTTCTATCCGGGTTTTGTGATTGCCTGTCTCTTAGCCGTCTCTCCGACAAGTCTCTCACCATTCTTAGTGAGATGCTACGACGGACAGTGTAGTTCTTTGCACCCTCTGCATTAGCGATTACAACAGGTTCTCCGCCTTCCAGAACAGACACGCAGCTGTTCGTAGTTCCCAAATCAATTCCAATAACCTTACTCATTGTTTATTTCCTTCCTTTCGTATCCGAAATCCATTATTTACTAAATTATTTATATACAAAACGCGGTTCCCCGATTTTGTCACTATTTCGCAACAGTTACCATTGTCGGTCTATTGACCTTGCCGTTAAGACTATAGCCCTTCTGCAGCACATTGCACACCTTGTTGCTGTCGTATTCCTCATCGTCGGCCGTCATAACCGCATTGTGAATCTTAGGGTCATTCCTCACCGAGCGCTCGCAACTCTCGAGCCCCGCTTCGCTCAGAGCGCTTAGCAACTGATCGAAAATAAGCCTCATGCCTTGAGCGTATCCCTCTGCATCCGCCGCAGGATCACTCGCCAACGCTCTCTCGAAGTTGTCGAGCACGCCCAACAGTTCAACGACGAGCTTTTCATTTGCATACGCGTGGATATCCGCCTTCTCCTTGGCGACGCTTCTTGTAGTTCCGGAACTCTGCCACAGCCTCAGATACCTGGAATCGCCATCCTCTTCAGGCTTATCGGTTTCATTCTCCGACCTCTGAGTCTGATCAGACGTACCATCGCCCTCGGCTTCGCTGTCAGGCACATCCTTCGCTTCGTTATCAGCTTTGTCAGCATCCTGAGGCTCTGTCTTGCCATCTACCTCGGCTTCGGTCTTGACTTCTGCATCTGCCGGCTTCGCATCTGAGCCTGTTCGCTGAGGCATTCGAAGAATTCTCTTTCCGGCTCTCCGCAGCTTCTACCTGCTTATCAGCTGTCCTATCACCAGCCTCATTAATATTATCCTTCTTGTTCTCTTCGAGTCATTCTTGTGTTCCTTTCATCGTTTGCAAGAACGATTTGCTGAGGTTCTCCGTAAGGTATTCCATTATGGAAGTAACCTCGCTATAGTTCATCCTGGTTGGTCCGATTACTCCAATCTTGCCTATCAGCTTGCCATCCACGTGATATGTCGCGGTGACCAGCGAGCAATCCTTCATCGATGAATCGATATTTTTCATCACCGATGGTTACGATTACACCATCCTCACGCTCGAGCATATCTCTTGCAAATTCATCCTTCCTGCTGACAAGCTCGATGAATGCCTTAGGCCTTATCGATGCTGCTGTACTCGGGAATGTTAAATATGTTGATCAATCCCTCCATGCTGACAGAATTGACGTTGAGCATATCTTCGAGCGTCTTCATGAAGTTTGGCATAACCGTGTTTGCCAAAGGGCTCATAGCCTCGAGATCAGAATTGAAATCTGCAATGATTGATTTCTTGAGAGCCTCATCTATGGTGTTGCCCTTATGATTATATGTCATCGATTTGCTGAGTATCTCCAGCGACTCCGGCGTATATGACACATCCACCTCGAGTGTGGTGTTCGTGACATTGCCGGCATCAGATACAATCATCAACACGATTGTGTATTCATCAACCGGCACGAGTCTGATGAACTTGAGCGTGTCGTAATTAGCCGAAGGCGTCATCGCAAATGATGCAAGCTTCGTTATATCTGAAAGCAGCTCTGCTGCGTGCTGTAACGTCTGGTTGAACTCTGCGACGCTAACTTGCATGCGCTCGTTGATTATCTGCTTTTCCTCCGGCGAAGATCGTAGCTTGCTCGCCAGGCTATTTACATATAGTCTATATGTACGCTTATCAGAAGGCACGCCCTGCCGAGTATGCGGGTGTGTCAGATATCGAGCTCTTCAGGTCAGCCATTTCATTTCTGATAGTCGCCGGGCTGCACCCAATCCATATCTCTTAGCAAGCGAACGAGAACCGACCGGCTCTCGCGTTCTTAACGTAGTCTGTGATGAGTGCCTGGAGGATCTGAGCTTTCTCTCACCCTATTTCCATTGCTATTTTCCTCCTTACCTGAATTTTGTGCCTCATCAATCCGGAGTGCTAATCACTACCCATAGTGTACTATCGACCTCCCCAGTGTCAACATCAAAACATGAGTGTAATATGTCGTGAAGCGAAGCAGTGCCGCTCTAGCCATATAAAAACTCCGGACTATATCCATCCAGGTCTATAACATAATTCAATATCACACTCTGTTACTTGCTTTCCCGCTTTGAGTTTCCGGCAAAAATAAATGCCATGTACCTTACATATACAAATGCCATAAAGGCTGCTGCAATCACAGTTTCAACAAGAACAATCGTACCGAGCCATGGAAGCGGATGCCCCATAAGTGCTGAACACGATACAACCTGTTTCGTTGCAGTTGCACTAATTACAAAAGGAAATGAAACCTGCAAAACTAGGATAAAACTTTTTCATGAGCCTTAGACATGCAACTAGCGAATACACATACATGATATATTCGCTACCACAAACAGTATCATTAGCAAAAGTAAAAGTTCTTTGAATTAACAGATTGAACGTAGGCGGCGATGCATAGACTCATCGGTGCTGCAAATATTCCAACGAGAGGTTTAGCTGGCTCAGGTGAAGAAGCTTTGCACACCTATTTATAATGACTATCAACAGCGGAATGAACGTAGTGTAAGCCAAACCAGAATGTTGCTGCTCAAATCCGGTCTTATCATATGCAGGCGCAGTAACCCCCGCAACTACAATTTCCTACATATCGATAAACCACGTTGTAAAACGACTTTCTTCTCGTGCTTGAACAAGAACTTCAATGAAAAATATATAATCAGCACAACATGCAGCGCTATGCAAACATCCAAATGAAATATACAACCTGTCTATGAAAGGCTTAGCATATGTACTGAGGAATCATAAGCGCCATCGGAAATGTAGCAGATACTCCTGCCATAATAGGATTGCCCATATCCTCTTTAATCAGTCCCGGATATTTTACCAGCTTAAGCAGTATCAGAATCAGTAGAAATGCTGCCAAAATACCGCATACATTTCGAAGTAATTCAGAATAACTTTGTAAAAGATTTCCGAGAGCTGCTGTTCCCAGCATTACACCACATATAGCAGGTACTTTCTTTATCATTGTCGCATTCTCCATTCTCTACAAACACAATCACTAAGCTTCCAAGAGGGTAGTTCTTGTCTTGAGATAATCATCATGAGACAGAACAGTAATCTCTCCGTTTTCAATTCAGAGCTCACGCACTAATATTTCAGCTGCCTTGGCTGCACACATACCGGTGTAATATATGCACTGAGATTTATGACCACCTTGACTCATGTCGAATTCCTTTGTGAGAACACGGCAACAGGCAGCCTTTTTTGTATTATTTTCCCTAAACCAATCATGAAGTTCTTTAGTCATGCTCATACATTTTACAACCTCTGGATCCTTAGGGCCCTTCTGCTCATCTCTACCAAAAACATGCTGATCATAAGTACTCCTCCGTTAAGCGCTCACAGATACATCCGGACTTTCCGACTCCAATAGCCATTTCCTGATGCCATCTGCTAGTAATCTCATGAGGAGCCATCGAGCTCAAAGATTATCCATAATAACGTCCATAACTGCTTCACAGCAGAAAAAGCCCTTGCGGTATGATTCTTCAGCTCCAGCCTGTACCTTTGCTAAGTCAATAGATTTTTGCATTGATTTTCATTTTGTCCTCCTGTCAATACATTTTAAATTAATATACCAGTTATTTGATATATTTCCATATCTTCATAACAAGATATACCCACGTCCTAAAAAGAATTGTTGCATATCAACAATTTCAATAATAATCAACTTTTATAAGATCAAATATTAACATTATCAATACTTGTTAATACACGTTACTTCTCCTGTACATATAAAAGTAACACCCTCCTAGCAATGGAAGTCAGTTATAGACCTTGAGCTCCTTCTCGCTCTGATCATAAATAAATAGCGACCTCCCAACAATGGAGGCCGCCGAAATTTAATGACTTGGTTACTATATTATTTGTGCTGTAAATTAAAGATTTTTTATTTAAATCTGTGCAACGAATGATGTAAAGTCCATCCTGATAAGTATCGACATAGATATAGCCTCTGTCATCTACTACACAGTCCTCAGCATGACCAACGTGTGGTCCCGGGAACAGGGTCCCGTCCTCAATATCGAACCATGTGCCTTCCGGATCCGGTGGCATGAAGTAAGCGATTTCCTTAGGTATGAACGGATCCGCACATCGCTAGATGCAAGTCCGGCCTGGAAGTGACAGTTGTAGACTCTGTCGTCTCTGCTCCAGGCAGTCCTGCCGAATAGGTCGAGACATGTTGTATGGACCGAATACCACTCTCTGGCCATCGATGATGTAGAAGTTCTCACCGTGGCACTTCTTGTACTCCGCCGGTACCTCCGGATAAGGGAATACCGAGATAAGTGCCGGATTCTCCTTATCGGAAGTCTCAACCATACCGATGATGTTCATGGGCTGGCTGGTGATCTTGTGGAACATGCCTTCTTCTCTGTTGTTGTCAAAGTACCATGTTCTCTCACCCTCCGTAGTTACTACAGCAAAGGGCTTATCACCCTAAAGGCATTGCTGTGTGAACAGCTGCGCCTGCCTGACCGTTACCAAATGGCGGGTTGAGAGCACATTGCCCAGAGTCTGGGTCTGGTCTTGTCGTGTACGTCAATCATGACAGAATCCAACGTTGAGGAATGCTGCATATACTACGTCGTCCTTAACTGTGATTGCGGTGGCCGTTGAGGCGCTTCATGAACGGCTCTGTACCAACCTCCGGATATCGAGCCTTCTTGTTGCCCGAAATCACTACATCAGCCCACTAGCCAACCTCAGTTGGGTTGGTCGGATCTGATATCAACGATTCTCAGGAATGTATCCCGTGTGAGTTGCGCTTGCTGCCCATGATATACGCGTAGTCGTCGCCGTTATCGAAGCATCTGTGCACTCCCGGACCATCCTCACACTCGAACTGTCCGAGGAACTTAGGGTTAAGTGGATCGCTCTCGATATCATAGAGCTCAAATCCGCCCCAGAACGGTTGATCGTGAGTACCGTGCAGCACCCTCATCGTGCCGCCATAGCAAGCGAGAAGCTGCCGTCTGCCTGCAGCTGGCGAGGCTCGCCCATCGTGAACCTCACCAAATCAGTCGCCCTCTACCCGCCTGGCTGTCGGTTGCCGGATCTGTCACATCGACGATATTAAATCCGTTATCACGGAAGCATGCAGTATACAAATAATATCTGCCATCCTTAGTACGGTGCATTCCCATCTGGAAGCCCGGTTTTTTGTTCAAATCAGAGTATCCTATGAACTCCGTGGTCTTGAACAGCATCTGTCTCTTCTAGACATTTTACCCCCTGTTAGTGTTATCTATAAGCCTCATAAGCTACAATTGATGTATCTATGCAGATGTCATCAATTGGACTATAATAGAACCTGCAAAAGACAGAATGGACATCCATGCGGTTTCTGCATGGATGCCCGATTTTGTTTAATTTTGTTGTTCTCGACTGCCGGCAACATATCGTCTGCGAAATACTTTCTAAGCTCATCGCAAACAGATTCACCTCTCTAGGCGGTTTCTCCTCGTGCCACGCAATGGCGATATTTGAACGGGCATCGATGCTCACAGAGTGTATGTCCGGGCACCGGATATATCCACCCAGTCGTCAGCGATATAACGCCTCTGCCGTTCTGGACATTGGCAAACATAGTCTCGATGTTGAGAACCACCTCTGCTCGGGGATAAAGTTGAACGGTCGCAGATTGAATCGATTGATGATATAATCTCGCAGCAGTCTCGAATCCTCTGCGACGAACATGGTCACACCCTTCATCTCCTCGGGGCTGTCTACCAAGACGCCGAAAAGTCTCTCGGAATAAACGATAGTGCGATTTACATCAGTCACCACCTCGTACTCTACGTCGGAAGTTGCCTTCATATAATCCTCCAGCGAGATAACAGCATCCAGCTGTCCTGACTGCAATTTCTGCATCAGGGTTATCGAAGCTGAGGCACTCTATCCTGACCGAAAAATCATCGTGAGATCTGCCTGCAGCGCGTAACAACCTCCGGCAGGAAGCCTGAAATATTCCAGCCTATATTGCCTCAGCCTCAGCTCATGAGTTTCTTCGCGCAGCGACTCTTGTCCTGACGGTTCCGTCTCAAATCTGCTGAACAGGCTGAAGTATTTCTCCCCGGCAGGCGACAGTGTTATGCTTCTGGAGTTCTCCCTTTCAAACAACACCGTCCCCAGCTCCTTCTCAAGCGCTGCAATCGCTCTGGATACCTGAGATTGAGGAACATATAGCTTTTCCGCCGCCTTGGTAAAATTGAGAAGCCTGGCTGCTTCAAGAAAAGCCTTAATCTGTCTATCGTTCATAACCGCCTCCGTGGCACCTGGTTCTTGCTCGAGTTTAACTTCCTTCCAGCTGTCACATATAGCTTGGTCGTTTCCGGGTCAAGCTTGGTCAGAAGCGATACATCTGTCAATACTGTCCCGGGTTGGGAACATGGCAGGATTCGACACGTATTTTGAAGGAATCTTCCTGATTGCTGCCGCGTTAGGCATGGTGTAATATAGATAGTCAAAGTTTCTCTTCGCTACGCTGGCTCTGCACATGTAGTTGATGAATTTCTCGGCATTCTTCTTGTTCTTGAAGTCTTAAGACGATCCACGAATCGATAAAGAACTCTGCCCCTTCCTTGGGGACTACGAACTCCACGTCCTTGACTGAGGTCGTGCGTATACTGATACTCGCCGTTCCACACTACTCAGTGTCGCCGAGCCGTCAGTCAGCAGGTCACGAGCCGAGTCATTTGCGTATTTGTATACGAGCGGCTTCTGCTCCTTAAGCGCATTCTTGGCCGCTTCTATCTCCTTAGGATTGGTTGAATTAGGTGAATATCCAAGTCGCATCAGCGAGATTGCAAACGCATCGCGAACGCTGTCCTGCATGACTATATTATTGGCGTATGTAGAATCCCAGAGAGCATTCCAGGAGTCGATCTTTTTTCCGCCGGTCTTTTTTTTGTTATACAGTGTTCCCTGCACACCCACAACGTGCGGCACCGAATACCGGTTGCCCGGATCAAATGCCTCCGCCATTTTCATGTATTTAGAATCCATATTCTTGAGATTCCTGATGTTCCTCTTGTCCAGCTTGAGCAGCAGTCCTTCGTCCATCATCCTGCCAACCATATAATCGGATGTACATACAACGTCATAGTCTGCCGACGCGTTCTTGATGACAGGATACATCTCCTCCGCCGTATCATAGGTGTCCTGAATGACCCTTATGCCGGTGTCCGCTTCAAAATCAGCGATAATCTCAGGGTCATAATCATCTCCGTAGCTATATACATACACTTCTCCATTCTCGCCGCTGCGGCGTCCCGTCAGAATAGCCATCAGCAGCAGAGCATGCGAACCAGTATTAATTTCTTCTTCATGCCCTCTTTGGCTCCTTATCTCTGTTGAAGTTGACTATCAGCAGCGCAACCAGGCGATAACGAAAAATAATCGTAGACCAGCGCCTGGTGATGGTCTGATCCCAATCTTGACCTCATGCAGATGAGTGTCGGATGGTGTTAATACCCACCTCTGGTGAAAATGCGTAACCACAAAAATCATCGACCGACATTAGAAACTGACAGCAGCAACCATGACACTGTGCATCAGTTCCGAGTACAGCCTTTCTAAACGCATACCCTCTGGAAGCCCCCAGGTCAGGCGCCGCTTCAAGTGTGTCCCGTCTTGTGACATCCTCGGTCTCACGGACGGGATTACATAAGAATGCAGAATGTTACATGAGAGAACAGTGTCGTCATATACCCCAGCGATATTCAAAGAGAAGGAAGGACAGCATCAGCGATATGCCGGTTACAATATCGCGTTGAGCATCAGATGTTGTTAACTGCCAGCAGTACATTCTCATCCTACGCCTTATGGACTCTATGCCGATTACAGCCAAGGTGCCGATCACAGTAGCTATCATCGCTGCAAGTATGGCTATTGAAAAGGTATTTACAATAGCTCCCAGAATTAGGCGGCTGTGAAACATCTCCTTGTACCACTTGAGCGAGAACCTCGTGAATACCGCCATCGATTTGCTCTCATTGAACGAGAGCAGAATCAGCGTCAGGATGGGGAGATACAGGAACAGCATTATGATTACCAAATACATGTTGCCACAAAACTTCTTCATATCATGTTGCCCCCCTCTTCGTCGCTAAACTTCTGAACTGCAAGCATGCTTACGATGATAAATACCATCATTATGAGCGACAGCCCAGATCCGAGATACCAGTTGGAATTAACTGTGAATTCCTGCTCGATGATGTTGCCTATCAGGTTGACCTTACCTCCACCCAGCATGTTAGAGATAACAAATGTAGTGAGGGCCGGGATCAACACCATCGTCACGCTTGCGATTCCCGGAATACTGAGAGGAAGATAATCTTTCTGAATACATAAAATTTACCGGCGCAGGTCGTATGCCGCTTCGATAAGACGGTTATCTACTCTTGGACGACATTGTACTATAGGAAGCACCATGAACGGCGGGAGTCATATACCATGCCGAGCACTACCGCCCCAGAGTGCCCATCATCTCCTGCCTGGGAAGGCCTGATCGATGCGAGCAGTGGGTTGATTACGCACCTGTCTCGATCCAGCACACCTGCAGGCCATCGTTCTGAGCTGAAGTTCATCCACATCGGCAGGATGAACACGAAAATCCTCAAAGCCCTGCTGTCAGAACCTGCTCCCGCGCAGGATCGAGCGCCATAGGAAAAGCCAGTGATGAGGCACACAATCGTGCTCACTGGCGATAAGAGCAGTGATAATCCGAGGCCTCAGATGCTGCGGTTGAACATCGCCGTTATATTTTCTAATGTAAATGCACCATTTCTGTTGGTGATGCCATAGTATGCTATGGTCAAAATCGAGATTACCGTGCCTGCGATAACCCAGATGGCAAAAAGGTGCTGTATAGCTCTTCTTAGATATCAAGTTCCTGTGCCTCCTCAGCTTCAGATGTCGGCTTATACTAATCTGGATATTTTCGGGTCTTACATACATGCCTATCATCTCCCCAACCTCATGTGAATCATAGTTCTGAAGCAGCCACTCAACCTGCCGTTCTCCTCTGCACCAGCATCTCATGGTGCACTCCGATGAACGGTTTGCTGACAATCGTGCCGTTCATGATTCCCTCATCGGCATTCCGCGAATCTCGATGTCCTCCGGTCTGATTACAGCATCAACAGGCTGCCCCACGTAGAAGCCCGTTCCGTTGCCATCTATGCATTCAAAACCTATGACCGTCAATCACCAACCAGCTTGTCATCGACCATTCTCCGCATCGATGATATTGCTATCCTCGATAAAGTCCGCTACAAACGCATTCTCCGGCTCGTTAGAGATCTCCTCGGGAGTTCCCATCTGTTGAATAAGACCGTTGTTCCTGCTAGACGATTATCCGACATCGTGAGGGCTTCCTCCTGATCGTAGGTCACTATATAAATGTATTGCCAAGCTCCTTCTTGAGCCACACCAGCTCGTGCTGCATCTCCTGCCTTAGCTTGAGATCTAGAGCTCCGAGCGGTTCATCCAGCAACACCCTAGGCTCATTCACGATAGCTCAGGCCATCGCTACTCGCTGCTGCTGTCCGCCTGACATCTTGTCATGGTTCTTTTGCCATACCATCCAGGTTAACCAGCTAGTCCATAGCAATCTTGTCCTTGATGTATTGTTTCGGACCGCTTACGCCATGAAGTCGAAAGCTATATTCTCCTGTACCGTCATGAGAGCAGAGCATAGTTTTGAACACAGTGTTGACATGGCGCTGGTTGGGGGCATGTGGTGATGTCCTGCGCTTCAAAAATCACCCTTCCCGTGTCCGGCGTTTCAAATCCACCGATGATACGAAGAGTTGTAGTCTTGCCACATCCCGATGGTCCGAGCAGAGTCACAAACTCGTTTTCCTTGATCGAAAGCGTAATGTCTGATAAGACCTCGTGCCCTTCAAAGCTCTTGCTGATGTTGTCCAGTCTGATTAACTCGTTCAAATCTTTCCTCCAAAATAGTCATTGGCGCAAACTTCCCTGTACGTTCCCATATAACTCGATATAACTCGCTTAAAAGCTGGGCGGCGAGCTAACCCATATTATCTCTGCGCCTTTGCACGAGCTGATATGATGCTCCTGCTCCGGATAGATATAGAAGGTCTCACCCTTCTTGACGTGATAACTGTCACTGCCGATGTGAATATCGATAGCGCTTTGATTACATGCGAATTCCTCACCTTCATGAGGATTGTCGAGTGTCATGCCCGGCGCCATTAGTAACCTGATGGGTTCCATGTTATTTTTCTGGGCATTCGGACTATCCACTCTATCGTGCTTTTGTGGCGTTCATCCTCCTTGACGAAGTAATCATCACTGTTAAAAACAATCTGCGGTTTCTCCTTTTCAGAGAAGAAGGTTGTGAGATCGCTTCCGAGAGATATTATGATGTCCTCGAGCGTCGCAATCGAGGGAGATGTCAGATCTCTCTCAACCTGCGATATGAACCCTTTGGAAAGCTCGGCTCTGTCAGCCAGCTCCTCCTGTGTGAGTCCACGCTCTATTCTCAGCTGTTTAATCTTGTCACCGATTTCCATTAAAACTCCTCACCTTAAATCCCTATAATATCACGCCTCAGCAGCATATCGCTCAACACAGGACTGTTTGCTGCCACGCATTATAATAAGTAAAAATTTAGTATTAGTAAACTAACAGTATAATTATAATCGCGCGCTAGTCTAATGTCAATATATTAATCAAAATTCTCGATATATTAAACAAAGTGCGGTAATGATTTTCTTGGAAAAATAAAAAGGCCGCTAAATTAACGACCTTTCGAATTAAAATTATCCTTTTGAATTATTATGATTTAATATACTTTATCAGTTTTTATTTGCAGCACGTTTTGCAGTTTGTGCTTTAACTGTAGGTGTACATTTTTCTCAAGGAGCTGCTGAGAGGCGCCTTTAACGTCATTCGGCTCTAGTTCCTCGATTTTCTGCTATAGGCATCACTCCTTACTTTCCACCAGTTGTTACCTACCTCTCCTCAATCCACCTGCACTATAATTTTGTTCGCAATGTTGCTATATAAATTCTCAGGAGTTCCACTTAACTCACTACAGCAAATATTGCTATCAAAGAGGTTCATATTGGACTTATCTGAATTGTTGAGCATCGTAGCAACGCCGCCAATCTTGACACCATCCAGCAGCTCGTCCTTGGTAAGCCCCATCACATCCATAGACATCTGACACGCCGTCATCTCGACCCCCATATCTATAGCAGTCCGGATCAACTCTTCAAGCGACGCTATGTCCTTGGATTTCATGACGTTGCGTATCATCTTGGCTCCCATACCGCCCATATTCATATGCGATAGCTTGAGCTTTCTCGAGCCCTTTGGCAGCATATTGGCAAACATCCCGGATATGAAATTCTTCTTGACTGTCGGAGGTTGATGCTTTCATATGACGCTTAACGCCCATTTGGAAGGTAAAGAACATGTGCACCTTGTTGCCCATCGCGGCCGCTCCGGTGGCGATTATAAACGAAGCGATCGCTTTATCCAAATCTCCGTCAAAAACTATCATCGTCTTCTCCTTGGGAGTACACGATGTATCTACTGATTCCTCGCAGCTGCTGCAGGGGCCTCTTGCACTCCGGGCGTCGCAGCTCACACCTCGCTGCAGCACCGCGTGATAACGCCGCCGTCAGACGAGGTTTCCAGTAGCGTATTGCCTGTGATTCTGACACCAGCTTCAATATCGCTGATAAACCCGGGATCACTGGCGGAAACGTCCAGTTTATCTCCGGTCTCAGAGTGCCTTCATCGCGTCAGATACCTTGAGTATGGGTCCCGGACAGCTAAGTCCTGGCATCGATCGCTACAGTTTTGTTCTCGGCCGCACGGAATTTTCGGCAGGCTTCTCCTGTGAAGTGTCAACCTTTGCAGCATCCGCCCCCTGATGTGCCTTGATTTTACTTATATCAGCCGTCAGCGTCTTCATGGTTCTGTGTCCACCGAAGGTAGTATGCATCATACCCTTCTGACGGAGAATTCTCTCGGCTATATATCCTCTAAGACCGACTGCGCAGAGAGCTACATAGCACTTATCCCTGTCCAGTTCCTCGAACCTGTCGCGAAGCTTTGTCAGCGGGATATGAATCGCCCCATCGACAGGACTCGCCAACACTTCTATTTCCTCTCGCACATCGAGGCAGCACGTATTTGTCCTATCGGCCTCCTCGCTGAATTTTTATCAGGTGTGCAAATCCACAAGTATGTTTCTCTGCACGCATAACCTGCAAAATTCACAGGGTCCTTGGCCGACGAGTACGGCGGTGCGTAGGCAAGCTCAAGATTGGTGAGGTCATCCACCTTCCCATGGAAATGCAACAGGGTCGAAATAGTATCAATTCTCTTATCCACACCATCATATCCGACTATCTGCGCGCCGAGCACATCTCCGCAGTCAGCGAAGATAAGCTTGATAGTCATCGGCGTTGCACCCGGGTAATAGCCTGCGTGGCTCATAGGATGGACCAGTGAAACGTGGTAATCCTTGCCATAGACCTGCCCGCTCTTAATGACTTCTCCTGGCTCCGGTTGAGAGCAGCAGTCATGTCAAATATCTTGGCAACGGAAGTCCCCAGTGTTCCATCGTAAGTTTTCTGCCCGAGACCAAGTATGTTCTCCGCAACATTCCTGCCCTGCTTATTGGCCGGGCCTGCAAGTGGAATCATCACCTCGCCACCAAGTATATAGTCCTGCACACCGATAACGTCTCCAACAGCGTATATGTTCGGATCGGAGGTGCGCATGAACTCGTCCACCTTGATTCCGCGCCTGGCATTTAGCTCAAGTCCGGCAGCCTCGGCAAGCTGGCTGTTCGGCTTTACTCCTATCGAAAGAATAACTAAATCAGTCTCAATAGCAGTTCCGTCAGCAAGCACGACTCTTGTGCCATCGTTCTCGATGTCCTTTAGACCATTGCCCAGATGAAGATGAACACCCTGTTCAGCCAGTCTGACCTCTACTATCTTGGCCATATCCTTGTCGATGGGCGGCATTACCTGATCGGCCATATCACAGAGTGAAACTTCAACGCCCGATCGCTAAGATTTTCCGCCATCTCCAATCCGATAAATCCGCCTACCGACTATAACTGCACGCTTAGGTGCATAACTTGACAAATTCATGAGATACTGTCAGTGTCCGGAATAGTCCAGAGCTTAAATACTCTCGTCTGATCCAGCCAGGTCGGATTTGGCACAAACGGTGAGGATCCGGTCGACAGCAACAGCTTATCGTATGTTTCTTCATACACCTCACCTGTTTCCGGATTCTTGACCTCTATCATTCTACGTTCTCTGTCTATCGACTCGACATTACTGTTCAGCCGAATCTCAACTCTATACTTTGCCTCTATCGTGTCCTTGTCGGATACGAAAAGCGATTCTCTATTCTTAATCTGCTCGCCGATATAATACGGCAAACCGCAGTTAGCATAAGAGATGTATCCACCTCTCTCAAACACTATAATCTCTGCGTCTTCATCCAGCCTTCTGAGTCTCGCCAGCGCTGTCGCGCCACCTGCAACAGCTCCGACAACTAAAACCTTCATGTTTACCTCCATATATGAATATCCATTTAAAGTAAAATCCAAGTTGAAATGATTCTGTTTACAATAAGCTCTCCAATTCGAACAGAGTCTCTACAAACACCCTGACATCATCTCGCACGCAGCTGTAGAAGGCCATATTGGCCTCTCTTCTTACCAACCAGCCCTAAGCTCTTGAGCAGCAGCTGCTGATGAAATTGCCGATTGAGACAGATCCATACAGTCGGTAATACTCGCCAACAGTCTTCTCGCCCTGATCTATCGAGTGTCTTGACTATGCACAGTCTGGCGGGAGACGAAAGAGCCTTAACTATCTCTGCCTTTTCCTCTATTAATTCTCTCTGTGATTTCATGTTCAACCTCTCATTTTATTAATCCTGTGTCGTGCAATCATATGCGCTTGCGGCTTGCGCTATACTCATATTAACTATTAATATATTTGAATATTACAATATACTAATATAGTTGTCAATAATTATTCTTCTTTCTCTTTGCATTTTTGCTTTGCATATAGCGAAATTATCCATGAAGTGCTCTGACGCATCCGTTCCAAGATATCGCAGATCATACAAAAAGCCCTCGGCATACCGAAATAGTACAACGAGGCTATTTTTGATAAATATGCGGATGGCGATCTACCTGCCAATTCCGTCGCATAATCTGCGCGATCGATTCGTCGAAGCGATGTGTGCGAACTCGATCCTTCCCTGATCGCTGGGCGTGGCAGAGTCAGGATCAGTAGCAGCTTGGCCCTGACACTTTTTGGCCATGCTCCGCTGCGATCTCGTCGACATGACTCTCGCCGATTTCGTGTCCTGCCGTGTCCGGGCACTCGAAGTAGCTCATATTTTCAACTATTCAGGGATCGGCGTTCATCATCTCGCCATCTTGACCGCCTTCTCAACAATCATGGACACAGGCTCCTGAGGAGATGTAACGACGTCAATTCCGTCAACCGGAGGCGACTGGAATACTGTCAGCGGCATCTCCTGTGCCCGAGCCTATCGATGAACGTATATCCAGGTCTCCATACTACATCTGTCCAAAACTGAGTGACTGCACCCGCGATAACCGGACCTCTCCATACAACAGGATCGCTCTCATTTTCGGTGAGCAGATTCAGCGACATAAGCTTAACCTCGGACGGAGTCGCACAAGGTATGATGCCGATCTCGCTTCCGTAAGCCTTGTCGTGAATGCCGAACATCTTAGGAATCGACGGTCCTGTGATATCGATCCATGACGCCAACCTTGCCATCCGTTGCGGTTAGCCGCAGCAGCCAGCTGCTGTAACCATTGATTTGCCAACGCCGCCCTTGCCGCTCACTACCGCGATAACCTTCTCAACCCTGCTGTTTTCATTGAGCTGCTCATGCTGAGGCGCCCCGGCTTCTCTGGATGAGCAGCTGGACCCGCAGCTTGAACAGTCATGGCTGCAGGATTCCGGTGTCTGCATATTGTCTGCCATTTCATTCCTCCTATATAAGCGTTTCTTATTTGTTAATCATGCCCTATCATTGTACTACAAATTTCTGTAAATCCTAGATATATTCTCGACCATTCAGTCTATCCACATACTGGCAAGCCTTAGTTGCCGCGACAGAACCGTCAGCTACTGCTGTTGTCAGCTGCTTGAGTTGCTTGCTTCTGCCGTCTCCTGCTACAAACAGTCCCGGAGTCTGTGTTATACACGTCTCGTCGATATCATAGTAGCCCGCATCGTCAGTTGCTACAAAGGTCGGCAAAAGGCTTGCCGTTAGGAATCTTGCCGATTGCTGCGAACAGAGCGCTTACAGGGAATATCTCGGTCTCTCCGTCTCGTGATTCTGTAACCGTGATAGTCTCGAGCGTTATCTCCGTTTACCCCAACTACGTTGCTGCTCATAACAAACTCCAACATTATCGTGCGCTTTTAGCTCGTTGACAACAGCCTGCTCTGCTCTAAATCTATCTCTTCTGTGGATTATCGTAACCTTGCTGCAAATGTTAGCTAGGAAGGTTGCATCTTCAACTGCCGTGTTACCGCCACCGTACACAGCAACCTCTTTATTTCTAAAGAATGCTCCGTCGCATACTGCGCAGAATGAGATTCACGACTGATGAAACCATCTTCACCGGAAATTCCCATTTTCCTGTTGTCAAGACCTGTTGCGAGGACGGAAACGGCTTCGTAATCATCGTTGTTGCCCTTGAGCTTAAAGACTTTGCCCTCAGACTCAGGTGCAGATACTTCTACTATTTCATCCATGATGATTTCTGCGCCAAATGACTCAGCCTGCTGCCTGAATCTTCATCGCATACTCAGCGCCGTTCATGCCGGGCGCTGCCGAAAGTATCAATCGAATCCGTAAAGGTAATCTGTCCACCTATCATTTCCGCGCTCAATGATAGCAGTCGACTTGCCTGCTCTGGCAGCATAGATGCCCGCGAGTTAGACCCGGCAGGACCTCCACCAACAATTACAACATCATACCCTATCAGCCATCTCAATACCTCCGTATTTATCTTATATATATATACCTTATACATACGCGAGCTGCTCAAGCTCATCATGTCTCTTTGATAATCTAATTATACTCACTAATGACTCAAATATGAATGTTATGTGATTTTTAATTTTTGCACAATCTAATTTTTATATTTGCAGCGTGCAACAATTGTGTTCTGCGGCAAATAATCCTTCGGCGAAACTTCGGCAGTTTCAGCATTCTCGGCGGTATGCTGTCTAATTATATTTGATTCAGTTCCTCTGCATTCAGAGGGTAAGGCAGATCACCGAAAGAGAGTATTGTATCAGCACTGCAAGTCACGCAGCTTTTATGCAATCTGCGGAGCGAGAGTATTTATTAAACATACGCACATATTAAGCAAGTCACGTCGCTTTTGTGCAATCTGCGGACGTACACACAATCTGCTGCCTCCTGCTCGCCGGGAGGCTATTTGCCGTAAGCCTTGAAATGAACCCCAACTAGTAGTATATTATTAGCAGACAGCACGACAGAGTGCTAAAATTCAATCAACAATTCGCGAAAGAAGGTTATAAATATGGAGAAAATACAATTTAAAGCAGAATCTCAGAGATTATTAGACCTGATGATAAACTCTATCTACACTAACCGCGAGATATTCTTAAGAGAAATCATCAGCAATGCCAGCGACGCAATAGACAAGCGCTATTACAAGGAAACAGTCGAGGGACGCACGGGACTCTCGAGAGACGACTTTGAGATCAGGATCACACCGGACAAGGAGGCCGGAACTATAACGGTTTCCGATAACGGAATCGGTATGACCCGGGAAGAATTAGAAAACAACCTCGGAATCATTGCAAGCAGCGGCTCCCTCAAGTTCAAGTCGGAAAAATGCCGAGGCAATGGAGGATACCGATATCATCGGTCAATTCGGAGTGGGATTTTGCAGCGCATTTATGGTTGCAAAGCGCATCAAGGTAGTCTCCAGAGCATTTGGTGCAGATCAGGCATACGTCTGGGAGAGCGAAGGTGCCGACGGCTTCACTATCGAAGAGACTGAAAGAGCCGAAGCCGGGACGGACATCATCCTCTACCTCAGAGATGACACCGACGACGACAAATACAGCGAGTTCCTCGAGGAGTACAGGCTCAGGAGCATCGTCAAGCAGTACTCCGACTATATTCGCTACCCTATCATGATGAGTGTGACTAAGCAGCGTCAAAAGCCTGCAACAGATGAAGAAAAGGCGGCCGAGGATTACAAGCGAATGACAGACATTTACAGAGGATGACAAGCTCAACAGCATGGTTCCGCTCTGGAAGACCAAGAAGAGCGACATCACTGACGAGCAGTACAACGATTTCTACAAAAAAACTTACATGGCCTGGAGTGATCCGCTAAAGGTCATCCACACTAACGTCGAGGGTGTTATTTCATACGACGCACTGCTGTTCATACCAAGCGATGTGCCGTTCAACTTCTACAGCAAGGATTTCAAGCGTGGACTGCAGCTGTATTCCAGCGGTGTACTGATAATGGATAAGTGCGAGGATTTAGTGCCAAGCTATTTCGGCTTTGTCAGCGGACTGGTTGACTCCCCGGATTTATCACTCAACATCTCCAGAGAGATGTTGCGCAGAGATAGGCAGCTCAGGGCTATCGCAGAACGGAAAGAAGCTGCTCCAGGCCTTTTGGCGAGATGCGTGAGCAGAGAGGCCGGAAAAGTACGAGCAGTTCTTTGATAAATTTGGCATTCAGCTCAAGTACGGAGTTTACGACAACTACGGCGCTGACAAGGGTAAGATCAAGGATCTCCTGCTCTACTACAGCGGCACGACCGAAGCCATGAGTACTCTCAGGACTACGTGATCCAGAATGCCCGGAGGATCAAAAGTACATCTACTACGCAGCCGGCGAATCAAGAAGCAAAAATCAAGATGATGCCACAGATGGATCTCTTCACTGAAAAGGGCTATGAAGTTCTGTATTGCACCGATGAGATCGACGAGTTTGCATTGATGATGATGCGCGCATACGATAGCAAAGAGTTCAAGAACATCTCCGACAAGGATCTCGGCTTCGAACAGAGCGATGACGAGAAGAAAGCGCAGGAAGAGAAAAATGAAGCTGCGAAGGATGTGCTTGCCGCAATCAAGGATGCGCTCGGAAACAAGGTATCTTCGGTCATCCTGTCCGCAAGGCTCAGAACCACCCTGTTTGCTTCGCAACTGCTGACGGTGTGTCAATCGAGATGGAAAAATTCTCAAAGCTCAGGCTGCGATGTCCGGCAACAAGGAAATGTCCGAGGTTGAAGCGGATAAGGTGCTGGAGCTCAACGGAGATATGCCTTTCTTCGAAGCTATCAAGCAGGCAGTATCCGACGGAGACAACGACAAGGTCAGCGATTACGCTCACCTGCTATATGACCAGGCGTTGATTTTAGAAGGAATGCCTATCGAGGATCCAATCGCATTTGGAGATGACTGCAAGCTGATGAAATAACATTAAAGCAGCATAGACATGACAGCGCGGGGCACATGCTCCGCGCTTTATTGTCTTTGCTGTTCAGGTTGAATCTTAATCCGTCAACCGACAGACTACTGAGCAGGCTGAGATGTTGCGCTCTTAATAGCTGTGAACATTCCACCCATCATTGCATCCAGGAAGTCAACATTGCTGTTGATATCAGTCTTCCAGTTACCCTTGTCATCCTTTGTGCAGTTGATTTTAACTGTCTTAGTGTAGGCTTTGTCCTTAACACCGTTCAGCTTCTGGAACATCAGGTTATATACATAATCCTTGATGTTAGTCGAAGAGTTGATCTTACCGCCCTTAGCATCTGAAACTACCTGATTGTAAGTCTCCTTATAAGCATTTCCGAAGTCGTAAGTCTTAATTTCAACATCAACAGTTGCCTTCTTGCCATCGACCTTTTCGCCCTTAATCTTGAAGTCAAAGTCCTGAACCTTCTTGATGAACTTTTCGTAATCCTTACCGTACTTCTGCTCTAAAGAGCTATCGTTGAACAGCTTAGTTACGCTTGAAGAAGCATTCTCAGTCTTAACCTGCTTGAGATTATCCTCTACAACATCAGACGGCTTCTTCCCGCCACAGGCAGTAAGCGCAAACATCACGAGCACAAGCATACTTATAATAAGTAGTGTCTTTTTCTTCATGGTAATTGTCCTTTCGTTCTATTTTATAATCTTGCGACTGCTTCGATTAAACATCAGTAATACCGAGCTTGTCAAGTCCGGATAGCAATACAGTTGCGAATTTCCTTGAGATTCCAAAGCTTATCGCGATATTCGGCCAGCGTAAAACCATCAGGCTTCTCATCGTACAATTCCCGAGCGGCAGCCACTATATCATCCATGCGGCTCTGTTTATGAAATGGCCGGCATCGAGCTTAATAATCATTCCCCGCTCTGCAGTTCTCCCTGAATCGCAGCCGCGATACTCTTATCACCAGCTAAGCTCGTATATATTCGTTCTTGATGACTTCACATCCGCATCCGCATACATCTGAGCAATTCTATCCATCAACGCCAGCTGACCGGCGGAGAACTCAACCTGGAAGCCCGCAAGCGAGATAGCCTTGCCCTTATCCTCAAGCATACCTGATTCAAGAAGCTTAACGATAATAACGCCATGAGCTTATCATCCTCGATATGCCTGTATTCTTTTGATTCTGCTGAGAAGCTCTCTCTTAGGAATCCCATCTACCATAGGATTCTGGCTGTGATACTCTTCGATTATCTGAGCGGCCGTTCCCTCGAGCACCTTGAATTTTTCGTCGCTAACAATCGAGCCATCCGCAAGCACTATAATCGACTATGTTCCTCAAGGCTTCCGATAATATTTCGCATTTCCTGCACGGTGAGCCCCAAGCTCGCGGCCGAGCTCCTGCTGCTTATAGTATTTCCATTTTCCCGCTTTGAGGGTGAACAATCTTATAAATATCTCCGGATGCTAAAACTCTGAAATCCGACAACACATCTTCTCTGTTTCCTTTATGCTTCTCAGGCCTTGCATCCAGGATTATGCCGCCTCCGATAGTAATTACCGGCGAATAAAACCTAACGATGAACCTGTCACCCCTTCTAACAGCAATCTCTTCTTCTAATCTCAGCTGAACAAACGCTGTGTCACCGCTAGCTATTGCATCGCGATCCATGATTATAACCTTGGCCAGAACCTCCTTGCTGCCGGTATAGAGGTGGACTCTGCTGTTATTGAAGATCTGCCTGTCGCTGCTCTTAAATACGCTGAGCCGGGTATCAAGCATGTTGGTGACGCTCACCGCCCCGGGTGCCGCCAGCACTGATCCCCTGTCAATATCAGCCTTCTTGATATTGCTGAGATTGACAGCAGTCCTCTGCCCTGCTGCTACTGCCACATCGGTATCCTTACCGTAGGGTCTGAATTCCTCTAACCTTGGCGGCAAGCACCTCCGGGTAGATGGTCATCTCATCGCCTTCTCTGAGCACTCCATCCACAAGCGTGCCTGTCACGACAGTTCCAAATCCCTGCATCGAGAATACTCTATCTATGGGTAGCCTGAACAACTCAGGCTCTTCGCGTCTCTTCGACTCTCTGTCGCACTTCTTGATTATCTCCGCCTTGAGTACATCCAGATTATCACCGGTCTTGGAAGATACCGGAATCATTGGCTTGCCATCGAGAGGATCATGAAATACTCCCTTTGCATCATCGAGCAGCATCTCCATCCACTCGTCGTCTACCATATCCTTCTTGGTGATAGCAATAATTCCGTCGTCGATACCTAGAGCTTGAAAAATCTCAAAGTGTTCCTTGGTCTGAGGCATGATACCCTCATCTGCCGCAACTACAAACAGTACGAAATCGATGCCGCCAATACCTGCTAACATATTCTTGATGAACTTCTCATGCCCGGGTACATCAATTACCCCTATGTTGTAGCCATCGTCATTCGGAATATGAGCGAACCCAAGCTCAATAGTTATTCCACGCTTCTGCTCTTCCGACAGCCTATCCGTGTCAATCCCCGATAAAGCCTTGATCAGCTGAGTCTTGCCGTGAATCTACATGACCTGCCGTCCCAATAATTACATTCTTCATCTATTCTACTTCCTTCAGTGCAGCTGCTATATCATCCATCTCCCGGTCTACGACAGTTCTTACCGAAAACAGCAGTTCATCCTCATGAATTCTGGCGATAACAGGAATCTCATATTTGCGCAATGCCCTCTCGATTCCCTTAGTCGTCGTAGCATCGGAAGTCACTGCCACTGCCACTCCCGGCAAAAATACCATCGGTGCAGAGCCGCCACCGATCTGGTCTTCGGCATCTACAATCCTGACATTTAGCCTGTCATTAGCTTCGCGAATCTTGGCAGACAGCTTATCGGCTCTGCCGAGCAGGATGTCGCGAGGAGTGCTGATCATACGAAGCACCGGAATATCTCTCATCGCAACTGATGTGTCTCTGTACTTTTTGAGTGTTTCCTCCATCGCTGCAAAAGTCATCTTATCTACTCTCAATGCACGAGCCAGCGGATGCTTCTTCATCTTCTCGATATACCTGCGCTTGCCTGCGATAATTCCGGCCTGAGGGCCTCCCAGCAGCTTATCACCGCTAAACAATATCACATCGATACCGGTCGCGAGAGATGCAGGAACATTCGGTTCATCCAGCCCATACTCGGACAGGTTAACCATCAGACCGTTACCCATATCGAAGATGACAGGCAGGTCGTGATCCTTACCGATGTCCACCAGCTCATCGAGTTCAACCTCTTCAGTGAACCCCATAATCTTGTAATTGCTGGTGTGCACCTTCGCCTAGCGCGCCGGTGTTCTCGTTAATCGCCTTCTCATAGTCGCTCGGCTTGGTCTTGTTGGTGGTTCAACCTCGTGCAGAGTTGCGCCGCTCTGCACCATAATGTCCGGAATTCTAAAGGCTCCTCCTATTTCAACCAACTCACCACGCGATACAACTACCTCATGTCCCTCAGCCATCGCTGACAGCACAAGCATGGTCGCTGAAGCGTTGTTATTGACAATCGCGACGTCTTCAGCACCGGTCAGCTCGACCATCAGCTCCTGCAAAATATCATGACGCGAGCCACGCTTGCCGAGCTTCACATCATACTCAAGATTCGAGTAGCCACGAGATACCATCTCAACATTTCGCACCGCATCATCACAAAGCGGAGCTCTGCCCAGATTGGTATGCAGTATGGTTCCGGTCGCGTTGATAACTCCGTGCAGATGGTTGATCTCATCCTCTTCAAGTCTATCCATAATCTCCCCTGCAATGTGGGAGACGTTGAGCCTAGTTGTATCGTACGCCTCCAGCGCAGCTTCACTGAGCGACAAAATTTTCCGAGCGAACCTCATCGATTACCCGCCTTGCCATAGCAGTAACTACATCTCTTCCACTGATTTCAAAGGCATTAGAAAGAGGTGCTCATAAGCACCTCATCTATCTTCAGAATCTGCCGTAAAAACTTCATTTCTCTTCACTTTATTCGCTCCCCATGCAAACTCAAATGGCGGGGAGTGCGTGGGAATGAACCCACCCGAGAAGGTATCAGCTCCTCATATCGGTTTTGAAGACCGTAAGGCACACCAGCACCTATCCACCCCCAAGTTACATACTTCGTTATTATAGCATCAAAGTCTACAGCCTTCAACACTTGAGTTTACGTAAAATACAATAAATGAAGCCTATCGTAGTAAACGAATTACACTGTGTGTGCCCTGTAAATATCGCCCCCGGCTTATTCAAATTTGAATATTTATGATATAATTAAATGGAAATATAATGATTGATTTTTAGTAGCGTATCAGATTATTTTGGACCGTATTACCAAGGAGGTTTTCGATGATTTATCTTGATAGGAGCGACCTCATATCCTAAGCCTAAGGAGGTTGCGAGGCAGTTATGAATATATGACCAAGGTCGGCAGCAATATCAACCGCGGCGGATACGAAAAGGCATATTCGGCTGCCGAGGTTGTGCTCGAGACCAGAGAGCTCATTGACAAGCTGATGAACGGTTATGGCGCGCGCAACGCAATATTTACACCGGGCAATACCTACAGCCTCAACTTCTTGATTAAGGGGCTCGCCGTAAAAGGAGACAAATTCCTCACCACACACATGGAGCACAACGCTGTATACAGGCCGCTCCATCAGCTGCAGCAGGACGGTGTGATTGAATACGACTGCATGCCATGCAACGAACTGGGGGAGCTGGAGCTTGAAGACGCGTTAGCCATGATAACTCCGGACGTACGCGCTGTCGTAATGCTGCACGCATCCAATGTCAGCGGTACACTGCTTTCCCTATAGAGGAGGTCGGCAAACGATGTCATGAACAGGGCGTCATCTTCATCGTCGATGCGCATAGACTGCCGGCAATACTCCAATCGATATGCAGAAGTGTCATATCGACGGACTCACTGTTCCCGGTCGCAGTCACTGCTCGGACCTCAGGGAGTTGGAGTTATGCTGATTAATCCTGAGATCAAGGATGAAATCACTCCGCTGGTTTCCGGCGGTACAGGCAGCCATTCAGACATGGCAGATATGCCATCTGAGCTGCCGGACAGGTTCGAGAGCGGAACTCTCAATCTGCCGGGAATATTCGGACTGCACGCAGCGCTCCGATGGCTGGAGGAGATTTCGAAAAGGTACACGAACACGGAAAGCGTTATCAGCCAGGATGCTCGATGGGCTAAAGGATGTCGAAGGAATTTTATCTCGCCGGTCTGCCCACAGTCGAAGGCAGGGTGAGCGTAATCTCGGTGGACTTTCTTAATACAGACAACGGTATTTGCGCATTCAACCTGGAGCATGAGTACGGAATCAGCACGAGAGTCGGTCTGCACTGCGCACCGCTTGCGCACAAGTCTCTCGGAACCTTCCCGGAGGGTACAGTCAGATTCTCGATTGGCCCTTTCAACACTGAAGAGGAGATCGATACCGCTGTTGCAGCCGTCAAGATTCTCGCTCAGACAAAATAAACAACAGCATAATATCCTTCGCAGGAGATTGTCTTACCTGACAATCCGCGAGTCATGATAAAAGCACCTCCGTCCGAGGTGATACGAAGGGTTCGAAATACCAATAGAAAGAGGTATCAGGATAATGGGCGAAAACGAAAAGAAAACCTGCTGTGCCATACCGATGGCACTCGAGGATGTCAAGCTTACAGAGATGACCACAGCAGGCGGTTGAGGAGCCAAGATAGGCTGGGAGTCCTAAGCGATATACTGTCTAAGCTGCCAAGATTCGTGACGAGCGCGTGTTGGTCGGTTTTGACAGCAGTGACGATGCCTGTGTATCAAGGTTAGCGATGACGTTGCGATCATCAACAGCATCGACTTCTTCCCACCAATCGTGGATGACCCATATATGTTCGGTCAGATTGCTGCAGCCAACTCGCTCAGCGACATCTACGCTATGGGTGGTACCCCTAAGCTGGCTATGAATTTGCTCACCTTCCCCGAGAAGCTTCCTCTCGCTGCAGTTGAAGCTATCCTCGAAGGTGGCAACGACAAAGATAAAGCAAGCCGGTGCGATGACTACCGGTGGACACAGCATCAATGACAAAGGAGCCTAAGTACGGACTCAGCGTAACAGGTTTTGCTCATCCGGACGACATACTCAGCAACAGTGCATCTGAGGGGGATTATCTCGTGATCACCAAGAAGATCGGCTCTGGTGTGCTTACGAGTGCCGATAAGGTTGATTTTCTCAATAAATCAGAGAGCGATGAGCTAAGCAGGACGATGGCTGAGCTCAACAAATACGCATTTGAGGCAACGGCAGGTGTCAAGGTTGACGGCTGCACGGATATCACCGGATTTGGTCTGTTGGGTCACGGCGCAGAAATGGCTAGGGCAGGTGATGTAACTTTGAAGTTTTCTCGAGAGAATCGCTCATGAGTCGCGCACTGAATTCGCAGCACAGGAATCCTGCCGGCCGGAGCTCACAACAACATGGCCTTCCTGTCAGAGGACGTAATGGATTACAGCGTCGGTCTCAAACAGGGAGCAGATCGACGTCTACGACCCGCAGACCTCCGGCGGGCTGCTGCTGGCTGTCAAGGAGCCGGAGCTGGAGAGACTGCAATACCAGCTGAGAGAAAAAGATTGTGAAAATGCAGTCATCGGCAGGTTCAAGAAGCGCACCTCGCATTACATCGAGATTCTTAACAAATAGCTGTATATTTGCCTTTCTCGTTTCAATTGGCTTGCTACAGCGGAAGGATAACGGAAAGATATTAATCCTCATGGGACAGCAGACAAAACCATAAGCGCTGCAGTTGTTGAAATATCAACAGCTGCAGCGCTTTTTTTATCAATTCTCCTGTCTTTTCTGTCCAAACTCTTCGGCGATCACAGCCAGTTCCTCTCTGATCTTGATATGCTGCGGACATACCTGTTCGCATTTTTCTCATTGATACACTCCGCCGCCTGTTTTCTTCCTTGTCCTTTTTACAAGCCAGTTCTCCTGTAACTTTGCTCGCTCAAGATTGTTGAAAAGCGTATAGATATTTTTGGCAGTAAACGAACCCGAAATCCCTATTTCCATTGGGCATACCTTCGCACAATAATTACATGTCGTGCATGGGATCAACGGAATGCGGGCAAGCTCATCTCTTGCCTTCATAAGACATGCCTCCTCATCAGCAGCTAAGCCCTTAAAGTCCTTCATATAGGAGATATTGTCATCCATCTGAGAGGCGTCACTCATGCCGGAAAGAACCACGAGAACCCCTTCAAGATTTGCAGCAAAGCGAATTCCCCAAGAGGCGGTTGACATTTCCGGCGCATAGTCCTTAAGGATGTTTGTAACCTGCTCCGGTGGATTAGCAAGAAGTCCGCCCTTCAACGGCTCCATGACAACAATGGGCTTTCCGTACTTTCTTGCAACCTCATATACGTCGCGCGACTGGATCGCAGGATTATCCCAATCCGCATAATTGATCTGAAGCTGCACAAACTCCGCATCCATGCCGCTCTCCGGCTGACACTATGTCAACAACTGTGTTATACACGTTCTTTGACACAATGTCAACACTATTTTAGAAATTTTTATAACATTACATTTTAGGCTTCTTAAAACAAAAAGCCTATCGACCATCCCGTGGGACAGCCGACAGGCGGATAAAAAATTAAACATATTTTACATAGTCAAGCGAAACCCGGCCTATACCGCTCTTCACCCGTTCCCATCCTGCAGTCGAGACTTTGCCGAACTTGGCCTCTACGATGGGATAAACACCAACGGTAATATACTGAATCCTTACTTAGTCTGTTTCTGATCCCTTGCGGATATTGAAGATGTGCCGTTCCGTTTATGTATTCCGAGATTACGGAGAGAGGAACAGGAACCGCATTTATCTATTCCAATGTTCCCGACAGAGAGGAATGGAACAGAAAAATGAAACAGCAAAAGTCGCCTAAACGAACTTCCGCTGTTTCATATATCTATCACCCTTTTTAATGTATTTTTATTACCTAAGTCAAACAATCGACTGCTAATGCTTATCCGCATGCTCGAGCACGAACTTTCTGAAAGCCTCTGCTACAGGCGATAAGAACACGTTTTTGAGCGTAATCATGTAGCTGCGCAGCTTGTCAAAGCCCTCTATCTTGAGCACCTTGAACTCATCACCCCTTGACAATCCTGCCGACAGTGCGCTCGGACAATATTGATACTCCGACATCGTTTGCAACAAGGCGCATGATCAGGTTGAGGTCGTTGGTTCTTGACACTACTCTAAAGTTGTTTTTGTCATAGCCCCTTGAAGCAGCCGTATCTTCGAATGACTTTCGAGTTGCCGAACCGTTTTCCCTCCAGATAAACGGCAGCTTGGACAGTTCGTCCATCATAATCGTATCCTTATCCGTATCATAGCTCCCCGGAACAAGCAGCACCGGACGATCAGTAAATATCTCATTGACTTCGATACCAGGCTCCGCTACGTACTCGCCGACAAATCCGATCTCGCCTCTCCTCTCAATGAGACTCTCGACAGTGGCCTTACTGTCGTTCATCTCGATGTAGAATTGAGTGAAAGGGTGTACTTCGCTGAATTTGCGAACAATCTCAGGGAGAAATGCTATACCCGGAACCGTTGATGTCTGCAGCTCGAGAACTCCGTCTAAATTGTCATCTCCGCTATCCAGAGCTTCGATGGCTTGAGCTCGTGCATTCACCATCTCTACGGCGTACTGGTAGAATTTCTGTCCCTGTGGGGTCATCTCTACAGTCCGTCCCTTTCGATCAAGGAGCTTAGTGTTGAGCTCCTTCTCGAGTGAACTGATGTGGGTGCTTATGGTAGGCTGTGTAAAGAACGTTGCATCTGCGGCACGACTAAAGCTCTTGAATCTTACTACATTAACAAAAGCTTCAATTTGTTTAAAATCCATCTTACCTCCACTAACACTATAAAAATCAGGAGCGCCTCCAGTGAAACACTCCCTTCTCGCTATGACAAATTCTATCTCATTTATATATGTGTCAAACAATCAACATTGTCTATTTCACGACTATGAAATTATCTATTCCACACCAATAAGATTGGCTTTCTTTATACCTTCAGCAGCCCTCATGTCACCTAATCCAGCCGTTCCAGCCCGCACGTTGCATCGTCCTGTTAGTGCCAGCACAACATTCGCAATATTATTGACGGAGGCTCTGGTTAATCGTCAAATACTGTGCACGAATGGCTCGCAATTACTCGTATAAGCTTCTCCAGCACTCGGCCTCGTGAGCGCAGCTGCAACGACATAATCGCCCTCTGCTGGTCTTACGACGCTGAGCTCCATCACGTAATCCTTGTATTTGTAATAGGTATCCTCGATATACCGACAGTTCTCACTGCCTCGCTTATGTCCGACACCTCACATTCTGCAAGCAGCCGACTGGCCTCGACGACTTTTTCAAAATATTCGGGAAGGATCTTCTTATCTACTATAAGATATCCGCTATCCACTGCTACACCCTGCCTTTGCCGGCATACTGCACGACTACGGACTTCATCTCTTCCACATCAATGATGTCCTTGTGCTTTATCTCCTTGTCAAATATCGAGCTGAGCGAGCCGAGAATCTCTGTTCCCGACACGCCGGAGAAACAGTTCCCATGTCCTCCTCATCACCGGAGTTTCTCACCCGCGCACGCGAGAACTGCACCCTGTGAACTTGTATGAGAAGCTGTCGAGAGAACAACATTCTTGCAACCGCATTACCTGCAGCCTTCAGGTATTTGTCCGAAAGCCGCCCAGCAATAGCCGTATGTGTATCCATCAGGTAGCCGGCATCCTTAAACAGCTTGCCAATCGCAGCTGCCCCCTCTTCATCAGAGCAGGAAAAGCCTGTAAAATCATTCTTTATCCGAGCCAGCTCTTCCTCGCCTATCTGGTACTCTCCACGCTCAGCCAGTTCCTTCATATATGCCTTAGTCTTATCAGCACTGCAGACGAAGAACAACAGTCTCTCCAGATTGCTGGATACCAGAATATCCATCGAAGGTGAGGACGTCTTGTAAAAATGTCTCTTCTTATTGTAATGTCCCGTTTCCAGGAACTCAGCCAACACGTCATTTCTGTTAGATGCGCAGATCAGCTTTCCTACAGGCAGCCCCATCTGCTTGGCCAGATATCCGGCCATGATATCTCCGAAATTGCCTGTCGGAACCGTATACTCGACCGCATCGCCGAGCTGTATATCCCCGGCCTCGATGAGAATTTGTATGCTGAAAAATAATATACAACCTGCAGGAATCAGCCTTCAATATTGATAGAGTTTGCGCTGGATGAACGAGACTCCTGAGCACGGCTTTGGGATCTCTGACGAAACAGGCTTTTGACGCCTGACTGCGCATCATCAAAGTTGCCTCTCACACCAAAGGCCTCGGTATTTGCCCCGGACTGCGTTACCATCTGCAGCCTCTGCGTCTCGGAAATACCTTTATCCGGATAGAACACGGCAATCCTGATGCCGGCCATCCGAAAAATCCCATGAGTGCAGCGCTGCCGGTGTCTCCACTGGTAGCTGTCAGTATCAATATCTCGTCGCTGAAATTGTTGAGCTTGGCCGCCTCAGACATGAGGTTGGGAAGTGCGGAAAGTGCTACGTCCTTAAACGCACAGGTTGGTCCGCGGAACAGCTCGAGCACATACCTGCCATCTACGCTTACCAGAGGTAATCTCTTCAGCGCTGAACTTATCTCTGCAGCTTCTCTCGATTATCGAATCTATCAGCTTTTCACCGTAATCAGGAAAAGAATTTGCCAAATATTTTTTTTGCCATTCCCCTGTAATCTTCGGATATCACATCCCTATAATCCAGTGCTAATTCGGACAAATCCTCAGGAACATACAGTCCGCCGTCCCGAGCCAAGCCCTCAAGCACTGCCTGCAACGACGAAGCCTTGTGGTTTACATCTCTTGTAGCCTATAAATTCAACATTTATCTCTCTTTTCTGTTTGCGTATTTTGTGCGTTTATGATACATTATTCTTCGTAGAAACACAAGTGTTTTTCACAAAGGACACTTGCGATTTTGAGGAGAAATGTCCATAATCATAATACATATGGATATTAGAGAGGATACATAACATACAATTATGAAGATTGCAATTCTAGGATACGGTAGTCATGGCGGCGCATACGAAAGTCGCTAAGACTGCAGATAACATAGAGGTCAAGCGCGTGCTGCACAGGCGTGCAGTAGCTGAACTGGGAGATATCGTCACGACAGATTGTGACGACATCATAAATGACAGAGAGATTGAACTGGTGGCTGAGTGCATCGGCGGTCTTCATCCTGCATACGAGTACGTAGCTGCTGCTATCAAGAGCGGCAAGCACGTTGTGACACCTAACAAGAACCTCGTAGCGGCATATTGGAACGAGCTCCATGCGCTAGCAAACCAATACGGTGTGGAATTACGATTCACAGCCTCTGCAGGCGGCGGCATACCATGGCTCTTCAATCTGAGGCGCCAGTCGAGAAGCGATGAGATACTCGCGATCAGCGGAATAGTAAACAGCACGTGCAACTACATTCTTGACACGATGCATAACGAGCCTGTCGACTTCACCGAAATATTAGCCAAGGCGCAGGCGCTCGGATATGCCGAAAAAGATCCGACTGCGGATATCTGCGGCTTTGACACGCAGCGCAAGTGCGTCATCTCCGCCAACCTCGCATTCGGGTTGAGTATTACCGAGGATGATGTGCCGGTATTTGGTATACAGAACATCAACGCGGGAGATATCAAGTATTTCCGGCAGCACAGCTATACCTAAGCTCCTCGCGAACGCAGGTCTCACGGAGTATGGAGCTTATGCATATGTCGAGCCTACTCTTGTCGGCAAGGGCGCACTCGAGGAAAGTGTTCCTGCCAACAACAACCTCATCAGCCTGACAGGCAACCATATCGGCACACTTTCCTTCTACGGACAGGGCGCCGGTAAATTCCCTACAGGCACATCCGTAATTCAGGACGTGCTCGACATCGAGAGCGGATGGGGCTTCAAAGCAGCAGACAGCAAGAAGATTAACGTAACCATCGACAACGCTATTGAATCGCACAGATACTACGTAAGAGAGAATGGAGAGCGCAGAATCACAGAGCCGATGAGCGTCGCAGCAGCTCATGAGATAGCTGCAAAGAGCAGCGACGACAGCTTCTTCATGGCCGGAATAAAGGGAGTAATACGGATGATTAAGGTTGCAAAATTTGGTGGTTCTTCACTTAGCAACGAGACAGTTCGCCAAGGTTGAGAATATGTATCGTCGGGATCACAATACCGCCGCATGGTGGTAGTATCTGCTCGGGACGAAGATCCGCGGAAGGCAACAGGTGACAGATCTGCTGTATCTGGTCGAGGCGCATATCAAAGTACGATGTCGCATGACAGCATCTTTGAGATAATCGAACAGCGTTACATGGATATCAGATCCGATGTACCTCACGCTCGATCTGGACCGCGAGTTCGAGATTATCAGAGAACAAGCTGGATAAACAAATCTCCATGGACTATCTCGCTTCCGAGGAGAGTTCCTCAACGCCAGCTGATGGCTGAGTACCTCGGCTATCAATTTGTCGATGCGGCTGATCTCATCAGCTTCAGTACAACGGCGAAGTGGATATGGACAAGACCGGGGAGAATTTCAAGGAGATATTCGGTATACAACAGAATTGTAATGCCCGGTTTCTACGGAGTCTTCCAAACAGCGAGATTAAAGTGTTTTCACGTGGTGGCTCCGACGTATCCGGGCGATTGCCGCAGCCTCGCTGGATGCCGACGTGTACGAGAACTGGACAGATGTGTCCGGCATCCTCGCGGTCGACCCTCACATAGTTGATAATCCTAAGAGCATCGCGCGCGTGACGTACGCAGAGCTGCGAGAGCTCTCCTACATGGGTGCGGCCGTCCTTCACGGGACACAGTGTTTCCTGTTCGCGCCAAGGATATCCCGCTCAACATCAGGAATACCAACGAGCCCGATAATCCGGGAACTATTATCCGTGAGAGTTTCGGCGCGGCGAGTCCGGAGGAAAGCCACAGATTCATCACCGGAATCACCGGCAAACGAGACTTCTCGCTTATCAAGATCGCTAAGGGTAATAGGAGACAACCTCAATACGCTGCGCAGAGGTAATCGACATCTGTGAGCGTACGACATACCTATATCACAGATTCCGAGCGGTGTTGACAGCTTCTCCATAGTAACTCCAACCGCAAAATTAGAGCACCGCAAGTACGACGTGCTGTCTGCTATCAAGCGAGAGTGCGGTGTGGATGCTGAAATCGATCAGGGTATCAGCATAATAGCTATAGTCGGCAGACAGATGGCTTACAAGACCGGAATCTCAGGAAAAATCTTCGAGCACTGAGGGTCACAGGTCAACATACGCATCATTGAGCAGTGCGCGGACGAGATCAACATCATGATCGGCGTGTTTAACGATGATTTTGAAAAGGCCATCAGGGTTCTATACGAGAGCTTCGCAAAATAGAAATATCACATCAGAAAGGGGTTCGAGTCGCGGCTTCTCGAAGCAGGAGAAACAAGATATGCAGAAATACGGTTAGGAGTCCTCGGCGCCACCGGTGCGTAGGTGAAAATGCTCAAGGTGTTGCAGGGAGAAGGACTTTCCTCTCCTCAGAGCTCCGTTTACTCGCCAGCAAGCGAAGCGCAGGCAAGGAGGTTCAGACGGAGAAATACGGCAAGGTCGCGATACAGGAAGCAACAGACGATTCTTTTGAAGGCTTGGACTTCGTACTGGGCGCTGCCGAAAGACGACATATCAGTCAGATTTGCGCCGGCAATCAAGGCTTCGGGGCTACCACATCGACAAGCTCGAGTGCATACACGGGCTTGACTGATGTGCCGCTAGTCGTGCCGGAGATCAACCCCTATGACGCCTTTAAGCATAGCGGCATCATCGCTAATCCAAATTGCTCGACAATCATCACACTTGTAGCTATCAATGCTATCAACAAGCTATCGCCTATCAAGGGTATCTACGCTTCGACATATCAGGCCGTGAGCGGAGCCGGCGCGAGCGGTCCTGTCGAGCTGTTTGAGCAGACCGGACAGGTGCTTGCAGGCGAAGCTATAACACCGCCTAAAGTGTTTCAGCATCAGATAGCATTCAACGTAATTCCTCACATCGGAGGCTTCAAGGATAATCTCTACACATCCGAAGAGATGAAGCTCCAAACGAAGGACGCAAGATCGTGCATTTGCCTGAGCTGAATGTATCCTGCACATGCGTCAGAGTTCCGGTCGAACGCTCGCACTCCATCTCCGCCAACGTAATTACCGAGAGCAGGCTGGATCTCGATGAAGTTAGAAAGGCTATTGCAAGCGCAGAAGGCTGCAAGCTGGTCGATGTGCCGAACGATATGAGCTATCCGATGCCCATCGATACTAGCGATCAGGACATCGTGTTTGTGGGTCGCATCAGACGTGACCTTGTGTGCGAAAACGGCATCAACCTCTGGTGCGCAGGAGATCGAGGTGCGCAAGGGCGCTGCAACCAACGCGGTGCAGATAGCCGAGCTGCTGATCAAGCACAAAGTGAAGCCATATATCCCAAGCTCCGTGTGTCAGTGGGTGCGCGGAGCTTTCATTTCTTTTCTTTCTTCCTTTTCCGCCTTCTCTGCGTCGAGTGTATCTTTTGTATCTCCACAAAAATCTCTTGATCTTCTGCGTGCTGAGTCTTCTCCATAAACCGTCAGTGGTGTAGCACTCTCTTGATGCGCTTGTATGTCGGCAGCTTATCGTTGATTTTCTCCAACATCAGCCTCTATCGATTTATGAATTTCTTCCGTTGTTTTGCCTTCAAATCCTCAGGATTATACACTAGCTTGAGTGCTACTACGGGATCACGGTCATCACCGCCATTCGGAATACCTGCGACAATCGCCTCTTCTTTGTATGAGAGAGAATTTAGCTCCTGCTCTATCTCTTCAGGGAAAACGTTCTTGCCGTTCTTGAGCACGATCACGTTTTTGCGACCCGTGATGTAGAAATAACCATCCTTGTCGCGATACCCGAGGTCACCTGTGGAACCAGCCGTCGTAAATGCAGGCCTTCGTCGCCTCCTCATTCTCGTAATAGCCGAGCATGACGTTCTCGCCGCGCGCGATTATCTCGCCGATGCCGTTCTCATCCGGATCGTAAATATCCATGCTGACCCCTTCTATTGGAACTCCAATGGAGCCCGGTCTTCTGTGATCCGGTCTCTCAGCAGCGAGCACAGGTGATGTCTCTGTCAGGCCATAGCCCTGCAGGCAGATAACACCGAAGTCGTGCCACCCCCTGATGCCTCAGGATCAGCGGCTGCAGCTCCGAGGATAACCATGCGGAGGTTTCCGCCAAAAGCCTCGAGCACACCCTGAAATACGTTACGTCTGATATCGATGTGAGCCTTACCCAGCACTCTGACAAATCTACCCATGGTTTTAAGTCTGCCGGTCATCCCCTCCTTCTCAGCCTTCTTAAGAATTCTGCTGTACATGGTTTCCAATCAGAGTGGTACTCCTACAAATATGAAACCTTATATTCCTTGAAGTTCTGCTGAATATGCTTGAGGCCATCGCAATAAACCGTACAAGCCCGGCAGCCAGATTACCAACTGACACGTCAATCCAAAAGGTGTGATGATACGGCAGCAGCGCGATATTAATATCTGTTGCATATATCGGTTCTGATGCAAGAGTGTTAACGACATTGGACACAACATTCCTCTGAGACAGCATAACTATCTTGGATTGCGAGGTTGTACCTGATGTGAATATAAGGAACGATGCGATATCCGGGTCTATCCTCACCCCTGAGAACTTGTCTGCTCCGCTGTCGATTAATCCCTTGCCTTCAACTGTAAGATCGAAAATATCAGTTCTATCCTCAGCCTTAAACAGCGGAAACGCATACTTAATGCCGGTCTTACCTGATTCAAGCGCCTTGAGCACTACCGTCTCCTCTTGCTTGTCATAAAATATAACCTCCGCCTCACTTCTTATGAGTGACGACTCGAGCTCTTCATACTTGAGCTCCTTGTCGAGCGGAACAGTGATATTGCCCGTAGTGAGCGTAGCCATGTTGGCCAGATACCAGTTATAGCTGTTCTTTCCTATCACGACAATTCTCTTGCCGGAGAATTCCCTGCCCAGAAAGGCCTCGCCGAGACACCTGATTTCCTCGTAATATCTGATATATGTGATATCACGGTATTCGCCCTTGCCGGTCTTAAGCCTAAACGCCTTGTTGCCCCCGTATCTACCGACCGCCAGCTCCAATATTTCTCTAATATTCTCCAAAATAACCTCCGTCTATCTACGTAGCCTAAATGCCTTCCTAATACGTAGAGCTCTAAAGCTTCATACGCATACACGCAGTATTCGACGTCCAGGAAAGCGCAATTTTACGAAAATTTTTAAAATAGTTTTTAGAAACTATATTATTTAGTATTATAATCTAACATATGCTGATGATACTCTAATCATCGGGGTTTGTAATAGTTAATTTGATTTTTATACAAGATTACTGATAAATTCTGTTTTATTTAACGCTGAATTTATGTTTGAAGCTCAAGTCTCACCTATGGTACTATCCTGCATGGAGCGCGGCCGGAAAGGATGTGACGCACAATCGAGATATACCGGAATATACGGCCTCTTTTGCAGCGCGTCTGCCGAGATAGCACGAGTTGCCTGAGATGGGGCATATATGGATCAGATGCTGGCAGATCAACCCGCATTTTGAAGAGAACTACGGAAGAGCTGTCTGCTCACCAGCACAATGGTCAATAATTATGTCAAGCTATGCGTAGTTCCATCGCCGGTCAAAAGGCGCTACGACAGGAGCACAGTCGCCAGACTGTTCGTAATTATCACGCTAAAGTCGATCTTCAACGTGCAGGAAATCGCCGAGCTGATAGCAGCTCTTAACGATGACGATGCGGTCACGAGTTGTCCGAATCGCACAACCTCTGTTGCTCTACACTGGAGTCAGCAATGATTCGACCCATGTCCGACAGCATCTCGTCACCAAGCGGACGATGATTGTCTCCGTGTAATCGAAGATGTTGCAACCGCCGCCGCCTACCAGCTCATAGTTAAGCGCAGGCTCAAGCTGAGAGAGAAAGGAACAGGAATATGATATATAAGCCGGAGGGCGTGTGCGCCCAGCTGTTAAGTCTCGAGATCGAGGACGGAATAGTTAAATCAGTGGAGTTCATAGGTGGCTGCGCCGGCAACGCGCAGGGTATCTCCAGTCTCGTCAAGGGAATGCATGTCGACGACGTGATTAAGAGACTCGAGGGGCATCAAATGCGGCTTCAAGGACACCTCATGTCCGGATCAGCTGTCCGCAGCACTCAGCAGTACAAGGCAGAGCACCGATAAGTCATGCCACAAAGGTCTTGGCGCAATAGCGGCATATCATATCATATACATATACATATACCGTTCAGCTCACCTGTGCGGCCGGGGCGTGAATCCCAGTTGCGAATTTTAGAGGCAGCACCCGTATAAAAAGCGGTGCTGCCCTTCTGCATGTATCATCATGTACTCAATATGCGATGTGCATGAACGCTGCTACGCATAAAGCACTAATCACGGAAGAATCTCCTAAGGCCGTTGTATATGTACGGGAACGAGTAATATGATGATGCTTGCCGGGGAACTCCGTGTACATGAGATTGCCTTTTTCAAGAATTTGTATCCGTATAGGTGAACTGCTCGGGATACCCGCGCAGCGTCTCGACTACATGCTCGGTCGCACTGTGCATGAAATCCTTATCACCGGATGCCGCATATATCCTGTAGTCGCTCTGCTTGTATCCGGAAGCTCTTGCAGAGGCGGCAAGCGAAGGAGAGGTAGCATCATCCTGCGACTTCACGTAGCCGGATTCATCATAGTAGAGAGGCATACTTATAGGCAGGTAGTACTTGAAAATATCTATGTGGTTGCGAAAAGCCCACCAAGCGGTACTTCCTCCAAGGGAGAAACCGCCAATACCTCTGTGATTGCGCGACTTTCTTAATTCTGCAGCTGTAGGCTCCGCCGCATAGGTGCTATATTTACCCTCCACTGCAGGCATCAGATCGTTTGTAATCTCCATCCCCATTGCCGTCTGTATATTTTCCACATTCCTGCCATATTCAAATGTATATGTCGGAGTCACAACGATAATCGGCTTGATATCACCGTTCTGTATCATGTTGTCGAGTATGTGCTTGAAGGCGTGCGGACTGTTCGGCGTACCGAGGAATGTGGTATTTGAAGCTCCGTAGCCATGGTTGAGATAGAAAATATCGTATTTCCTGCTCTTGTCATATCCATATGGCAAATACACCATAGCGTTCTTATCAACTACCCTGCCACTTCCGTCGATAAGAGTTGTCTTATAGGAAATCTCTCAACATGACCCGGTTCCCAGACGGCCTTTCATACGAAGACGGAAGCTCAACTGCTTTGGTCGGAACGGGTTTGAGCTTTATGCTGTCCCGACTTGTCTCCTGCTGTATTTCTAATCGATAATACGTAAATCGCCGCCAACATAATTATGGCTATTATAAAACAATGCTGCTCTGTATTAATGATTTCAAATTCCTAATCCCTTATTCGCTCAGAATATGCGTAAATGAAAAACCTCGCAACCCTTGAGATTGCGAGGCTCTTTTCAGCGGAGAGAGGGGTTTGAACCCCCACACAGGAGTTACCCGCCTGCTGGTATTCGAAGCCAGTCCCTTCAGCCTCTTGGGTACCTCTCCACACTTTCCGCGGTTATCAAGATAAAGACGGCCAATATGTGGTAAAACCACCTATCAATCGACCCGCGAAGGCCATATAGCATAGCCGCCATTCACGCGCAAGCGCACGGATCTTAACGATGATTAGAACGGTCATGCTACCCATGTGCCTTACTGCAGCTCTGCCTGCCTGTGCTGTGACAATTCGCCTTATCAGCATCAATAATGCAATTGCTGCTACGATGATTATCGTAGCCATATTGGATATGTATAACTTGGATGGCAACCATCCGGACTCGACATCGTGCTTAACCACCAGCAGAGCATCGGAGGTGTATCTGTCATCTACGCACCTTCGCAACCCCGACTTTATCACCGGCCTTGAGTGGAGCCTTTGCGAGCCAGTCGCGCTTTATCTTCACCTTGATTTTTGCACGGTCACCCTTCTCGGTGTACGCATAAGCTGTCTCGCTCGCGTAAGCATCGACTATGGTATGCTTTCCGCCTCGCACGAACACCTTGCCCATCTTCTCGCCCTTATCGACAGGGATATGCGTCTTGAGGTGCTTGCGGGCATATCTAAACAATGCTTCCGCATCCTTCGGTCGATTTTCCTTATCGTCACCAAACATAACAAGCAGCATGCTCAGGTCTCTCTTGTTATATGACAATACAATTGACGCCTCACCATCCCAGAAGCCGGTCTTACCTGCAACCACACCGGAGCCCTTCTTGCCCAATAAATCCGTATGCGCCTTCATCACACGCCTGTCGCTAAGATTCGTTGCATCCATCTTGAATATCTTGGTGCCGGCAAGCTTATACACTTGTTTGTTACGCAGTGCCGCTCTTGCAACCTTTATGTAGTCGCCGGCAGTCGTATAATGTCCATCCGCCTTCATTCCATTTGGATTTACGAAATGAGTGTCCCTTACAGCCCAGCTTTATCGGCTTCTTCGTTCATCCATCTTACAAATTTCCTGATATCTCCGCCAGAAACCGCCTCGGCCAAGCTGTAAGCAGCGTCATTGCCCGAATTTATCATCAACCCGTATAGCAGCTGTCTGATTGTGACGACCTCCTCCTTGAGGAACATGTAGATCCGCCGAGTTCCGTTAGCACTCTTGGAGATTCTGACCTTTCTGTCGAGGTCCTTCTCGTGCTTTACAACCAACAGCGCAGTCATCAGCTTGGTTGTGCTAAACAGGGGCAACCCGCTTAACCGCATTCTTCGAGTACAGTACAGTCCCGGTGTTCTCGCTATAGAGAACCGCACTCTCGGCTTTATATCAGGGTGCATCTGCGCTTTTTGTCCGATTGAACGCTCCGGGATACATCCGCTGCATACAAATTCCTATGAAGCACGTCTGTGCTGAAAACCATAGTCATGAACAGTACCGCCGGTATCAATATTCTACATATCCTCTTGAGAGTTGCTACAGGCGCTCATATCTACTCCCATCGTATCGAATTTATCATGTCACGTACCGTCAGGCTGCATCCGCTGTACCGGCTGCATCGACCGTATTCGCCGTATCAGCCGACCCGGAGACATCCACTGCCCGTTGTTCAGCTGTCCTGCCATATCCGGCTATACCCTGCAGATAAAGGCACCAATACACGTATCGCTTTGCTCTTCATCTCCACATCAAGCTCGCCGGTCTCAATAATCTCCCCATCGACTACGAACTTCATGCCCATTTCCAGGCAGTATATGCATCTGTTGCCTTGTCTATACTCGATAATATCCTAGCCGCTTCAACCTCAAAGATCTTGCCCTTTGCGAACCTCGGCAGGGATCTTGAGCACCGTTCTACGGGAATTTTGTGAACTACCAGTACATCCGCCAGGCCATCATCCAGCTGAGCTCTCTCGGACTGCCCTCATACCGCCTCACAGAATCTGCCATTTGCAATCGTACAGAGCATAAGAGGGCCTTTGAAGATTCGCTCCCCGTCAACCGTCACCTGCAAATTCTGTCCGGACTTTTTCTATAAGGTTGAGAAATATCGACGAGTGCGTATGACATGGATCCGCCGATAACCGTCCTTTTTGTTAAAATACGTCGCCAGAATCGCAACGTTTCCCGTCAAAAACCAATGTTAAAAAGAGTTGAGACCTATCCTTCTGCAAGTCAACTCCGTCTGCCTTGTAGGAATACGACACTGACATCGATTGCCTCTTCCTCAGCAAGCAGCTGAGACATCAGATCTCTATAATCAGTCGGTCTGTCGCTGCCAAAGTTGCGGATGAAATCATTTCCGCTGCCAATCGGGATGATACCGAGTGCAGCATTTGCATGACCGTAGATACCGTTGGCTACCCTCGTTGACTGTACCGTCTCCCCGCACGCATAGATGCGAATTTCCTCTCCAGCATGTCCTGCAGCACTAGCGAGCCTGTCCGCAATCGAAGTCGCCGAACCCGGGCCGGTCGTTAAGCGCACCTCGATATCGTACTCCGTATCGAGTGATACAGCCTCAATTTCCTTGCACAGCTTTTTAGCTTTCTTGCCATTCCCGGCAATAGGATTGATTATAAATGCATATTTCATATGGTGGTCCCTCTTAACCGTGTAATTATCACAATCTGGCTACTTTCTCTGCTAATATTGTGATTATCGCAGTCCGCGTCACCTTCTCGGCCATGCATCAGCTCTACCGCCGAGCAACCTTGTCGTCAGCACCGAATTCGCTATCGTATAGAGTTTTGGCCTAGCACCCTAGATAGTCGAGCGACACAAGCCTGTAGTCAACACCGCCGTACTCGCTTTGATGCCGTTTTTCCCAAGCCGTCATGCCGTGTAAATGGCCGTAGATGCACTGCTCTACGCCAAATTCCTGCATTATCCTTGTAAATTCCGTCTCCTCTGTCTTGGCCGGAGGATAATGCATAGCTGTGATAATCCTCGACGCTCCGATACGCTTGGCCTCGCTTAGGCTGTTGCGCAGGCGCCCCTGTTCTCTCAGGTACATCTTCCGGTCATGCTCAGTGTACGCTATCACGTCCGGAGTCGGCCAGCCGCGCGAGCCGCAGACAGCTATGTCAAGCGGCTCGATATAGTAACAGTCATTTTGCAGAAAATGCATATCGTCGTAGAGAGTCCTTAGATACTGAATCCTGCACCACCACAGATCGTGATTGCCGCGGAGCAATACCTTCTGCCCCGGCAAATTGTGGATCCACTCCAGATCAGCCATAGCCTCATCAAGCTTGAGCCCCCACGAAATATCGCCCGGAATTATTACTACATCAGCTTCTGTCACCAGATCCGTCCACGCGGCTCTGACTCGCTCCGCATGGTCGTCCCAGCCGGCGCCGAAGACATCCATCGGCTTATCGATTCTCTCGTCGAAGGAAAGATGCAGATCAGCAATGGCGTATATTTTCATACCCTAATCCTCTTCTATCGTCTATATCGGTTACTCTCTGCAGAGCCCTCTTCATCCAGGCATCCGCACGCCTGCAAGCTCATCTATATCGTCGCTCGCCATTTTGAGGGTGTCCCTGTGACTTGGCGATTACCGCTTCAAATCTGTCAAATTCCTTGCGCACCGCATGCAGCAGTTCCCACACCTCACTGCTCTTCTTCTCAATAGCCAGCGTGTTAAACCCCATCTGCAGGCTGCTTAGCAGTGCCGCCATAGTAGTAGGGCCTGCTATCGATACCTTGTACTTTCTCTGCAAAGGCTCGATCAGCCCGGCGTTAATAGCCTCGGAATAGAGTCCTTCAAACGGTAGGAACATTATAGCAAAATCCGTCGTAACCGGCGGATTGATATATTTCACATTGATATCCTTGGCTTCGCTTTCGATCCTATTTACAAGCCTCTTTTTCGCTTCTATATCTGCTCCTTTTCGCCAAGGTCATACGCTTCAAGGAGAGCAGTATAGGCATCTCCCGGAAATTTCGCATCTATGGGGAGAAACACCTCATGATCCTCAATACCGGGCATCTTGATTGCAAACTCTACATTTTCCCTGCAGTTCTCCTTCATCCTGGCATTCTTTACGTACTGACCGGACGAAAGCACCTGTTCTAAAATCGCGCCCAGCTGCACCTCTCCGAGTATACCTCTAGTCTTGACATTAGACAAGATTTTGCGAAGATCTCCTACGCTTTGAGCAACGGACTGCATTTCGCCAATGCCCCTATAGACCTGCTCCAAACGATCATTGACTAATCCAAACGATTTCGTAAGCCTCGTATCCAAGGTTGTCTGCAGCTTCTCATCCACCGTCTGCCTGATATTCTCTATCTGAGTATTGCTGTCAGCGCGCAATCTCGCCATGCTGTCGTTGAGTTCCTTGAGCCTCAAATCCTGATGCTCGGACATCGTCATCTGACTCTTAGCTATCGCATCGCCATAAGCCTTGAAGTATGAATCCATACGCGATTCATTCTCTCCGGTGCGCATCAGCACAAGTATGCTCATCAGCATCGATGCGATGCACACGATCAACAACAATATTACAATGATATTCATCCCTGCCGATCTTCTCCTATCTGATACATTTTGTGTTTCCTGAGTCGCTCATATCCCATTCTTGCCCTACGCCTTCCGGCTGCGCATCATGCTATCATTGCCTTTACAATCGGTGCCGCGGCTCATTCCTGCACTATACCTTCCAGCTGCGCACCTCCGACACAATCCTGCAAATCACGCTTGAGGCGTACCCTCGCGCTTCGAGCTTTCTCGCTATCGATGCAAGCTTGCGTTCTTCCAGATATTCAGCACCTTCAATATCCTTGAATTTCGCTATCACATCGATAAAATCCGAATCGCATCCGTTAATATATTCCGAACCGTAGACTGAATAAATCGCAAGGCGTCTGGCATTCGCCACCTCATCAATGCCCGCCTCGTATCTGTAGTCCTCGAGTGCATTTCCCGCAACAACCGCATCTACACCCTTTTGCTCCAATTCACGCTTAGCCCTCATGCCTCCGCGCAGCTTTTCGTATGAATTGCGGTAAAAAGCCAACGCATATTCATAGTCATCTATGTAATGGTGCATCTTGAGGATCCTTTATAGCACCTTCGATCTCCGACTCATCATATTCCCTCTCTGACAGATGCTGCCGATCTCCTGTTCCGTGCGTGCGGTGCGATAGAAATCGCATCGCTTCGTCCTACACCTCTTTTCCTCGCAAATGTCCGCTATCCGATTATTATATTGCGATTAAAAATTAGATTTATATATAAAGTGCGTAATTTTTCGTATACCGCCACACTGCAGCCTGACGGCTCTTATATCCTGACATTTCATTCGCACTATATACTGACAGCTCTTATCTCACGAAGACTTTTCTCACATTACAGTCTGATAAGATTTACGTTATTAACATTTCGAAGCGCTGAATCTCCCCTAACAGCCACCGCTGCCTTTGGCACAGGCTCGTTACCTCTGCACCCGAAATCAACATCATATAGACGCCATATACCTCCGCAGTAAACCACTTCATAGTTAAGTGTGCTTGAAACCTCGTCAAACACGGTGCCCCGGCTGCGTCGATCACAGCCTCGTGTCTCGCCCAGATGCGAAAAAACTCATCTTCCTTTCGCGCATTGAGCCTCTTGACATATAACAGCTCTTCCTCGGCATAAAATCTCTCCGCTATGCTCATGAGCTTAGCAGCTCTATTATACTGTATATCGAGTCCGCATGGGACATCTGCAAAAGCTATTGCCCAAGTATTTTCACTATGTGATATGGAATAATCCGGAACCCCTGCGATGCAAGGCTTTCCGTTCTGATTTTCCCCGATATTCTTCTCAATATATATGAGGAGCTCCTCCTGCGACATGCAGTAAAGCTCCTTGCTAAGACAGATCTCGGAGCTATCCTCCGGTGAGCTGCTGTCAGCGGTTGACTCAGCATTTGCGAGCTGTTCAGTCAACATTGCGATGCTCTTGGCAAGCAACTCACGGCTATGCTTCCTGCCCCTCCGGTATTCATTTGTGTAAAATAAATACATAATCGTAACCTCCGCGTTACAAGATACACCTTTTATGTCGCTCATGGCTTCAATAATTTATATGCACAAATTTATATACACAGCTGATTTGCAGCCTGACAATTGCGTTACTGCTTACCCGTGAGAATCAGGATTGCTTCTCCCTCTGCCTGTTCTCCTGAATCTGCTTTTTATATCGAGACTCTATGCCTTTATTGTTGATTTTTCTTGCCATCCGGATCAACGTATTCTGCGGTAGTCAACCTGACAACCGCTCCGCCCCTATGAGCTTAAACACAGTCTGAATTACGCCTTTGCCGTATGTTCTGCTCCCGACAATTTTCACCTCGTTCGCCTTCACAGCTGCTGTAAATATCTCCCCAGCGCTTGCCGTATCGCCGTCAACGAGCACTACCACATTTACACTCTGTGACTTGGAATCGGAGCTATATGTCTTAGTCTTACTCTTGGAAATAATTCTGCCAAGCTTCGCCTTTCCCAGCACCTCATCCGCTGTATCAAACGCTTCCTCTACTACTCCGCCCGTGTTACCGCGCAGGTCGATTACCACATTGTCACAGCCTTTAGCGCTGAGATCGCTGACTGCCGATCTGAACGCCATAGCTGTGCCTTTCCGAAAATGTAGATCCTCACCTAACCGATACGGGCAGCTGAATCCTTAACATCATAGGCTATACCATCGTCTTCTACCTTGGATCTGTTGAGCTTGTATTCCTGACTACTCCGCTGCGCGAGATTTGTGAATTCAATCTCGCTACCGGCGGCGTCATCCATCAGGTTACCTGCATCTTCGAGGCTCTTGACGTTTTTACCATCTATCTTGAGCAGAATATCTCCTGAGGTGATACCGGAACGCTCAGCATCGCTTCCCGCCAGAACCCTGCTTACCACTATCCTGTTGTTCTCATCCATCTTGAGTGCAACTCCCACGCCGGAATACGAGCTCAGATACCTGCGCTCAAAAGCGTCGTATTCCTTGCCGGTCATGTACTCTGCGTATTTATCGTCTACCGTCTTGAGGATGCCTCCGGCGATAAGCTTGCCGGTACCCTCGCTATTGCGTTTATAGTACGATTTGCTGCTTATCAGCCTCTCCATATCGTAGTACTGTCCAAATTCATCATCCACTGCGACATAACGGTCAAGCTTGTGCTGTGATATCAGCCTTCCCCCAAGGATGACATGCATAATAATGGCAACGCAAACGAGCGCAGTGCCAAAGCCTGCGGCAAACGACACCACATATATTCTATGCTTCCTCAATGCTGATGACCCTGACTTGAACATTCTCCCTATCCTTCCATCTATTGACGTCTATCACGCCGTATATATCCAGCGGTCTATTTGCAGTCACCAAACCGTACACGTCCATCGCCTTGTTGAACAGGATGCACTGAACCGCGCTACCTCGCTGCATGACCGAGAATCTGGCATGCTTGTTGTCTGACAGGAACCTCCAGTCAACAACCTGCGCTCTGTCGAGCTTAAACACAGGCTCCGGGTTCCCTTCGCCAAAAGGCGCAAACAGCTCTATCCCTTTTGCCAGGTCAAGACTTATATCCGGGACAGCTATATCCATATCCGTGTCCACTTTTCTGTCAAACAACTCATCATTATCCTCAGCAGCTCCGCCACATCCTCATTGAGCGTTATCCGTGAGGTGTTCGAGCACTTCCGGCTTCATAGTAAATCCGCATGCAGTCCTGTGTCCGCCAAATTTAACGAAGCAGTCTGCGTGCTTATTTAACAGAGCGTACAGATCTATCCCGTCTATCGACCTGCCGGTCCCCTTGAGCTGACCATCGCTCGGAGAAACGATGACCACCGGCCTGTTAAATCTCTCCTTGAGATTCCCTGCCACTATACCGAGGATACCCTCATGAGCACTCTCAGCCTCAATCATGATGAAATCCCCGCGCTCCAGCTCGCGCTCCGCTGTGCCGATGCAATTTTCATACGCCTCCCGCTGCAGCTCACGCCGCCTCTTATTATTCTCCATCAGCTTGGTGCACAGACGTTCTATATCATCATCGTCATCCGATAGGAGCATCTCGACTCCCAGAGAAGCGTCTCCCAGCCTGCCTGCAGCATTAATCCTCGGAACGATCGCGAACGCAACATTGGTCGAATCCATAGTGCTGTAATCCACCCCTGCCATCTCGGTCAGTCTGCGCAAGCCCTTGTTCTTAAAGCCCAGTCTCATCAGCCTGAGTCCATATTTTACAAGCGACCTGTTCTCATCTACAAGAGGCATGATATCAGCGATAGTTCCGACTGCAACCAGCTCAAGCACTTCTGTTATGAGGCTTCTGGGTATATCGCAGCTGCGGCTGAGAGCAAGTGCCAGCTTGTAGGCAACGCCTACTCCGGCCAAGCCTTTGAATGGATACGTGTCGCCCGGGTTCTTGGGGTTGATAACTATCCCCGGTGCAACTACATCCTTCACCGTGTGGTGATCGGTTACTATCGTCTCTATGCCAAGGCTGTTTGCATAGGAAACCTCCTCGGCTGAAACAGAACCGCAGTCCACTGTTACTATCACCTCACCCTCTTCCTGATATATACGGTCTATTGCCGTCTTGTTAAGACCATACCCCTCATCCAGTCTGGATGGGATGTAATATGTCACGTTGTCGGTGAGCGACCCGATAACCTTCATCAGAAGTGCCGTCGAAGTGACTCCATCGCAGTCATAATCTCCGTAGATTACAATCTTGCAGCCGCTGCATATCGCATCTAATAATAAATCCACCCCCGCATGCATATTTGCTAGCAGGAATGGATCATATGCGAGCTTAGGACTGGGGGAGAGGAACTCCTTGAGTTCCTCGTCGCCTTCAATCCCTCTTATTCTTAATAACTCGTACAGCACCGGAGTGTTCTTAAAAATCTGTGTTCATACTCTAGAATATACTCATCGGGTTAATGTATCTTCCGTTCTTGATCAGGCTGAAGTGCAGGTGAGGACCTGTCGACCATCCTGTGCTGCCAATATATCCGACAACCTGTCCCTTGAGTTTACATACTGACCGTTGGATACGCAAATCTGCTCATATGTCCGTACAGAGTCGTATATCCGTTTCCAATGAAATCATTACGCAGTTTCCGTATCCACCGTAGTACGACGCCTTGGTAACCTAACCGTTTGCAATCGATCTGATTGGCGTACCTGTTGGAAGACCTGAGTACGTCTACACGTCGTGATACTTCTTGGTATGGAAGATCGGGTGAACCCTCCATCCGAACGGTGACGTGATTGTTCCACCGCTAACCGGCCACTGGTAGCCGCCCGACGATGCGGCCGGTGTGCTTGGGCGAGCCGGGGTACTCGATCCGCCACCGGATGGCTGCTCCGTGGTGCTGTGACTGAGGCTGTGACGCCTGCTGCTGTCTGAGGCTTCTCCTCAGCTGCTGCCTGTGCTACCATTGCTCTGCAGCGAGGCTTATCGCCCTCGGCATTAGGCTGATCCTGCTGCTTGGCGTACTCATCAGCCAGCCCCTTGTACTTATCGCGAAGCTCTTCAACCTGCTTCTTGTTATCCTTGAGGACCTTCTCCTGCTCTACCTGCTGCTTTTTGAGGGCATCAATCTCGTTGTAATCATTCTGAAGTGAGCCGAGCAGCTTCTTGTCATTAGATAGCATCTCTGCACCATGCTGACATTGGTAATCAGTTCGCATACATTGTCTGAACCGAGAATTATATTGATAAACCCGGCTGTACCTGTCTTTGTACATAGCTCTGAGCCTCGAATTTAGAGCCTCAGTCTGCCTGCTTACCTCAGCCTTCTTGGCCTCCAGCTTGGACTGTGTAGCGTTAATATTAGCCTGTGCAGAATTGATGTTCGATTCCAGTTCTTGCACCTTCTTGGTTGCTTCACCAACCTTTGCGTTGAAATCAGCCGCCTTTTCCCCCGCTGCCGCAGCTTCCTTTTTCTTCTGTGCAGCTGTTGTGGCGTACGAATCAGTCGCCATAACAAATGTCGTCACTACCATTGACAAGACGAGCAGCAGAACTACCACATGCTTTGATTTACTAACCTTAGCCATGCGCATCCTCCTTATATCTATCTAGGAACCTTCTTATCGAGATAATACTTCCACAGGTACCTACTCCAACTCCCAGTGCGATGAATATCAGCATTACGTTAGAATCAGATATCCTGTCGGAACAACCGGAACAGACAGCATCCCTCATGATGTCCGGTCCGACAACCCCATAAGTCTCGAATAAATAACATACATGCGTATCGTGGATATCGCCGCCGATATGAACCCGAGGATGATTCCTCGATGAGTGAAAGGTCCTCGACGAACCAGTCCGTAGCTCCGAGGTATTTTCATGATACTAATCTCCTTGGAGCGGTTAAATACCGTCAGCAACTCGTGTTCGCCACGATGACAACCGATCACGATAATCAGGAACAGCATCGTAATGATGGAAGCAGTCTGGATGAAGTTTGTAATCCTCTGCAGCTTCTCCACCGTGTCCTGATAATACTTAACATCCTCTACTCCCTTGATCGATGTCGCGGTCTTGGACAGCTTATCCGCAACCCCCTTGTCCTTGACATATATCAGATACGAATTTGGAAGCGGATTATCCGTCAAGCTATCGAGCAGATAGCCATTGTCTCCCATCTTTTTCTTCTTATGACCTTGATTGCATCAGCCTTGGAGTGATATTCCACTTTGTCTACGCCGTTGATAGCCTTGAGCTGATTCTCAATGCCACTGTTGACAGCATCTGTATTGTCATCGCTTAGGAAAACCTCGACGATATTGTAGTCCTGCTTGATGACATTTGCAAAGAGATCTACATTTACAAAGGCTACAAAGAACAGTCCCAGAATCAGCATCATAGCTGATATAGCCAGAACCGCTGTAATGTTCATACCTTGATTTACGGCCTATCTGTGATATCGACTGCTTGAGTGTGTATCCTGCCCTAGAAAACATGATGGATCCACCCCTCGTCGTAGTCGTAGAATTCTTCGTCGTTATAGAAGCCATACCGACCATGCTCATCACGGACAATATGTCCATCCTCAATAGCCACAACGCGCTTATTCATCTGGTCAACGATATCCTTGGCATGTGTAACCATGAGAATTGTAGTGCCGCGGAGATTGATTTTATCCAGAATTCCCATAATCTCCATAGCCGTAACCGGATCGAGGTTACCGGTAGGCTCATCGGCGATAAGTACACGCGGGTTATTGACGATAGCTCGCGCAATGCCGACACGCTGCTGCTCACCTGCACTCAGCTCATTGGGATATCTATTCCTCTTGTCGAGAATGCCTACGAGATCAAGCGCATAAGGAACCTGCTTCCTGATATCCTTGCGCCTGGCATGAACTACCTCCATCGCGAAGGCAACATTCTCATATACCGTCTTCTTCTCAAGCAATCTGAAGTCCTGGAATACCATACCTATCTTCTGTCTCAGCTCCGGCACCTCTCTCCTGGAGAGTCTCGTTATATCTTTGCCGGCGACAGCTATGGAGCCGCTGTCTGCGCTTATCTCATTAAGTATCAGTCTGAGAATGTAGTCTTGCCTGCGCTGCTCGGTCCTATCAAAGGAACACGAAATCGCCCTTCTCGATGCGGACAGTTGCATTCTCCAGTCCGACATTCGAGCCGTAATTTTTAGTTACATTTCTAAATTCGATCATATGACCTCCTAGACCCACCAACATATTGTAACATTATACACCAGAAGTACTTAAAAATAAACTGAAAGCATCACAAAAGCACGGCATAGAATCCTTATACCGTACTAAATAATCACTATTTGAGACTACAAGCTTCACATAACCGCTAAATGGCGCAAATGTAGTACGTGAAGTTTCTCTAGCTACATATATCTGCAATATTTCTAAAAATATCATCTATATATAAGCAATAAACGCACACTTTATATGAAATATGAAGCACAACTTATATTAATCTTATTCATCTGCAAATTCTCAAAGCCGGATCGGCTCTTGACGATTAACTTAGCACCTTTGATAAGAAGTTCTTGGTTCTCTCCTCTGCAGGATTTACAAGTACTTCCTCAGGTGTACCCCTGTTCCACAATCACCCGCCATCCATAAAGATCACCTTATCGGCAACCTCTTTGGCGAAGCCCATCTCGTGAGTGACGACAATCATCGCTGAACCTTCCCTTTTGCCAAATTTTTCATTACGTCAAGCACTCCGACCATCTCAGGGTCTACAATGCCGATGTAGGTTCATCAAAAAGCATGATTTCGGGATCCATAGCCAAAGCTCTCGCAATAGCGACACCTGCTGCTGTCCGCCGGATAAGGATCGTGGGTATGCATTTGCTTTATCTGCAAAGGCCTACCCTTGTCAAGAGTTCTATAGCCTTAGCCTCTGCATCCGCTTTGCTCACACCCTTGACGTTAATCGGAGCACAGGTGATGTTATCCAGAACAGTCATATGAGGGAACAGGTTGAAATTCTGGAATACCATTCCCATCTTGGTTCTAATCCCGTTGATATTCTGCTGGGTAACGAGCTCTCCATCCTGAACACCTCTCCGGATGTCGGAACCTCTAACAGGTTGATGCATCCTGAGCATGGTGGATTTGCCGAAACCGGACGGGCCGACGATGCAGAGCACCTCCGCTTCGCTAACGGTCGGTCAATGCCCTGAGCACCTCCATTACTCCCCGTATGACTTGTGTAAATTCTTAACTCTATCATTACGCTGCCCCTTCGAGCGCCGCTGATTCTTCGTCTATCAGTTCCACTGCCTGCCTTTGGATTCTTGCTCTGTCCTCCATCACCTATAAGCTTGGACAGGGATCGCGTGGGAGCATATGCATGGGCTAAAACACCTCAGTATGCCGGGAACGCTTGATGAAGTCGCGGCATTGAGAAGAGTTCCTTACGCGGGATCCTCAAACTCATCTGACGAAGCTGAGTACTGAGGTCTCCTTGATAAGCGATTGAACTCGTTGCCGACTGCAGGCAGGATAATCTTGATAGCCTGAGGAATGATGATAAGCTTCATAGCCATCGACTTGCTCATGCCGAGCGATCTTGCCGCCTCCATCTGCTTTATCAACTGCCTGCAATTCCACTCCTGATAACCTCAGACGCCATACGCCGCACTGTTGAGTCCGCAAACGATGATGGCCGGGATAATCAGATTGGCCCACTTGAAGTATACACACGTGTGCCTGCGCATAAACTGAGTGCCGCTACGCAAATATCAGCGCCTGCCACAGCCATCGGTGTACTCTCACTATATCAACATATGCCTTGAAATCGAGTTGAGCACTTGCTTCTTGGATGTCCGCATCAGCGCCAGCAGCAAACCTGCTGCAGAACCGATTATGACAGATAATACACTTACAAACACCGTTGCCGGAATTCCCTGGCAAGCAACCAGAAAACCTTTTAAATAAGCTCCCATTTCAATTTCCTTACTCCTATACTTATCTAACAGTGGATTTATGGTATCACTTATCTGTCATCAGTTCAATAGTTATTCTGTATTTATTTTAGCTTAATAGTATATTTATGCAGATATTTTCATCAATTCTTAAACAGATAAGGCATAAGGATGCCCCGCAGTGCTAAGCACCCTCATGCCTTGATCATGTATCATCTTATACTCTCATCGATTTAGACTTGACCAATTCAAATCCGAAACAAAGTCCGTTTTACTGTCACTGTTTAGCCGAGATCTGATCACGTGGGTCTTAATTACCTCACACAGCAGCAGTATGTCGCTGTCTCAAGCACTCAGCAATCACACCATATGTCATTGTCACTGCATAGAAAATGTCGTCAACCCCAACAGGAATGCACTGTTGATTAAGTATCCACCATGCCCAGTGGCGAGCATATCCACTAGGTAGGTCAAGTCTCTCTTTCACTATCAACGGTCCAATAGAGCACTATGGTAAGTATTGACTGCACCAAAGCGAAGCAAACTGTGGCACATATGATCCTAGTCGATTCCTGACAAAGATCAACACGATTCCCACTACCAATAAATATGCAATTCTCTTCTTAGTATCCATGCCAACACCTCCTGACAAAAATCAGCCAAGTATACGTTAGTCATTCCATCTTGCAACATCATGATATCATTTTTATGTCATAAGTCAAGTGTATGACTAGTTCTTTCTAGGTTTATAGAATAAAGAAATTGGTGGCTAATTCAAATAACTATAAGACTCAGGTGCTTGTGTGTGGCTCTCAAGGGCTTATAGGACAAAAACGTGTTTTTGCTAATCCCAGTAAGAAGGATAATTGTCCTCTATGGAGTTCACTCCAGACGATAGCATCACCCACATAGGGATAGTTGAGGTGCGTTTTTCGCTATCCGAAATTCTTTTCGTATATATCTGAAATGCTCTTGTCTGTGGGCATCACTCTCAATATTTCAGACACAGAAAGCGGCTCCGGTGAGTGCATATAACACCACCAGAGGGACCGCTTTTATTCTTCTTTCGACAGATAACCCTCTATGGTCCGAGCAATGCTCTTATCCTCGAATTGACGCCTCCTTCGATCCGATTGTATTCGTTGACGGCACTCATCTATTTCCTGACTTAACTGCTCGTCAGATATATGAACATGCTGTTTTCTTTTTTATCAGCCTTACAATGGAGCGCTGTGCCTTTTAACAACCTTTCATGTGTATCTCCAGTTCCATTTTTCGTCACGGGACATCTGGCTCAGGAATTTGTTGTACTTGCTCATCCATTCCACAAAATCTTTTCTGTCCATTTCTCTGCTTCCTCTTTGTATCAAGCTTCAGCAGATCCTTTTGAAAGTGTGTATAACTCAATCCCTGTAAGGGTTTTAGGCCGCGTTGTCGTATATCGTTTTATCAGAAAACACATGAAACAGGCATCCTTGGTGTCTCGCATGAGGCCACGTTTTACGGGAAGTGCCTTATTAAAACCAGAGCCTCCATCAGACACCACCATTACAGGTTCCTCTATTCTAGACATCAATGCCTTTCCAGGCACTGGAATGCTCATATCTGCATAGATACCATCCAAGTACATGTTTGTCATCACAGCGGATCAATCACACATGCCTTTCTAGCAAGATATATGCCGTCTAAACTACAATACGTCTTTCTTGTCCTCAATGACAGGGCATAGGCCACAGGTTCCAGAACTTTACCGTATTTCTACGAAATGTTCTGCCTCCACCCGCATATTCAGCTTGAGTGCTTCGTCCAAACAACCACTTCAGAACATATTTAATTGCTTGACGAGTTATCGATTTTAGGTGTAAATGATGACTTGCACTCAGGGCAAAAACCATCTCTGCGTACCTGAACTCTTCTTTTTCCATGTCTGATACATTTGGCTCCACAATATGGACAATTAACGCTCTTCATTCGGTATCCTCCCGATAATTCATTCTCAGAAAGATATAACGCCAATACATGTTGAAATTTCAACTGTTAACAAGCATTCTAAACACGTTCTTGTCCACCCTCTATCTTCTTTCAGAAGACAAAACCGCTATAGCCATTGGAAATTTCAATGGCTACAGCGAGTTTTTGAACACGTTTTGTCCTATAAGCCCTCTCAAGACTGCAACATAACCCTCAGTTGATATAGATGAAGTACGTTTATCTCTCTGAAAGTATTTTGCAACTGCGACTACGCTTTTTGTCCATCCTCTATCTTCTTCAAAAGATAAATCCAGCTGCATAGCCGTTAAAATTCCAACAGCTACAGCGGTTTTACCAATCACAGTTGTCCTCTATTTCACAATCGTTATATAACAGTTTACAAAATAAGATAAGTACTAATTATCTCTCTATGACAAGTTCATGAACTTCTTATCAACTCAAAGCATTACTCAATCCTGAAACAATAATTATTATAGCAACAGCCCCATATGCTTTAATAAATGAGTACTTAACTAAGAGTTATATAGAGGTTCATATCCAAGACCTGAAAAGAAGATTACAGCAATACTCCCAGAAGAGTTCCAAGTAGTTGTTTAGGAGGAATACTCCGAGAATAAAACTTTTCAAGTGGAGAAAATACTACTTCACCAACTGTCATGAAGAAGATTGAAACAATAATCCAAATACCTGCTGATGTTCCCTTACCTTCTTTTTAGCCATTATAGCTACCAAATACCATTGATACAATGCAGATACCAAGTAGAAGAATTCGATCGCTGTTTTTCTCCACATACTCAATCTCCCTTTGCTCGTCTTGACATTCTCTCCCCAAATTGCAGCGAATACAGGACAAAGGATGATACAGAACAGACCATTTTGAGAGTCAAACCCAAGATGTAGGCATTGTCAGTTACTATTGCCCAGTTTGCCTAACCTTTTCCGCCCTGTTCACAGGGACCGATTATAATACATGGCATATAAACCATGTACCAGAACAACCAGAAAATTCCTGAAAATAGTTACTATTAAAAATTGCTGTAACTCTTTTCTTCTCTGACCTTGTTAGCGGACTCTTCTCAACGGCTTTTCTGCCGTATCCACTACCACACTGTTATTGAGGAATGGTTTCTTTCAGCATCATTAAGAAGGAATCTCACTCAGATAACCACCATGCAGTGTCAGGGAATAAGAACAATCCAAGCACAAAAACATTGTCTCTATAACCATATGTGGTTCCACAAGTACAAGAATGGAAAGATCTAAGAAAGGCCGATATTAACAAATGAATACCCTGTGAGTGAAAAATACCTTATTAAGCATCTGTCATCTGTAAACTGACGTCCGTTGATACAGAAACATTACCCTTGAAGAATCCTGACTCGATAGCTACAAAGCAGAATACAGAAAGCAATGAGACATACACCGGTAGCCTGCCATGTACAAGGTATCCTAATCCATAAGTATTTCACCCACCGGCACAAGAATCTCTGGACTAATCCATCTATCAGCAACAATACCTCCGATAACTGGAGTGATATAAGTAGATACTACGAACCACGATGATGGAAACTCCTGTCAGCATGAGTCAAGCCCTCTAATCCACTCTTTCTGCCACTGTCCAGTACGGAGGAAGATAGCCATCCGTATTTAGTATATAGTATACAAGTCTCTCGAATGTAGACGAAATATAGATAAAGCAAAAAGGGAGTTTTCTTGATGTAGTTTCCATTTTACACTCCTAAAGTAATAAAGATAATTGCGAAGCAACTAGCTATACATTGCGTATACCGCAGTCCGCCATTTGCGCCCTGAACCTTGAACACATCGGATTCATTCGTTTTTAACAGTCACACATTGTATCACTTATTCATCACAATGTAAATTAATATTGATTGTATTTAAATATGGCAAAATATTTACCCTATAATAACAAAATTTATAGTTGCATATAGACTCAGTTTATAAATAAACCGTGCACATGTGAAGATTTCATCCGTAAAAGCACGCTAACATTCTCAATTCCTTGTAAATACAGCGTCTGGTGACGTTCTCTTACTCAAGTGTTTGTCACTGCAGTTAATGATATCTGCCTTTGTCAGGCCGTACTTTTGCTCTAACTCATCCGGCTTGCCGACTCTCCGAAAGTATCCTTCTGTCCGACCACCTACCGCACCCGGTTCATTTTGCACCAGAACCTCAGCAACTGCGCTGCCCAGTCCGCCGATTACAGAGTGCTCCTCTGCTGTTACGATTTTGCCGGTATCGGCAGCTGAGCCTGATTATAGCATCGCTATCTATCGGTTTTGATGGTGTGCATATCTATTACGCGAGCTGAAACTCCCTTTGCAGCCAGTTCATCAGCTGCTTCAAGAGCATCTGCTACCATGATGCCTGTAGCAATGATTGTCACATCTGTACCCTCGCGCACTAAGTGTTAGCCTTTCCAACCTTGATGTCTGCATCATCTCCATAAATCACCGGCACCCCCGGATCTGCCCTAGCCCATATAAGCAGGGCCGTCAGTATCAACAACCTCGTCAGATAGCTTCCTGGCGCTACGGCGTCAGCCGGAGTGCAACAGTCATACCCGGAATCTCTCTCATAAGAGCGATGTCTTCAAAGGTCTGATGGCTGGCACCGTCCTCGCCGACCGTGATCCCCGCATGAGTAGCGCACACCTTTACATTTGCATGAGTATATCCTATAGAATTTCTGATAATTTCGTATGCTCTGCCCGTAGCGAACATTGCAAATGTGCTGGCACACACCACATGTCCGGACAGCGCGATGCCCGCCGCCTCCGCCAGCTGAGGTCTGCTCTGCAATTCCTGCGAGTTAATAATCTCTCCGGGTAAGCCTGCGCAAAGCCCTTTGTCTTGGTCGAACCCGACAGGTCAGCATCCGTACGACAAGATCCTGCGTGCAGCGCCTTTCTCTACGAGGAATTCTCCGTATGCAGCTCTGGTTGCGATCTTATCTGCCATTATTGTCACCTCCAAGCTCTTCAATTGCAGTAGCCAGCTCCTCATCACCGGGAGCCTTGCCGTGCCATCCTGCATTATCTTCCATAAACGATACGCCCTTGCCCTTGTGTGTATGTGCGATGATAGCAGTTGGAGCAGTCTTACACTCCTTAGCCTCCGCAAAGCTCTAATAAGCTCCTCATAGTGTGTCCATTAACCTATACGTTTCCAATAAGCTCTTGAACTTCTCATCACGGGCCGACCTCCTTGACGTCGCTAACCTTGCCGTCAATCTGCAATCCATTGAGGTCAACGATTGCAGCCAGGTTATCGAGGTGTCTGTGTGCAGCCTGCATAGCAGCCTCCCACACGATCCCCTCTTGAAGCTCTCCATCTCCAGCCAGGACAGTATACCCTGCCGGGGTTATTATCGATCTTACCGGCTATCGCCATACCGACCGCCGCCGAGGCCCGCCCAGAGAACTCGGTAGACATCTCGATACCCGGAACCTTGTATGCATGTTGGGATGCCCTTGGAATCTACTGTCAACCTGCCTCAGCGTCATCGATGTCATCTACATCATAGTAGCCTCTCTCCGAGAGCTGCGTAGAGCGGAACAGCGTGACCTTTCGAGATTGATGTTATCTCATCTGCCTTATCAGGCTCCTGAGATCAATATTGACACCTCAAAATACAGAGTTGCGATATTGTCAGCCGACGAGCGATCCACCCGGATGTCCGGATTTTGCAGCATGGTGCCTTGAGCGTTGATTCTGAGTTCTGCGAGGCCCTTTCAGCCAGCTCAGCATAGTTGTTAGTATTCACCATGTCCTCCTGCAATTAAATTCTGGTAGCTACATAGCTAATTAAGCAATTACGTTGATATATAAAACAAAATATCCTGACTAATTATCGGTTTTGAAATATTTGAAATATAGTCAACATGCATTTCCCAATATGTTATATTATCTCATACCACTATCTTTCCTTATTCCTGTTACACTATATTGCGTTATTATCGTCAAAAAATATTCTATATCTTGAGCACTATCCGAGTCATCGCTAAGTATGTACCCAGCGCAACCATATCGGTCAGTGGAAGCCATCATAGGCCCGGCGAGTGAGCGCAGGGTCGACACCGATCTTCTTGGCGATCATCGGGAGCGGCGCGCCGGTGCACTTTACGATTACTACGATAAGCACCATCGAGAAGCATACTGTCAGTACAACCAGCGAGGCCATTGTGATCGAGTACTATACTGAAAATAGTTGGGTACGCTGACGCGCAGATACCGACGATGATACCTATGCGGAATTCCTTCCACAGGACCTTGAGTATATCCGACAGCTCCAGAGCACCTGTCGCCATACCGGTGATGATAACGGTCGAGGACTGCGTGCCTGAGTTACCTCCGGTTTCCCCATCAGCATAGGCATATGCTACCAGTGCGATTACCGCTGACAGAGAAGCCTCAAAGGCTGGCTATCATATTCCGCCTGTAAATACTTTACGAACACATCAGAACCGAGCAACCGCTGACGAAGCGCGCCGCGACATGCACCAATAAAATTATCAGGGTAATCCCTATCCTGATTGTCGATGACACCTCCCACACGTTCCATATCCTCTGTGCTCTCGTCTTCAATTACATCCAGGATGTCGTCAAACGTGATGATACCGACGAGTCGCTCCTCGTTGTCAACTACCGGAATAGCGATGAAGCCATATTTTTGAACAGCTCAGACGATCTCTTCTGATCGTCATCGACATGAGCATAAATGTCATCACGCATGATGTCTGGGACCTTGGTATTCTCGTCAGCGAGCACCGGGCTCCTGAGTGAGCAGTTTACTGAGCTTGCGTCCGCCATCCAGCACCGCAGCAGGAATAAATCGTCTCTGATCATTCCGACATCGCGTAGTGGTCGAGTGCCCCACGTCTCGTCATGTTCTTGCGCGGATTGATATAATCCGGTCATCAGCGACGGCACTATATTCTCTTGCTGTGAGGAGGTATTTATCTGTCTGCGTTCGTTTTTGGTGTCTTGTCGAATCTTATCCACGATATTGTGAGGCAGCTCCTCGAGCACGTCTATCATGTCGTCGAAATCCAGCGCATCGATGATGTGCCCGATCTGAGGATCGGTGATAATACTGATAATCTCAACGGTCGTCAACGTCAAAGTTTTCAAATACCTCGACGAAATGTCGCTTCGGTAGCGTGCGGAACAAGATGACGGCATTCTGCATGTCGTACTCTTCCATCACATCCTCGAGCAGCTCGGCGATATCTACTTCGTTGAATTTGAGAGTTCATCTCTGCGGCGGAAATATTTCTTCTCTGCTGCAGCAGTTCAAAGATTTTATCTCTGCTTTCTTCGAAAGCCTGTTCCTGGTCAATCAGATTGTCCATTGGCCCTCCTCTGCTTTTCAAAATTATAATTTCAACTTACCTGTACTATATATCTAAATAGCCTTACGATAACCCCTAATACCCGAGCATCGCCTTATTTCGTCCTCATTGATTATCTCGACGCCCAGCTCCGCTGCGGACTTGTTCTTGAGATGACCCTGAATTGGGGTTGGTTACCAGATAGCTCCGTGTTCTTGCTGACACTGCTGCCAACCTTGCCGCCTTGCGCTTCTATTTCTTTCTTGAGCTCGGTGCGACTCTTGTGATGCTCCAGATTGCCTGTTATGCGAATATCGATCGGTCAGTTCATTTCCGGCAGCTTCGTGGCTCTCATCTATATCAACATTCCGATCAAATCGGACGGGAACCTGCTTGTTGTGTTCATCTGCAAAGAAAGCTTCGTAATCTCTCGCCAACACTTCACCGATACCGTCGATTGCGATCAGCTCATCGTGGTCAGGGCAGCAATCTTGCGCCATTTATTTTCGTAAGTCTTTGCGACCTGTGTTGCAGTTGCCACGCCAATGCCGGGGATTCCGACAGCCGCCAGAATCCTAGCCGGTACAGTATGGCGAGCCTTTTCAATCGATGCGGCAAACTTATCGTAGACTTTTCACCAAAGCCGTCGAGCTCACAGTTTTCATCTGTGCTCAAGAAGGCGAAATATATCTGCAAAACCGTGATATACCGGTCCTAGGAACTTGAGCAAGGTCTGCTCCGATAAGTCTATATTGAGCGCATCTCTCGATACGAATAGCGAAAATCTCTTGACCTGCTTGGCCAGGCAAGCCGGATTGGTACATGTAAGAACCTTGGTTCCGGTCATGACCTTAACCTCTGTATCGCCGCCGCACACGCGGGCAGGCAGGCAGCTCTATATACGCTGTCTGGTGAGGTTGTCACCAATCGAGGAATAATCATGTTCGCCTTGTAGACGGTGATTATATCCGATGCCTAATTCAATGACTCCCATGATGTTGAGGTTGTGCACTGATGCGCGCAACCGTTGTGCCTTCGAGCTCAGCCGGGTCAAATATCGCTATCAGTTGAGAGGTCCCGTGCGCGACGGGCTCCATTCGATGTCTCGGAGAACAGTCTCCGCCTGCCTGATCCGCCCATTTGAGAGCGGAGGTGCACGAGGAATTTTGCAGTAGTGCCGAGTGGCAGCATATCGCAGATCCTCGAGCGTTAGCACAAGGCCGTCAGAGACGGCTCGAGCTCCGCACCCTCTCGGCGTATCTCTCGATAGCATCCGAGCAGCTGTGCCGGTCGACCTTGACGTATTCGACGACGTCAAAGCCCTGCGCGCTCATCCACTCCATTTGATTGGACCTGAGGTCTGCAAAATCAACACCTGCAGCCTCACTAAGTGTGAAAGCGTAGAACCTGACATTGCGCTCCGCGGTAATCTTGCTGTTGAGCTGACGCACGCTGCCGCTGCAGAGGGTTTCTAGGATTTCTTGTACGGCATCTGCGTCATCTATAGCCTCGTTGATTTTCTCAAATTCGTCGTAGGGTGATAACGGCCTCCGCGAAGCAAACCGCGTGTCCGTATAAGCTATCCGCTTTAGGGCACATTTGCGACACAGAGTGCGTTAGGCGTTATAACCTCGCCTATGTCGCCATTGCCGCGTGTTGCTGCCTTGGTAGCTTCTTCCTGCATCGTAGGTCAGCGACCGTCAGCCCATCAGCTTCCACGAGCAGGGCCTCGTGCTCGCCCAGCACTGCAGCCAGCTCATCACGGCTGGTCTTGTCCAGACTGAGCATGCGGCTGTATCGCTTTAGGCAGCTCCGACTGCGCATGTGTAGCTCGATATCTCGCTCGGACTGTCATTCGGCGTGTATCGGTCTCTCGCTCCAACGCTTCGAGCTCATCATATAGCGCATCGTATTTGTAATTGCTCATAATCTCACTTGCCTCGTCGTAGTAAGCCGCCGAAGCCTTGTTGAGCGTGATTATCAGCTCATCTATTCGATTCTTCTTGTTCTCAAGATTCATGTTTCCCTCTTTTTCCAGTCCTGTCTGCTGCCTTAGTTGTATTTTGCACCGTAATTTGTGCTAGGCTGCAGCTTATGCTATGCCATAGTTTATCTAACAAGCAAACTAGGCTATTCGACCTTGATGCTCGACAAGCCCTTGCGAGCTTCTTGATCCGACAGAATCAAAGGCGATGGTCAACGTCTTGGCATCCTGGTCGATCAGGAGCCCTTCGCCGAACTTAGGATGACTAATCCTGTCTCCTGCCTCAAAGCCCTCGTTGCTGATACCCTTGGATGCCTGCTTCCTTGCAAATTTCAGCGCATCAAAACGGTGAAGCCGGCATCGTAGCCATCCGCCTGCGCCCTCATCTTCCTTTCGAACCCCTGGTCCAAACAAGCCGTCGTCGCCTGTAAGCCTCCACCCGCAGCTCTCTCGGATCAGCCCGTGGATCGCCCTCCAGATCATTCATCTCCCGCATAAATTCCCGGATTCAACGCTGTGAGTCCGTCCTGCCGTACAGCATTTCATCTCAGCACTTGTCAGTGCTGACACGCTTAGCTCTGGTAATTCCAACGTAGCAAAGTCTCGCTCCTCTTCCATCTTGCCGGATCATCCACGTTGCCGCGCCCGGAATATACCGTTCTCCATACCCGCACGAACTGACCGAAATTCAAGCCCCCTTGGAACTGTGTAGCGTCATCATGATTACAGCTTCCTCATTGTCATCGCGATTATCATACTATCGGACAGAGCGCTATCCTCTCCGGAACGATTCCATAAGAGTTGGCTCGCATCCATCAAAGCCTTTCGGCTCTAAGTCCGTCACGTTCCTCCTGAACTCTTCCTCCTGTTCGGTTAAAATTGCCCTCTGCTGTTCTCAAATTCCACGATTACTGAACGGAGTTCGAGGATGTTCTCTATGCGTGCGTCGAGCTTCTACGGTGTCTCTGCCTCGAGCGCTGCGAGATATTCAGAACGTTCTAAAGCGGGTTGTGCGTATACATCCGCCGGCTCCATGTTTTCCTGTTCTGCTCCGCAATTCATCAAGCATATCAACCAGATTAGCGCTGCCGTGCGGAGCTCCCGGACAGCTTGCTCCAACCACCTCCAAGTTCCTTGAGTGCCTCAACATACTTATCCTGTACGCCTTCGCGTAGAGACTATGCTAAGCTCTCTTTGCACCGATTCCACGTTTTCGGGTTCGTGGTGATCCTGGTCATAGCCACATCACCGCCATGGATCGTCGACAAGGTGCATGTGCGCGCACATCTTTGATCTCCTTGCGATCGTAGAATCTGGTGCTCAGCACTCTGTATGGGATACCTCAATGAAAATGGCTTTTCGTAAAGCGACGTGACTGCGCATTCTCCGCGATTAAGCAGGATGGCCATTTTGTTGAGAACGGAATACCTTCGTCATCATGCTGTAAGCGCTTTGGATCTCGCCGCCGGATATACCACCGCCTCTGCGTTTGCTCAGTCTTCAGTCGTCTGTAAGTGACCTTTCTGCCG